>Ga0210034_1004208_pt1 | contig 9810 bp, 4 predicted proteins | sample CryGeymeta201505_FD_185466 | JGI IMG/M metagenome (GOLD analysis project Ga0210034, IMG submission 185466) | Groundwater microbial communities from Crystal Geyser aquifers in Utah, USA - Crystal Geyser metaG 2015-05 (SPAdes) (version 2) | ecosystem: Environmental > Aquatic > Deep subsurface >... | reverse complement strand
ATCAACCGAAAAGTTTTACGGGCTTTCCTGACTTGGAAACGGTAGGAGTCACGGCATGACAAATCTCATCGGTCAATCCCTCGGACGCTACCACATCCTCGAGCAACTAGGCGAGGGTGGCATGGCGACCGTCTACAAAGCCTACGACACGCGCCTCGAGCGCGATGTGGCAATCAAGGTCATTCGGCGGAGCGCATTTCCAGCGGAACATTTGGAACAAATCCTCAAACGCTTTGAGCGTGAATCCAAGGCGTTGGCGAGGCTCTCCCATCCAAACATTGTGAAAGTGCTGGACTACGGGGAATATGAAGGCTCCCCCTACATGGTGCTGGAGTATCTGCCCGGAGGAACTCTAAAACTAAAATTGGGAAAGCCAATCCCCTGGCGGGAATCAATTCAGTTGCTCCTTCCTATTGTTCGTGCCTTGGAGTATGCGCACGAACAGGGAATTGTCCATCGCGATATCAAGCCCTCCAACATCCTGTTGACCGTAAAAAACCAGCCATTGCTGACAGACTTCGGGATCGCGAAGATCTTGGAAACCCGGGAGTTGACCACGTTGACCGGAACCGGCGTTGGCGTCGGGACGCCGGAATACATGGCGCCGGAACAATGGACCGGCAAGGCAGATGTCCAGTCTGACGTATATTCATTGGGCATCGTTCTCTACGAAATGGTGACCGGGCGCAAGCCATATATGGCAGACACCCCGGCCGCCATCCTCCTGAAGCAAGCCACGGAACCCCTGCCCCGTCCAACCCAATATGTGCCCGACCTGCCAGAGAGCATGGAGAGAATCCTGATCAAGGCTCTTTCCAGAAATCCGCAAGACCGATTCCAGAGCATGGCTGAGTTTGCCAACGCCATGGAAAAAGCATCCAGTGGACAGCAGATCGAATTCCAGACAAACACGGCGTCCGATGTGTCTCTCACCGGGAGCGGCACGTTTGCCACCATCGCGCAGAAGGATTCGCGCGCCACACGATTCCAGGAGACCACCCGCGACACCTTGAGCGCATCCCACGTAAACGCAACTGGCAGAGCCGCCACAGAATCCATCCCGCAAAAAAATGATAAAAAAGGCATTCCAGGCTGGGCCTATGCAGTGTTCGGCGGATTTGTGATCGTATCGCTTTGCATTGGCGTCGCTTTTGCAACTGGGATTTTGGGACGATCTGCCCAGTCGCCGCAAACCGAACCTTACCCTCCCGTCGTCCCGATAGAAAATGTCATTGTGCCAACAGAAATCGAATCCCAGCCGAATCCAACGGATGTGCCGATATATCCCACAGACCCGCCCACGCCTGTTCCCACATACACTCCCCTGCCTACCTACACACCCCCACCCACCTTCACACCTCAGCCGACTTTCACACCCTTGCCCGTTAAATCGCCGCCAGTCGTTGATTCGATTGACATCCCACAAGCGATCGTTTGCGATGGCAGGAGCTATGACGTTCCAATCCGTTTCCACGACCCGGATGGAGATGCGCGCCAAATTTACTGGGAACTCATCTATTCCAAAAAGGGTGCGACATTGTATGCAACCTTGCGAGAACTGGGGATTGACAGCCAGGCCCAGATAAACGGAGCAGTATTCCCCGATTACATCATATGGAGAACGCCCGGTGACGAAGTACAAATTCGGGTTTATATTTATGATAGTAGCGGTTTAAGCGGTTGGAAGGATTTCAACTTCAGGTGTTTAAATTGAAGAGGCAAGACCAGGTAAAACATAGGAGAGAACATGAGCAACCTCATCGGTCAATCCCTCGGACGCTACCATATCCTCGAGCAACTTGGCGAGGGCGGGATGGCGACTGTCTACAAAGCCTTCGACACGCGTCTCGAGACAGACGTGGCTGTCAAAGTCATCCGCACCGAGAACCTGACGCTCGGCACAATGGAGCGCGCCCTGAAACGTTTTGAGCGCGAGGCCAAAGCGCTTGCGCGCTTGACCCATCCCAATATCGTCAAGGTGACGGATTATGGCGAATATGAAGGCAAGCCCTATCTGGTCATGCCCTACCTGCCAGGGGGAACCTTGAAGGAAAGACTCGGCCAGCCCATCCCATGGCGGGAAGCCGCGCGGCTCCTGATTTCCATTGCCGAGGCCTTGGATTTTGCCCACAGTCAGAACATGATTCACCGCGATGTGAAACCATCCAATATTCTGCTTACCCAGCGTGGACAACCCATGCTCACCGACTTCGGCATCGCCAAGATTTTGGATTTGGAAGAAACCGCCGACCTGACCGGCACCGGCATGGGCATCGGCACGCCCGAATATATGGCTCCTGAGCAATGGACGGGGAAAACTTCGACCCAATCAGATCAATACGCGCTGGGAGTGGTGCTGTATGAAATGCTCACTGGAAGAAAGCCATACACAGCCGATACCCCCGCCGCCATCCTGTTGAAGCAGGCCACCGAACCTTTGCCGCGTCCAAGCCAATTTGCCCGGGACCTGCCCGAGAAAGTGGAAAGACTTCTGCTAAAAGTATTGGCGCGCAACCCAGCAGACCGTTACCCTAGCATAGGTGAGTTTGCCACGGCGCTGGAATCCGCGCTGACTAACTCCCCTCTCCCACAGGGAGAGGGGCCGGGGGTGAGGTCCGCCCACCCGCGCGCACGCACGCTGGACACACAGGCGACAGTCAACCAGATGGAGGGGTCAACTATCAAGGAACCGTCCGCGCCGCGCACACGCTCCACACAGACGATTACGCCATCCAGTTCGCCTAGCCTGCTTCGTTACTGGCCGCTGGCATTGATCGGCATTTTGCTTGTGGGCGCGCTCTCCATTGGTTTGTTCGCGGCCTTATTCCAACCGCCCCGCGCCGTTTTGGATGAGATCAACGACACCCAAGGTGTAGCTATGCGTCTCGTTCCTGCGGGAGAATTCACGATGGGAAGTGATAGCGGCTTTGACAATGAAAAACCCATCCATCAAGTGTATCTGGATGCGTATTACATTGACAAATATGAAGTGACCAACGCCAAGTATAAAGCCTGTGTCAATACTGACGTATGCGACCCGCCAAAGGATTCCAGTTCTATTACGCGTTCCAATTACTACGGCAATCCTGAGTTTGATGACTATCCCGTCATTCATGTGGATTGGAACATGTCCAAAACCTACTGCGAATGGCGCGGCGCTCAATTGCCAACCGAAGCGCAATGGGAGAAAGCCGCGCGCGGCACGGATGGGCGCACCTATCCGTGGGGCAACGACTCACCATATAGTAACTTGTTAAATTACAATAACAACGTTGGAGACACAACTGAAGTTGGTAAATACCCTGCGGGCGCAAGTGTTTACGGCGTGCTGGATATGGCCGGCAATGTCTGGGAATGGGTGATGGACTGGTATGATGCGAGCTACTACGCCAGTTCGCCCTCCCTCAATCCACAAGGCCCGTCTTCCGGGGATACACGAGTGTTGCGCGGCGGCGCGTGGGACTTCAACGATGTCAACGCCCGCTCTGCCGACCGCTACTGGTACGACCCGGCGGATTCCTACGACTTCATCGGTTTTCGTTGTGCCCGCTCACTTCCATAGTTCTGCGACCGAAGGGAGTGCTGAATTCTGGAGTTCTGATTTTCTGAAGCGGGGGGTGTGGGGGGCAAAGCCCCCACCGCGCGAATTTTTTGTAACGCAAGTCTCAGACTTGCGCTACTTTGGAGCATCGTATGCCTGATTTGATCGGCCAACCCATCTCCCACTACCACATCCTCGATCGCCTCGGCGAGGGCGGGATGGCCATCGTCTACAAGGCGCTGGATACGCGGCTCGAACGCGAGGTGGCGCTCAAGGTCATCCGCACCGAGAAACTCGTGCCAGCCACGATGGACAAGACCCTCAAACGCTTCGAGCGCGAGGCCAGGGCGTTGGCAAAACTGAACCATCCGTACATCGTCTCGGTCACCGATTACGGCGAGCAGGATGGCCAGCCCTACCTCGTCATGCCCTACCTGCCCGGCGGCACGCTCAAAAAACATCTCACCGGCCGTCCCATCTCCTGGCAGAACGCGGCGCGCCTGCTGGCTCCCATTGCCCGCGCCCTCGATTACGCCCACCAGCAGGGCATTGTCCACCGCGACGTGAAGCCCTCCAACATCCTCATCACCCAAAGCGGCCAGCCCATGCTCTCTGATTTCGGCATCGCCAAGATTTTGGATTTGGAAGAAACCGCCGACCTGACCGGCACCGGCGTCGGCATTGGCACGCCCGATTACATGGCTCCCGAGCAGGGCTTCGGCCATTCCACCGATGCGCGCATGGACGTTTACGCGCTGGGCGTCGTGTTCTACGAAATGGTGACCGGCCGCCGTCCCTATCACGCCGATACGCCCATGGCGATCATGCTCAAGAAGAACACCGAGCCGCTCCCGCGTCCCACCGCCTTTGTCCCGTCCCTGCCGCGCGCTGTGGAGAATCACCTCATCAAGGCTTTGGCGCGCGACCCAGCCAACCGCTTCCAGACGATGGGTGCAATGGCCGCCTCGCTCGAAGCATTCGCGCAGGGAAAACTGCCATTTATTGAACCGACCGCGACGGTCGAAATTCGACCGCGCAAAAACTGGACGATCTGGATCGGCGCGGGACTGATCGGACTCCTCTGCCTCGCCGCGCTCGCGACGGTGGGGCTGGCCGCCGTCCGAATGCTGGGATCCACCCCCGGGTCCACCCCGACCGAATTCGTGGCCGCGCCTCCCCAAGTCGGTCCCGCGCCGATCGAGCCGTCCACGCCCACTGACTCTTTTATCTCATACACTCCAACCGTTGAATTGCCCACCGTCACTCCCGCTGCCGTCTCATCCTGGCAACAGGGGAAGTTGGTCTTTTTGAGTAGCGATAATACTATTCCCAATTTCATTTACTGGCTGAATTTGGCAAACGAAGATGAGGCGCAACTCCTTTATGCCCCCGAGAATCCGTCGCGTATTTATCTGCTTGCTCCATGGCTTTCACCAGACGGCAACAGTTTGATTTATGGCAATTATTACGACACAACAATATACAATTTGACCCTTGATCCCATCGGATCGCCGCGCCTGGTTGGGAAGTGTCAGGGACCAACTGTCTCACCGGATGGAGGCCGCGTTATCTGCCACGTTGAGGGTCAAAATTATTTTCCTGTTTATGATACGCGCACGGGAAATTTAGTTGATAGAATCACGCATGGCAAAGACGGTGCAGTGTGGCCTGCCTGGTCGCCGGACGGGACCGAAATCGCTTTTTCTGTGTTGGAATCAAAAAAATTTGCAGCGAGTGTATGGAAGGTCAGTGTTTCGGGCGGTAATCCCACCCTTTTGGCTGGTGATGCCAACGAAGATTACGCCCCATCCTGGTCACCAGACAGCGAATGGATTGCCCTCCAGTCTAACCTGACCAGCGACAATTCCGAAGTCTGGATTATGCGGCGTGACGGATCGGAGCGACGGCAAATCACTTGGAGTGGAAATGGGTTTTGGTCGCGCGGCCCCTGTTTTTCACCCGATGGTCAATGGTTGGCCTTTGTCTCCAGCCAGAACGGAAGCATTGGCGCTGATTTTGGTGAGGTATTTATCGTTTCCCTGGCTACTGGCGAAATTCACCAGATCACAAACACTGGGGGTCGTGTATATGACTGGCGCGTAACGTGGGGGCCATGACATCGAGGGTACAGAAATGGAGATGACATGTCAAACTTAATTGGTCAATCCCTCGGACGCTACCACATCCTCGAACAGCTCGGCGAGGGTGGGATGGCAACGGTCTATAAAGCTCGTGATACACAATTGGATCGGGATGTAGCAATCAAAGTTATTCTCCCTATCGCTTTCTCTGATGAAGGATTGAAACGGGCACGAGCACGATTTACACGCGAAGCCAAAGTGCTGGCAAGTTTCAACCATGAAAATATTGTGGATGTTTTGGATTACGGAGAGCAGAACGAGATTCAATATATTGTCATGAAATATATCCCCGGCGGCACTCTCAAAAAAGTTCTGGAAAATCGCTCAAGACCAATGCAATGGAAAGAAGCTGTATCCTTATTAATTCTCATCGCGCGCGCTTTGGAATACGCTCACCAACACGATATTATTCACCGCGATATAAAACCATCGAATATTTTGATTAATAAAGATGGGAAGCCCATGCTTTCAGATTTTGGAATCGCCAAAATCCTCGAATCAGACTTTGTTTCCGATCAAACGGAGGAGGAGACCACAGGCTATAGAACATGGATACAAGATCCGAACGAGACGAGCGATGCGCGACATGGGAATACAACAAATTTAACTGGGAGCAAGGTGGGAATTGGAACGCCTCCATATATGTCCCCAGAACAAGGCTTGGGCAGAGCGGTGGATCGGAGAACTGACATTTATTCCCTTGGAATTGTTCTTTATGAAATGGTGACTGGCCGACCACCCTTTCGGGCTGATACACCAGAAGCAATCATAAACAAGCACATCTTTGAACGACTTCCCAGGCCAAAGATGTTTGCCCAGCAACTCCCTGAAAAAGTTGAACGAATATTATTCAAAGCGCTCGAAAAGGATCCATCCAATCGATACCAGGATGCAGGCGAATTCGCCAAAGCACTGGAGGCGCTCAGTAAAGCAAATGTATCTTATCCAATAATACCAGTTACTGCTGGTGTGGTTATTTTCCTGTTCATTGCTTTTGTGGGATTTTGGTTTACCAGATTAACGGGTACTCAACACCCCATTACCACCCTGTCACTGACGTCTCAAGAGTCTCCACCTGTTCTTGCTGTCAATTCTGCCACATCTCAAACCTCTGAATTGACTCCAACTGAACAGCCTGCCGAAACAAGCGCCATAAACGCCGATGAGGAGATAACGGATTCAAAAGGGATAGTCATGCGCCTTGTTCCAGAGGGAAAATTCGTTATGGGCGGCTCGGCAGATACCGCAATGGCCGAGTGCAATAAATTAGACATCAGTCGTACGTGTAATCGAGATTGGTTTACTGTTGAAGAGCCGGCTCATACGGTATATTTAGATGCATTTTATATGGACAAGTATGAGGTAACCAACGCTGCCTATAAAACGTGCGTTGTTGCGGGCATATGTCAGCCGCCCTCGAAGGCTAGTTCCGATACCCGTTCCAGTTACTATAATAATTCTACATACGATGATTACCCCGTCATCTATGTGGACTGGAATATGGCTAAAGTTTATTGTGAATGGCGTGGAGGCAGATTACCGACTGAAGCCGAATGGGAAAAAGCCGCGCGCAGCGTGGATGGGCGTCTATATCCGTGGGGAAATACATTTGATGGGACCAAGGCAAATTTCTGTGATACAAATTGTGATCGAATTTGGTCAAACAAGAATTATGATGACGGCTATACCGATACTGCACCTGTGGATACCTTTGCAGATGGAGTGAGTGTTTACAATATTTTCAACTTGGCAGGAAATGTCTGGGAATGGGTAGCAGATTGGTACGATCCCGCTTATTACAAGAACTCGCCTCCCAGCAATCCGCTAGGTCCTTCTTCCGGGCAATATCGTGTATTGCGGGGAGGTTCGTGGAACTATCACGGTGGTGACCTACTCCGCACTACGGTTCGTGGTTATTTCGCTCCATCCGATAAATACTACTACGTTGGTTTCCGCTGCGCGCTGCCTACCCCATAGGAGATGATCTTGTCAAACTTAATCGGCCAATCCCTCGGACGCTACCACATCCTCGAGCAGCTCGGCGAGGGCGGGATGGCAACCGTCTACAAAGCCTATGACACGCGCCTGGAGCGCGACGTGGCCGTTAAGATCATTCGCCGGGGCGCTTTTCCGGCTGACCATTTGGAACAAATTCTCAAGCGCTTCGAGCGGGAATCCAAGGCGCTGGCACGACTTTTCCATCCAAACATTGTGAAAGTGCTGGACTATGGTGAGTATGAAGGCTCCCCTTATATGGTGCTGGAGTATCTGCCTGGTGGAACTTTAAAACAAAAATTGGGAAAGCCCATCAACTGGCAAGATTCGATCCAATTGCTCCTCCCGGTTGCGCGCGCGTTGGAATATGCCCACGAACAGGGAATTATCCATCGCGATGTTAAGCCATCCAACATCCTGTTGACCGTAAAAAACCAGCCATTGCTGACAGATTTTGGGATCGCCAAAATACTGGAAAGCCGGGAGTTAACCACATTAACCGGAACCGGCGTCGGGGTCGGCACGCCGGAATACATGGCGCCGGAACAATGGACGGGCAAGGCGGGTGTACAGTCTGATATTTATTCATTGGGTATCGTTCTCTATGAAATGGTCACCGGTCGAAAGCCGTATATGGCGGATACCCCGGCGGCCATTCTCCTGAAACAAGCTACGGAACCCCTGCCCCATCCAACCCTGTACGCGCCGAACCTGCCGGGGAGTGTAGAGAAGGCCTTGATTAAGGCTCTTGCCAGGAATCCGCAAAATCGTTTCCAGAGTATGGCAGATTTTGCCGCCGCCCTGGAAAAATTGGCAAAGGGACGGCAGGCCGGACATACGTCAGATGATGTGTCTGAATTATCTGCATTGGCGAGTGATACGTACGCAACGATCGAGCAGGATGATTCCCGCGCAACGTATTTACAGGAAGCCACCTACGATACCAGGAGCATGTCTGGGGTGGAAAGCCCTGAAAGAACAACTAGGGATACTCATGCGCCAGAGGAAAAAATAAAACATGCGCTTCCCGTTTGGGTCTATGCCTTGGGCGCAGGAATTGGCGGGCTGGTGATATTGTCGCTTTGCATTGGCATCGCTCTTGCGACTGGAATGATTGGGCGTTCTTCTCAGCCTTTGCAGGCTGAAGTTCCATCTCCTGCTGTCCAGCCGGGGAACATTATTATCCCAACCGAAACTATACCCGCACAGGATCCGATCGGACAACAAGTGGTTCCTACAGATTTATCAAACATGGCGCCTACCAGCACGCCTTTTCCATCATCTGCCTCGATTCCAAGCAACACACCTTATTTTCCGCCCACTTCAATTCCGATCAGCAATCCCACTGGGAAAATCGTTTATGCCTGCCAGGTTTCAGGAAAAGAGGATTTCAATGAGATCTGCCTGATCAACGCGGACGGCTCCGGTTTCAGGCAGTTAACCAGCAATGGCGCCGATAATGGCTGGCCCTCATTATCGCCGGATGGAAAAACTGTTTTTTATGCCAGCAATAAAACGGGATCATATCAGCTCTACAAATTGCCTTTAAGTAGTGGTTCGGAAGTACAATTAACTAATATCTCTGGCCAAGCCATGGCTCCCGATATGTCTCCCACAGGCCAGATTGTTTTTACATTATCCACTACAAGCGAATCCATTTGGGTGATGAACGCGGATGGGAGTGGGGCGCACCAAGTCTACAGATTGGGTTGGGACCCAGTTTGGTCGCCTGATGGAAATAAAATCCTGTTCGCTACAGGCACTGTCAGCAATGTAGTTCACGCTATAATAAATGCGGACGGATCTGATTTTCATCAATTGGCCAATTTTGCCGAATTGCGAGGCAGGAGTGACTGGTCTTCATTGAACCTGATCGCTATATATGCCGGGCCATCCTGGGGGAGGAACTTGTATACCGTCAATGTTGATGGCTCAAATATTACCCAAATCACTACCGGAGGAAACGGCCAAGGTCCCAGTTTTTCTCCGGATGGACAATGGATCGCCTTTACGGGTTATTTCGATAACATGGGCGATATCAATGGCTGTGAAATTTACATCATTCGTATTGATGGCACTGACAGAATACGCCTGACATCCAATTCCTATTGCGATTGGCAACCCCGTTGGGGA
>Ga0210034_1004199_pt1 | contig 9824 bp, 7 predicted proteins | sample CryGeymeta201505_FD_185466 | JGI IMG/M metagenome (GOLD analysis project Ga0210034, IMG submission 185466) | Groundwater microbial communities from Crystal Geyser aquifers in Utah, USA - Crystal Geyser metaG 2015-05 (SPAdes) (version 2) | ecosystem: Environmental > Aquatic > Deep subsurface >... | reverse complement strand
CCTCGTGCTAGCATCCGGCGATAAAACAACAAGCTACATAACAGGGAATCCGCATGCATTGGATCGCACCAACCGAACGAGATACCGTCACCGACACCATTGAAAAACGCCTGTGGGATGCAGCCGATCAGTTTCGCGCCAATTCCGGGCTGACTGCAGCACAATATTCCGCCCCGGTGCTGGGGCTCATCTTCCTGCTGTTTGCCGAATCGCGCTTTACCAAGCGCCGCAAGGACCTCGAATCTGCCGGCGCATCCTCGCGCCGTTCGACCAGCCGTGTGGATGACCCTGCCGCTTACCATGCCGAAGGCGTGATGTACCTGCCCGAAGCCGCACGGTTCGCCCATCTGCTCAACCTGCCGGAAGGGGCCAACATCGGCCAGGCCATCAACGAGGCCATGGATGCCATCGAGAAGCACAACCCGCAACTGGCGGGCGTGTTGCCGCGCACCTTTCAAATCTTCACCAGTACCTTGCTCAAAGAACTGCTGAAGAAAGTTTCCGAGATTCCCGTCAGTCTAGACTACGACGCCTTCGGGCGCATCTACGAATACTTCCTCGGTCAGTTCGCACGTACCGAAGGCCAAAAGGGCGGCGAGTTCTACACGCCCAGCTCCATCGTGCGTCTGCTGGTCGAAGTGATTGAACCGTTTCACGGGCGTATCCTCGATCCTGCCTGCGGCTCTGGCGGCATGTTCGTGCAGAGCGCACGCTTCGTGTCCGAACACCAGAAGAATGCCGCCGATGAACTCTTCATTCACGGTGTAGAAAAGACCGACGACACTGGACGGCTGGCACGCATGAACCTTGCGATCCACGGCCTCGAAGGCGACGTACGCCACGGCGGACACATCAACAGCTACTACGACGACCCGCATGAAGCCGTCGGCAAATTCGACTTCGTCCTCGCCAATCCTCCGTTCAACGTCAACGCTGTGGACAAGGACAGGCTGGCCTCGGACGTTGGCGCAGGCCGCCGTTTCCCCTTCGGCGTGCCGCGCTCCGACAACGCCAACATGTTGTGGATACAACTGTTCTATTCCAGCCTGAATGCCCAAGGCCGTGCCGGATTCGTCATGGCGAACTCCGCCAGCGATGCGCGCAGCAGCGAACAGGATATCCGCAAGCAGTTGATTGAAGCCCGCGGTGTGGACGTGATGGTCGCCGTGGGCCCCAACATGTTCTACACCGTCGTCTTGCCCTGTACGCTATGGTTCCTCGATAAAGGCAAGCAGAATACACCGCGTGCCGACAACATCCTCTTCATCGACGCCCGCCACCTTTACCGCCAGATTGATCGCGCTCATCGCGACTGGGCGGATGCCCAGATCGGCTTCATCGCTAACATTGTGCGTCTGTATCGTGGTGAAGCGCCGGACTACACCTTGGGTGGAGTAGATGCCAAGGCCAAGCTGATAGAGGTGTTTGGTAAGAAGCCAAGCTATGCCGACATCCCCGGCCTGTGCAAATCAGCGACGCTGAACGAGATCGAAGTGCAAGGCTGGAGCCTCAACGCTGGCCGCTATGTTGGCGTTGCGGCAGGCGAAGAAGTCAGCGATGAAGATTTCAAGGGGAAAGTGGAAGCGATGAATGAGGAATTGGAAGTGCTCAATGCTCAGGCGCGCGAACTGGAAGCTACCATTGCTCTGAATGTTGCCGAGATTCTTGAGGCGTGATGATGGAAGATTGGTGCGAATGCAAACTTGGCGACCTATTTGAGATAAAGCACGGATTTGCCTTCAAGGGCGAGCATTTTGTCGACGCGGGCGAATATGTGTTGCTTACACCAGGAAACTTCAAGGAGGAAGGCGGGCTTAAACTGAAGGGCGAAAAGGAGAAGTTCTACTCGGGCGAGTTTCCAAAGGATTATCTGCTACGCAAAGGGGATATCGTTGTTGCTATGACCGATCTTACCCAAAACGCTCCCATCCTCGGAAGCAGTGCAGTTATCCCGCAAGGGGGCAAATTTCTTCACAACCAGCGGCTTGGCAAGATTATCAACCTCAAGACCAATCAGGCGCTGCCAGAGTTTGTCTTCTACTTGTTCAACACGCCCTCGGTACGGGAGCAGATCAAAGGAAGTGCCACTGGTGCAACGGTCAAACACACGGCACCGTCTCGAATCTACGATGTATCCACGCTACTACCTCCACTCCCCGTACAGCGTCGCATCGCAGCCATCCTCTGCGCCTACGACGAACTGATCGAAAACAACCAGCGGCGCATCCAAATCCTGGAAGAAATGGCGCGTAGCCTCTACCGCGAATGGTTTGTCCACTTCCGCTACTCCGGCCACGAATCCATCCCGCTCGTCGATTCTCCGCTTGGGCAGATTCCGCAGGGGTGGGAGGTAACAACGCTTCGAGCAGTCACAACCAAGATTGGCAGTGGAGCGACTCCGCGAGGAGGCAAAGACGCTTACAAATCTGAAGGTATCCATCTCATCCGCAGCCAGAACATTTATGACTACAACTTTGAGTTCGATGGCCTTGCGTTCATTGATGAACAGCAAGCCGCAGAACTCGACAACGTGACGGTCGAGGAAAACGACATTCTTTTGAACATCACAGGTGCATCCGTCGCTCGTTGCGCGCTCGTGCCCTCGTACCTGCTTCCGGCAAGAGTTAATCAGCATGTCGCCATCGTCCGCGCCGACCCAGCGAAGGTCAGTCCCTTCTATATTCTTGACGCTATCAATAGCGTCAAGCGCAAACAGCAATTATTGACTCTTGCTCAAGGTGGTGCGACCCGCGAGGCGCTCACCAAAGATACCGTCAGCAACTTTGAGATTGTTCTACCGCCGCGTTCGCTGATGAAACGCTACGACAGCATTGCTCGTGGCATTCACGAGCAGCGCGAAGTATTGCTGCGCCAAATACAAAATCTCCGCCGCACACGAGACCTGTTATTGCCGAGGTTGCTTTCTGGAACAGTTCACCTGTTGCCAGAGGACGTTGCATGAGGCTACTTGCGATTGATGGCGGCGGAATTCGGGGCATTTACGCCAGCCATGTACTCGAACGCATTCAAGACGAATTCGAGCTGGAGTTTCATCGAGATTTTGATCTGATAGCAGGTACTAGTACGGGCTCCATCATCGCGGCAGCGTTAGCCTACGACATTCCTCTAGCAAAGGTTAAGAAGCTCTATCGGGAGCAGGGGGCAATCATTTTCAATCCGCGACGCTGGTCGTTAGGGGGAGCTATCTTTCCACGCTATGCGAGCGACCCCTTGCGCGATGCGTTGAAAGATGTGTTTGAAGACGCAACACTATCTGATGCAAAAACTAGGCTGATCATTCCTGCTACGGATATAGGGAATGGCGGTGTTCATGTTTTTAAATCGAACTACGACGATGGATTTGTTAGGGATCGCAATGTAAAGATTGTTGATGCCGTGCTTGCTTCTTGCAGTGCGCCATCTTACTTCGCGCCTGCGCGTGTCGGCCCCTATCAATTAAGCGATGGTGGTTTATGGGCAAACAATCCATCCCTAGTCGCTATTACCGAAGCACTTTCACGACTTGGCGCTGAGCGTGCGCAGATTAAATTGCTGTCGGTGGGAACGGGTGTGGGGAAAAACTATTACCCGGTAAGCAATAACGGTGCGCGATGGGGCTTTGTAACCGGCTGGGGAATGCTGAAATTTATTTCAATGCTTATGAACCTACAGTCTGCGACTGCCAGCAATGTAGTTCAGTTACTTCTCGACAAACACCAGACGGTGCGGATTAACTTTGAATCAGATCTACCTTTGTCACTTGATGATGTGAGTGTGATTGATGATTTGATTAGCAGAGCCGACAAGGATTTTACTCACAACTCTGCCGCTATTCGCAGTCTGCTTGGGGATTAGTAATGAAATTAACTGAACACTTCGATACGTTTATGTCTGATGTGGTCAATCTTAACCAGACCCGTATCGACTCTTTGAAAGCACGCGTCGATACCATCATCACGACGCTTGAAAGTTTTGAGGAGTTTGCGGACATCTTGGTTGAAACCTCACCGCAAGGGTCTTGGGCTCATCGGACAATTATTAAACCAGCGGGAAATGGTGGATTTGATGCCGACCTTGTTGCTTTTATGAAGCCTCATAAGGAGTGGTCTCCCGCTGACTATATCGAAAATCTGTATACGCAATTCAAAGCCCACGGCACATATGCCAGCAAAGTCTCACGGAAGACACGTTGTGTAACGATTCAGTATGCAAATGAGTTTTCAATCGATGTTGTTCCATGTGTTCGGAAATCTGGTTTTTTGGTAACGACTACCGAATGGATACTTAATCGAAGTGAAAATACTGAGGAGCAAGCTAATCCTGATGGCTTGAGCGATTGGTTCAAGGCGCAGAACGGCTTCATTGGTAAGAACTATCTGATTAAGGTCGTGCGTCTTTTGAAATATCTTCGCGATATAAAGCAGACCTTCTCGGCAAAATCGGTTTTGCTGACCACATTGATTGGTGAGCGAGTTAGCTCATGGGATGAAAGTCTTATTTTTGATAGTGATTTTTCCGATTTACCTACGACACTTCGAATAATCATCAAGCGACTCGATACATATCTTCAAGAAAATCCAGATATGCCAGAGGTTTCAAATCCGAGTCTTTCTGCTGAGTCATTTACTAGGCATTGGGATCAGGATAAATACTCAAACTTTCGAGACTGTATTCATCGATATGCGGAATGGATTGAGGATGCCTATGTCGAGGAAGACCGTGACGAAAGCATCCTGAAATGGAGAAGGGTATTGGGCGACGACTTTGCAAAGTCAGTGAATCTTGATGAGTCTACGAATGCATTGGCCGCCGTTCAGAATGAAGATTTATCTCACGTCGAGCAACCTCAATGGCCGGTGTTGCCAGCAGGTAGGATAGTGGTTGCTGCAACGCTACATGCCGAGAAAGAAGGCGATTTCAAGGGCACTTACCGATCCAATGGACCAGCACTAAAGCCTGGGACATGGCTACATTTTTCTGCGCAACATTCCTTCGTCGATAGCATTTCCATCAAATGGCAGGTTGTAAATACTGGGTACGTGGCTAGGTTGGCGCGGGTACTTAGGGGGCAAGTCAGCCAATCTGGGCAAGATATATGGGAGCACACGAAATACCAAGGGAGTCATTGGGTGGAATGTTATGCGGTCGATACAAAGAAGGGAATTTGCCTTGGGCGTAGCGGTCGTTTCTTTGTCAATATCGCTTAATGATTCTTCGTAATTAACATGGCATATAACTATTCCGAAGACCAGCTCGTTGAACAACCCGCTATCCAGCTTTTTTCTGAGTTGGGCTGGGAAACGCTGGTCGCCTCAGATGAGGTGATGGGGGTAGATGGCACGCTTGGTCGCGAGACGAAATCTGAGGTAGTGCTGGCTGTGCGCTTGCGCGCTGTGCTGGCGAGGCTGAATTCATCGCTACCTACCGAAGCGATCAATGCCGCCGTGGATGAGTTGTCACGCGACCGTTCTGCAATGACGCCAGCTGCGGCGAATCGTGAACAGTGGGCGTTTATGCGCGACGGAGTGAAGGTGTCCGTGCCCGATCCGATCAGGGGCGGGGTAAAAGATGAGCGGGTGAAGGTGGTGGATTGGGAGAATCCCGCCGCCAACGATTTTATGCTGGTGAGCCAGATGACCATCGTCGGCCAGCTCTATACCTGCCGCCCGGATTTGATCGGATTCGTGAATGGTCTGCCCTGGGTAGTGGTTGAGCTTAAGAAGCCAGGCGTACCCGCTAAGCAAGCATTTGACGGCAACCTCACCAGTTACAAACATGCACAGAACGGCGTTCCTGCGCTGTTCTGGTCAAACGCCTTGCTCATTGCTTCCAACGGCACGGATAGCCGTGTCGGTTCGTTGACTGCCGACTGGGAGCGGTTCTTTGAGTGGAAGCGCATCGAGAGCGAGGATGAACCGCGCCGGGTGTCGTTGGACGTGATGCTGCGCGGTCTGTGCGAGCCATCGCGCCTGCTTGATCTGACCGAGAACTACACGCTGTTCTCTGAGCACAAGAGCGGGCTGACCAAGATTATCGGGCAGAACCATCAGTTCATCGGCGTGAACAATGCCATCAAGGCAATGCTCAAGGCGCGCGAAGAAGGGCACGGGCGTGGCGGCGTGTTCTGGCAGACGCAGGGTTCCGGCAAGAGCTTTTCGATGGTGTTCTTTGCACAGAAGGTACTGCGCAAGATTCCCGGCAATTGGACATTTGTAGTCGTTACCGACCGGGTGGAGCTGGACGAACAGATCGCCAAGACCTTTGCCGCCTGCGGGGCAGTGAGCGATGCCAATGCCAGCCACGCCCAAAGTGGGGCGGATTTGCGGAAATTGCTTTCTGGCAACAATCGCTACGTTTTCACCCTGATTCACAAATTCCAGACTTCCGAGATGCTGTGCGACCGGCGCGACGTGATCGTGCTGACAGATGAAGCGCATCGGAGCCAGTACGACACACTGGCGCTGAATATGCGTGCAGCGCTGCCCAATGCCATGTTCGTGGCCTTCACCGGCACGCCGTTAATCGCCGGAGAGGAACGCACCCGCGAGGTGTTCGGCGACTATGTTTCCATCTACGATTTTCAGCAGTCCGTTGAGGATGGCGCGACCGTGCCGCTGTTCTATGAGAACCGCACGCCGGAACTGCACCTGGACAATCCGGACCTGAACGATGACATCTACGACCTGATTGAGAGCGCAGACCTTTCCGATGAGGCTGAGAAGAAGCTGGAGCGAGAACTGGGGCGGCAATATCACCTGATTACACGAGATGATCGGCTGGACACGGTGGCGCAGGACATCGTGCGACATTTCACCGGGCGTGGATTCCAGGGTAAGGCGATGGTGGTGTCCATCGACAAGGCCACGGCGCTGCGCATGTATGACAAGGTGCGCAAATACTGGCCCAAGGATGACAAAACCGATATGGCGGTAATCATTTCGGCTGGGCAGAACGAGATCGACCAGATGGCAAGCCTTGGACTGGACATCGTTCCGCATCGCAAGCGCATGAACGAGGAAAAGCTGGACGAAAAGTTCAAGGACCCGAAGGATCCGTTGCGTCTGGTGTTCGTGTGCGCCATGTGGCTGACTGGCTTCGACGCACCAAGCTGCTCAACGGTTTACCTCGATAAGCCGATGCGCAACCATACGCTGATGCAGACCATTGCCCGTGCCAACCGAGTGTACCCCGGCAAGCAAAGCGGTTTAATCGTCGATTACGCCAACGTATTCGCTTCCCTGGAAAAGGCACTCGCGATTTACGGCAAGGGGGCTAGCGGCGAAATGCCCGTGCGGGATAAGAAAGTGCTGGCCGATGAGCTGCGATATGCCATAAATGATGCCAATGTGTTCTGCCAGGAGCATGGCGTCTCACTAGCCGAGATTGAAACCAAGCCCACCGCCAATTTTGCGCAGGCGGGGGCCATCCAGGCGGCAGCGGACAAGCTGATGGCTCCGGAAACCACCAAGCGGGACTTCCTGACGCTTGAGGCATTGGTCAACAGCTTGTATCGCGCTTTGAAGCCGGACCCCGTAGCTGTCGAATTTGCCCAGCGCTGCGGCTGCTTGGCCGCGATAGCGGAGTGTGTGAAGACGGTAACTGATCCTCCCGACATCTCGCACATCATGCAGGGCATACAAGCGCTGCTGGATGAGTCGATTGCCGCCGAGCCATTCAAGATCAAGCAGCCTACTCAGGGCTATGGGCAGATCGACCTTTCCAAGATCAACTTTGAAGCGCTACGCAAACGGTTTGAGAGCAAGAAGCCCAGCAATACCGATTTGGAACGCCTGCGCGCTGCCGTAAAAGCGCAGCTTGAGCGCATGGTGCGTCTCAACCCGACGCGGGCAGACTATCTGGAGAAATTCCAGACGCTCATCGACGGCTACAACTCCGGCAGCCGCAATATCGAGGAAATCTTCAAAGAACTGCTGGCACTGTCCATGGTGCTGACTGAAGAGCAAACCCGGCATGTCCGCGAGAATCTATCCGAAGAGGAGCTGACCATCTTTGACATTCTGACCCGCCCTGCACCTGACTTGACTACGGCTGAGCGCGAAGAGGTGAAAAGGGTCGCCCACCAACTGCTGGAGAAGCTGCACAAGCTGCTGGTGCTGGGCTGGCGGCAAAAAGTTTCAACCCGCGCCCGCGTGAAGATCGAGATCGAGAACGCCCTGGATGAGGGGCTGCCCCGCGCTTACTCCAAAGACCTCTATGAGAAGAAATGTGCAGCGGTGTTTGAGCATGTGTATCAGAGTTATCAAGGGGAAGGCAGGAGCGTTTTTGGCATTTAGGTAGCCAGAGTAACTAGAAATCAGAGTGTGCGTTCATTTTGAATAATTTGGCGTCTCAGATGCGGGAAGGCATGCCTATATTGATGAATGGTTCATCCTTCGCAGCAATTTCGCCTGCCTTGGGCTCGAAACTCATGTCGAATTGTCCCTGAAGCCCCTCTGCATCTTTTACTTTGTCATGCTGCTCTAGAGAGTAGAAAGCAATCTGTGCAATTCTCAGGCCAGGACAAAGACGAATCGGAATTTCACCGAAATTAGCGAGCTCAAGCGTAATGATCCCTCGATAGCCAGGATTTACAATCGTTGCAGTTGCAATATTCAATCCCTCTCGGGCCCACGAAGAACGGGCTGTAACGACTCCCTGCAAATCAGAAGGCACAACTACCCACTCAAGGGTTGGCGCGAGAATCAAAGAGCCGGGATGAAGCAGGAACGAACTTGTAAATGGAATATCGAAGCGCTCATGCTTTTGCTGACGCAATTGCGCAGCAGCGTGTCCAGAATTAACTCGTGGGGAGTAATCTGCAGGATTAACATGTGACTGCGCACCTGCACGAGACATCAGGGCGACCGTTCCCATTCGAAGATCGACCGAAGATGGACCGAGTTGTTTTGCGTCGAGAATTGGAGAAACAACTAGGTCTCCATCGGAAATCCGCTTTATGATCGAACTTCTCGAAAGTGCTGCAGACATTTACGAGTGCCTCATTTGAATGTTGATCGCACTTTGCTGCATGATCGCGTGTTCGCACAATCGATTTAGTATCTGAAAAGGTTGTGCGTTCTGCTGAACTGAGGCGATCCAGCCAGCATAGAGAATTTCTCTGAAGTCGCGATCCTCATAAGCAGGCACGCCTTCCGCTGTAAGCTCAAAACCAACAGGGGGAATGCCTTGTTCCAAGCTTCTGACAAGTTTCCAAACGACATCTGCGTCTGGATGCTTATAACCCGCAGGTGTGTGTTGGTGCAGAAGTTGCGACACCCCAGCCAGAGCGTCGCTCAGTTGAGCGTCGGTGAGCACATCGCACCAAGAGTCTGTCTTACGCGATAGATGCATTTTGTCCCAGAATCTTTGAATCTTATCTCGGCAAGCATGACCTTCAGGCGGGAGAGAGTCAAAGCCAAGAATTGTTGCCCCTCGAAGAATCAAATTGATTCGCCACGCAGACGAAGGGTGACGTGGTCCAAATCCATAGGTGTTCAGATTTATGCTGGGGAGAAGATTACATTGAGCAGCAACGAAACTGGGGCCAAATGAGACCAGGCCTACGAGGTCACAGAGAATTTCTTCAATCCACGAGTCCCAATTTGCCCACTGAAAGAAATTTCCCTGAACAATTCCATTGGTGCCCATTTTCCCCAGCACATCTTTTACCTCTTGGGGAGCTGCTGGCGAAAATATAGGCTCCTCGGATAATAGTGTGGAAAGTGTCTTAATTTCACATCAGTGACCACATAGAAAATGTAGGAATGTATTGTGGAATCCATTCTGCCGTACTACAATGCCTCCATTAGGATAATAGTGTTGAA
>Ga0210034_1004194_pt1 | contig 9831 bp, 5 predicted proteins | sample CryGeymeta201505_FD_185466 | JGI IMG/M metagenome (GOLD analysis project Ga0210034, IMG submission 185466) | Groundwater microbial communities from Crystal Geyser aquifers in Utah, USA - Crystal Geyser metaG 2015-05 (SPAdes) (version 2) | ecosystem: Environmental > Aquatic > Deep subsurface >... | reverse complement strand
TCGGATCGGAAGCGATTCGGGTGCCTGCTTTAAAAAGGAAAGTTAGTAAGAGCACACGGTGGATGCCTTGGCACCAAGAGGCGATGAAGGACGTGCAAAGCTGCGAAAAGCCATGGGGAGTTGCAACGAAGCGTTGATCCATGGATATCCGAATGGGGCAACCCACCTCCCTTGGGAGGTACACCGCCTAGTGCGGTGAGCGAACGTCGCGAACTGAAACATCTAAGTAGTGGCAGGAGAAGAAAACAATAGTGATTCCCCAAGTAGCGGCGAGCGAACGGGGAGAAGCCCAAACCGAAGTGCAGTGTTGCTTCGGGGTTGTAGGACCACAATAAAGTATCGACAAAGACGAATCGAAGACCTTGGAAGGGGTCGCCACAGAAGGTGAAAGCCCTGTAGGTGAAGTTGGCGTCGGCTTAGTGGTATCCTGAGTAGCGCGGGACCGGTGGAATCCTGCGTGAAGTTGCCGGCACCATCCGGTAAGGCTAAATACTCCTTGGTGACCGATAGTGAACTAGTACCGTGAGGGAAAGGCGAAAAGAACGCCGAGAAGGCGAGTGAAATAGTACCTGAAACCGTGTGCTTACAATCGGTCGGAGCCCTTTGGGGTGACGGCGTGCCTTTTGCATAATGAGCCTACGAGTTGCATCTGTTGTGCAAGGTTAAGCCCCTAAGGGGTGTAGCCGCAGCGAAAGCGAGTCTGAATAGGGCGTCAAGTACAGCGGAGCAGACGCGAAACCAAGTGATCTATCCATGATCAGGATGAAGTCCCGGTAAAACGGGATGGAGGTCCGAACCAGTAGACGTTGAAAAGTCTTTGGATGAGTTGTGGATGGGGGTGAAAGGCCAATCAAACTTGGAGATAGCTCGTTCTCCCCGAAATATATTTAGGTATAGCGTCCAAATGAACCTCACTGGAGGTAGAGCACTGATTAGGCTAGGGCCCTTCACCGGGTACCAAACCTAGACAAACTCCGAATGCCGGTGGGGATGTTGGGCAGTCAGCAGCAGGGTGATAACGTCCTGTTGCGAGAGGGAAAGAACCCAGAGCATCAGTTAAGGTCCCTAAATTCATACTAAGTTGTGTTAAAGGATGTTGGGTTGCCCAGACAACTAGGATGTTGGCTTAGAAGCAGCCATTCATTTAAAGAGTGCGTAATAGCTCACTAGTCGAGCGACCTGGCGCCGAAAATTATCGGGCATAAGTATGATACCGAAGCTATGCGATTCTGAGGAATCGGTAGGGGAGCATTCTAGCGGCATTGAAGCAGGCGCGGTGAGCGTTTGTGGAGCTTCTAGAAGCGAAAATGTAGGCATAAGTAACGAGAATTTGGGTGAAAATCCCATACACCGTAAACCCAAGGTTTCCTGATCAACGTTCGTCGAATCAGGGTTAGTCGAGACCTAAGGTGTACCCGGTCTGGCCGGGGTAACCGATGGCAAACTGGTTAAATATTCCAGTACCTCGACCCATTGTTAAACTAAGGCGTGACGCAGAAGTGACACTTCCGCCACCAGACGAATGGTGGTTAAAGTACGTAGGCTGAGTGGTAGGCAAATCCGCCACTCATTAAGGTCGAAATACGACAGTACTCTGAGGCCTCGGTCAAGGAGATAGTGAAGGTAATCAGGCTGCCAAGAAAAGCGTCGTAGTTAGATGGGTGGGTTCGTACCGTAAACCGACACAGGTGGGTGAGGCGAGTAGCCTCAGGTGCGCGAGTGATTCATGGCTAAGGAACTCGGCAAATTAGATCCGTAACTTCGGGAGAAGGATCCCCTGTAGCAATACAGGGCGCAGTGAAAAGGCCCAGGCGACTGTTTAGCAAAAACACAGCACTCTGCTAAGTCGTAAGACGATGTATAGGGTGTGACACCTGCCCGGTGCTGGAAGGTTAAGGAAGGGGGTTAGCGCAAGCGAAGCTCTTAACTGAAGCCCCAGTAAACGGCGGCCGTAACTATAACGGTCCTAAGGTAGCGAAATTCCTTGTCGGGTAAATTCCGACCTGCACGAATGGTGTAACGATCTGGGCACTGTCTCGGCCATGAGCTCGGTGAAATTGTAGTTCCGGTGATGATGCCGGATACCCGCAGCGGGACGGAAAGACCCCGTGAACCTTTACTATAGCTTTGCATTGAGTTCGGTTTAACCATGTGTAGGATAGGCGGGAGACTGTGAAGCCAGAGCGCTAGCTCTGGTGGAGTCAACCTTGAAATACCGCCCTTGTTTGGATTGGATTCTAATTCCCAATGGGAAAACAGTGCATGGTGGGTAGTTTGACTGGGGCGGTCGCCTCCTAAAATGTAACGGAGGCTCACAAAGGTTCCCTCAGCATGGTTGGCAATCATGCGTAGAGTGTAAAAGCATAAGGGAGCTTGACTGCGAGACAAACAAGTCGAGCAGGGACGAAAGTCGGTTTTAGTGATCCGGCGGTTCCGAATGGAAGGGCCGTCGCTCAAAGGATAAAAGGTACTCCGGGGATAACAGGCTGATCTCCCCCAAGAGTTCACATCGACGGGGAGGTTTGGCACCTCGATGTCGGCTCATCGCATCCTGGGGCTGGAGAAGGTCCCAAGGGTATGGCTGTTCGCCATTTAAAGCGGTACGCGAGCTGGGTTCAGAACGTCGTGAGACAGTTCGGTCCCTATCTGCTGTGGGCGTAGGAATATTGAGAAGGGCTGCATCTAGTACGAGAGGACCGGTGTGGACAAACCTCTAGTGTGCCTGTTGTGTGGTCGCATGCATCGCAGGGTAGCTATGTTTGGTCGGGATAAGCCGCTGAAAGCATCTAAGCGCGAAGCCCACTTCAAGATAAGTATTCCCTTTAGAGCCCTGAAAGACTATCAGGTTGATAGGCAACAAGTGTACGCATAGCAATATGTTCAGCTGAGTTGTACTAATCGCTCTAGCGACTTCTTTTTATAGCAGGCACCGGAATCGACTGATTCCTCGCTGCCCGCTTGCAAGCCTTGTCTAATCAACAACACTTCTTTCTACTTGCTTTTTTCCCTTAGTTCTTGCTCCTGTATCCGTCTTTGAACAACTTATCAGTTTTTGATGAGGTGATTATTGCGAGATGGTCCCACCCGTTCCCTTTCCGAACACGGTCGTTAAGCATCTCTGCGCCAATGGTACTGCCCACAAGCGGAAGAGTAGGTCGTCGCCTCATCCTTTTTTCTCTCCCTAAGCCCGTAGCTCTGCTTCGGGCTTTTTTTTTGTGCGTTTCTTTCGCTTTTATTCCAATTGAGTTTAAATATGGTTATGAATCTTAATTAGTATTTCATGTAAAAATAAGTACTAGAGAATATATTGGATATGAATCTAACTAAATAATGAGTTTACTACGTGCAGGAACTCCCTCGAAAATATTCGTTAAATTCTCTAGATTGTGATGGTTTAAAAGTAAAGAAAAGCTTCTTTAAAGGCTGGATAAAATATCATAGCTTTTAAAAACTATTAATGTTTGCGTAAGAAGTGACTATTTAGCTTAGTTTAACTTGAATTCATGATCTTTTAATAAATGTAAAATGATTAGTTTATCACTATTTATGAAATTCTAAAATTATTAAAATTGATTCAAATAAAGGACTCATGAGTCCACTTCATAAAATCGATTCTTTCGATTTTCACCCTTCCAAATCCTACGAATTCGACGAATAGTTTGCTAAAAACTACTTTTCGGAGTGCACACACACATGTAATTACTACATTTTTAAATAATCTGTTCTAACTTATAATGTCTTGTAAGAATCTTTATATTTTTATGTATGGCAAATTAATTTAGCACATTTTTATAGTTATCTCTGTGACTCAAAAAACCGAAATTGATATAAGTATTGTAATAGTTAACTATAACGTTAAAGAGTTTATAGCACAATTATTTGATTCTATAAATAGATCTATAGGGGAATTAACTTATGAGATACTATTAGTTGATAATAATTCAGTCGATAACTCATTAAACTATCTATCATCAAAATTTCCTGATGTAGTATATATTTCAAATTCTTCCAATATTGGATTTGGAAAAGCTAATAATCAGGCTTTTAAAGAAGCTAAAGGAACGTATACATTTATTTTAAATCCTGATACGCTTGTTCAAGAGAATACTTTAGTTAGATTAAAACAATTTTTAGATTTAAATCAAGAGTATGGAGCAGTTGGTTGTAAATTATTAAATCCTGATGGTTCGTTTGCACCAGAATCTAGAAGGCAAGAGCCAAACCCAATTAGTGCACTTGGGCAAACTATTGGATTAACAAAGCTCTTTCCAAATAATAAAAGATGGGCTGGTTATTATATGAATTGGCTTTCTGAAGATAAATTTACTGATGTGGAAGTGCTATCAGGAGCTTGTATGTTCTTCAGAACTTCAGTACTTAAAGAACTACATGGTTTTGATGAGCGATTCTTTATGTATGGTGAAGATATCGATTTATGTAAAAGAACTCGAGATTTAGGTTATAAAATTGGTTACCTACCGAGTACTAGTATAATTCACTATAAGGGGGAGAGTACAAAAAAAGATAATATTGATTATGTAGTTGTCTTCAACAAAGCTATGTATCAGTATTTTTTAAAGCACTATTCAAAAACGTACTCCTACACATTTAAATTTATAATCGTTGTGGGTATAATAATTAGGGGTTTAATAAGCTATATAAGACTAAAGGTTCTTAAATACTGGCAGTTATTATTAGATTTATTAATTCTTAATAGTTTAATTGTTCCTCTATTTATTTGGCGCTATGACATTGAGTATCATACTTTTTTCACAAACTACAAATCAGGATATTTAGTAGTTAATTTATTATTGAGTTCATTTTATACTTTAGCGGGTTTCCAAACAGGTTTATATGATTCGCGCAAATTTCTACTAGGCTCCATGTTCAAATCTGTATTTCTCTCTATATCTGGAACTATATTGGTAAGTTTTTTTTTGAGAGATTATGCTTTTTCAAGATTAATTTTAGTTTTAACATGCGCTTTCAGCACTTTTGTGCTAACAATAGTTAGACTTTTTGTTAGAAATACGCAAATTAATAAGACTGAATCAGGTAGAATAAAACCCTTGAGAATATTAATTGTTGGAATTGATAATAGAACTCCGGATATAATCAGAAAAATAAGATCAAAAGTTAATTGGAATTATGAAATAGTTGGGTTAGTTAGTCAAAAAAATTCCATTCAAATTGAACAATTGGAAAATGTTACAGTTTGTGGATCTGTAGGTAATCTAAGTAGATTATGTCAAATGTTAAAAATTGATCAAGTTTTTTTTTCATCGAATACTTTATCAAATAATGAAATAGTTCGACAAATGACACTTATAGGTGAATTGAATATTCACACAAAATTGATATCTGAAGCGAAGGAATATTTAATTGGTAAATCAAATGTTGAATATTTTGATGATGTTCCGATATTAGATTTAGATTTGGCTTATAATAATACGTTTAATGTATTAACAAAAAGATTATTTGACATAGTACTATCAATCATATTATTGATAGTTTTTTCTCCTTTAGCTCCATTTTTGTATTTAAAGGTAATTAATAGTAAGAATAACGATACTATTGACTTGAATGGTGAGAATGTATCCATATTGTCACCTTACAAAACATTTAAATGGTATAATAGATACCAATTGTTAATTCAAATTTTAAGAGGATCTATGAGTTTTATAGGTGCGCCATTAATCCGAGATGGTGAGGAAGCGCCAATAAAATATAAGAAGGGTTTAACAGGGTTAAGGCAAATTAATGAGCATCGTTTATTTCGTATTGAAGAAAAGCATCAATATGAATTACACTACTTAAAATTTTATAGCATTTGGATGGATTTTGATATTCTTATAAAACAATTATTTAATCTTAAAAATAAAAGTTAATCTAAACAAGTTTTTTATTTGTTAAATAGTCAAATTCGGACTTCGTTTCTAAGCAAACTTCACTGGTTTTGCAATATATAAGTCATCCCGTGCCCCCAAACTGGATCTCTGCCCGAATATTTTTTAGGCCATAAGCTAGTTCATTTGAATAGTTTAGTTCACAGGCTGAGATGCTGGGTCGGAGCCCAGCATGACAAAATGACGTATGTGAAACAAGAACTATATTTTGCGAATTGGTTATTGTTTTTATTTTATTGCAAAATTGAACCTTCATAAAAATTAATAAACTTTACAAAAGGTTCAAGTCCGAAAGTTGAGTTAAATACGTGTCATTAATTCTGCAGCTGCTTTTTTATACCAGCCACTAAAAGACCCATCTTGAATACGATTTCTTATTTCAGTCATTAACCATATAAAGAACATCAAATTGTGTTCAGAAGTTAGATATAAGCCATAGATTTCATTACATCTTATTAAATGATGTATATAAGCAAGTGAATGAGTTTGACATAAAAGTGAAGTAAATCCAGGATCAGGAGATTCGTACTTATCTTTCCATTTTCCATTTTTAATATTGATGGTTCCATTGCGAGTAAAAATCATCCCATTTCTAGCATTTCTAGTCGGCATAACGCAATCAAACATGTCGATTCCCAGAGCTACGGATTCTATCAAATTTGCAGGAGTTCCAACGCCCATTAAATATCTAGCTTTGTCTTGTGGCAAAATATCGGTGCAAACATCTGTCATGGCGTACATATCTTCAGTTGGTTCACCAACACTTAATCCACCTATTGCATTTCCATCAAAATCCATTTCTGCTATGGCTTGGGCAGATATTTTTCTTAATTCAGGGTAAATAGTACCCTGAACAATACCAAATTGATTTTGTTTAAAACCATAAAGAGACGCTGTTTCTAGAAATGCTTTTCTTCCGCGTTTAGCCCATCTGTGAGTCATCTCCATTGAGTTTTTTGCATACTCGAAACTTGAATTGGCATCTGGACATTCATCAAGAACCATCATAATATCGGAACCTAATTTTCTTTGAATGTCAACAACATTTTCAGGGGTGAATAAATGTTTTGATCCATCAATTTGACTTTTAAATTGCGCACCACGTTCATCAAGTTTTCGATTATCAGATAATGAAAATACTTGAAACCCACCCGAATCGGTTAAAATAGGTTTATCCCAATTCATAAATTTGTGAAGACCACCTGCTTTATTGATAATCTCTGTACTTGGTCTTAGGTATAAATGATAGGTGTTAGCAAGTATAATTTGTGCATTAATCTTATCTCTTAAAATATGTTGAGGAACTGTTTTTACAGTAGCCTGCGTACCTACGGGCATAAAAATTGGAGTTTCGATGTTACCATGTTCTGTCGAAACAATACCTAAACGGGCTTTACTTCCATTATCTGTTTTTAAAAGAGTAAACACAAAATTTCTATTTGTTAAAATTGATGTATCTTTGCCAAGATTTTTAACTTTGATTAAAAGAAGATTATATTCTTTGGAACTGTTTAGTTTAACTATCTGTTGACTTCAAATAAAAATTAAAAATTAAAAATTCTTTTTATTGTTGAAGGGAACAATTTGAATAGTATCTTGAATTTGAATCAAGCTAAATAATGGCAGATTTGAACAAAAATAGGCATTTTATTGAAACGATTTAGTACAATTATCCCTACTATTTTTGCGGACCTGATTGCTCATGGTATGGCATGGTATCTTTTCTATTTAGTTAAGTTTAAACTAGAATGGTTTGATGCATCGGCTAGCATTGAGCCTGCTATGCTTTTTATTCCTGCGATTATTTTAGGCGCATATTGGGTCTTAGTTTTTGCCTTATTTGGCATGTACAAAAACTTATTTATTATCTCTCGATTAGATGAAGTAATTAGAACAGCAAAAATATCCGTAATTGGTACACTAATTCTATTTTTCTTTTTATTTATTGATCAGTTAAATTGGGATTCTTCAAATATTCATTATGCAAAGTTTTATGCGATTAGTTATTGGTTTTTAGTATTCTTTAATGTTTCATTTTTAAGAATAATTGTAAGAACTGTCCAAAAAAACAGAACTCGTAAGGGGCATGGAATGCATCGTGCTATAATTGTTGGAACAGGTAAAAATGCCTTAGAAGTGGAAGCTAATTTAAATAGAAATAAAATTTTAGGTCTTGATGTAATCGGGTTTTTAACGACAGATGGCGAGGTTAGTGATAAACTCATAAAACCTCTTTTGGGAAATATTGATGATGTAAAGTCGATTGTAGAGCGATATAAAATTGATGATGTTATTGTTGCTTTAGAGCAAGCAGAGAGTCGAAAATTAATTCAAGTAGTTGATCAAATCGACCAACCTGATGTATCAGTTAAAATTTTACCTGATTTTTATCAAATAATTATAGGTTTAAACAGAACAAACCAGATTTTTGGATTACCATTAATTGATGTAATGCCTGACCCAATGCCAAGTTGGGAAAAAATCGTGAAACGTATTTTTGATTTTACAGCCTCTTTCATCATGTTAGTTCTTGTTTCGCCTATTATGGCTGCTCTTTATGTTATTATTCCTTTAACATCAAAAGGAAGTGCTATTTATAGTCATGAGCGAGTTGGGCTTTTTGGGAAAAATTTCGTTATATATAAATTCAGGAGTATGTTTTCTGATGCAGAAAGTTCTGGAAGCCCCCAGCTTGCCACGCAAAATGATCCTCGAATTACGCCACTTGGTTTATTTATGAGAAAAACTCGCTTAGATGAATTACCACAACTGTGGAATGTAATTCGAGGTGATATGAGTTTAGTTGGACCCAGACCTGAACGACCTTTTTATGTGAATCAATTTAAAAAACAAATTCCTTTGTATTCAAGAAGATTACGTGTACGCCCTGGAATTACAGGTTGGGCACAAGTAAAATGGAAATACGATGAGTCATTTGATGACGTTGTAGAAAAAACGAAATATGATCTTTTTTACGTTGAGAATATGTCACTTCGAATGGATTTCAAAATATTAGTAAATACAATTGCAACCGTAATTTTAGGAAAAGGACAATGACGGTTTACGATACATTGGTAATTATTCCAACTTATAATGAAATAGCAAACATGAAAAAAATGATTCCAATAGTGATGGAATTGGATGAAAAGTTTGCACTTCTTGTTGTTGATGATGGTAGTCCAGATGGAACAGCTACTTATGTTGATGAGCAGAAATCTGTTTTTCCTGGTAGAATTCATCTTTTAAATAGGAAAAAAAAGCTTGGTCTCGGAACGGCCTATGTAGCGGGATTTCAATACGCATTAGACAAAAATTTTCCCTATATCTGTGAGATGGACGCTGATTTTTCACACGATCCCAATGATTTACTTCGCTTAGTTGATGGTATTCGAAAAGGAATAGCTGACATTGTAATTGGTTCAAGATATTGTAAAGGAATTAGTATTATAAACTGGCCTTTATCGAGACTTATTTTATCCTATTCCGCAAATTTATATGCTCGATTTATAACTGGAGCAAAAATAATGGATATGACGGCTGGGTTTAAGTGCATCCGTGCCGAAGTTCTACAAAAAATTGATATCAAGAAAATCCGATCAAACGGTTATGCCTTTCAGATTGAAGTGCATTTTAGAGCATATAAAGCTGGATTTAAAATTGTTGAGGAGTCGATTATTTTTCGAGAACGTGAAGAAGGTGTGTCAAAAATGTCTAAATCAATTGTTAAAGAAGCAATGTGGCGTGTTTGGTCTTTAAAAATGAGAAGTTTATTAAATTTGCTGTAAGAATACATAATCGCTCAACTTTCGGACTTCGTTTCTATAAAAAAGGCAGTGGTTTTCGCAAAGAAACGGTCATCCCGTGCCCTGACACGGAATCTCTGTCCAATATCATTTTACGCAACAATCACTTTTTCTTTGCATAG
>Ga0210034_1004153_pt1 | contig 9889 bp, 12 predicted proteins | sample CryGeymeta201505_FD_185466 | JGI IMG/M metagenome (GOLD analysis project Ga0210034, IMG submission 185466) | Groundwater microbial communities from Crystal Geyser aquifers in Utah, USA - Crystal Geyser metaG 2015-05 (SPAdes) (version 2) | ecosystem: Environmental > Aquatic > Deep subsurface >... | reverse complement strand
CCGCGTTCATTGCGGGTGCGGGAGAATCCTTTCCCGCTGCGGCGATCACCTTTGACCGATTTCATGTCGTCAAATTATTGAATGAGGCCATGGATAAGGTGCGCAGGGTTGAACGGATTGAGCATGAGGAATTGAAGGGACACAAGTATACGTTCCTGAGAAACCGACAAAACCTGTCAGATAAACAGGAAAAGTCACTCTCGGAAATGATCGAGCTTTATCCCAATCTGGGCAAGGCCTACCGGTTGAAAGTGCTGTTCAATGATCTGTGGGAAATGCCTGACAAAGCGGCGGCAACCACGTTTCTGACCAACTGGTGTATTGATGTTGAAGAGGCCAAAATTCCGGCCTTTATGGCCTTCGCAAAAACGGTTCGAGGGCATTGGTCTGGCATCATTCACTTCGTCGAATCAGGCATCACCAACGGCATACTGGAGGGTATCAACAGCAAAGTTCAACTGGCCAAAAGACGCGCCAGAGGTTACCGCAACACGGGGAATTTCATCAACATGATTTACTTTTTATGCGGAAAAATGAAATTCGATTACCCACTCTATTTCACATAGAGCCGGTTATTCTGCTGCTGGCAGGCTGCGCTGCGCCCAAGCCATTCGTGGATGGCGCGGCAGTGCCAGCCCCGGCAGGCTGCATCGAGGCGCGCACGCGCGGGGTGAATTGCTGATGAGTGCCGATTTGCAAACACGCTTACAGCAGGTCTGCACGCAGGTTCACAGCCGTTTCCGCTATGTCCCCGACCTGCTTGCCTGGGGTAAACCTGAATACTGGGCATCCCTCCAGGACGATGCGAAAAAACTGGCTGAATCCGGCATCGTGACAGGCGACTGCGACGATTTTGCCTTGCTGTGCCGCACCCGGCTGGATGCGGTGGGCATCGAAAATCATTTGGTTTTTTGTATTACAGAAACGGGCGAGTATCACCTGGTCTGCGAAGCGGATGGTTGGATACTCGATTGCCGTTATCAGCAAGTAGCGCCGCGCGAATTGTTCAATTACCAATGGATTTCTCGCTCTGGCACTAAGCCGGGCGAGGCCTGGCACTTGATTGGATAAGGAGAAACTTATGAAATGGCTATTGATTTTTCTGTGTGTAGTGGCCGCTGTCGTACAGGTCTTTATCGGGGTGTTGGCTAGTGCCGATCCTGAGGGACGCGGTGCGCATGTGGCTGCAAACCTGTTTAGTTGCGCGCTGGCGGCGTTGGTATTGGCTGCGGCGCTGGCGATATATCTGGGGGTGCTGTGAGGCTCGCCGACCTAATCACTGATGCGGGCACAGGCATGGTTTCCCATACCAAGCTATGGGCAAATGTCGCCTATGCCACGGCGACCGCTGCCTTTGCTTATATGAGCTATGCGGGAACGGCCTCTGCGGACATCTGGCTGATCTATCTGGCGAGTATTGGTGCCTCGGCGACGCTCTCCAAGCTGCTTTCCCTGAAATACGGCCTGCCTGCCGCGACGATAGCGGCGCAGGAAGGGGTGAAGGAAGGGGTGAAGAATGAAGCCTGATGAACTTGTTGCTGTAATTTTATATCTCCTTGTTATTGGCTATGTTTTTTTTGTGGCTTTCTGGTCAGCAGGAGCATTCAAATGATTTCGTTGGTGTGGCGCTTATTGGGCGGGCTGGTGATGGTGCTGGCACTATTTTTAGGCGGTTATGGATTAGGAAATAAACAGGCGAAAACAAGCTGCGTTGCAGGACAGGTCGAGGCGCAGCGCGCCGCTATTACACAAACGGCAAAGGAAGACGCGCGCCGAGAGGTGATTGGTGCTGCGCGTGAAACTAGCCGCGAACAAATACGCAGCACTTATAAAACCCTCAAGGAGCAGGCCAATGAGTACGTTAAAAAAATCCCGCGTCTTAACGCGTCTACGGGCGCAGGGGCAAACGCTGAAGCCAGCCTTTTTACTCTGGCTTGCGGGCTGGATGCTGACGGGTTGCGCCTCTGGAACGCCGCCAATAGCGGTGCAGCCGCGCCCGTGTCCGGCGAACCTTACTTATCCATGCACCGTTCCACCACCCGCGAAATCGGGCAGCCTGACAGACCTGCTGACCAACCACATCGAGGCGATGGAGCTGTATCAGGATTGCCGGGACAAGCAGGAAAAGCTGGCGGAGTGCGTTGATGGACGACATTGACCGCGCAGCGGAGGCGGAAGAATGGTATCGCAGCCAGGCGCTGGAGGCGGCGGCTCTCCATGAGCGGATGACCCCGACCGGGTTTTGCTACAACTGCGATGAAGTGTTGTTTATGGGGTGTTTTTGCGATGCTGATTGCAGGGACGATTTTCAACTGCGCGAAAAGCAGCAAAAACAAAAGGTTTAATCATGGATATGGAATGGATGAGGTTCGGCTTTCAGGTGTTGCAGTTCGTTATGACGGGCGGTATCGGCATCTATGTCTATCTGACAAACCGCGACAAGGTGACCAACGACCGGATCGGCAAGCTGGAGGATGACATCGATGGAAAATTCGGCACTCAAGGCGAGCGAATTTCAAAGATGGAAGCGACGAATAAAGCCGCACCCAATCATCATGATATCGCCAAGGTATATGAATCGCTCAATGCTTTGGCCGCAACGGTTAACCAGCTGGTCGGCGAGAATCGCGGCCAGAGCGACACGCTGAAGCTGATTCTGAATCAAATTACCGCAAAGGGAATGAAGTGAAAACTGTACAGATAACCCTCACCGCCGCGCGTCGCCTGCATATTCTTAAAGCCTTGGCACTGCGCCCGCAATATCGCGCCGAGCCGCGCAACCTGCGCCAGGAGCTGGAAGTGACCGGCTATGCGATGACCTTGACCAAGCTGGCGGTGGAATGCGCCTTTCTGGCTGATCTGGGGCTGGTAGATGCGCCAGATAGCGGCCTGCTGGCCTTGACGGATGACGGCTTATCGGTGGCGCGTGGCCTGATCCGGCTGCCCGGTATCGGTACGCCAGAGCCGGGAGAGCTGTGATGGCGCGCCGTTCCAAGGTAAGCGGACTGCCAGCGGCAGTGCTCGACGATCTGAATGCGCAACTGATTCAACGGGGTTTTTCCGGTTATGAGGAATTGACGGCCTGGTTGAAAAGCCTGGGCTATGACATTTCAAAGACGGCGGTTTTTAGGCACGGTAGCGCACTGGAGGCCGAGTTTGAAGAGGCAATGGCGGATGCCCGGCGCACCCGCGCGCTGGCTCGCGCGGCACGGGAATCAGGGGATTCTGACGATGGCGCGTTACTGGAATCAGCGTCTGGCATCATGCAGGACAATCTGCTGCGGCTGTCGTTAAAACTTAAAAATTCAGGTGCAGAACCGGAAGAAGCGGCTAAAACCCTGTCATTGATTTCACGCGCCTTTGCCGATATCGGGCGGTTCGATATTCTGCGTCAGAAATGGCAAGGCGAGGTGCGCGAGAAGCTAAATGTCAAGTTGGCCAGCCTGGAACAACAAGCCGCAGGCGGCAGCAAGGCGGGCTTTGATCTAGCTACCTTGAAGCGTGTGCGTGAAGAAATCTACGGGATCGTGTGATGGCGAAGAAAGCGAATAATTTGGAGTGCGCAGTCTCGACTGCGCCGGGCGCAACCGAGGTTGCGCACTCCAAAGCCGCCGTCCCGCTCTACGCCTATCAAAAACGCTGGCTGCTAGATGACAGCCGCTTCAAGATCGGCATGTTTGCCCGTCAGACCGGCAAGACCTTCACCACCACGCTGGAAGTGGTGGATGACTGTTTCGCCGCTGAAGCGCGTGGTGGTCGGGCGCGCTGGGTGATTCTATCTCGTGGCGAACGCCAGGCCCGCGAGGCGATGGAGGAAGGGGTTAAAAAGCATTGCAAAGCCTATAACCTCGCGATCCAGGAGTTTTCCTCCACTTTTCGTGGCGCGGACGGCACGATCTACAACACGCTGGAAGTGGTATTGCCGGGCGGTTCGCGTATCACCGCACTGCCCGCCAACCCAGACACGGCGCGCGGTTTTTCTGCAAACGTATTTCTGGACGAATTCGCCTTTCATGCGGACAGCCGCAAGATATGGTCGGCGCTGTTTCCGGTCATTTCCAACGGGTATAAATTGCGCGTGACTTCCACGCCGAACGGCAAAGGCAATAAGTTCTATGAACTGATGACCAGCGGCGAGCTGGACGGGGTATGGAGCCGCCACCTGGTGGACATTGAAACCGCCGTTCGTGATGGCTTGCCGCGCAATATCGCCGAGCTGAAGTCGGGACTTAACGATGATGATGCCTGGGCGCAGGAATACCTGTTGCAATGGCTGGATGAAGCGTCCAGCTGGATCAGTTATGAACTGATTGACGGGGTGGAGCACGACCGCGCCGGGCTTCCCGACAACTACAGCGGCGGGCCGTGCTTTGTGGGCGTGGACATCGCGGCGCGCAATGACTTGTTTGTGATCTGGGTGCTGGAGCAGGTGGGTGACGTGTACTGGACACGCGAGATCATCGCCCGCCGCCGCATCAGTTTTGCCGAGCAGGATGCGCTGCTGGACGAAGTTTTCAAGACCTACCGCGTGCTGCGCTGCTGCATGGACCAGACCGGGATGGGCGAGAAGCCGGTAGAGGACGCGCAGCGCCGCCACGGCACCAGTCGCGTCGAGGGCGTGCTGTTCACCGGGCCGAATAAACTGGCGATGGCGACACAGGGCAAGGAAGCGTTTGAAGACAAGCGTATCCGCATCCCGCTGGGCGACCGCGACCTGCGCGCCGACCTGCACAAACTCAAAAAAATCACCAGCCCGACCGGCACGCCGCGCTTCGTCGCGGACAGTGATGCCGACGGCCACGCCGACCGTGCCTGGGCGTGTTTTATGGCGTTGAATGCGGCAGGTGTGCCTACGGTAAAAATGGAATTCCAAGCGTTGGGCAAGCCGCGCGTCTCAAGCCGCATGAACGATTATTGAGGTAAGCACTATGACCGACCAGATAAAAAACCCCGCAGTCGAAACAACCGAAATCGCCAGCGTTAACCGCGATCCGTTCCTGCCGCTGTTTTCCGGCCTGCTGCAACAGAACGACGACACGCTGGCGACGCGTGGCCAGGGCAAGGGTATCCGGCTCTACGAAGAGATCGAGCGCGACGCGCATGCCTTCGCCTGTCTGCACAAGCGCAAGATGGCGGTGATCGCGCGCCCCTGGGAAATCACCCCGGCCAGCGACTCGGCACTGGATCAGCGTGCCGCCCTTGTCGTCGAGGCGCAGCTAAAGAAAATCGGTTTCGATCATCTGTGCATGAATCTGCTGGATGCGATCAATAAGGGCTTTGCGGTCGGTGAAATTCTGTGGGCGAATACCGGCAGCGAGATTGTGGCCAGCGAAGTCCGCTCGCGCGATCAGCGGCGTTTCTGGTTTGGCGAACACTACGAACTTCGCCTGAAAACCATTCAGAATCTGCTACCAGGAGAGGAACTACCCGAGCGCAAGTTCATCGTCCATGCGCTGGGTGCCAAGGATAGCAATCCTTATGGCATGGGGCTGGGCAGCAAGTTGTTCTGGCTGGTGTGGTTCAAGCGGCAGGGCATTACCTTCTGGCTGACCTTACTGGATAAATTCGGCAGCCCAACCTCGGTTGGCAAGTATCCCACCGGCACCTCGCCGATTGATCAGCAGAAGCTGCTGGATGCGCTGTCGGCTATCTCTCAAGATGCCGGGGTAATCGTGCCGGAAGGCATGATCATTGAGCTGCTGGAGGCGACGCGCGGCGGTAATGCCGGTTACGAGGAGATGATCCGCTATATGGACGAGCAGATCAGCTATTGCGTGCTGGGTGAATCATCCAGCGCCAAGGGCTCAGGCGGCGCACTGGCCTCTGCTGCGATCTTGCGCAATGAGGTGCGGCTGGAGCTGGTGCAGTACGACGCAGATATGTTGAGTGCCACGCTCAACAACACGCTGATCAAGTGGATTGCGGAATACAACGTGCCGGGCGCGACCCCGCCGACGGTGTGGCGCAAGATTGCCGAAGCCGAAGACATCAAACTGCGTGCCGAACGCGACAAAATCCTGTTCGAGATGGGGATGCGTCCGGACGAGGAATACCAGGCGGAGAATTACCCTGGGTGGACGTTCAAATCCCCCCCAGCCCCCCTTTTACAAAGGGTGGGGAGCGTAGCGGAGGGGGATTTAGGGGTAGGTACTGCAGATTTTGCTGAGGCTGAGCTTGATCCAGATCCAGGCTATACCCGTCTGGAAAAAACGCAACTCGATATTGTTAAAGCGCAAGCCGCACTGGATACGGCGTTATCCCCCGTAATTAACACGCTGATTCAAACCAAAAATGCTGAAGATGCAATGTCAATGCTGGCCGAGCTATTCCCACAAATGGATGATCGCGCGTTACAAGGGTTGCTGACTCGCGCTTTTTTTGTAGCTGACATTTTGGGTCAGATGAATGCCCAACAAGCCTGATATTTCCTATGCCATTGGGCTTGAACCTAAAGAAGCACTGGCCTATTTCAAAAGTTTTGGCTTTGATGCTACCACCTTTAATTTCAAGCAAGCTGCGCAGGCGGCAGCTGATAACGCTCATGCCGTAGCAGGAATTTTGCGCACCGATATTTTACAGGACATTTATAAGGAACTTGAACGCGTGAAGACTGAGGGTCGCACGAAGTATGAGTTCATGCGTGATACAGCGCCGATGCTAGAGAAAAAGGGCTATTGGTTGCCGAAAGGCTATAAAAACCGACATATCATAGATAAATCCACCGGTGAAATTCTCGGCAAAAAAATCAGCAAGCACCACCTAGAAACCATTCTAATCACCAATATGCACGCGGCCTATATGGCTGGTCGCTATATTCAATTACGTGCCAATGCGGAAAATCGGCCATTCTGGCAATACGTCGCTGTCATGGATCGTCGCACCAGACCATCCCATTCTGCATTAAATGGCCGTGTATTTCGTTATGACGATGACTTTTGGAATCATTTTTGGCCACCTAATGGTTATCGCTGCCGTTGTACTGTTCGCGCACTAGACCAAGCTGATATGGATAGTCGTAATATCGACCTATCCAGTTCAGAGGGTCAATTGGATTCGGTAGATATTCCTTGGTCACTTCGCAATCCGGCTTTAGGTAAAGACCATGTTGCTCGCTTTGAATATGCAAAAGGGAAGTTCATTACACCGGATGCTGGTTTCAGTCGCAATGTAGGTAAACAGGCAAGTCATCTGGCCGATTTGGGACAATTGCAATTAAATCGCTCGCTGCGCGTGGCAGATACTAAGCTCGCCGCAGTCAGTGTACGTTATGTGTTGTCACAACCTGATATGTTGAAGGCTTTTACAGGGCAGTTTTCCCAGTGGTCTCAAAGTGTGCGGGATCAAGGCCGTTCAACTGGTCAATTAAAACATGTAGGTGTCATATCTTCTGCTGTTCTAAATAAACTTGAAGCGAAACAAATCGCACCAGAATCAGCGTTGTTGTCAGTAAGAGATGAGGATGTGCTGCATAGCTATCGAGATAAAAAAACTGATGTAGTTCCGTGGGAATGGTACAAATCACTACCTACAAATTTATTGAGTCCCAATGCGGTATTGTTGGATCGTTCTGGCAAGGACAATGCACTGCTTCTTATTTTTAATTTGCCAGACAATAAATCGGTAAAATTGGTTGTAAAACTTGACTATGAGTTAATGATTCGTGGTGTTGATGGCATGAAGCAGCGCATAAAATCTAACATTTTGCGCAGTGGTAGAATCGAAGATATAAAGGGGTTGATGGGTTTTGAGGTATTGGATGGAGCTCTCTAGCCAAGGGCAGGACTTGAACCTGCGTCACCGTAAACCGACTGTTCTACTTGCTCCGTGTGAGTAGAATAATCTTGAGGATTACGTCCCTTCCTCCTGAATTGGGCTCTGCTTGGCTAGGGATGGGGGTAGTCTATGACCTTTGAGATAAGGATGCAACCATGATTGAAATCAAACTGGATAACAGTAAAGTCAATGCGGTGTTACAACGACTGTCTCATGCAATAGTTGACATGTCGCCAGCCATGCAAATTATCGCAGGTGTACTGGATGATGCTGTGCATGAAAACTTTGCACAGCAAGGTCGTCCCAAGTGGCTTGGGTTATCGCCTACCACACAAAAAATACGGGAAAAGAAAGGACATTGGCCGGGTAGTATCTTGCAGCAGTCTGGCCAACTAAAAAACAATATTGGCACTGAGTCGGGTGCTGATTATGCCAAGGTCGGTGTACAAAAAGGATTGGCTAGCAAATATGCGGCCATGATGCAATTTGGCGGAAAAACCAGTCCGCGCAGTATGATTCCAAACAAGACTATTGCGCCTCGACCATTTTTGAGTATAAGTGATGCAGATGAGGATAAAATTGTCGGAGTGGTTAATGACTATTTGCGGCGAGTGGTTGGCTAGAATTTTGCCTTAATTTTTGGTTTAATATTATTTTTACCTGTTAAAACTGTTTTTTATTTTTATTTCGCTGAGTTCCACTTCATTCGTCCCAGTTCCGGTATTTATCTCATTTTTCTTTATTATTTATCTCAGGTCAGTTCACGACATGGTGGAACACCTGACCCGTGAGATTGCCCAGCGTAGAAAAGCCGAGCAAGGGTTGCGCCTATCGGCCAAAGTGTTTGAGAGCAACAGCGAGGCGATCATGATTACCGATGCCGAGCATCGCATTGTGATGATTAACCGCGCTTTCACTGACATCACGGGCTATAGCGAGGACGAGGTGCTGGGCGAAAATCCGCGTTTGCTCAATTCCGGGCGACAAACCCCAGCGTTCTACCAAACTTTTTACCAAGCCTTGGCGCAGCACGATGCGTGGCGTGGCGAACTCTGGAACAAGCGCAAGAATGGTGAAATTTTCCCTGAGTGGGTAACCATCAGCGTGTTGCGCGATGAGGCGCACACCATTACCCATTACGTCGCGGTGTATCTCGACATCACCGAACGCAAAAAGGAGGAGGAACGGATTAACTTCCTCGCCAATTACGATGTGCTGACAGGCTTGCCGAATCGCGCCCTGCTGGCAGATCGTCTGGAACAAGGCATGGCTTTGGCGCAGCGTCATCAAGCTAAGCTGGCGGTGTTGTTCATAGACCTCGATCACTTCAAGAATGTCAACGATTCGCTGGGGCACGATGTGGGCGATGCTTTGCTGGTGCAAGTGGCGCAACGTTTGAAAATTTGCCTGCGTCGCTCTGATACCCTGGCGCGCCAGGGTGGCGATGAGTTTGTGGCGGTGTTGGGCGATTTGAATTCAGAGGATGAGGCCACGTTCGTTGCGGAGAAGATGCTTGAATCGCTGTGTGGCGAATTTGTGGTGGGCGAATATCGTTTGTCTGTCACCCCCAGCATCGGCGTGAGCATCTATCCCGATGACGGGGTCAGTACCGTGCAGTTGCTGCGCAATGCTGACATGGCGATGTATCGCGCCAAGGATGCCGGACGCAATCGCTTTGAGTATTACGAAGCCAGCATGAACAGCAAAGCCTTGCAGCGTTTGCAGTTGGAAAACGATTTACGCAAAGCCATCACTCAACAGCAATTGATGCTCTATTACCAACCTAAAGTGAATGTGTTGAGTGGCGCTGTGGTGGGCATGGAAGCCTTGCTGCGTTGGCAGCATCCGCAACAGGGTTTTATCTCGCCCGCGCAGTTTATTCCCGTGGCAGAAGAAAGTGGCTTGATTAACGAAATCGGCGATTGGGTGTTGCGTCAAGCGGTGTTGCAACAACGCTTGTGGTTGTCGTTGGGCTATCAGATCGTGCCAGTGGCGGTGAATATGTCGGCACGTCAATTCAACCAAAAAGATTTGGTGGAAAAGTTTGTCGGCATCGTGCGCGAAATTGGCGTGCCGATGAATTTTATCCAGTTGGAATTGACCGAAAGCATGTTGA
>Ga0210034_1004130_pt1 | contig 9922 bp, 5 predicted proteins | sample CryGeymeta201505_FD_185466 | JGI IMG/M metagenome (GOLD analysis project Ga0210034, IMG submission 185466) | Groundwater microbial communities from Crystal Geyser aquifers in Utah, USA - Crystal Geyser metaG 2015-05 (SPAdes) (version 2) | ecosystem: Environmental > Aquatic > Deep subsurface >... | reverse complement strand
TAGTCGTATCCGATTTCTCCCGATGTGTTCCTGTTTCTGAGTGGGAGACGGGATGGGGCATTTCGGGTCATTCCGGTGACGTCGGATTCGGGTCTCCTTGTCTCACGTTCCCTTCGGCTGGCTCTGAAAAACACTTACTCGGAATAAAGAAGGCACAACGACAATCCCTTACACTGCTATCCAAGATATCCATTTTTCTCATGGAGCCTCTCAACTCATGATATCCGTGGACAAGGCCAACGCTCCTGATGGGGACAGCGTTAGAACAGGATCCGTGTGCAAAGCATCTGGGATCTAGGCACCTGTTATTATTTGATGTGTTGTTGGTTGTTGGAAAGCCCCCTCCCCCTCCCCATTGAATCCTTTCCGACCAGAACCAGGTCGCTTGCCAAATTGAGCTTGATTTCATCAGAACCGCCTTGATTGCGTAAATTGTCCAACATTGTGTAATTACGCGTCCCATAACCCTATGACGTAAACTTACACAATTTTTGTTAATTACCAAATTAATTTGTCTTACACAATCCTTTGCCAACTTAACTAATTCGCAGTTTTAAACAACGTATGGTCTTTACGTAAATATACATCAATTACTATGTTGTAATTAAGCAAATCATGTTACTTCTAGTAATATAATGATTCGACAATTGATAGACATTGCTTGTGTATCTGCGAGTCCTTCATTGTATCTATTAATATTAATTAAGTTTGTATTTTAGACGCTGTGTTTTTGCAGTTAGGCATTCCTTTGCTAATGTTTACAACAGAAATCGCAGTCACAAGCAATTAATTTGCTATATAATTAATTTGTATCTCTTGCAATATAGGCAAGAAAGCAATCAATTGATGCATTGCTTTTGTTCCAGAATAGCAGGTAACAGAAAGCAACATCATATTATGACAATATTTTTTGAACATGCGCACAAATACACAAGCATTATTCATCGATACGAACGATCTTGCGTGTTGCCTGCGATGGTTTTGGTGGTTCTTTACGAGATCTCTTCTTTGAGTTTGGGTTCTTCTTCTCCATCTTGGCCTTATTCTTTTCTTGGATGATCTTGAGTGCGTATTTCTGCATGGCCTTTCCTCTCTGCGCATCTTCTTTGCGAAGGTCAGTAACCCATGTGTTAAGTTCGTCCATGCGTGTGTAAGCCTCAGGCGCCCAGCCTGCGTACTTTACCTGTCCACTTGTCGAGTTGCTCCACTTGGGTCTATAATACTCAATGTCGTGCCCGTCCAAGTCCTTGTCTGTCTTGCTCTTGGGGAAATCTGCGCTCTTACCGTTCTTGGATTTGTAAATCATTTGTCTTTCCCACATCTGTTTATAATTCTCGTAATTAAGCAATCCAAAGGCCTCGCTAGTCACAGTGCAGTTTACTTTTTGTTTCCCGGCCACATCTTGTGTATCAGTGAGAAGCTTGAAGTATCGAATCTCTTCTCTCCAGAAGTGCTTTCCTGCCACAACAGGCAACCATCGATCATAATACCAAAGGAGTAGCTCTTTTTGCTCCACATGCTCCGCTTTATCCAAGTCTTCTGGGTCTAGCTTCAATGTTTCCTGGATTGTCTTCAAAGTTGGAATTTTTGCAAACTTGTCAAACCATTCTGCATTTGAAGACATACATTGTGTAATGGATAAAGAATTTGTGAATTTTTGCAATTTAACATTTTGTATTTTGACAACGGAACTTACCTTGAACACGTTTCTTGCCCTCGTTGCAGACATATTGTCGTGCCAATTTGATACCATCATTGACAGCAATGTAGTATAGATCTTGGAACTTTTTGACAGAGTTTGGTTTGATGTCATCTTCCTTGTTGGGCAGATATTGGATAATATCCTTTGTCAAAGCCTTCAAGTCCTCATCGTCTTCAACGAATTTGACAGTGCGAAAAAGATATTCCTTAGCTGCTGCCGTAACTCGTTCTTTGAGCTGTTGGTTGAGCTCGCAAGGGGCAACTTTCCCACCTTTACGCAAGGATTGTGTCATGATGTCAATGGTGGTCATCATTTCCCTAATTTGTTGTTTCTTGAAATCCACTTCTTCTTGTAATTTGTTCTTCAATTCCGTAACGCTTTCAAAGGCTGCTGCGATATTTTCCTTTTCCTTTGTCTCCTTTTCCAATCTTCTTTGTACCTTTTCCAAAAGGCTTGCCTTTTCTTGCAACTTACGCCATTTATCAACTTGGACAACCCTTGTCACCCTACCATTGTCGTCATCACTTGGAGTTGGTGGAGCTGTCTCCTTGTTGCCTCGTCGGCTATTTCGGGAAGGCGCCATTGTCGAATCAGCTGAGTCTAGAGCTTAAAGATGCAGAGTAAAGATTAGATTAGTTATTCAATTTTTTGGAAAAAAGTGAGGTTTGAAGACTGTATTTTTGAAGAAGGAAGTGATGTTTCGCTCAAGACATGTCCACCGTAGCCACTCCGGCTTGTGTTTTCTAGGAGTATTCAGGAAGCACATTTACCTGCATCGATTGGGTTTACCATGAATTCAGTTTATTAGAACCCAACGCCTTTGCTTTGTCTATATGTTTTGGTGCATGAAAGTTGGTATTATATCAACGGGCATGTGTATCAGAGTATTGTCATTGAGCGTGTTGTTTCCACCTTGGTTGTTATGTAATTTATCGTGTATTTTTGGTTTTTCATTAAAACTCCGCGCCTTTTTTCATTTGAATCGTACACCGCGTAATTGTAGCTAAGAACTTTTGGTAAGGCATGCGTTCATTCGGTTATTTTGATAGTGGTGCTTGCCAGCAACACCTAACTATTTTGCAAATGTATAGCACTACAATTGTATTTTATGGCCAATGACAAAGGCCTTACATTGGATGCTGCTTGCTAAAAAGGAAGAATAATCAGCAAGAATCACCAATTGCTGGACTAACTGGCCTTGAGTATGCAGGTAGGCAGTGCATCTGTCTTTGCGGAATGATTAGCTAGTAGCATTGGCATTGCCTAGTTCAATCTTTGAAATGTCTCCAGTGTTCCCTAAAGTACGCGTTTTATTGTACACGCCAAATGATTACCTGCATTTGGCGTTGTCTAGTTTATTCTTCCAAATGTGTCGAGTGTTCCGTAAAGTACGTGAATTAATGTAAAAATCATGGTACATGCCAAGGGGTATTTTCTTTACACTACTGCAATATTAGGTACATTATTTGGTAATGGGAGTAACAGATGTGTTCTTCTTGCGTACGCATAAATTGTCTCCGACTACTAGTATATCGACAAAGTGAGCTGTGGTTCCTACTACTATACCTTTTTTCCCTAGGAACGATGCGTTCTTTGGTAATAGACCATCCACCATCATTCGTACTTTCGAGCGACCAGTGCCTATAATGACACAATCGCCAAAGGAATATCCCACCAAATTTGGTTTCTGTGACTTCAGAACACGATACTTCTCTATCCAAAGACTGTCTTCATTGTCTTTTTGCCTCTCTTTGTATTCATCCGTACAGAAATCATCCTCTTCTTTGTCAATTTGCAACTCCCGCAACTCCTGCAACAATACCTGAAGCTCATTTACTTCCTTTTGTATTTTATCAGCTTGGTTCTGTGCCTTGCAAAGCAACGTCGTCATGTTATCTATTTTCATTTTTGTTCTTATACACTATTATGAATTTCACAGACTACTTACGTTCCCAATGCATTTTTTCAGCGATCTCTTTCGCCAAAGTTGGACAGTGAGTGTGTCTTTTGGCGAGAAATCTGGTGGCACTAGTTACTGTGCTTCTCCCTTTCTTGTCTAGGCCTGCGCAACCACCGAATGAATAGATCTTTCCACATAGATCGCGGATGAAGCCGTAAAAAGGCTGCTTTGTTTGGGTTACCCAGATCAGGAATGAGTGTTGCAGGCTCGTAAAACGAATTTGTGTCCACTAAATGAAATTTCCGTCTAATTCCCCCACTCGCTGATATTCCCTTGTGTTCTTTCAGGAAGGCTTGGAATAGGTCAGAGTCAATTTTGCGTTCTTGTGCGCTGCTGTTGGGTTTCGCGGATTCAATAACTGCGTATGTACCCGGTATATACGCGGAGTCCTCGGGGATATTCCGTAAGTCAATAAAGATATGTATCTGCGCAGGTAATTTACCTTGCGTTCCCCAGTCAATGATTACCCAATCACGCCAAGGTTTGTCATACAAATAGGGCGTACCTCGAAATATTACACCATTGCGCTTGTGTTCTGTGAATAAACGAAATGATTGCACAACGTTGTCATCGCGAATTTGATCCAAAACATTTCCAATGAATGCAATGAGTTGTTCATCTAGAATGAACTTGTGTTTGTTTTTCATTTGAGAATTCACCGTGTAAACGTACTCATCACTGTCCAGTGAATAGAAAAAGTTTAGGTTAGTTCCCGTATTGATTACCTCAACATGATCATCATTCCTGTCACCAGTGAAGGAATCCTCATCTGTAGCTTGAACATCATTGTCGTCTTCATCTTCATAGTAATAGTCCCAAGGTACACGACCATTGCGTATTTCCTGCATGCCCGCATCTACAATGTCCATACTGTGCAAGTTCCGGGCCGTCTGTATACAAAAGGATTTCATCCTTCGTTGTGTGTGGATGGCTGCTGTTTTGGACTTCTTGTGGTGACTCTCATCTGATTGTGTATTCACATGCGCAGGAACGCCAAATGATAAAATGTCATCTGGCAAATGCAGTGATGCATGGAACTTGAACACCTTGAATTGCATTCCCCCGGATCTTTGGCCAACATACTTCTCCATTTCCATAATTTCAGGAATCTTTATACGGGCTCGTTGGACATCAAACACAGTCATCTCAGGTTCTTTCATCCAGGCTTCCCATTGCAGCAAAGTTTCGAGCAAAAGAATCCAATCATTTATCAAATTTAGATTACCAAAAAAAGTTTTGGACTTTCCACGACTTTCATTGAGTAATAAACGACGTCCTTTTGTACAACGGAGACAAGCAACTAAGACGACCATCATTCCACTCATCTCGTGAGCCATGAGCTTCCCCCTACGTATTCCTTTGGTAAAGTTGAGCCTAGGAAGGTCTCTGTCACTCTGTCTTTTGAACAGCTTACCCAATGCCCGCGCAATAGCATTCAACTCATCTGCTAAAGCAGAGGTTTGTCCCAATTGATCGAAAAACATGTCGCGAACGTACCCATATTTTCCAATCTGTAGCCAGTGAAGCACCTCAAGCGGACACGCACCGTGTATACCGTAGTCATTGTGCTGACCAAACCGTACTTTGTACCAGCAATTTGTAAAATACTGCTGAGAAATTGCCTTCAACCCTTCCAAATCACCAACATTTACAAGTTCCTGGACCATTCTTGGCGACTTACGGGAAAAATTACTAGCTTTGGGGTCATCCGTATCATCATTAGGTACACAGCAATAACGACATAGATTTTGAACATTCTTTCCACGGCTCGTGTACTTTCCACAGTGCTTGTCGTGTTCCTGCGTATCGCCTTTTACAAAGAGAATAAAAGGAACAAACTCAACAAGATAATGACGGCCCCTGTAACGCAAATTCCACATAAATCCATCCTTCTCAACTTCTCTATAGGAGGACATGAGAGCGTCCAACATAGCGTGGAGATCCTGCGCTGAACAGGAGGGAACCTTCTTCACTGGATCCAAATTTTCATCATCAGCATTGTCTAATAACTCGCATTCATCCTCACTATTGTCACTGTTCAACACACTCTCATGCACGTTCGCAGCAGTGTATTCAGCGTCACTGCTGTCATCACTTAGATAATCAGTGCCATCTACACCACCGGAATTGACTAAAATACTTTTCGCTTTAGTCTCCTCTGTCAAAAATTTTGTAACATAACCAAGACTTCTCCAAGCATAATCCTTGTCACGGGTTGTTGCATTGAATATACCAAGGGTAAATTTTAAAGCTTCAATTGGAAGATGGTCGTACTGCCCTGTAACAGCAGCGTCAATATACATAATGATTGGAAGCAAAACTTGTTTCCCTGGTTTCTTTATCAATTTCTTGTGCGTCTCACGGTATGCCAAACCTGTATTTATGTCACTGATTGTCGAAAAATGGCTAGGAGGAGGCCCAAATGGATCATTGTTGAAAAATAAATAGTCCTCGTCGCTAATTCTGGGATCAATTAGCAAAGATTTTACCTGACTCAAAAAATCATGGTAAACAAGGTCAACTTCGGCTTTACTGTGGGGAAGAATCAACTTCGAAATAACCTTTGGCTGTTGCTTTTCCATTCCATAGCGTTCTTCGAGCAATTTCAACAAGGATTCCTTAGATGTACCAGATTTGGTAGCCTCCAAATTCGACGTGTGCCACCTGTAAATATCATCAAATATTCGCATCGGTGCACGTTGCTTGATTAATATATCTAATAATTCAATTCCGGCACGATCATCCGGAGTTAAATTACACGTGTGAGAACTGAAGTGGGCAATGTAATCCTTCAATTCATGCATTATTGTCGTATCAGGGGAATCACCACCTTCTTCATCTTCTTCTTGTTTGCCATCTTCTTCGTCAAAATCATAAGTACCATATTCATTGTCCTCCTCCTCGTCATCAACAGGTAAAGTGAATACACAGGAATCATGATCCGACTTTCTTGCACTGCCATCACTAGACAATGATAGTGATTCACAGCTAACAAAATCATCACAGTCACTTTCATTGCCATCAGAAGGTGCATTCAATGCCTCGTGAGCACGTTTACTTCCAGCAGCACTGCTATGGTCTAAATTACCAAGAACACGGCCTTCCCATACAGCCTTGCATCTACTATTGCTTGGATAAGCAAGATGACACTTCAAGTATCGTTTACTCTTATACACCTTCTTACAGCAAGGACATTGTTCCATTTCATCAGCCATAATACATAAAATAGACATGTCGTAAATACCACAATGAATAACACGTGAAGCACGTATTAGTACTCCGTACACTGCAAGCACTAATTACATTGGTTAAATGTGATGCCAACGAAAGGGTAACTAATACAGTGCCTTGCCTAATTAGAGATCCGATTCATATCTTCCTGTATATTTTCATTTAGCAACTACTTGGCGCAAGGTTAATTCGCCTAATTACACAATCCGATCTTCGGAGGGTAAAAAAATTACCTAAAAAAGACAAAATAACTCTAAACCTTACGCAAGAATTGAGTCATACGTAGGGTTGGCGCCTCTGATGAACACCACACCAGCAATGATGCTGACGATAGTAGTAGGAGGAACAACACATAAATTTCAGTGCCAGATTTCATATCATGTTGTACAAAAATATCTAAATACCACCATGTAAGAACATTGAATTATTCATTCTGAATATGACCATACTTAAAATCCCGTGAATTCTGATCATCCTGGAATTGGTGATTAATAAATTGTCAAATAATCCAGGGGTGGGAGTATCCCGGGAAATAGCAAAAACAGCCCCGGGATATTCCAGCCCTCCCCTGGGAATGGTAATAACATCAGCAGTAATTAATTTGTACTCAACTGTATTCAGACCCCGGTATAATTATACGCCAGCCGAATTCCAATCCCACACTTTGTGCCGTGTATTCACGGCGTTGGGGCCTAATTAAAATCACATGATTACCTTAATAGATAGAATAATTCATAAAGTAAGCAGCCAAAAATTATGAACGGCCTGCCGTTAAAGTCTAATTAATTTAATTCCCACCAATTTACTTAGAGTAAAATAAGCACGATACATTGACTCAACGCCTAAATGAATTCATTTTCTTTAAAAAAGAAAGTATAAAACACCAAAAAGAAGTAAATATGAAGACAATGGCGCGTCTTTACCGGCTATTTTTAGCTGTTGAGATCCAATGATAGCAGTGGCAGAGTGCCCATGGCAACAGGTGAGTTTAGTAGCGTTGTATCGATGTATTTGAGTCCATTCTTTCACCTGAAAACAACCATGAAATTCACCGGAAAAAATATTCAAGACTTCTTCTTTACTCTTGTAGAACAAGATGATACCGCTGTTGGTGATCTCTTCAAGTGCAACAAGTGTGAAGGCAAGTACAAGAGTCCCAAGGGCTACACCAATCTCCAGAACCATGTCATGCGATGCCATGGTTCTGGTTGGGAGGTCCGTCTGGAGCAGCATCTTCGCAACTATCAAGTTGAATTGAAGAATGATGGTTCCATCATGTCCACGATGGACAGATCTATTATCAAGTCTTTTTACACCAGCAATGAGAAGGAGCTCAGGGCATACCAGTGGATAAAGTGGTTGGCAGTAAGGAATATGCCCCTCACCGAGATCGATGATCCCTTGACAAGGAAGCTTGCAAAGATTGAGTCGTTCACTTCCAAGACTATTCGCAAATACATCATTGCAACAGCCAAAGAGACAGAGAAAGCTATTGCCTTGGAGTTGAAAGAAGCTGGAAAGATCACTTTGCTTATGGACGGATGGACTTGTGATGGTGCAAGCACCCACTACATTGCCATCTTTGCCGGTTATCAGCATGTCAAGTCCGGTGACTACAACGAGGTCCTGTTGGCTATTTCACCCACACTTGAAGAAGACGACCTTGGTGCTGATGCTCACATTGCTCTGTTTGAATCCACCCTTGAACTCTATGGCGTCTCTAAAGATAACATTGCATGTATTATTGGGGACAACTGCAACACGAACAAGGCCATCTCTACACGGTGGAATATTCCTATGGTTGGTTGCGCATCTCATCGGTTCAATCTTGCAGTGAAGCACTGGATTGAGAAGCATCCACCAGTTTCTAAAGCCATTGACAAGCTCTCAACGTTGATGTCCAAGGCTTCTAACCTCAAGACTGCTGCCAGATTAAGAGAGCTCACTCTTGATCATCATGGCGTTGCCCTCAAGTCTGTACAAGAGAATGCAACACGATGGACGTCTGTATTCAACATGGTTAAGAGATATCTCCGGATCAAGCAGCAGCTTACAGATTGCGAAGGACTTGCAGAGTTCCAGTTGACTGCACCTGAGCATAACATCATCAAGAGGGTCAATGACGACTTTGAAATATTCAACATGGTTACGACTGAGATCCAAGCAAAGGGAGTGGATCTACTTCACGTTCGCCTCCAGTTCAACACTATCTATGCTGATGTTCGATACTCTTGCATGCGCAAGTATCTCGATCCACGTGCTGAAATTGTCCAAAGCAAGGCCTTTGAAAGTGGAGTGAGGAACCTCCTGCTACGTAATCATACCAATCTCACTGATGATGAGACTGAAGCTTTGGAACGACTTGTGGATCCAAAGAAGAAAGAAGCTCAAGAGGAAGCGCACGAGCTTCAACAACAAGGTAACCAGCTCTCACTCAAAGACAAGCTTGCTTTGAATATAAAGAAAAGGAAGTTAGGAGCAGATCTTCCTGGAGGAGATGGTGCTGCCACGGCGTCGGTGTATGTTGATGTGGGTAAACTCATTTGTGCTACTTCTAACTGCTGCGAACGTCTCTTCAGTGAAGCCAAATACATTATGTTGCCACACAGGAGAGGCATGTCCCCCATTGTCTTTGAAGCTCTTATCTATCTCAAAAAGAATTTGAGGTTCTGGAATGTCAAGACAGTGGCTGTGGCAATGAAAAGGATTGTCGATGATGACAGAGACGATGATATCTACTACGAGGAAGAGTGAGCGACGAGGACTGAGTGCTCCTGAGTCCAGAGGACAAGGTAGTTGTAATTCCCTAGTTAATTCCACTAATATTTGAATTATTCCTTCTTCCAGCAGGCCAAAAATTAATTAATTGCAGTGGAAACATTTGACAATGGCAGTATTATAATTCCTGGCCGGTCGAGAATTCCCCGTCCCGTGCATTTTTACCGGGGTCTGCCCCTTATCCTGTACATGAACGGTGATGGTCATTATTGGTCCTACGACAATCCGTACAATTTTGGACGTCGTCGTCG
>Ga0210034_1004116_pt1 | contig 9942 bp, 8 predicted proteins | sample CryGeymeta201505_FD_185466 | JGI IMG/M metagenome (GOLD analysis project Ga0210034, IMG submission 185466) | Groundwater microbial communities from Crystal Geyser aquifers in Utah, USA - Crystal Geyser metaG 2015-05 (SPAdes) (version 2) | ecosystem: Environmental > Aquatic > Deep subsurface >... | reverse complement strand
TTGCCACCGGTCTTGAGGACCGCGAACATCGGCATCTTCCTTCATTTGCCGCGCCCTGTGGCCCCCGGTGTCCGGGTGTTGGTGCAGTCGGCCTGCGCCTCGGGCAGCGTGCCCCGTTCGGGGCATTGGTTGTCAATAACAGACGCCGCCCGAATTTGCATGGGCGGCGATTGAGACCTGCGTGTGCCCGAGCCGTGGCGCCAAGTCAAGCCACCCGGTGCAATTTTCACCGGGTCCACCCATCGGGCTGCCGATCAAATGCAGGTCGCACCCGCTCTTGCGGCCTCGACGTCCCCGCAGGAACCTGACCGATCATTCACAGCCGCGCATACAGCCGGGCTCATTCACAGCCGCGCATACAGCCGGGCGCGATCACAACGGCTCGCCGGTCATGAACTGCGCGGCAGCGGTGCCAAGGCGCGTGCTCATCTGCGTATAGACCGCGTCGAACCCGGCAAAGAGCGCGCTGTTATAGGCCTGCCCCGCCCCGGAATTGGAAAAGGCGATATAGGCCTCCAGCTCCGAATCGCTCAGATCGGCGTATGCCAGCACCTGAAAGGAATAGAGCCACAGCGTCGCATCTTCACGGATCTGCGGTTCCTGCTGCCAGACCTGGCGCAGGATCATGTCCTGCGCGACCGGGCGCTCATAGGCGCCGCCATCCGACATCGCCAACAGGAACGCATAGTTGGAATTGAGCGCCCCCATGACGTTGAGATCGACGAAATCGTTCGACGCGATCAGCCGGGATAACTGACCGATGCGCGGATCATCCTCGGCCAGCCGCTGCTGGTAGAGCGCATTCGCCGCCGCCTCGACCTCCGGGTCGGTGATTGCGCGCCACGCGGCCAGTTCGCCCGCGACCACGCGCCGCCCGGTCTCGGACCCGAAGAAATCGAGGATCTCCTGCGCCCGCGCCGCAGCGATCCGATCTTCGGGAAAGGCACTTTCGAACACCCGGCGCAGCGCGCTCTCCGTGTAAAGCCGGTCGACCATCTGCGCCCAGCCCTGAGCGTCGCGCCCGGGAAAGAGGGTGTCGGCCAAGGCCCCGGCATCGCGCTTGCCGGCCTCGACCATGATGGCGAAGCTCTCCGCCATCCCCGCCGCGTCGAACACCGCCAGCGTGTCGGCCCGCAGCGTCCCCTGCGCCGCCGGCGCCTGGGCATGGCCCGGACCAGCGGTTGCAAGAGAGACGGCAAGGCAGATGGACAGGGCACGCAACATGAATGTCACCTCGGTTGGAGTTTGTTCCTGTCCAGACAATGGGGCTGCGGGCGGAAAAAATCCAGACACACGGCGATCAAAGCCACCAGTTCGGCGAGAAACCGGCACACGCCCCCTTGCGCCGCCGCTTTGGAGCGTCTAATTCCCGCCCCACGACGCTCGCCAAAGCACGGAGAGGTGCCGGAGTGGTCGATCGGGGCGGTCTCGAAAACCGTTGATCCTTCACGGGATCCCAGGGTTCGAATCCCTGTCTCTCCGCCACTTTCCTTTGATTTCATTGAATAATTTTCCAATAAACGGTTTCTGTTGCCGATCTGGGTCATGTTGACAAAAGGGATTCACACGCCCCGCCAAACGTGAGTCAAGCTGGTATCTGCGATGGAGATCAGCTTGGCACGAGACCTGATGCCGGACGAGCAATGGGCGTTCTTTGAACGGTTCATCCAGGCTGTCCGCGCCCCGAATGGACGCAAACCCACCAATCACCGCCTTGTTCTTGATGGGATTTTCTGGATTGCCCGCACAGGGGCTCCTTGGCGCGATCTGCCCGAGGCGTTTGGCAAATGGTCGAGCGATTATCTCCGGTTCCGGCGTTGGACGCTGGCCAGGCTCTGGGAAGAGATCATGGAGGCCTTGAACCAGAGCGAGGCCGTGCCGGACGCCCTGCAGATGATCGACAGCACTGTGATCCGCGCCCATCATCAGGCAGCGGGCGTAAAAGGCGGACTCCGCGACAGGGTTTCGACCGTTCTCGGGGTGGCTTCACGACCAAGATCCACCTCCGCGTCAATGCAGCCGGCCTGCCCACGAGGACCGAGATCACACCGGGCCAGACATCTGAGTGCCTGGGGTTCGGTCTGGTCATGGCCGGCACCCTGCCAGAGCCGTTCCCCGGAAAAGGTTGCCATCAGCGCGGCCAGATCGGCGTGGATCGGATGAATAACCCGGTGGATCGGGCCGCTGTGTGATGGTGGTCTCCGACATGTGGCATATCGTTTTCTCGGCAGAGAACCGACAGCGCCTGAAAACCGCGATAACATGCCGCCCCTCAGGGCATCACCAACTTTCGCGCCTTGCGCCGATGAGCGCCAGCGAAGAGGCCGCAGGGTCGGCGCGCGACAGCGCGGCGAAACCGCCTTATAGAAGCTTGCGGATCTTCAACCGGGTCAGACGGTTCTGCTGGCGCGCCGCCACTTCGAAGCGAAAGCCGTGGAAGGAAAACACCTGCCCCTCCTCGGGGATCATCTGCGCCTCGTGGATGACCAGCCCGGCGACGGTGTTGGCCTCCTCGTCGGGCAGCGTCCAGTCGGTCGCGCGATTGAGGTCGCGGATGGTCATGCCGCCGTCGATCACGTAACTGCCATCGGCCTCGGGGGTCAGGTTGATCTCTTCCTCGACGTCGAATTCGTCGGTGATCTCACCGACGATCTCCTCGAGGATATCCTCCAGCGTGATCAGCCCCTGAAGCGCGCCGTATTCATCCACAACCAGCGCGAAATGCGTGTGGCGGTGCAGGAACTGGCGCATCTGGTCGTCGAGCGTCGTCGTCTCGGGCACGAAATAGGGTGTCATCGCCACATCCGTCACCTGGAATCCGGCCAGTCCGGCGGCAGAGGCATCGGGGCCGCGCATCAGCCGATCCATCGCGCGCAGAACGTCCTTGGCATGGACCACGCCCACGATGTTTTCGGGGTCCCCCCGGTAAACCGGCAAACGGGTATGGGGCGATTGCAGCAACTGGGACAGGATCTTTTCGCTGTCATTGTCCACGTCGATCATCTCGATGCTGGATCGGTGCAGCATGATCTCTTCCACCGTCCGGTCGCCAAGGTCGAGTGCGCCAAGCAGCCGGTCCCGATCTTCTTTTTCCACCGCACCCTCGGAATGGCTCAGCGTGATTGCCCCGGCGATTTCCTCATGCGCCGAAAGAACCGCGCTTTCGGGATCGGCCTGCACGCCGAACAGCCGCAGGATCGCGCGCACCAGCACCTGCACCATCGACACCACCGGCGAAAACAGCAAGACGACAACCCGGATTGCCGGGCTGACCGCAGCGGCTGCCTTTTCGGCATTGGTGATGGCGTAGGTCTTGGGCAGCACCTCCGCGAAGATCAGCACCAGGAGGGTCATGACCAGTGTCGCCAACGCCACACCGCTCTCGCCGAAGGCGCGGGTGAACAGCGCGGTGGCCAGGGAGGTGGCGAGGATATTGACGAGGTTGTTGCCCAGCAGAACCGAGCCGATCAGCCGCTCGCTGTCCTCGGTCAGCGTGAGCGCGCCTTCCGCGAGTTTCGACCCCCGGTCGGCCTGCGCGCGCAGCTTGCCGCGCGATGCGGCCGTCAGCGCGGTTTCGGAACCCGAGAAAAACCCGGACAGCAGCAGCAGGCAGAAGATGGCCGCAGCGGTGATCCAGAAGGCTGCGTCAAATGTTGGTGCGATGTCGGGCATGGTATCTTCCGTCGACGAAGGGTCGCGGCCGTGTATGGCCGTGTCCGGGGCACGTATCAACCATCCAGCCGCGACGATGGCGAAATGAGGTCAGATTGTGGCGGGCGCGACCGGACCCCCGCGCCGCGATGTAGCGCCTTTTTTCATTGTGTTCTGGCACCGAAAAGGCGCCCCGCGCGGCCTGGATGCGAATCGGATGCGAATCGGATTGTGGCGAGAAAGGACAGATTTGAGAACAATTTGAGCCGCAAAGCGCCTTTGTTTCGCCGCAATTTGCAACCGCAGGAAGAACATTTCTCGGTGCTGAAAAAAAATGACGTGTTGGAAACACGGTTCTGCGCCTTTCCCGCCGTATTTCAGCCACGGATCCGCGCAGTGTGCACAGTTGAAATCGGGCGGATGCGGCTCCGCGCGCTGTTTCGGGTTTCGGGAGTCGACCTGAACAAAAGGACATGTCTTTCTCAGTGTGCTGCCCGATATCTTGGCATAATTCACCCTAAGGTTGCATAAAGCCTCCGTAGCCGTTTCCAAAATATTAACAATATGCGCTGGCGCAGTGGCTGGCGAGAGTTCCGCTCACTGAAAATACTGTATTTTCGTGTTGTCGATGGCCCTCTTTTCGACCGATTTCATGTAACATCCCATGGTTGAATGAGGCGGATGCGAATTGACGAAATGTTGCCACAAATGCCATACCTGCGCGGTGCGATGCGTGGATCGGCTACGACGTCGCGCAAGCCTTCGACCCCCGCTTCCACGGGGCGGGCTTGCGCAAAGGTGGGGGTAGCCGGATCGAAGTTCCTGGGGGGCCAGGGTCATGGTTAGCGTCTGATCGCACTCGAAATCAAAACGTCTTTCTTCCCCGCGCCATGGGTCGCTTGGCGAGGCAGGAAAGCTCAGATTGTCGCGCCCTCTCGCGGGCGCCCCTTGAAGGAGGGTGTGCACATGTACGAGCGTTTCGGCCTCACCACGAATGGAGAGGCACCGCACCGCGTTCTGCCGCGTCCGTCTGTTCCCGCGGGGCTGGCCTATCGGCGCTATGCCAAGCGCCTGCTCGACCTGATCATCGTTGGTCTGGCCGCGCCCGTTGCGCTGGTCATTATCGGGCTGGCAGCACTGGGCCTTGTCCTGCGCGAAGGTGGGTCGCCGTTCTACCGGCAGGAGCGGATCGGCCGTCACGGGCGCGTTTTCGGGATGTGGAAGCTGCGCACCATGGTGCCCGACGCCGAGGCTGTGCTGGAGGCGTACCTGGCCGCGAACCCGGTGGCGCGGACCGAATGGGACCGCCACCAGAAACTGAAGACGGACCCGCGCATCACGCGCTTCGGCGCTATCCTGCGCAAGACCTCGCTGGATGAACTGCCACAGCTCTGGAACGTGCTGACCGGTGACATGTCGATCGTCGGGCCACGCCCGATGATGCGTGACCAGCGGGTGCTCTACCCCGGCACCGAGTATTACATCATGCGCCCCGGCATCACCGGATTGTGGCAGACCTCTGCGCGCAACGCGTCAAGCTTTCATGAGCGCGCCGGCTTCGACCAGGCCTATTACCGCGCGCTGTCGCTGCGCACCGATCTGGCGATCATCTGGCGCACGTTCAGCGTCGTGCTGCGCGGGACCGGGTGCTGAACCGCACAACATGGCCGTGCAACAAGGCGCGAACCCGTGGTCGTTGATCGCGGTCGTGCACGGGCGCACCGCCGAGCCTCAGGCAACGTGGCGATCCCTACAGGCCGCTGCCTCGCAAAAGGCGACGTGATTCCATCGACGGCATCAACGGAAATGCGCAGCGCAAAAGCAATCCGTCCCCCCCCGGAACCGTCCATCTGTCCATTCGCTCCCCATGGTTGGTTTGCATCTCGATGGACGATTAGAATGGGCTGCTCCTGCTGTGACGCGCGCCAGCACGCACACATGGCCCCCACCTTGAGCGAACATCCAGACTTCAGGTTGCAGGACCGGAAAAAAACGCATCGACCCTATGGACAGTCCCAGCAGAAGCCCCTAGACAACCGCCACCCGCGGGCAAAAGCCCGCTTCCGCGCCCGGGTAGCTCAGGGGTAGAGCAGTGGATTGAAAATCCTCGTGTCGGTGGTTCGATTCCGCCCCCGGGCACCATTTTTACCAAACTATAACAATGGCTTAAGGGGCTTCAGCATCTTAGTGAAGTGCTCCCTCTACCGCGTGGGTATCATTCGGGTATCATTTCTAGCATCGTGTTCTGGTTATGAATCCTGACCACGGACCGCCTTGCAATCTGTTTCATGAATCTCTCGGTCGACCTCGGCCAACAACAACCGGCTCGTTCCGACCAACAGGCGTTCCTGAGCCTCCACGGCGGGGACGCCCTTGTTCACGCAGTAATCTGAATACCATTTCTCGCCGCGACGCTCGATCACTTGCCACAAGCCGGGCACGGGTCGTCCAAGAAGCGCGAGCACAGTGAAGATTACACCGATTGTCGCGATCAGTTTAGAGCCCCAGTCCACAGCAGGTGGCAGACTTGATGGATCCCAAAAAACTCCAAACGTAGCGAGACTGCCTGCGGCGGCTAATAACGCAGCGCCCAGCACCTGATACCGGCTGATCCGCTTATTGGAATACTCGATACCCTCTCGCATGATGGTTTCGTGCCGGGACGACACCAGTGCGAGACGCTTTGCGTCTTCCGCTCTCTGACGTTCCAGCTCAGCCAGTCTGGCCTCCATATCAGCAGTCTTTTGGGCCTCTTCGTTTAGCCTTGCTTCGTATTCGGCTTGGGTCTCTTCTTGAGCTTTCCTGCTCTCAGCACGCAGTTGGCGAATTTTCTTGTCCTTTTCGGACAGCTTGGCTTCTGTTTCGTCACGGACAACCTTTATGGCAGCATCCAGCATTCCATCCAGAAGTTCTTGATCCCGGTCGGGGTCAAACGGGGCCGACGAGCCGCGTGCGGTGTCCATCAGGTAACTGACCGCGCGATTGTCCTGCAAAAGTAGTTCGAACTGTTCAACATTTTCGGGGGTGAACTTGGCGACCTGTTGGCGGGCATTCTCGATGACGTCTTTTCGGACCCGAAGGACGCGTTCGCATTGCGCCAGCATGTGCGATGTTGGAAGTTTCTCCGAGTTCTCGAAACCAGTTCGCAACCATGCGATTGTCGCCAAATCTCTGGTATCGACGACTGGCCCACACTGTGTTTCGCGAACCAGTTGAGATTGCAGGCAGTATTCCCGCGCCTTCCTGACCAGCTTCTCGTTAGAGGAAATAAAGACATGGCTGTTTTGCAACGGGTCGTTTTTGTGCTTGCCATGTCGCATCCGCATAATGGCAGTCACGGCGAACGCATCGTGGTCACGGGCAAGTGGGTTATCCCATGACAGAAAGGAATATACGTCCTTATTCCTTTCGTCATCGAAATACTTATGGTCGTTAGGGAAGGCTTCTAAGGAGTAGTCCCGGACATGTACACCAAATTTTTCGGCGGCCGCTTCTATGTCTGATGCAACGGTTTGCACATAGGCTCGGTCAACCTCGCCCTTAAGAATGGCCGTGTGTGTTCGGCCATGACGATCAGAGGGCGAAGCCTTCAAGTAGGACGCGAGCACCCGTTCTGCTTCGCGACAGCTTTCACTGAAAACCTGAACGCGGCAGCCAATCGACTTCAACGCCTCAACTATCGTCCTTGCTTCCACTTGAAGGGCTTCACCGCTTGTTCCGATGAGGCCGAGGAGCATCGGCCCGTCGAGCAAGAATGTGGTCTCGCTTTTTGTTTCCAGCGCGGAGGGCTTTCGGAAATCTTCAACTAATTCAGCCAAAAGGCCGGCCGCCACAAACAAGCTGAGTTTCTCTGCTAGTTCCGGCTGCTCCCTTGACAGCCGTTGCACAAAGCGCGCGCAAACGTGGGTTTCTGATTGCGAGAGAACGGAAACGTCATCCTTCAATTCTTGAAGGGCGCTGCGTTCACCGTTGGCAATATCCCCCGCCTTCAAGGATGCAGAAATTTCATTATTTGAATAGGCGTCAAGCGATATGAGAAAGCGGACCAGCAGGTCGCCCAACTGCTCACGGGTGAGTTGCCTATAGATGGGATCGCCAGAAACAAGTTCAAATTCCCGAAACAAATCGGTCACTTGATCGAACGATTCTTGGATGGATGTCTCTACATCTATGGCAAGATCAGGGCTTGGCTGAGCGATGAAGTAGTCTTGGCCGTTCCTTTCTTCTTTTAGTAAATGGCCCTGGGCAGCCAGTCGTTCAACGAAGACATGTCCGACAGATTCCGTGAGGTTCCATCCGTAGATGAGCTTGGCGGCCTTCGCGAGGAGCGATGCTGTGATCGGTTTGCCACTTAACTTATCGAGAATGGGAACATAGAAGTAACAAAGCGAGTCGATGACGTCCGAATTCTCGTCATCGCGGAACGCGGTGAGGACTGCGTTTACTCGTACTGCTGCTGAACCGACCGTCATGTATTCCACCCTCAGGGATGCACCGCGACGGGCAACATATCTGTCTTGTGGTGGAAAGTCGAGCGAACGCAGGATTTAGGCAAGAATCCTTCAGCTAGTTGTTCATGGTGCTTTCCGGCTCGGCGGCGCCGGGGACAGGTTGGAGAACTCAGATAACTTGAAGGCCAGCGCAACCCGGAGCGGGCATTCTTGTCGTTCCAGTGTTGACTAAGGAAAGGGACGCGATGTGCGCCCCTATCAATTTTCGCCGATGGTTGTGTCAGCCTAGGGTCAGGACTCGTTCTTGTTTCATAGCCAATAGATGACGGTTGCCGCGAGCGCGATGGCGGATAGAAAGACCTTCGGGCACCTGTCGTAACGGGTTGCGACGCGTCGCCAGTCCTTGAGCCTGCCGAACATGATCTCGATGCGGTTGCGGCGTTTGTATCGGCGCTTGTCGTATTTGATAGTTGTGTTGCGCTGTTTCCGCCCCGGGATGCAAGCGCGTATCCCCTTGTCTTTCAACGCGTCTCTGAACCAGTCTGCGTCGTAGCCTCGGTCTCCGAGCAGCCATTCGACCTTTGGCAAGCCGCCCAGTAATGCCCGTGCACCAATGTAGTCGCTGACCTGTCCAGCGGTGACAAAGAGGTCAAGCGGACGTCCCTGGCTGTCGCAGATGGCGTGCAGCTTGGTGTTCATGCCGCCCTTGGTGCGCCCGGTCAGGCGGCCACGCCCCCCTTTTTCGCGGCCAGGCTGGTCGCGGTCCGGTGTGCCTTCAGATACGTCGCGTCGATCACGGCCGTCTTCTTCTCGCCGTGCTCGGCGGCCAAGCCAACCATGATGCGAGCAAAGATGCCCTTGTCGCTCCATCGCTTCCAGCGGTTATACAGGGTCTTGTGCGGACCGTATTGCGCAGGTGCATCGCGCCACCGCAACCCATTGCGATTGATGAAGATAATACCGCTCAGCACACGCCGGTCATCGACGCGCGGCTTACCGTGGGACTTCGGAAAATAGGGCTCCAGACGCGCCATCTGCGCGTCGGTCAGCCAGAAGAGATCAGACATGTTCACCGCTCGTTTTTCGAACCGTGAATCACGCCACCCAGCGGAAATCAATGGGTCCTGACCCTAGGTGCTGCAGCCAGATCACCGGGCTCTCGGTCGGGCACAGCATCAGCACGGTGTCGATCGAGGGCACGTCCACGCCCTCGTTGAACATGTCGACGGCGAAGACGATGTCGAGATCGCCGTCCTGCAGCGCCTTCAGCGCGCTGGCACGAGGCGCGGAGGTGTCGCCCGAATGGACCGCGACGGCGCGCAGGCCGCGAGCTTGCGCGACATTGGCCATGAAATCGGCGTGGCGGCGGGACACGCAGAAGCCGATTGTCTTTTTACCGCCGCGTTTCGCGAGCTGCTCAAGGGCGTTTTCGGCGCGGGCCTGGGTGGCCACGGCCTCGGTCAGAGCCGCCTCGTCGAACCGCCCGCTGCGCCAGGGGATCTGGGAATACTCGACCGGATCGGGCACGCCGAAATAGTGGAAAGGTGCCAGAAGCCCCCGGTCGATGCCCGACCAGAGATCGCATTCATAGACGAGGTTTTCTTCGCACAGCCCCAACAAGTCGCCACCATCGCTGCGGTCGGGCGTGGCGGTCAGGCCCAGCAGAAAGCCAGGCTGGAAATGATCGATGATCCGCCGGTAGGTGGCGGCTGCAGCGTGGTGGAATTCGTCGACGATGATGTAGTCGAACTCCTCGGGGCCGAACCGGGCCAGGTGCCGGCGCTCGGCGAGGGTCTGGATCGAGGCGAACAGGACCCGGGCGTCGGGCTGCTTGTCCGTG
>Ga0210034_1004078_pt1 | contig 10018 bp, 7 predicted proteins | sample CryGeymeta201505_FD_185466 | JGI IMG/M metagenome (GOLD analysis project Ga0210034, IMG submission 185466) | Groundwater microbial communities from Crystal Geyser aquifers in Utah, USA - Crystal Geyser metaG 2015-05 (SPAdes) (version 2) | ecosystem: Environmental > Aquatic > Deep subsurface >... | reverse complement strand
TGGATTATGAACATTTCCAGTGTACACATATTTTATTCCAGAATCCATTGCAATTTTTCTTGCTCTATTAACAGTTTCGGTTGAAGTGCGTTCATAATTTTGCATTTTAAAGGATGGATGAAATGCAGTAAAATGGTGAGGCACCTCATCGCCAATGTTCTCTAAAATCCATTGGCACATTCGTTTAATTTCTTCGTCGGAATCGTTCTCATTTGAAATTAAAAGCGTTGTTATTTCAAACCAAACATTGGTTTCATTTTTTAGCCATTTAATTGTATCTAAAACAGGTGCAATATGTGAGGAAGTCAAATTTTTATAAAAATCTTCGGTGAAAGCTTTTAAGTCCACATTTGCTGCATCAATGTATTGATATACATCTTTTCGTGCATCTTTATCAATATATCCAGCAGTTACCATAACAGATTTAATTCCCTCTTCGCGTGCAAGTTTAGATATGTCAATTACATATTCACCAATTATTGTAGGATCGTTATAAGTATATGCTATTGATTTAAGATTGTGTTTCTTTGCAAGCGCAACAACATCTTCTGGAGTTGCAGAAACTGAGCTTATTTCATCAAGTTTTGCTTTGCTCATTGTCCAGTTTTGGCAAAACTTGCAACCAAGATTGCACCCGGCAGTTCCGAAACTTAATATTTGGCTTCCTGGATAAAAATGATTTAGCGGCTTTTTTTCAATTGGGTCAACTGCAAATCCCGTAGGTTTTCCATAACCAGTAGAATACAGAACTCCATCAATATTTTCACGGACAAAGCAGAATCCTTTTTGTCCCTCTGCTAAAATGCAATAGCGTGGACATAGCGTGCATTTAATTCTGCCACTTTTTTCTTTAATCCACCATTTAGCTTTATGCAGCATAGTTTATCGCAATATTATTATTAAAATAATTCATTATTCAATTTTTTATAAAATAGATTCTCAATAATAGAACAATGAAACAATTGAACAATTAAACAATTTTTTAAACGACTTTAAATCTAACCCAGCTTTTTCTTTCAACTTCGGCTAAAGGTGCACCAGCAGCAAAAAGGATTAAATCACCTTTATGAATAAATTTTGCCTCCAATAATAGCTCGACCGATTTAGTCATATAATAATTTTCATCATTAATATCTTTTAAGTATAATGGAGTAACTCCTTTGTTTAAGTTAAGAGCATTCAAGACATCAAAGTTATCAGAAAAAGCATAAATATCTGCGTTTGGATAATATTTAGACATCCTCATTGCTTGTCGTCCTTGATGAGTAAAAACGACCATTGCATTAGCATTTATTTGGTCGGAAATTTGGACAAATGATTTTGCAGTAGCATCAAATATATTTTCAATTTTATTTACTGGAATTTCCCAATTTACTTTTGGTAAAGTTGACCGTTGCATTTGAATTGAAAGAATAATTTCACGCATCATTTCAACAGTTTTAATTGGATACTTTCCAGCAGCCGTTTCTCCACTAAGCATAACAACATCAGTACCGTCAAGAACTGCATTGGCAACATCGGAAGCCTCAGCTCTTGTTGGAATTGGATTTGAAATCATTGATTCTAACATTTGAGTTGCTGTAATTACAAGTTTTCCAACTTCGTTACAGCGTCTTATAATTCTTTTTTGAATTGTTGGAACAAGTTGTGGAGGCATTTCAACTCCCAAATCGCCTCTTGCAACCATAATAACATCTGTCACTTTAAGTATTTCTTCAAAATTTTCAACTGCTTCTGGTTTTTCAATTTTAGCAATTATAGGTTTATCAAATCCTCTATCGTTCAACCAGCTACGTAGTTCCAGAATATCATTTGCCGAACGGACAAAAGATAAAGCAATAAAATCAACTCTATATTGTAATGCAAACTCCAAGTTTTCTTTATCTTGTTCAGTAAGCGCAGGAGTACTTAACTTCATTCCAGGTAAGTTCATTCCTTTATTTGGTTTAAGAATTCCACCATCTATGATATTACAAATTAGTGAGCGTTCCTTTTTTATTGCAACTTCCAATTTAATTAATCCGTCATCAATTAAAATTGTTTCGCCTATTTGAGCATCGTTAATTAATGATTTATATGAAGTTGAAATAATATTTTCATCACCTTCTAATTTGTCAATTGTAATTTCAATAGTATTTCCAGAAAGTATAACAATTTGTTCTTTCTTTAATTTTCCAATTCTTATTTTTGGACCTTGTAAATCTTGAATTATAGGAATAGGCAATTTTCGGGCTTCACAAACATGATTTATATTTGCAAAAAGTTTTTTGAAATATTCTTTATCCCCATAAGAAAAATTTAATCTAAATCCATTTACACCGGCATCAACAAGCTGAAGGATCTTTTCTTCGGAATCTGATGCGGGACCAAGTGTTACTAAAATTTTTGCTTTTGTTCTGTATGCCTTCTTAATGATTTCAAGAGAATCTTCTTTCTGAATACCTAATATGTTATAATAATTTTCGATGGTAATTATTGCTTTTTTAAAACAATTTCAAATGTATGTTATTTTTATGAACAACACTATCGTAGTTGCCAATTTTACATAACTATAAAACAAAATGAACCTCAGAAAATAAAAAAATCGAATTTATAGAACTCACTTTAAGTTAAACCGATAACTTTGCAACTTTCAATATACTCAAATCACATGGGAAACCGAAAAATTAGGAGAAGTTATTTTTTCTTAATTTAAGGCAAAAAAATTAAGCATAGAAACATTCTACGTTTCATTTTTTTTAACGAAAAAGTAAGGAAAAAGAACAAGCATAAAATTCGAGATTCCATGTGATTAGAGTATACTAGGTTTCATAGTTCAATGGATAGAATAGAAGTTTCCTAAACTTTAGATCCGGGTTCGACTCCCGGTGAGACCACTTTGTTAAATAAACTGTGCAAATAGTATTTTTTTAAACAAAAAACCTCCAAAAAATAATTTTTTGGAGGTTTTCATTTTGTGGGCCCACCTGGGCTCGAACCAGGGACTTTCTGATTATGAGTCAGATACTCTAACCAGCTGAGTTATAGGCCCAATTTTAATAAATTGGTACTTTTTAATATTTCTCAACTTCTATACTTCTAATCCCGAAAAAATGAAAATCTCTGATTTTCTCTTTTTTCGAGGACTCTCGTAAAATTTTCAATTTTACGGAGCCAGCTGAGTTATAGGCCCTATTCTAATTTACTTTAGAAACGGGCTGCAATTTTACATAATAGTTATTGAATACGCAATATTTAAATTGAATATTTTTTTATTTGTAGTTTTGTTTTTATGTTAAAAAGAAACATTAGCAACATTATTCTCGATTTAGGTGGGGTGATAATAAATTTAGATACAAGCCTTACCCAAAAAGCATTTCAAAACCATTTCTCTTCTAATTTTTTAGCGTTAGATCAAAAGATTAAAGCCCTTAATTTGTTAGAAAACTATGAGTTAGGACTTGTTTCGTCACCTGAATTTGTTGCTTTTTTTCAACAAGTTGATGCTTCAATTAGTGAAACAAAAGTGAAAGCCTGTTGGAACAGTATGTTGTTGGATATTCCTAATGAAAGAATTGAGTTAATTCGTAAATTATCAGAAAATTATAACGTGTTTTTGTTGAGTAATACCAACGAAATTCATGCTCAATTTATCGATGAATATATGCTGCAACATTTTGCTATTGACTCCATTACTTCCTTATTTAAAAAAACATATTTATCCTATCAATTGAAGTTAAGAAAACCAAATCAACAAATTTTTCAGTTGATTTTGGATGAAAATAGCCTAAATCCATCAGAAACTCTTTTCATTGACGATACTAAAGAACATATTGAAGCAGCAAAACTAGCAGGAATTCATACGCATCATCTAATTAATCAAACTTTAACAACATATTTCGATGGAAATTAACGGAAAACACTGCCAAACCATTTGGGTAAATAAAGAAACTAATCAATTGATTCAAGTGTTTGATCAACGCTTTTTTCCTCATAAAATCTCAGTTTATGACTGTGCTTCTTCTGAATCAATTTTTTTTGCAATTAAAGAAATGGTGGTGAGAGGAGCTCCATTAATTGGAGTTGCTGCTGCTTATGGAATGTATTTGGCTTGTTTGGAAGCAAAGAATCAACCGAATCAAAATCAATATATTATTTCCATTGCTGAAAAACTTAAATCTGCTCGTCCAACAGCTGTAAACCTATCATGGGCAGTAAATTATATGTTAAAAGAATTAGACTCAGAAACTGACATAAATTTAAAAATTAACAAAGCATTACTGTTAGCAACTCAATTAAAAAATAATGACATTGCAGTTTGCGAAAGCATGGGAAATTTTGGGTTGGAAATAATAAAGAAAATTGCTCAAACAAAAACCGTGTCCGCCTCAGGCGTGAATGGAGCAACAGTAAATATTCTCACGCATTGCAATGCAGGCTGGTTGGCAACAGTTGATTGGGGAACAGCAACCGCTCCAATTTACAAGGCTTTTTTAGCAGGAATTGATGTGCATGTTTGGGTTGATGAAACCCGTCCGAGAAATCAAGGAGCAAGTCTAACTGCTTTTGAACTTGGGCAACAAGGTGTGAAACATACCTTAATCACCGACAACACCGGAGGACATTTGATGCAGCATGGAATGGTTGATTTGGTGCTTGTTGGCACCGATAGAACTACTAAAAATGGTGATGTTGCCAATAAAATAGGAACATATCTAAAAGCATTGGCAGCTTACGACAATCAAATTTCGTTTTATGTAGCAGCACCTTCATCATCTATTGATTTTTCTATTTCAGATGGTGTAAAAAATATTGATATTGAAAAACGTGATGAAAATGAAGTGAAGTATGTGCAAGGAAAACTAAATAACGAAATTCAGTCCGTATTAATTTGCCCAGAAAAAACGCCTGCACTAAATTATGGGTTTGATGTTACACCAGCTCGATTAATTACAGGAATAATAACCGAAAGAGGAATTTGCAATGCTTCGGAAGAAGGATTGAAAACTCTTTTCAAAGAAAAATACGAATAAGATGAATCAATTTTTAGATGAAGGGTATATTAAATTTGTATGTAATTGGATAAATAAACCCTCGCCAATTCCCGTCCCCGATTCATTGTTGTTTTGGCGAGATAAAATGCACCAATTAGGTTTAATAGGTTATTATCCTCAACACAAAGTTGGTTATGGAAATATTAGCATTAGAACCAAGCAAGGAATTTTAATTTCAGGAACTCAAACAGGAAATAGTTATCCTATAAAAGCTACCGATTTTACGCTTGTAACAGCTTATGATATAGATAAAAACAACGTAACTTGCAAAGGACAGATAAAAGCTTCTTCTGAAACAATGACACATGCCGCTATTTACGAAGCAGACAAAAGTATAAATGCAGTAATTCATATTCATCACTTGGAATTGTGGAGGAAATTATTGCATAAAGTTCCAACTACAAACAAGAACATACCTTATGGAACGCCTGAAATGGCAAAAGAGATTAAGCGATTGGTTATTCATGATTCTTCGTTAAAAACTGAAAAAACAATAGTTATGGAAGGGCATGAAGAAGGAATTATTGCTTTTGGTAAAAATTTAGAAGAAGCTGGAAACAATTTGCTTCATTGGTTCGTACAGTAATTTCGAGTATTGTTTTTCAATAATATTATGAACATTTTAGTACATACAATGTAACGGAATAATTAGTTGCTTTATTCTAGTTATTCAAGAAAATAAAAACAAGTTCAATGTAAATCATTTATTTTCAACATTTTATGTTTGCTGGTTTTTGATGGATGGGGTACTGTATTTTAATTTTGAAAAAACAAAAAATAGTACTATTTTATTTTGTTAATAAAGATATTCTTCAACAGTTTGTGGGGAGGCATCTTTTTTTATTTATCTTCGTCAAGAATAACGTAAATTTATGTTTGCATGTCTCGTCCTGATGTGAGTTTTTCAGCTGATTTACTTGCTGGATGTTCGCCTATAGTAGTTGATTTTACAGATAATACAAGCATAGGAGTACCAGGAGTGAATACTGTATGGCATTGGGATTTTGGGGATGGAGCTTCCTCAACATTAATAACTCCTCCTCACTGTTATGAAAATAATTCTCCTACAACAGTTAGCACTTTTGATGTAACATTAACAGCTACCTCAAACCAACAATGTGTTACAAGTGTAACTATGCCTCAAATGATAACAGTGTATCCTAAACCATTTGCAGACTTCACTTATTCTCCTATGGAAACAGATCTTTTTGATAGTGAAATTACGTTTACAGATGTATCTGTTGTTGCTGCTCAATGGAATTGGGATTTTGGAGATGAAACTGCAGCAGTGATTCAGCATCCAGTACATCAATATTTAGATTCAGGTTCATACACAGTAGTTCTTCATATCGAAAATCAATATGGATGTAAAGATTCTACAGAAAAAGTGGTAATAATTAAACCAACATTTGCTATTTATATTCCTAATGCCTTTACTCCAGATGGTGATGGGATAAATGATTTTTTCTTTGCCTCTGGCTATGGAATCACTCAATTAGAGACATTAATTTTTGACAGATGGGGAGAAATTATATTTGAAGGCTATCAGTTAGACTCTAAGTGGGATGGTATCTATAAAAATTTATTAGTAAAAACAGAGGTCTTTAACTATAAAATCAGAGCCAAAGATATTTTTGGAAAATGGCATGAGTTCATTGGAAAAGTAACATTGATAAAATAAAAACAAATCTCAGAAAGGTAAGTTTTAGCTTTTTTTCTTTACTAAATATAAAATTAAGGATCTTCGCTTTATCGAATACTTCGGTTTTTTTATTATATTTGTTAAATACACCTGAAAAAACCTTTCTTCATGAATTTATTTAAAATCTATTTAATAACATTTTTTGTTATTTTTTCAACTAATTTATTTGCTCAAATTATCCCCAATGGAAAAATTGATAACCTAGATGAACTATCCCTAAAAGAAACAACCTATACGCTTACTAAAGACGGAATTAAATTAGCAACAGACATTTACTTGCCTGTTTTCAGAGATTCAATAGTAACAGACATTACCATTGCTTCAATTACTTATACCATAGAGCTTATAAAGAAAAACACCCAATTTGTAATTTTTGACACCACCAATTTAAGTGCAACAAATTATAGTTTACCAATTATTTTTTCGAGAACGCCTTATGATATTAGTACCGATGATTTAGGTGGAAAAATATTTCCTTTTTTAGGCTATGGGTATGCCATGCAAGATATGCGAGGAAGATACGCAAGCGAAGGAGTTTATTTTCCTATGTATAGCGATTCTTGGCAAAAAAATACCTACCATCCAAGTTTGAGTATGACTATGGATTTATACCCAACATCAAGTTCTTCAAATTCGTTACATCATTCTGATGGAAGTGAAGCCATTTTCTTTTTGGCCGATAGTATGTTTAGAAGTTTTGATGTTGACCATGACGGAATAAATGAAGTTTTTAAGTATTCCAATGGAAGTATTGGCATGTATGGAGCTTCTGCCTTGGGAAATTCTCAGTATCAAGCACTTTCAAATATTCCCTTTAGTGTAGCCAATAACCCAATAAAATGCCTCATGCCAACGGTTGGCTCTAATGAACATCATAATTATACCTTGTTTAATAATGGCGTTTTCAGAAGATCATTGGTTGAAGGTTGGATAACAGGGCAAATTAGTGATATGCACGATTCATTAGTGGGAATTGATACAAGTTTGACTAATACGTTGCACAGTCCTGCTGATTACGGATATACTTCTCGCTATAAGTTAGCCAGTGATTTAATTGATTGGTTTGTTGTTCATGATAATAATGGCTTTCCATCGGGAGCACATCCGAGTACTCCACTTCGAGCAGATTTAGATGCTTCATTTGCCCCTGTTGATGCACAAGGTTTTTCGGATGTAAATGGAACAACCTCTCGTTATAAAAATTTAAACAAACCTATTTACCATTTATCTGGTTGGTGGGATATTTTTGTTGATGGGCAATTACGTACCTTTAATAATATCAGAAACCAAAATCCAACCTCGAATCAAAAATTGGTTATAGGACCTTGGACACACCAAACAATAGGTGCTGTTGCTGTTGGTGATGAGGTATATCCCGAAAATGTAAAAGATGTGCTGGGCTTCGATATTAACTTAAACTCAAATAATTTACTCACAGATTCCACCTTGATAAATGATATTTATAGTTCTGAATTATTTTATTGGTATAGAAAACATTTAGGGGGAGAACCATTTTTTATTATCCCAGAATCGCAAGATTGGCAAACATTAGGAACAAATACCATTCGTGTTCCTGCAAAAAATTTTATGGTACCTTACTATAAATTTTTAAATTACATTGGCGGACAAGGTTCGCTCGATAGTTTGTTAGTTGAACTGAATGTGGGTGGCGTAATTTCTTCATTTTATTATTCTTTACCAGCTCTTTCTCCACCGCTTTTTAATTTATACCAACCATTAGTAGCATTTGATTCTACTTATTTTGATCAAATAAAAGATATTAGAATTTACATTACGGGTCCATCAAATGATATGAATAATGTTGGAGTAGGTAATTATTGGTTGGAAACAGATTCTCTACCATTTTCAAATGGTGTGGTTAGAGAGAAAATTTATCTTCACCAAAATCAAACTGCAAATGGAAATGTTCCCACAACCAACGAAGGAACAATGTCTTACACAGCCGACCCAAACAACCCTGTGTTAACAATTGGAGGAAATAATATGATACCAAAATTGCCAATAACTAATGAGCGTTCACAAGGTTCAATTAATTTAGCGAATCCTTTATACGCACCAACAACAATGAACCGTGCTGATGTTATTTCTTTTGAAACAGCTCCACTTACAGATACCATGACAGTTATTGGTTTCCCAAAAGCATCTCTTTATGCCAAAGGATACACAACCACTTACTCAACTGCTAAAACTGATTTCGATTTAGTACTTAGAATACTGGATGTTTACCCTGATGGAAGGGAAATGTTTATTACAGAAGGGGTTGTTAATGCAAAAGCCAGGGAATATGCTAAGTCTATTTTTCAAGGAAATCAAAACGATAATCTTGTTTTAACAAACATTGATAACAATACTTTTTATCATTTTGAATTTGATATGTTGCCACTCGGACACACTTTTGGAGCTGGTCATACCATAAAATTTTTAGTAAGTAGCAGCAATCATCCTAAATATCAATCAAATCCTCACTTGCCAAACAACTTCAACCAGTTTTTTAGATGGAGTCCTGGCGATACATTAGGCTATAACTACAACGGAAGTTGGATGTACCCTCAGCAAAGTCAAATTACGTTAGAATTTACTAATCTTTTTCCTTCTTATATAGATTTACCTCATGTTATTCAATTGCCAAACAATATTAATGAAAATAGAACTGAAAACCAATTTGAAATTTACCCTAACCCTACTCAAAACCTAATTACTATTAATAGAATCAACAACAAAGCTGCTTCAGTTATCATTTATTCTTTATTGGGAAATGTAACCTATCAAAGCAATTTAAAGGATAATGAACTTTATAAAGTTATTGACATCAGTAATTTTGCTAATGGCATCTATTTTATTAGCCTAATTGATAATAAAGGAATGAAAAACACAAAAAAGTTTGTGAAAAATTAAGGGTTTGATGAATTATAAATTTGCAATATGATTAAAAATTACTACCAAATTCTTAATTTATCAACTGATTGCAATAAAGATGAAATTAAAAAAGCATATAGAATGTATGCTTCAAAATTTCATCCAGACAAACAGAATAATGACAAATTCTTTGAAGAAAGATTTAAAGAAATTAAAGAGGTTTATGATGTTTTAATTGATGATAATAAAAGAGCCCAATTTGATAATGAATACAAATCTACATTTAAAAACTCTTCTTCAAATTATAATTCTAATCAAGGGTGTACGACAAATATCCCTTTTAATAAATGAAAGTATTGGAACATTACAAGAATTAAGTAAGGAAGCGACCTTTGATAAATTTCGC
>Ga0210034_1004047_pt1 | contig 10067 bp, 11 predicted proteins | sample CryGeymeta201505_FD_185466 | JGI IMG/M metagenome (GOLD analysis project Ga0210034, IMG submission 185466) | Groundwater microbial communities from Crystal Geyser aquifers in Utah, USA - Crystal Geyser metaG 2015-05 (SPAdes) (version 2) | ecosystem: Environmental > Aquatic > Deep subsurface >... | reverse complement strand
CAATTTCTATTCCGTTAATGCCGCGGATGGCGCCATCCTCGACACCTTCAAACCCGATGGCGCCATCCTGGCCACCCCGTTGTTCTTGAATGGACAGGTCATCTTCGTCACCGAGAATGGCTCCGTCTATTCGCTGACGCCCGGCCAATCCCCCCTGAGTTTGGAAAAATTGGACGCCAAAATTTATACCGCTCCTGTTTCCGCCGGGGACCTGATCCTGGTCGCGCCGTTCCAGGGCGATGCCCTGCTCGTCGCGCTGGACAAGGACGGCAAGCAGGCCTGGACGTTCACCCCGCAGAAATAGAGGCAACATGTCACCCTGGGATATTTTCGTTTCGATTTTTGTTAATACGTTGTTGTGGATCTACAACATCGTCGGCCAGAATTTTGGCGTGGCCATCATCCTCTTCACGATCCTCATCAAAGTCATCACCTGGCCGCTCAACGCCTCCCAATTGAAGAGCGCCAAGGCCATGCAGGATATGCAGAACGACAAGGACTGGCAGGCGATCCAGAAGAAATACGCCAAGGATAAAGAGAAACTGGCGCAGGAACAGATGCGCGTCTACAAAGAGAAAGGCATCAATCCCTTCTCCTCCTGCCTGCCCACCATCATCCAACTGCCGGTCATCTTCGCGCTTTACCAGAGCATCACCCGTTCGCTGGCCAGCACCCCGCTGGCGCTCCTGCAACTGACGCGCAGTATCGGCTCCTTCCTGGATGTGTCCACGCTCATCCCGCTCAACAGCAGATTCCTGTGGATGGACCTCGGCCTGCCGGAAGGCATCCTGATCCCCGGCCTGAACATTTCCTTCCTGCCCAATGGCCTCCCCACCCTGGCCATCATCGTGGCGCTCACCACCTACGTTCAGACCAAACTTACCACCCCGCCCACCTCCTCCAATCCCAAAGACCAGTCCGCGGCCATGAGCGGCATGATGAGCATCTACATGCCGCTCCTGCTCGGCTGGTTCGCGCTCAACTTCCCGTCCGGCCTGGCGGTCTACTTCATCACCAGCAACCTGCTCGGCATCGCCCAGTATGCCATGATGGGACGCGCCAACTGGCGCGGCCTCCTGCCCGGCGGCAACAAACCCGCGGCAACCAAAAAATAGCCCCAGAGGTTTCCCATGAATGAACGACCCACTCTTGAAATCATTGCGCCAACCGTTGAAGAAGCCATTGCAAAGGGACTCGACCAACTCGGTTTGAGCGCCGACGCCGTCTCTGTGGAAGTGCTGGACGCCGGCGCCAAAGGCCTGTTCGGCATGGGCGGACGACAGGTACGCGTGCGGTTGACGGTGAACGGCCCGGGCGGCGCGCCCGCCCCGGCGACGCCGCGCCCCGCCCCCCGTCTGGAGCGCGAGGCGGCTCCCGCTTACAAACCGGCCGCGGCGGCTGATGAAGTCAGCGATCCCAGCCTGGAGTTGGCCAAGTCCGTCGTCTCCAAACTGCTCCACGACATGGGCATCGAAGCGCAAGTCGCGGTCCGCCTCGATGAGAGCGACCGCCCCGACCACCGCTCGATGCGCGTGGACGTGCGCGGCAGCGACCTGGGCGCGTTGATCGGGCATCACGCCGAAACGTTGAACGCCTTTCAATATATCGCCAGCCTGATCGTCGGCAAACAGACCGGGCAGTTTACGCAACTGACGGTGGATGTGGAGGGCTTCCGCGCCCGCCGCGAAAAACAACTGCGCCAGATGGCCCAGCGCAGCGCCGACCAGGCCATGAAGATGGGACGCCGCGTGACGCTCGAACCGATGAGCGCCAGCGAGCGCCGCATCATCCACATGGAGTTGCAGGCACATCCCGCGGTGACGACCGAAAGCGTGGGCGAGGAGCCGCGCCGCAAAGTGACCGTCGTGCCGAAGGAATAACGAAATTCAAAAACCAGGCTTCTCGCCTTCGGCGGAAACCTGGATTTTTGCGTATGATGGGGCGGGAAAACAATCCCGCCTTTTTTTATTTACGCGGTTGCTTTTGGTGTACAATGCTTGCGGAGTTGCTTTGTAATGAACAAGACCTTATCGCCAACGATCAAAATTTTCAACCGTCGCGAAGCATTGCAACGCGAATTGGAGCGTTGGCTGCCTATTCTGATTAGAAATCTTCACCCTGAACGGATCATTCTGTTCGGCTCGTTGAATCAGGCGGAGATCTCGGAATGGTCGGATGTGGATCTGGTCGTTGTTCAAGAGACGAAACAACCTTTTTTGAAACGCGTACGCGAGGCCATGCTCCTGCTCCAACCCAAAGTAGGCGTGGATTTGTTGATTTATACTCCCGAAGAGTTTGTAGAACTTTCGCGCGAGAGACGTTTTGTGCGCGAGGAAATCGTCAAGAAGGGAAAGTTGCTGTATGAACGAGGGCAGTAACTGGCTGATGTTTGCCCGTGAGGACCTGCGCGTCGCTGAACTTGCCATGCAGGATCGCCTGTATAACCAGGTGTGTTTCCACTCCCAGCAATGTGTGGAAAAGTCGTTGAAAGGCTGGCTGGCGGCGCAAGACATGGATATTCCGCGCGCGCACAAAATGACCGATCTATTGAACGCGCTTCCGAATAAACTGCTGCATGGGTTATCAAGTCGTATACTTCTTATGGATTTGTTCTATATTCCAACGCGTTATCCTGACGCATTCCCCGGCTCTTTGCCAGATGGGTTGCCTGATATTAACGAAGCGAAAGATGCGTTGGACTTGGCTGGCGAGGTGTTGAAGTTGGTGGAGGATGCGTTGAAATAAGGGGGATAAAAAGGTAAAATAGGGACATGACCACGAAAGTGCCAGCGCATATCAGGAAACTGATGAAGGAAATGAAGGAAGGACTTGTCCGTATTTACGGGGACAAGTTAAAAGCCGTCTACTTGTACGGCTCTTACGCGCGCGGGGATTATCGTCAAGGCTCGGATGTGGATGTGATGATCCTGTTGAACGATTACAAAAGTTATTGGGAGGAACTTAATCGTATCAGCTACCTTGCCAGCGATGTTTCCCTTGACCATGATGTGACCGTAAGTTGCTTGATTATGAAAGAAATTCAGTGGAAACAATCGGATATGCCTGTGCTTCGTAATATTCGCAAGGAGGGGATGCCTGCATGAATGAAATCACCCGAAAATTACTCGATAAGGCGGTTGATACAATCGAAGGCGCGGAATTATTACTGGATCATGGGAAGATCGAGATTGCTTCTGAACGCGCGATGACAATGTTCTCAAAATAAGCGACAAGTTGCCAAAATATGAAATGGGGCGGCATTTGGAATGCCGCCCCATTTGGTTCTTTTACCCGACCTTGACATACCGGTCGGCCATCCTTGGCTTGGTGAGAATGTAATGGCCGTAGTGGAATCGCGCCCCGAGCAATTCACGGCGCAGGGCAGAGACATCCGCCTGTTCGCGGATCAGGGTCTGGTAGATGCCCGCCCGTTCGATCTGACCGACCAGGATCAGACCAATCAGCCGGTCGCCGCGAAAGACGAGTTTGCGGTAGTTCGATCCATGCCGCTCGGCGAAGACTTCGACGCCTTTCCCGGGATGAGCCTGCACGTCACCGACCGATACGACCGGCAAGCCGCCCAGTTCCATGGCGTTGAGCAGGCTGAAGGCGCCCGCGTACGTGGACTTGCCCCCGGCCATGTTATCGCCCGCGATGCGTCCCATCTCCGCGGCGTTAGTCCAAATCCCGCTGACGAAGGCCTTGCCCGAGACGATATCCTTCGTCTCGACCACATCCCCGGCGGCGAAAATATGCGCGTCGCTGGTTCGCAGGCCTTCATCCACCAGCAGGCCTTTGTGGACGCGCAAGCCTCCCGAGGCGGCCAGTTCCAGGTTGGCGCGCACGCCGACACCCACGATCACCAGGTCAGCCTTGAGATTGCTCCCGTCGTCGAGCGTGACGGAGGCGACCTTTTTGCCCTTGTGATTGACAGACTTGAACGTCTGACCAAGCAGGGTTTTGATCCCCGCTTCGGCGACGGCCCCGGCAAAGATCGCTGCGCTTTCCTTATCCAGTTGCTGTGGGACGATGCGCTCGAGCAGTTCGACAATGGTGACTTCGATGCCGAGGTGCCGCAGGGCGAAAGCCGATTTCATCCCGATGCGTCCCGCCCCAAGGATCACGGCGTGCTTTGCGCCTTTGGCCGCCTTTGCAATGCCCTCCGCGTCAGCCCAGGTTCGCAGTAAAAACACGCCGGGGCCATCCAAGCCAGAAATGTCCGGGCGGACGGGGCTGGCGCCGGTCGCGATCAACAGGCGGTCGTAGGATAAACTGTCGGCGCGTCCCAGGGTCAGGGTTTGATTCTTCGGGTCGAGGCGCGTGGCGCGGACTCCCAGACGCAGGTCAAGGTTCGAGGGCGTCAGCCGCGCCTGGCGCAGGATGTCCTCTCCCGTTTTTTCATTGTAGATCAAATACGGGATGAGCGGGCGATAGTACGGCGGGTGAGTCTCGTCCGAGAGCATGACGATCTCCGCGCCGGGGTCGCGCTTGCGAATGGCTTCAGCCGCCGCCATGCCTGCCGCTGAAGCGCCGACGATCACATGTCTCATGGCGTTACCCTCCCGCAAGCGCGGCCGCGAAAGCGGCGCGTTTGTCTTTGCTGAATCTCTCCACGTCTTCATAGACCAGCGCCTTGGTCGGGCAGGAGGCGACGCAGGCTGGGGATTCGCGCTCCGGGCACAGGTCGCATTTGACGGCTTTGCCCAGTTCGAGCTGGCGTCCGATCACGCCGTACGGGCAGACCATCACACACGTCCCGCAGCCGATACAGCGGCTCCAGTCGCACATCACCGCGTCGGTGGTCGGGTCGCGGAACATGGCGCCGGAGATGCAAGCCGACACGCAGGGCGCGTCCTCGCAGTGACGACAGAAGATGGGAATCTTGCGCCCGTCCGCCGCCTCGACATAGACGCGGTTCATCGGGTGAGGCTTTTCAGATGGACTGGCGAAGATATTTTTGGCCTGTGAGTGCTCGATGGCGCATTGAATCTCGCACGTTTTACAGGCGGTACACAGATCAGGTTGAACGAAGATGCGTTTCATCACCAACCTCCTAGGCAACGACTTTCTCTGCCAGGCCGAGACCCTTGCGTCGTTCGTTCATGGCCTCGAAGAGTTTTTCCGCCGCCTTGACGGGATCGAGTTCGACGATGAAATAGCCGCCAAGCAGGTCTTTTGCCGTCTGGGTGAGAACCTGGGTGACCAGCGGACTGCCAGTGACCGGCGGGACAACGCCAACGTGGGTGGGCAGGCCGAGCGCCACCGCCCATGTGCCGATGCTGATGGCTTTCTCCATGGAGACCTCCGGCGCGGAGGCAACGACTGGCAGTTTATCCAAATCCACGCCCAACTTATTGGCAATGGCAACGGCGATGGCAACCGCGCGCGTGTTGTCCACGCATGAACCAGTGTGCAGGACCAGCGGCAGCGGCGCATTCAAACCAGCCGCGTTGCCCAGGACGGTGAGCACGGCTTTCAGGCCGGGACCGGCATATTTTTCGGTAGCCTCGGAGGTCATGAGACCGTGGCGTGCGAAGGCGCCCGAAGCACAGCCGGTGGCCAGGATCAATACATCGCGCCTGGCCAATTCCTTGATCATGGCGACGAAGTTGCGGTCCTGTGGGACCTTGACGTTGTTGCACCCGGCGAACAGACAGACGCCGGTGATGTTGCCGTTGACGATGTTGTCGAGCAGGGGCTTGAGGGGATCAGCGCCATCCACTTTGGAGAGAATGCCGATCACCGCCTCAGCAGAGACACCCGCGATGGCAGTGTTGCGAATATCTGGAATGTGGACTTTGGCGGCATCGCGCTTCTTGAAGGCTTCGATCGCCAGGTGGATAATCTCGCGCGCCCCCTCGGCGGCGTGCTCCTCCTCGAAGTTGATGTGTGTCGCGCCGGGCATCTTGGCGATGCCCATTGTCGTGATGACTTGGGTGTGGAAACTCTCGGCTACTTTGGTCAGGCTGGGCATCACACACTGGTAGTCCACGACCATGGCATCCAGCGCGCCGGTCAGGATAGCGAGTTCCTGCGAGACGGAGGAGGTTGCCATCGGGATCCCATGCCGCATCATCACTTCATGACCTGTGCAACAGATGCCAACAATGTTGATCCCTTCTGTAGCACCAGCCTGCCTGGCCTCGGCTTCCATCTGCGGCGCGAAAGCAACCACCATATCAGAGAGCACCGGATTGTGTCCGTGGACTGCGATATTGACCGCGTTCTTCTTCAATACACCCAGATTGGCCGTTGCGACGGTCGGCTGCGGCACGCCAAAGAGGATGTCGGAGAGGTCAGTGGCCAGGGCCATGCCATCGTAATCAGCGATTGCACATTTGATACCGCCCAGGAGCAGGTTGACCGGGTCGGCGTCCACACCGTTGGTGGTACGGTGCATGATCTCCGAAATGGCCGAGTCGATGCCGTAGGGCAGCAGGCCCATCTCAGCGAATTTCTTCAGGCGTCCGGCGGTGAGCGTTTTCATGGCCCACCCGACCGGTACGCTACGTTCAGCAAATTCTTCGAGGGACAAATCGGCCAGTTCAGCGGCGACCTGTAGATCGGACTTGCCATCCAGTTGGATGCCCTGCCGTTGGGCAACGGTGCGCAGTTTGTTTGAATCCTTGATGCCATAGTCCGGCGCTTTGCCCTCGGCGACCTTTTTTAGGGTGTGGGCCAGGTGTTTGGCATGACCGGAGTGCGCGGCGGTACCGCCAGCGATGGAGCGATCAAGTCCGCGCGCTACAATGGTGTCGGCTGTCGCTCCGCACACGCCGGTCTGCGGGCCATTGCCAAAGGGATCAATGCGACAGGGTCCTTGCAGACAGTGGCGGCAACACAGGCCGGTCTCGCCGAAGCCGCACTGGGGCAACTGGGCAGCATACCGATCCCATGCAAGTTCAACGCCAAGTTTCTGTGCGACGCCGAGCATTTCGATGGAATCGGGAGAAATGGAACGATCTTCAGACATGTAAGCCTCCTTAATCAATCAAATTTGATGAATATTGACAACAAAACGCCCCCGATCTGAAGACCGGGGGCGAGTATCCTGAGCAGTCAAAACTGAGTGGATGGAACTTATTATCACGTATTCATACTAGCACAAATACAAAAGGATTTCTACATCGTACGCGGTCATTTTTTGACCCAACTGGGTCATTACAATAATCCGCGTTTACCCGCTTCTGCGGCGGCTTGCACCCTGTTCTCGACCCCCATTTTATCGAAGAGTTCCTGGACGCGGCGTTTGACGGTCGTTTCACTCCAGAACATAATCTTGGCGATGGCGCTATTGCTTTTTCCATCCGCGACCAGATGGATGAGACGCAACTCTTCCTCCGTCAATCCGGATAAATGCTGTTTTTGAACGCGTGCCATATCCGCAAACTGGCGCATGACCTGGCTCATCAGATCAGGACTAAGTTGGCGCTCTCCGGCGTATACCGAACGAATCGCATCAGCCAGTACTTCATGAGATACGTTCTTTAGCAAATAACCATGAACACCCGCCTCCAATGCCGCGGAGATATATGCCTCGTCGTCATAGGTTGTCAGAATGATTACCTTAACCTCGGGCCGCGTGTGATGCAATTGCCGGATGACTTCAATGCCATCCAATCCCGGCATCCTGATGTCTAAAAGGACGATATCGGGGTTGCAAGCCTGGACTTGTTTCAATGCAACAACACCATTCTCCGCTTCGCCGACAATCTCGATATCCGGGTGATTGATGAGCAGGCTCCGAATCCCTTTGCGAACCAGTTGATGATCGTCCACCACCAAAAGCCGTATCGGGGTCATGGTAAATTCCCGGATGGCACAGTCAGGACGATGCGGGTTCCGTGATCCTGTTTGGATTGAATGTCAATTTTGCCGCCAATGTACTGCGCGCGCTCCTTCATGCCGATCAGTCCCAAATGCTCGCCGGGCGCAGTCACGAAACGCTCGAGGTCGAATCCAATGCCATTATCCCGGATGGAGACGCACACCTTCTCTTTGGAGAATTCCAGATGGATTTCCGCTTGCGTGGCTTTGGCATGAGTGGTTATGTTGTGAAGCGCTTCCTGAATCAACCGATAGATCCCGATTTCAACGTCGGTTCGCAGCCGGTAGGGATCGCCAGCGACATTCAAGGCGCAATTGATTTGTGAGTACTGCTGGCAGCGGGAGGCAAATTGCTCGATCGCCGGTACAAGCCCCCTCGCATCCAGGATCAGCGGGCGCAGGTCGTAGATAATCCCGCGGATTTCCTTGTCTATCTGTTTTAGTAGGTCCTGCGCATCCTCCAAATGATCCGTGGCTGTGTCGGTATTGCCCAAAGCCTGGCTTTCCTTTGCGCATTGCGTTTCGAAAAGGGCGCTGACGATCATTTGGGTCATGCCATCGTGCATATCATGGGCGATGCGCGCCCGTTCCGCTTCCTGGATATCAACCGTGGCCCCCAACAATTTATGGAGTTGCTCCGCTTTCTGCGCCAGGTCGTCTTTTGCGAGTGCCAGCTCATGGGTTCTCTCGGAAACCTTATGCTCCAATTCCTGCCGGGAGGCGCTCAACTGTTCATTCAAATTGGCGTTATGGATGGCGATTGCCACCAGCGAGGCATAAGTCACCAATAGCTGTTCATCTTCATCGGTGTATTCGTCACTCTTGTTCGCCACGCCGATCATACCGATGGTCTGTTCGCGAACCCGTAGCGGAACGCCCAGAAAGGCCCGCACCGGGGGGTGACCGGGAGGCTGTCCCACTCGCGACGGGTCATTCGCGGCGTCGTGAGAGCGCACAGGACGATTCTCCAGGATGGTATTCCCAAAGATGTTGCGGCGGAGGGGGATCAAATGGAAGCGATCATAGAATTCCGGTTCCGCCTTGAACCCCTGGATGGCGACCAAATCCAGAGCGCTGCCATCCCCGGTGGTTAACCCGATAAAACCGAACTGGGATTGCGTCAGCGCCAGACAATGGCTCAGGCTGGTATCGAGAACCAGTTGCAGGTCGCGTAACGCAACGACTTCGATTGCCAGTCGGTAGAGCGATTCCAATTTGTGCTGGTAGGAAACCACGCCCCGCAATTCACATATTTCGCATTTCGGTTCGAGAACAATGGGTGAAACATCAAAAGTGGACATTGATCGAATGTTCCAAGCTTCTGCGCTGGGGAGAGATTTCTTCACCTCTCCGAATTTGGAAATCTTGAACTTGTTTTGAACATAAAACACCCTCGGGCGGTTGGAGTTTCGTGTTGCTATCGTGACATGTTTCGGCAACGACGAATCTAAGCGGCGTTTCCATGGGGAACCTGTGCGCGTGTAAGGCTGGTATGGTATTTCCCAATCTGGAAATATTCTAGAATAGTTGGTTGCACAATGCAATTTATCAACAGAAGATTTCCGCCGAAGTCATCATTTTCGTAGTTGTAGAGATCGTGCGGGCAAGAAGCCTTGAAATCGAATACAGGCACGCTGTATAGCGCTCCATCAGACGGATATGAGAACGTCGGTCTCCTACCGATGGTGCTGATCACGCTCTTCCCAGGTGGCGTCCTGCAACTGGTTGACGCTCTCAACGATGGCTATTGGGATGCGTGCAGTCCAGCCTTCCTGGGCGATAGTCTCATCAAGTTCATCGAATGAATCCGCATCGTGCCAGGCCTGGTCTTTGGGATCACGGGCATGCTGCCCATCGTCATCGCCGCCCGAACGTTCCGTCACAAAACGCAGTTTTCGGTCTGGAAAAACCCAACGCGTGGTGCGGATCGAACGCTGGATTTCCCGGTTCTCGCTGAGGAAGTCGGCCGTTTTGTAGGAGAACCAGTTTAGATACGAGAGGGCAGGTACGGCCGTGTTGACCACGGTGGCAGTCATGGCCGGATAGCCATGCGCCAGGCGGGCTTCGCCTTCCAGATCGGGCGGTGTGCTCTCCCTGGCACCGTGCGGCTTAAGCCGTACCAGGGCAGGTGTACGCACCGTGCTCACCCCCTCCAACTTTTTCGTGTACGGCTTCTCAAAATTGACTGGATCCAACGCCACCACCAGATAGTCCGGATTCTCTTCTGCCACAGTCCGCTG
>Ga0210034_1004026_pt1 | contig 10106 bp, 10 predicted proteins | sample CryGeymeta201505_FD_185466 | JGI IMG/M metagenome (GOLD analysis project Ga0210034, IMG submission 185466) | Groundwater microbial communities from Crystal Geyser aquifers in Utah, USA - Crystal Geyser metaG 2015-05 (SPAdes) (version 2) | ecosystem: Environmental > Aquatic > Deep subsurface >... | reverse complement strand
TGGTACACAACTTCAAAGCCTTTTTACTGCAAGTCCTTGATTTACAAGGACTTTCTAAGAATGGCGGAGCGGACGGGACTCGAACCCGCGACCCCCGGCGTGACAGGCCCAAATTGCTACAATCTTGAAACCTAGCATCCATGAGCCTCCCAAGGCATTTGATAAATAATTTAATAGCATTTGGGGACAATTTGGGGACAGTGCGGTTTTACTTTTTGGAGCATTCAATGGCCAACTTCACGCAGCGGGACAACGGCAATTGGCAGGCAAAAATTCGACGCACTGGCTGGCCCGACCAATCCAAAACATTTCAAACCCTTGAAGCCGCCCAACAGTGGGCTCGTGCAACAGAACGTGAAATGGACATCGGAGCCTTCATCAATCGCAACGACGCCGAAAAAACAACCTTCGCCGTTGCCGCTAACCGCTACAAGACTGAAATACTACCAAGCAAACGTGGCAAGGACCGTGATGTCTACAAAATTAATCAGTTGATTGAAAAATTTGGACCGTATTCGCTTGCGTCAATCAGTGCAGCCATGATTTCTGCTTTCAGGGACGAGCGACTCAAAGCAGTCGCCCCACAAACAGTAGTGCATGAAATCAACATGCTTTCCAGAATTTTTAAGGCGTGCGCAATGGACTGGGGCATTGCTCTCCCTCAAGGCATACCTACCGCTCTCGTTCGAAAACCAGCGGTGGACAATGATCGTGATCGACGCCTTGAGCTAGGCGAATGGGAAAGAATTAAACCCTCACTTTTAGCCTGCACCAGTCCCATTCCATTGGCCGCTGCGGAGTTTGCAATTGAAACTGCTGCCCGCCAATCCGAAATTGCATCATTAGTCTGGCGGGAGGTTGACCTCAAGCAGCGAACCGCACGTTTGCGTGGCGTAAAGGGAGAGGAAACAAAAAATGGTGACCTGTTCCGCGACATTCCACTTTCAACCCGTGCAGTTGCGATCTTGACTGGACTCCCCCGAGCAATTAAAGGACGGGTCTTTACGCTGTCTCAAAACGCGCTCAAACTTTCATGGCAAAGGGCTATCAAACGGGCACGAAAAAGCTATGTGCACGAGAAGTTGCGAAAGGAACTTTTGGAATCAGGTTTCAGTGAATATGCCGTGGCTGCAGAAATTAGGGCACTGATTTACCACAAGAAAAAACCACACCCGACAACATTGAAAATTCTCAAAGAAATCGACAAATCAGACAAATTTCTTGATGACTTGCATTTCCATGATCTTCGCCATGAAGCTACTTCTCGATTGGCGGATAAATTGCAAATGCACGAACTGATGAAAGTCACCGGCCACAAGACGAGCGCCATGGTTGCGCGGTATTACCATCCAAAAGCTTCCGAACTGGCGTTGAAACTTGGCTGACGAAAGCAGCCTAATTCTTCGCCTTAATCGGTGAATTTTTAGCGTATTTGTCCAATGCCTTGAGCAAGTTACCTGACTTGGACATTTCACTTGTCAAACCTTGGGCTACAGCTATTTCCTTTACTGACATTGAATCGGTCAAATCAGTTAGATTGCTTGATGCTTTGGTCCCAGCAGTTGAGTCACTGGATGCTGAAAGGCTATACAAGGCATAGGCAACGACCTTGTTTGCCGGGACTCCCTCACCATACTCGTACCTGACGCCAAGATTGAGCTGAGCGATGGGATTGCCCTGATTGGCGGCCAGTCGGTACCACGTCACCGCTTGTTTGTAATCCTGTGGTACCCCTCGGCCGGTTTCATACATGATGCCAAGATTGACCTGCATAATGGCATTACCCTGATCGGCGGCCATTCGATACCATTTCACCGCCTCATGGTAGTTCTGCGGAACACCTCTGCCGCCTTCGTACATGCTGCCAAGGTTATTTTGTGCACCATCGTCCCCTTGATTGGCTGCCAATCGATACCACTTCATTGCTTCTTTGTAATCCTGTGGCACACCTTGACCGTTTTCGTACATGATGCCAAGGATTCGTTGTCCCGTGGAGATGCCCTGTTCAGCGACTAATCTAAACCACTTCATCGCTTGCTTATAGTCTTGGGACACGCCCCAGCCGTTGGCGTACATGAGGCCAAGATTCTTCTGTGCATCGGCATCGCCTTGATCAGCAAGCGGCCTCCATTCGCGCAATGCCGTGGCATAGTCTTGATTGTTGAAAGCTGCAAGGCCTTCATCAAAACCAGCAATTGCTGGGTGGGGAAAAAGTAGGGAGAAAGAAAGGGATAGTGCTAAAACGGCAGTGTTCAGGAGTTTCATGGCGTTAAAGTGGTTTGGGGTTAATTGGAATAATTAGTTACTGCGCGTATTGACGAGCTAGAACATTACCGAGCGATCACAACTTCATTTATTCCACCAATACATGCTTTCGAGTCAATTCCAACCTTTTTAGAACCTTCTTCATTCTTCATGAGTCTGTACTGTTTAGCATCACTGATTAAGGTAGATTTAATTTTATCCTTCTCTTCGGCGGTTGTCGCACCCATAGATTCGATGAGTGCCTTCGTATAGCTGGTTGCCATTTGAAGAATAACACTCGAACCAGAATCTTCTTTCATCCCTTGTGCGTGATTATTAGCCTTGTTAGTAGCATCAATGTAAAAAAGTATCGCAGCGCATCGACGAAGCCCAATACTCTGTTTACCTTTCTCATTGGAATTTAGAAGCTCTTCAACACTCCAATCCATGTCTTTGACTTCCTTAGAAAGCAAGGCAGCAGATTGTGATTTTAATATTCGCTTAACAAGCCAAATTTCATTTGGTTGCCATTCACTAGCTCTTTTTTGAATACTTATTCGAGCTCCAAAATCAATTTCTGGCTCGATTAAATCACGTAATTTTATTGCAGATTGATTTCCTTTAGCAGAGGATAACAAAAGCCAAAAGTAGGCGGTTTCAAAGTTCTGTACTACACCAGCTCCTTTTGCATACATAAGGCCAACATTGTATTGCGCGATCTCGCTTCCCTGATTTGCCGCTTTACTATACCAGTAAACTGCTTTTTCGTAGTCTAAATTTACTCCGATACCAAGTTCAAAAGCACTTCCAAGATTAATTTGGGCCATATAATTATCTTGCGCTGCAGATTTCTGCAACCAATATATTTTCCGTTTTTCGTCTTTTTTGACACCCATATCTCCTTCAAAAAAATAGGATAAAGACAATTGAGCGGTATCATCGCCCTCCTCTGCTAACTTACTAAATATCTTATAAGCAGTTTTATAATCTTTCTGCTCTTTTGCTGCTTGTCCATCTTTCCAGGTCGGGGATGATCCTGCAACGACGAATGAAGGAAGAAATAGAACAGTGATAAAAAATATTGCAATGAAACGAAGATTCATTAATTACTCCCATTTATTTTTTGAAATCTATCACATTAATCTCATTACCACGTTCAATTGAATCTTCCAAGACCAGTCAATCAACCAAGGATATCCAAAAAAAATAGATACCACATGGGATCTGGAAACACAAAAATGAACACTATAGATTGTAGCTCTATGGGGTTCGCTTTGAGTTAATTGGATGGATGCTTTCGCCTTCCAATCCGCCAAAAAACAACTTTCGTTTCGCCTTAAGAGCAGTGCGAAAAGCTCGCGGTTTATCTCAGGAATCCTTCGGCTTGCTGTCGAGCAGAACCTACGTCAGCACGCTGGAACGTGGACTGAAGAGTCCTACCCTGAACAAGACCGATGAGTTGGCTCAAGTCATGAAAGTGCACCCCCTTACGCTCTTGTTGCTTGCGTACGTTGATCTGGAGAGCGAAAGCGATACCGAACGTCTGATCCAGACCGTTAGGTCAGAACTCACTGCAATTAGGGATTCCAACCGAAAAGGTGGCAACGTCGAGTGACTTTTGAAAGGTAAGGCATAGGGCACACACAGCGGCTCATCAATCCCACAAAGAGCTTTTGAGTTCGGTTTTCAAGAACGTCCCTGCGACTTTTCCCGAGACCGGCATAACCATCTTAGGCACCGCATCGTCAGCAATTTCGCTGCATCCGGACCACCTCAGACCCCTAAGCGAAGGAGGAATACATCTCACACCCAAAAAACCCAGCCTGTCGCTTCAGGCAGGTTTTTTAAGCAGCCTCCATGGGCTGCTATTTTTTTGCCCGAAACACTGTAAGCGCTCCATCAACCCCAGTAAATCAAAGCCCGGTTTTGTCCACCAAATCTGCTATACGCAAATTCCAAGGCAACAGCGCCTCCACCGCATCGACGCTTTTGGCCGCTGGCAAATCACGCAGCACCCGGCGCAGCCAGGTGTAGGGCTCCAAGCCATTGGCTTTGGCGGTCTGCACCAAAGAGTAAATCACCGCACTGGCGTGCGCACCGGCTGGCGTATCACTGAACAACCACGCCTTGCGACCGACCACGAATGGGCGAATCGCATTCTCACAGCGGTTGTTGTCAATCGGCAAATCACCGCGCTCGGTGTAACGCACAAGCTTGGACCACAAATTGCCCATGTAAGCCAGCGCCGTCCCCAGAGCACTTTTCGGCATGACCAGCGGCGCGTTCTTGAGGATCCAGGCGTGCAACTCGGCTAACACTGGCACGCTGTCACTCTGACGCGCCAGATACCGGGCCTCGGGCGTGGCATCTTTATGCTCACGCTCAATGCGGTACAACTTGCCAATCAGACTGACCGCCTCATCAGCGCGCCCACGCTTGCCCTTGGGCTGCACCCGAGTCGCCTCGACAAAACGCCGACGCACATGCGCCCAGCACGCCAGCCGCTCAATGCCCTCAGTGCGCGCCACCTCGTTGTAGCCCTCATAACCATCGGTCATCAAATAACCCTTGAACCCCTCCAGCAAAGCCGTGGGCACACTGGCACTGCGACTTGGATCGTAGTCATACAAAACCACCGGCTTATCGGGCGGGCCGCCGGTCTGCACCCACATGTAGCTGTTTGAAGTCGGAGACTTGTCTTTTTCCTTGAGCACCTGCACCACCGTCTCATCCATATGGATCAGGAAGCCGTCGAGCAAGATGTCGCGCATCAGGTTGTGCAGTGGCTGCAACACACCAGAGCAGCCAATCACCCAGCGTGCCAGGGTTTGACGCGGCACCACCGCACCATGGCGAGTCAGCACGTTCTCAAAGCGCGCCAGAGGCAAACCATCAACAAACTTGACCGCCAGCAGCATCGCCAGGAAATCGACACTGGCGTTGCTCTTGGGCAGGGGTTGGGCTGGCAGGGCTGCGGTGACTGGTGCATGCTGGCTCGTGGGGCAGCCATAACGCTTGCGGATATGGCGCAGCACCCGAACCTGCATCGGCACGATGTCGAGTTGCTCGCTGACGTCTTCACCGATTTCCACCATGGCGGTGCCGCAAGCACAGGTGCGATCGGCCTCGGGGACATCGTGCAGCACATCGACCCGAGGTAAACCGGTGGCCAAGGCAACGCGCTTGCCACGACCAGGTTTGATTGCGGGCTTGTCAGATTGAACTTCTGCTTCAGCCACTGGTGCCTCGGGCGCTTGCGCAGCGATGTCTTGTGCTTGCGAGCTGGTTTGCGCCAGGACTTCAGCCTCATCAAACAAGCGGCTCTGTGCGGCCATTTGCTCGGAGCTGGAGCCAAACATGCGTTGGCGGGCAAGAATGGCCTGCTCGAGCATGCGGATGACGTAATTGTGGGCTTCCTGGCGGATGGCCTCAATCAGGGCGGTGTGCGCCGTTTGCTGGGTCACCAGCAGTGTTTTGAGGGCATCAATGTCGTGCGGTAAAACGCTCGGCAAAGTGAACGCTTCAAAGCCTTTTTTCCCAGGAGAAAAAGGTGTTTGAAGCGTTGCAAAAGACATGCTGAATTTTAGCAGTTTCTCCTATGAAACGGCCTCATAAAACAGTGTTTTGTGAGGCTTATTTTTAGTCAAATCAAAGCCTTCAATGAGCCAGCCAAATTCGGCCAAAGTGCAGGTCTTTGTGAGCCCGTTTGAATCACGCGGCCAGGCGAATTTGTCACGCTCGAGACGCTTTTGCCACAGGCAAAATCCGTTGCGATGCCAGTACAGGGCTTTGACCTTGTTGTGGTGTCGGTTGGTGAAGACGTACAGCGCGCTGGCAAAGGGGCTCAAGCCCAATTCCTGCTCAACGAGCACGCTCAGGGCGTTGATGGCTTTTCTGAAGTCAATGGGTTCGCGGTACAGGTAGACCTGATCGATGGGGCAGCCCGGATGCATCAGTAGGCTCCTTGTGCGCAACGACCCAGTTCGGCCAGCCACTTTGGCGCGGGTAGTGCCGCCATTTCAAGGCGCATGCCACTTGGCAATACCAAGGTGCAATTCGTGGGCGTGGGCCGCACCAGGCGTTGGGGCTCGCTCATGCGCAAGGCGATGAACTTGCTGGCCTGGGTGGGTGCCGTTGACTTGTCAGGTTTTGAGGTTTCTGCGCCTGCTCGACGGAGTTTTTTTTGCCAGTGGTACAGGGTTGACCTGGCCAGTGCGTGCTGCTGGGCGTAATCGATTGTGCTGATCCCCTGGGCTTTGATTGCCGCCACGTGGCCTGCCCAATCTTGCTTGGCTTTCTTCATGCTCGCTTCTCCATCTGAATTTAGATGGCCAAAGCATCGCGTCTTTGGATTCAGGTTACAAGTCTGGGGTTTGTGGAGCGCTTACGAAACACTTTGGTGCCGTTGATGGAAGCCACCCGCCCAGTCAGACATCCTCTTGGGCGACATCTTCGAGGCGCTGTGGGATCGCATACAGCACCAATCGACCTACCGGGGTGAGGTTGACAACGCCAAATTGATCGCTAATCGCACGTCAGCATTGCAGTAGGCACGTTCCCATACGAACTTTCGTATGGAGAACCTTCATGGCAATCAAAATTTGTCTGTGTTGTGGCCAAAGCTTTCAGCCTCATCACAAAGTCCCCAATCAGACCTACTGCTCATCGCCCGACTGTCAGCAGGAACGGCGACAGCGATGGGCCCGAGACAAACAAAAAAACGACCCTGACTACCGCGACAACAAAAGTCGTGCCCAGCGGGCGTGGGTTGATCGAAATCCTGACTATTGGCGCAAGTATCGCAAATCAATTTCTCGCCCTGATGGAAAAACCGTCCCAAGCACAAGTCAAACTGATCTGAATTTTCCATTGCCCGTCAAGATGGACGACTTGGCTTTGCTCAAGTACATCCCTGCTGGCATCTACCGAATCAGACCTGTCAGCGCCGGATACGGCAAGGTCGATGGCAAGACTTGGGTCGTAGAGATCACACCGATGTGCCTCACCTGCCCGTGTCAAGACGACGACTGTCAAGACAGGACGTGATGGAAATTTGGAAACACCGGCGGTAACGTGCCGCCAAAATGTGCTCTCGATCATCCGATATGAAGTTGCATCCTGACCGTCGTTGGCCACGATAAGCCCGTTATCTGAAGGTAGCCCCGAGCGCCCATACCCTTCAACATGAGTGATCGGGTTTTATGGAACCAAACGCGGTAGCAGAAGATGGGGCGGATCAGCCGAAACGGTTCCGTGCGGTTGAGTATGTGCGCATGTCCACGGAGCATCAGCAATATTCCACCGAAAACCAGGCCGACAAAATTCGGGAATACGCTGCCCACCGCAACATCGACATCGTTCGCACCTACGCGGATGCGGGCAAAAGCGGTCTGCGCATTGATGGTCGACAGGCCTTGCAACAACTCATCAAGGATGTCGAGTCGGGATCGGCGGACTTCTCCATCATTTTGGTCTATGACGTTAGTCGATGGGGGCGTTTTCAAGATGCCGACGAGTCTGCGTATTACGAATACATCTGCAAGCGCAAAAACATTCAAGTCGCTTATGTGGCTGAGCAGTTCGAAAACGACGGCTCACCGGTGGCCACCATCGTCAAGGGTGTCAAGCGAGCGATGGCTGGTGAATACAGCCGTGAGCTATCAGCCAAAGTGTTTGCGGGCCAGTGTCGATTGATCGAATTGGGTTATCGCCAGGGCGGCCCTGCTGGTTTCGGGCTGCGCCGCGTGCTGCTCGACCAATCTGGCTCGGTCAAAGCCGAACTGTCACGAGGCGAACACAAAAGCCTGCAAACCGACCGCGTCATTCTGGTGCCAGGGCCAGATTCTGAAGTACAGGTTGTCAACCAGATATACCGCTGGTTTACTGATGACGGTCTGACCGAATCAGAAATTGCGGCTCGGCTAAATGAAACAGGTGTCCGCACCGACCTTGACCGCAACTGGACCCGCTCCACCGTGCGCGAGGTACTGACCAATGAAAAGTACATAGGCAACAACGTCTATAACCGCCGCTCATTCAAGCTCAAAAAGCTCCGGGTGGAAAACACGCCCGACATGTGGATCAAAAAGGAAGGTGCGTTTGAGTCGGTGGTCACACCCGACGTGTTTTACATCGCCCAGGGCATTGTCCGGGCCAGGGCATACCGGTTTTCCAATGACGAATTGATTGAGCGCCTTCGGTCACTGTTTCAAAACCGTGGGTTTCTGTCTGGGCTGATCATCGACGAGACCGAAGGGATGCCCTCGACTTCGGCCTATATCCACCGATTCGGCAGCCTGATCCGTGCCTATCAAACGGTCGGGTTCACACCGGATCGGGACTACCAGTATCTTGAAGCCAACCAGTTTCTCAGGCGACTGCACCCGCAAATCGTGGCGCAAACAGAAAAAGCCATTGGTGATCTGGGTGGCTCCATCGTGCGCGATCCCGCCACGGATCTTTTGCAGGTCAACAAAGAGTTCACGGTCTCACTGGTGCTGGCACGCTGCCAAACCCATGACAGCGGTCGCAACCGGTGGAAAGTTCGGTTCGACACGAGTTTGGCACCGGACATCACAGTGGCCGTTCGGCTCAACCACACCAACCAGGCTCCACTGGATTACTACCTCTTGCCACGTCTGGATTTCGGCCTGCCCCGCATCAGTTTGGCCGACCACAACGCCGTCGAGATCGAGAGCTACCGCTTTGACACCCTGGACTATTTCTATGGAATGGCACAGCGCACACGCATCCGGAGAGCTGCGTGAACCAGCACCACACCATGGGTGAGTTGCGCATGATTCCTATCGCGCAAATCGAAGTCCTCAATACCCGCGAGCGCAACAAGCAAGTCTTCGATCAGATTGTTTACAACATCAAATCCGTCGGGCTCAAAAAGCCGATCACGGTAACAGCGCGTCCTGGTGAAAACGGTACCGAAAAATATCTGCTCGTGTGTGGCGAAGGAAGGCTCAAAGCCTTCATGGCCTTGGGAGAGTCCACCATTGCGGCCATGGTGATCGATGTCAGCGACGAGGACGCTTTCATCATGAGCATGGTGGAAAACATCGCCCGGCGCAAATCCAGCCCATTGGAACTGCTCGCAGGCATTCAGCAATTGGTGGCAAAAGGGTACGACAAGCGCACTATTGCCAAAAAAACCGGCCTGAGTGTTGAGTACGTTCAAGGCATCATGCATTTGATCAAAAACGGCGAGGAGCGACTGATGGTGGCGGTTGAGAGCGGCCGTATCCCGCTCAATGCTGCCTTGGCCATTGTTGGCGCAGGCAACAGCAGCGAGGCAGTTCAAGCTGCGCTTCAGGAAGCCTATGAATCCGGCCAACTGAGAGGCAAACAACTCGAACATGCCCGCCGCCTGATCGAAAAGCGTGACTCATATGGGCGTGCATTGGGACGGGGAACTCGGCGGGTGGCTGTCGACATCACATCATCCAGCCTGGTTCGAACTTACCTTAAAGAGGTCGAAAGGCAAAAGCTGATGGTCAAGAAAGCCGGAGCGGCACAGCAACGTCTTCTTTTTGTGATCGGTGCGCTGGGCCAACTCCTGGTCAATGAAAACTTCACCACACTGCTTCGGGCAGAAGGATTGGACACGCTGCCCACATATCTAGCCGACCGTGTCTGGCCCAAAGGAAACTGAAATGACCCAACTGACACTTGCATTTATTCCCGACCCACTTTCAATATCGCTGGATTTGATTCTGCCGTCTCACAAGGCACCGGCAGGACTCTTGTCCACCCGGAAGTTCATGCAAATTCAGTCGTCCATTAAAGAAGTGGGCTTGATTGAGCCATTGACGGTTGGCCCGGCTGACAAAAAAGCCGGCCACAGAATCTTGCTC
>Ga0210034_1004018_pt1 | contig 10122 bp, 7 predicted proteins | sample CryGeymeta201505_FD_185466 | JGI IMG/M metagenome (GOLD analysis project Ga0210034, IMG submission 185466) | Groundwater microbial communities from Crystal Geyser aquifers in Utah, USA - Crystal Geyser metaG 2015-05 (SPAdes) (version 2) | ecosystem: Environmental > Aquatic > Deep subsurface >... | reverse complement strand
CGCTGGTTAACGACACCAGGACGACCCTGGACACGGTGCGGCAAAACCTCGCCACCGCCATCGCCTGTTGTCCCAACACCTGGCTGCAAACCTGCTGGTTCGCACTGGATGGCGTTCCCCCGGGCAAGCAGGAGGAAGACGACTATCTGGATTTTCTGGCGGGCGTACTGCGTGACAATATTCGCCCGCAAGGGGTTTTGCTGTACGGCCTGGCGCGACCCTCCTTGCAGGCCGAAGCGCCGCGCCTGTCGGCCTTGCCGCATGCGCAACTGGAGCAGTTTGCACAGCGCATCCGCGCTCTGGGTGTTGCGGTGAAGTCAGCGGATTAGCCGAAGTCCGTCCAGTCCAGTCATTCGTCACTCCGACATCGCTCCCCGAAACAGACCCGAAGCCCGCAAAGGCCTCGACAGTGCCTTATACAGATCAACGAATTATGTGCGGACGAATCAAGCTTATAGACTGCGGCATTGGTAAGCGCAAGAACCGGTTCACGTACGAGAGAGAGGAGACCATAAAGAAATCTATCGTCTGGGAGAACTGTCAAAGACAGGCACTCGCATTGAGAATGAGGAGCCTATGAAATGAGTCCCGTACCAACCGGCCGCGCAGATGCCAAGCTGCGAACCTGGCTGCCGCCACTGCTGGCAGCGCTGCTGTTTGCCGTGGCGCTCTGGATACTGCACCGGGAGTTGCAGGCAATTCACTACCGCGACGTGCGTGAGGCACTCATTGCCCTGTCAACCGGCCAAGTACTGCTCGCATTGCTGTTCACCGCTGCCAACTACTTGGTTCTTGCGAGCTACGACCAGCTTGCCTTCGTCCATATCGGGAAGCGGTTAGCGCGCTGGCGTGTCGCGCTGACGGCCTCGGTCAGCTATGCAGTGAGCAATAGTGTGGGCTTCGCGATGCTGTCTGGTACGGCAGTACGGCAGCATTACTATTCGCGCTGGGGCGTGTCAGCGACCGACTTGGCACAAATCGTCGTTTTCAACGCCACCACTTATTGGCTTGGCTTGTTCGCATTGGCTGGCTGGAGTCTCACTTTCCATCCCTATACCTTTTTGCAGGGCGGTTTCGTGCGGGCCAGTGTGCCGTGGCTGGGCGGCATCTGCGTGGCCATGACCGTCGCTTACCTGATCCTGTCGGCGGTGCGCAGGGCACCATTTCGCGTGCGCGGCTTCGAGATGCGTGTGCCTGCGCCGCCGCTTGCGCTCGGGCAGATAGTGGTCTCGATGGCTGATTGGGCACTGGCTGCCGCCGTGCTCCACGCCCTGCTGCCAGAGGGTGGACCATCCTACGGGGTTCTGCTGGGCGCCTTTCTTGCGGCGCAGGTTTTTGGTTTGGTCAGCCATGTGCCAGGTGGCCTCGGTGTGTTCGAAGGCGCGATGTTATTGCTGCTGGGTCCGTACCTCCCCGCTGACCGCATCATCGCCGCCTTGCTACTGTTTCGTCTTGTCTATTACTTCATCCCGCTGACGCTGGCGCTACTGGTGTTGCTTGGCGACGAAGCGCGGAACCGTCGCGCGCGACTGGTGCAGTTCGGCAAGTCGCTGGGCGGGTACTCGGTTCAACTCGCGCCCAGGATGTTGGCCGTGTTCACCTTCATGGCAGGCTTGCTTTTGCTGGCTTCAGGTGCAACCCCGGCCGAGTACGGGCGGCTGCACTGGCTGGCCCGCGTGCTCCCGGTCGGCTTGTTCGAGGCCTCCCACTTTCTCGGCAGCCTGGTCGGTGTTGCACTCCTGGTGCTGGCGCAGGCGGTATCACGCCGAATCCAATTGAGCTACTACCTCGCTCTCGTGGCACTGATGACTGGCATCGCAGCCTCACTGCTGAAGGCGGGTGATTGGGAAGAAGCCGCTTTCCTGGCAATGCTGCTGTTGGTATTCATACCGAGTCGCGACTTTTTCGACCGACGCGCGGCGCTGTTCGACACCCGCTTCTCGCCGGGCTGGATCATTGCCGTCGTGGCGGCGTTTGGCGCCTCGGTGTGGCTCGGCATCTTCGTCTTCCGCCATGTCGAGTATTCCAACGACCTGTGGTGGCAGGTGGCGTTGCACCACGATGCGCCGCGTTTCATGCGCGCCAGTTTGGGCGCGGCGGTGGCGCTGCTGGGGTTTGGCCTCTGGCGCCTGCTGCGGCCGCTGCCGCACATTGCGGAACCGCCCACAAATGAAGGGCTCGCCGATGCCGCCCGGATCATCAATGCGCAACCGGACACCCTGCCGCTGCTCGCCTACCTGCGCGACAAAGCGCTGTGGTTCAACGGCGAGCGCACGGCGTTCATCATGTACGGCGTTCGCGGTCGTACTTTGGTAGCGCTGGGCGATCCGGTCGGGCCGGCTTCTGCCGCTCCCAGCCTAGTCCGTGACTTTATCGAACTTGCCGATGATTACGGCGACGTCCCAGTGTTTTATCAGGTCAAGCCCTCACAGCTTTTTCTATATGCCGAACTCGGCATGAGTTTCGCCAAGCTCGGCGAGGAGGCGCGCGTGTCGCTGGAGGACTTTTCACTCGAAGGCAGTCGACAGAAGGAACTTCGGTCGATGAGCAATCGTCTCGCTAGAGAGGCGCTGAGTTTCCGAATCATCGAGGCTGTGGACGTTCCGACGGTGCTACCCCAGCTCAAAGCGGTGTCGGATGATTGGCTGTCCAGCAAGTCGGTTAGCGAGAAGGGGTTCTCGCTGGGTTTCTTCGATGACGAATATCTTTCGCACACACCCGTTGCGGTGCTGGAACGCGATGGCCGTATCGTGGCATTTGCCAACCTGCTGTGTGGACCCACTGGTGAGGAACTTTCGATCGACCTGATGCGTTTCGCATCGGCTGCGCCCCACGGTGCAATGGATGGTTTGTTCACGCACATTTTTCTGTGGGGACGGGAGCGCGGCTATCGCTGGTTCAATCTGGGTATGGCGCCGCTCTCCGGCCTCGAGGACACGCCGATTTCCCCCCTGTGGGCACGCTTCGGCAATTCTATCTATCGGCATGGTGAAGCCTTCTACAACTTTGAAGGACTCCGTGCCTACAAGGCAAAATTCCATCCAGTCTGGGAGCCACGCTATCTCGCTTATCCGGGGAAATCCCCGTTGCTACTGGTTCTGGCTGACATCGCCGCACTCTCGGCGGGCGGATATGCGAGGATTTTCCGATGAATGATCGGGATGAAAAGCCATCACCAAAACGGGTGGCCATGGTGGTGATGATGCCAGCCTCGTTTCCCCGTGACGTGCACCCGATGGATGACCTATGCGCCTGATCGACATCATTGCCATCCTGCTGTCTCTCTCCGCGCTCTTTAGTTGGTTCCGTGCCTATCCGGTTGTCGCAAACAAAACGCTATGGCTAGGGGCTTTGCTACGCATGTCACCACTATGGGCAGTGTCCTTCTGTGCTAACCGGATAGGCACGGTTGGTTCAACCAGCGTCACCTGCGCCTGCCGACCACCATTGCGCTGATGCTGACCACGATGCTGATGTCGCTGGGCCTGCTCGCGCTGGAACCGGTGGTGCCTGGTTTAGAGCAACAGGTGAGGCAACTGTTGTTGAGCATCCGCTTCGATAACGCCTTGCTCCATGGAATGCTTGGCCTCCTTCTGTTCGCGGGCGCGCTGCATGTCAGGCTGGTGGATCTGGCCAGGCAACGCTGGGTCATCGGCATTCTAGCCAGCGCCAGTGTCATAGGCGCAACCATTCTGGTCGGACTGGGGGCCTGGGGTCTCTTCACCCTGCTCGGGCTGGACGTCCCCGTTATTTATTGCCTGATCTTCGGCGCCCTGATCGCGCCGACCGATCCCATCGCCGTGCTGGGCATCCTGAAAGGTGCCGGTGTGCCCAGCTCGATCGAAACCAAGATCACCGGTGAGGCACTGTTCAACGACGGGGTGGCGATCGTGACTTTCGTGGTTCTGCTCGCCATCGCCGCCAGCGGGCAACCGATGGCGCTCCCGACGATCATTGGCGTTTTCGTGAAGGAAGCCCTGGGTGCTCTCGCCTTGGGGCTGCTGGTCGGCTGGCTGGCGAACCGGCTGTTGCGTAGCGTCGACGACGACAAGGCCGTGGTGTTGATCACGCTAGCAGTCGCCACCAGCGTGTTTTCATTGGCGGACAGGCTGCACCTGTCGGCGCCCATCGCCGTCGTCGTCGCCGGACTCCTGCTCGGCAACCACACACAGAGCCTGGCCATGTCGTCACACAGTCGCGATCAACTGAAGAACTTCTGGGAGTTGGTGGACGAGATCCTCAACGCCGCACTTTTCGTGATGATCGGCCTGGAGGTCCTGATTCTCGACTTTACCGGTCAATACCTGGCGGCCGGGTTCCTGGTCATCCCGCTGGTGCTGCTCGCGCGGCTGATCAGCATCGGGTTGCCGATCGGGGTGATGCGCCGCTTCCGCAGCTTTTCACCCGGTGTCGTCACCCTTCTGACCTGGGGCGGTCTGCGTGGCGGAGTCTCCGTTGCCCTGGCCCTGTCGCTACCCGCCGGGGATATTCGCGACACCCTGGTAGCTGTGACGTATGTGGTCGTGGTTTTCTCGATCGTGGTTCAGGGCCTCACCCTAGGCCTGGTCGTGCGGGCCACGACGGCCCGCGCGAAGAAGGAATTGGCGAAAATTGGGCGCGTGCCGCCTTGATCCGGGTCATCTGATTGACCAAGGCGTGACCGGATTACGCGTTGCAATGGTTGCTGTCGATGAGCTTCAGTGAGATGTATATGAGGATGTCTATGGATCTGATGACGAAGAGATTGTTGGTGAAAAGTGTGCCCTTGAAGGGCAGCCTGATGGCCGCTGCGGTGATCGTTCTGGTCTCGTTGTCCGGTCTCTCGAACGCAGTGCTCGCCGCTGACAAACTCGAGGCGCGCACCCATGAGGCCGGGGGCCGAGAGCCGATACCTGGCACTGGCGGCGATGCGCCGGCACCTGTGATTCCCGGCGAGATCAAGCTCAGCCATGGCCCCTTCGGCGAGGTCACGGTTTACCAGCCGTCCGCCAAGGCCACCAGCATTGCATTGTTCATTCCCGGCGACGGAGGCTGGAACCTCGGAGTCGTCGACATGGCCCGTCACCTGATGAGCCTGAACGCCATCGTCGTGGGCATCGACATCCGCCACTATTTGAACAACGTCAACGCGGTGAAGGAGCCGTGCCGCAATCTCGCTGTTGATTTCGAGGACCTGGCGCATGAAGTCCAGCGCCATCTCAAACTCGAAGACTATTTGTCGCCGGTCCTGATCGGCTATTCCTCCGGCGCGACGCTGGCCTACGCGACCGCCGTGCAGTCGCCGAAAGGCACCTTTGTCGGTGCCTTGAGCCTCGGGTTCTGCCCGGATCTGGCGGTCACCCAAAAGCTGTGCCGGGGACGCGGCCTGGACTATGAGGTCGAGTACGTCAAGGCGACGGCGCCGTCGGCAATCAAGGGCGTGTTGCTTGCTGCCTCAAAGCTGAATGCGACGCCCTGGATTGCCTTTCAGGGCGACATCGACCAAGTGTGCGATGCAAATGAGACACGGCGTTTCGTCAGCCAGACAGAGAACGCGGAGATGGTGTGGTTACCGAAGGTCGGGCACGGTTTCGCGGTTGAACGCAACTGGCTGCCACAGTTCAAGGCTGCCTACGCCAGACTGGCGAGGTCCACAGTGCCGCTACCGGCGCTGCCCGTGTTGGCGGATCTGCCGCTCGTCGCCGTGCCCGCAACAGCCAGCCCCACGCCCGACACGCGCGACCTCTTCGCCATTCTCGTGACCGGTGATGGCGGCTGGGCCGGGCTTGACCAGGAGGTATCAGCTGCGTTGGCGGCGCGCGGCATTCCTGTCGTCGGAGTCAATTCGCTCAAGTATTTCTGGCGCGCGCGCACACCGGAGGCTGCGTCTGCCGATCTCGAACGCATCATCCTTGGCTACAGGAGGGTCTGGCAGCGCCCGAAAGTACTGCTCATCGGCTACTCCTTCGGCGCGGACGTGCTGCCATTTCTCTACACACGCTTGCCTGAAGCGGCGCGTGCCTCCGTGCGCAGCGTGAACCTGCTCGGCCTGGGCAACAGGGCCAACTTTGAGATTCACGTCTCGAGCTGGATACCAGGTGTCGACGGCCGCGGCCCTGAGGTCAGGCCGGAGATCGAGCGCATGACAAAGGCCTCGATACTCTGCCTCTACGGCGCCGAAGAGCCTAATTCCCCATGTCTAAGCCTTGCGAAGGGAAATGTGCGCGCCGTGGCCATCGGCGGTGGACACCACTTCGGCGGCGACTACGAGGCGCTGGCGCGATCGATCATGGAACATGCCTTGAGATGAAATGGCGTCAGCTCGCCGGAGAGCTGCCTTGCAGAAAAGAGATTGTCGGATGAATGAGAAACATGCAAATAGCGGCTCCTGGTGGTCAACCGACATCGGCCAGGTCGCTCAGGAAAGCGGCTCATCCCCAGTTGGCCTGACCAGCGCGGACGCCGCCGCACGCTTGCAGCAATACGGCAAGAACGCACTCGAGGGCGAGGATGCCTCGCGCGTTGTGCCGTTGCTGTGGCGCCAGATCAGATCTCCCGTGGTACTGATTCTGATTGCTGCAGCAATCCTGTCCTTTGCCATGCATGGTGCCACCGACGGCGTCATCATTCTCCTCATCGTGTTCGCCAGCGCCTTGCTGGGCTTTTGGCAGGAGTTCCGCGCCGCGACTGCGGTGGCCAGCCTGCAGAAACTGGTTGCCGTGCAGGCCGATGTCCTGCGCGATGGCGCGGTCATCCAGGTTGCGCTGGAGGAGGTGGTGCCGGGCGATGTGGTCATTCTCACCGCGGGTTCCAGCATCCCCGCTGACGGCCGCCTGCTCGAAGTCCGCGATCTGTTCCTCAACGAAGCCACGCTGACCGGCGAGACGTTCCCGGTTGAGAAGGCGCCCGGTGTCTTGTCGGCGGACACGCCACTGGCTCACCGCACAAACGCCGTGTTTCAGGGCACCCATGTAGTCAGCGGCGTTGGCCGCGCGCTGGTGGTGCGCACCGGGCGCGACACTCAGTTCGGCGCCATTGCCGACCGGCTGCGGATTCGCCCGGAGGAGACCGACTTCGAGCTCGGCGTACATCAGTTTGGCATGCTGCTGATCCGGGTGACGCTGATCCTGGTCATCGTCATATTCGGGCTCAATGTGTACCTGCATCGTCCGGTGCTCGATTCTTTACTGTTTGCGCTGGCGCTTGCGGTCGGCCTGACCCCCGAGCTGCTGCCGGCCATCATCAGCGTCAACCTGGCTAGGGGCGCGCGCCGCATGGCAGCGCGCAAGGTGATTGTCAAGCGACTCGTCTCAATTGAGAATTTCGGCAGCATGAACGTGTTGTGCTCGGACAAGACGGGTACGCTCACCGAAGGCAAGATAAAGCTTGACGGTGCGCTGGATGCCGAGGGCCGGACGAGCGTACGGACCTTGACGTTCGCGGGGCTCAATGCGGCCTTTCAGACCGGTTTCAACAATCCGATCGATGCGGCCATCGTGGCGGCAGCCGGACCACCAGCGTCGGGCTTCACCCGCCTTGATGAAATTCCTTACGATTTTGCCCGCAAACGGCTGAGCGTGCTGACATCGATGGGGGCGCAAACCGTCATGATCACCAAGGGTGCTCTGGCCCAGGTGCTGTCGGTATGTACCTTGGTAGAAATGCGCAACGGCGAGGTGGTCCCCATCGAGGATCAGATTCAGACCATTCACGCGCAATATGCGGCGTTCAGTGCCCGCGGGGTTCGCACGCTCGGCCTGGCAATCAAGACGCTGCCGGCGCAAATGACAATGACCCGCGAGGATGAAGCCGGCATGACTTTTGTCGGCTTCCTGTTGTTTGCCGACCCGCCCAAGGCCGGGATTGCGGGCACCGTCGAAGAACTGCGCGAACTCGGTATCGCGCTGAAGATCATCACCGGCGACAACCCACTGGTGTCGCAGGCCCTTGCAGCACAGATCGGTTTGGCCAGAGTGAAGATCGTCACCGGACAGGCACTGCGGCAGGTGAGCGACGATGCACTACCGCAACTGGCGCACGACACCGATATTTTTGCCGAGGTTGAGCCGAACCAGAAGGAACGCATCATCCGCGCCTTGCGCAAGGCAGGGAACGTGGTGGGCTACATGGGGGACGGGATCAACGATGCGCCAGCGCTGCACGCGGCCGATGTTGGCTTGTCCGTGCAGGGTGCCGCCGATGTGGCCAAGCAGGCGGCCGACATCGTGCTGCTGGAGCCGGACCTTGCAGTACTCGCCGACGGTGTACGCGAAGGCCGCCGCACCTTCGTCAACACGCAAAAATACGTTTTCATGGCCACCAGCGCCAACTTCGGCAACATGTTCAGCATGGCCGGGGCTTCGTTACTGCTACCGTTCTTGCCGCTGCTGCCAAAGCAAATTCTTCTCACCAACCTCATCACCGACCTGCCGGAGATGACCATCGCCACCGATCGCATCGATGCACAAGCGGTGCAGCGTCCGCAGCGCTGGGACGTAAAGTTCATTCGCCGCTTCATGTTCCGCTTCGGCCTGCTCAGTTCGGTGTTCGACTTCCTGACCTTCGGAGTGCTGTATTTTGTCTTGAAGGCCTCGCCGGAACAGTTCCGCAGCGGCTGGTTTGTCGAGTCAGTCGTTTCCGCCGCCCTGGTGGTGTTGGTTCTGCGTACGCGCGACCCTTTCTGGCGCAGCCGTCCGTCCCGGGCGCTCGCTCTTGCGACGTTATGTGTCGTCATCGCCGCGATCGCGCTACCTTACACGCCGGTTGGTGCAGTATTTGGTTTCGCACCATTACCATGGCTGTTCCTGTCGTTGATGGGGCTGATCGTGGTGGGCTACATCGGCGCTGCCGAAATGCTCAAGCGCAGTTTCTACAGAGAACACAAAGCACGGGGTCCAAAGCACAAAGCACGGGTAGAGTAGAAGACAGGCTCTCGCCTGCCCTCCCTCATCAAACCGTACGTGCGGTTTTCCCGCATACGGCTTTCCGATGTTCTTCACACTAGGCATGCGCCGTTTTCCAGCCCGCCGTTGTCGGAACCTTGTATAGCCCATATTTCGTATAAAGCTGTTGACTCGGGAAACGACCACTGCCGATTCCACGATCCTTGACCTTGTGGCGCTTCATCAGGTGGGTTCGCAGGCGCTCTTCTGCATGCGTTTTCACCTTCTCCAGTACACCATTGGAATTGCGGTAATGAAAGTAATTCGACCACCCGCGAAGGGTGGCATTCATACTCCCGACAATATTCTCCAACGGTATCGGCGTGCGTTCCCGTGCGGTCAAATGCGTTATACGTTCTTTGATTTTTGCAAAAGATTTTGGCGCGGGGCAGACATGCGGGTAGCTTTTGCCCGACTTCAATCCCTTGCTCACCCTGATTTCAAAACCCAAGAAGTTGAAACTTTCTTGTCTGGCATCAACGATGCGGGTCTTGGTCTCATTTAACGTGAGGTCAAGTCGATCCAGCACTTGCCGTACCGTGCTCAAGGACGCATCTACTTTACCCGCACACAGCACCACAAAATCATCCGCGTAGCGGACGATGCGCGCCTTCAGTTTCCAGCGTAGTTGATGTTTCTCCCATATCCGGTCAAGCAGGTGCAGGTAGCAGTTCGACAGCAACGGCGAGATGACTCCGCCTTGCGGTGTACCTTTGCTGTTGGCTTTGCCGCCGCCCACATTCTTACTGGTGCCATCCTTGTCATCGCCGATGACGGGCGCTTTGAGCCATAGCTTGATTACGTGCAGTATCGCACTGTCAACAATGCGCTCGGCTAGCCAAACCGCTTGAGCACGCGCTCGATAAACGGATTGCGCCCCTCTTTGGAAACCCAGAATGCCACCTCCGATGTCCCGTCCAAAAATGCTTTGATCTGCGCCAAGGTCTGTAGCTTCGCTTCTTCCATGTGGATCACCATGCCTCGCATAATGACCGGCCCGGCAAATCAAGTTCAGACTCGTTTCATGTTGGAAATACGCCAACCCTTCAGACTCATTTCATATTGGAAGAGGCTCGTCCTTGAGTCGGTAAGCGGCTTCGGTTACAATGCGCGCCCCGTTGATCCGGCAAGTGCCGGGAGACGGTAATCCACACACTCGTTCATGTTGGGGTGTCCCGCAATCATTTTGGGGATCAGGCTG
>Ga0210034_1004014_pt1 | contig 10125 bp, 8 predicted proteins | sample CryGeymeta201505_FD_185466 | JGI IMG/M metagenome (GOLD analysis project Ga0210034, IMG submission 185466) | Groundwater microbial communities from Crystal Geyser aquifers in Utah, USA - Crystal Geyser metaG 2015-05 (SPAdes) (version 2) | ecosystem: Environmental > Aquatic > Deep subsurface >... | reverse complement strand
TACGCCGCTCCTTCGCAAAATTCCCATTGCAAACAATGGCCTGCGCGATTATGGGCGCAGCCCGGTATCCTTTAGGGCATCACGCGAATTCATGCAATATCCGGGCTAGCTGCGTTGCTCCTCCTTGCGGGCCCCGGCCCGCTGCGCGCATTGGCAACTGAGCGCGCCTTGCCAGACGGCTCGGAAACCGCACACTCGGGCGCGTTCAACTGAGGAATCTAGGTTGATCGGCAAGGCTGATCTGGTCGAGTTTCATCCGGTCGGTGGGCGATGGCCGGCAATTCCGGCGTGGGCGGGATAGGGCCGCCTGGCTGGGGCTGACCCCCGGCCAGCATAGCAGCGGTGGCAAGGAGCGCTTGTTGGGCATGAGCAAGCGGGGCGACAGCTATCTGCGCACCCTCCTCATTCACGGCGCGCGCGCGGCCAACAAGGCCGGCCCGCGCAGCCGCTGGATTACCGGAGTGGTGGCGCGCCGGCACAAGAACGTGGCCGCCGTGGCCTTCGAGGCCGAGAAGCCTATAAGCCCCCGCCGCGCGGATGCCCATCATGGCCAGGAGGCATCGCCCTCCAGCAACAGGTCGGATATACGCGCGCAGTCGCACCTTGGCGCCGGATGCGTGATTCGCTCTTGTTTTCCCCGTGTTGCTGTTTTGATCCCGATTGCCGTGGCAAGAACCGCTGGCCCGATCCACCGCTTTGCCGAGTACGACGCGTTATCCACCGCCGCCCCGGGCGCATCCGCCTTGAAAAAATAGACCCACTCTTCCTTGTTTATTGGGAGGAGTCCATATACGGTGCTACAGCAGGGGCGTGAGCTTGTTTCACGTTAAAGCCGCTCCTACGGAGAGCGTATCCAGCGGCGCTCAGTTGGGCACGCGGCGCTTTGCCCAACCCACACGACTGAGAAGACACGGGAATGCGCCGTTCATCGTGGCAGAATCGCCGCTCGTCGTCCGCCTGCTGCCCGAGGGCCACGGCGCGGCTAGGATAGCAGCCCAATGAGCAGCCCAATCAGCACAGCCTAAATGGGAGCACCCGGCACCATGCGCCACCACCTGGCAAACACCCTGCAACGCGGCCTCAGCCTGATCGAGCTTTTGGTCACCCTGAGCATCGCCGTGATTCTGCTCACCATCGGTGTGCCCTCATTTGTCGACATGATTACTTCCAATACGGCAACCAGCTATGGCAATGATTTGCTGGCGGATATTAATTACGCGCGGAGTGAGGCGATTACTCGGGGGATGCGGGTGGTGGTGTGCAAGGGCACTGCAACGGCGGTTAACTCCGTATGCACAGCTGGTGAGTGGGAAAAGGGTTGGAAGGTGTTCGTGGATTGCAACGATGATCAGACCGTTAGCAACGCGACCTGCCCGGGCGGGCTCAACGAGGAAGTCCTGCGGGTTCATGCCGCGCTATCCACCGGCTGGACGTTGAGAGGAAACAACAACGTTACCAATCGAATCACATTCCTGCCCGACGGCCGCACCAACAACAACAGCACATTGGTGGTTTGCAAAGATGGCGTCGTGAATAACGAGCGATTGAAAGCGATCGTGCTCCACATAACTGGGCGTGCCAGGATTGCAACAGATACCGATAACAACGGCACACCTGATGAAGCCGATGGAAACGAAATAAATGACTGCACGCCATGAAGGAATGCGGATGAAAAATCAACAAGCCCTATCTCAGCAGTTGCGTAAGCAATCCGGCCTCACCCTGCTGGAAGTCATGGTGACGGTAGTCATTCTCTCCCTCGGCCTGCTGGGTTTGGCGGGCCTGCAAATGACTGGCCTCAAGAACAATCGCAATGCCTACTACCAAACGGTGGCGGCCCAAGTTGCGCAGGACTTGGCGGAACGTATCAAGGCGGATCAGGCGGGTGCGAAGGCCAATGCTTACGACAACTTCTCAATAGATGCCGACGTATCCAAATGCGGTGATCCCAAAGACGGGGTGACCTTTTCTGACCGCGCCAAGTGCCTGGTGGCGAGTTTGCCAGGCGGACAAGTTCAGGTGCATGAGGTTGTCAACGGATCCAATACGTTTTACGTCGCTACACGCTGGACCGACCTTCAGTTAAATGGCGCCAACGGCTGGGCTGGGGCTAAACCCGATCCGGTCATCCTGGCCTGTGGTGATGTTAAAGCTGACACCAACTGTTATTACACCGTCATCCTGCCATGAGCCCCTCCGCGCGTTATGGGCCACAAACCGGCCTCACCCTGATCGAACTCATGATCGCCATGACCCTGGGCCTCATGATTACCACAAGCCTGGGCTATATCCTCATGGGCAGCCGCTCCACCTACCGCACCCAGGACGCCAGCGCGCGGGTGCAGGACACCGGCCGCTTTGCCCTGGAATTCATCGGCCGGCAATTGCGGTCGGCGGGGCGCACCGTTATCTCGCCGGGAAACACACTGCTGCCTTCTGTGCCGACGCCGATTGCGGGGACTGACACAACCCTGACCGTGCAATACCAGGATTCAGATATGGGGAAGAAGCCCGATGACATACGGGATTGCAATGGCAATGGCGAAAATATAGCCAAGACGGTGATACCCGATACGAAAAGCGCAAATAAATATGCCACCGTCAGCAATACAATAAGCTTTGATGGCAATGAGGATAAGAAGAGGCAGTTGCGCTGTGAGGGCAATGGCGGTGGCGGCTCCCAGCCTTTCGCCGAAGGCGTGGAAGAACTGCAATTCCGCTATACCATGGGTGATGGCACCTGGACGACGGCGCCTGGCAATCCGGTGGTGGCGGTGGAGGTTTGCTTCCGGGTGCGTTCGACTGGCAATGGGGTGGTCAATGCGACGCAAACGATAAAGGATTGCGCGGGTAACGACTTCACCCCCAAACCCGCCGACACCCGCTTGCGCCGCACTTTCACCTCCGTCTTCGCCCTGCGCAACAATATCCATAGCTTACCGACGCCATGAAGCCGCTTATTCATTCCCCAAAACAGGCGGGCGCGGCGCTGATCACCAGCCTGATATTTCTGACCGTGCTCACCATCCTGGGCATGAGCACGCTGGGAACCGCGCTATTGGAAGGCCGCATGGCCGGCAATGCGCGCGATCGCAATCTGGCTTTCCAGGCCGCCGAAGCCGGATTGCGCGACGCGGAACTGTATATCCGCGACTCCGGCCGGATAGTCGGGAAAATTGTGATGGAAGCGGATGACGGAATAAAAGACTACACCGGGCAAGCGGGCAAATATGGCCTTTTCTACAACGGGGCGACGATGGACGCAAATGGGACAGACTGGAATGGGATAGACAAAGATAAGAAAAGCCAGGCCAGATGGCAGATAGAAAGTGGTTGGGATAACGCTATTCAGTATTACCAGGAGGCTGCCTTCAAGAATAAAGAGAAAGGAACGAAAGGTAAAACGGTTCTGGCGGTGAATGCGGGCTATCAAGCTGAATTGCCGACAGCTTTTCCCATGGTGTTGCACCAGCCGGAATACCTGGTCGAGCCGTTTCAAAAAAGTTCGGATTATTACTACCGCATCACCGTGCGTGGCTATGGGATGCGCAGTGGTACGCGAGTGATGTTGCAGGAAGTCTATAAGCCGTGATTGAAGGAGCCGGATCATGAACGATAAAAGTCTGATAAAAACTGTCGGCCTGGGTTATGGGCTACTGTGCCTGTCTCTGGCCAATGCGGCCGGATTGAGTGTCAGCGACACGCCGCTTTATGTCACCCAGCCATTGCCGCCGAATGTCATTATCTCGCCGGTCTATAATACAGAATATAATGAGGTTTCGTTACGGAAGGCGCCGTGGAGAGAGCGATATTCATCAAATAATAATTGTGATGGAAAAGATATTGAAAGCCCTTGCATAACAGAGGGACAGCCGACCTCGATTAACGTTTGGCATATTGGTGAGCCGTTTTATGAGCCGGAAGAGGGCAATGAAATGTTTGTCTGGAGGGTAACGCCGTGGCCCAAGGTCACTCGGGTGGAAAAGGGAGACCTAGTAACAAGTGATGTTGCATTATATCATTATGACAATATCACTTTTAACGGCGTCGAAGAATTCAAGCCGCTGGATTATGTTCCTGGTGAGACAGCCCAGGCCGTGACCGAGGAGCAATATCCGGAATCGACTGCGGTGCATCCGACGGTTACCGGGAGAGCGAGATATCTACGATCTGACTTGAATTTTTTGTATTTTAATAAAATCCTTGCGGATAGCAATAACAAGAAGGGTTATTTGCCTTGGCCCGATATTGGTGGCTACAGTTTTACCCCCTACCTGGATGCAATACAGGCTATTAAGCCTTATTATCACCCCTTGCGACAAGACCCCTTGCGACAAGATCCGCAGGCGGATTTGAGTACATCAGTTAAGCACTTGTCACGTCGCTGTGATGAAAAAAACGATACACCGCCGGCTAATCCGTGCGCTAAAGAATCAATAATAACCTCGGATATGCTCAATCTTATTGGCCAATATTGGACTTATCAGAATGGGAATGTCTGGAATTCGACAAGTTATGAACAAACGCAATGGCAGAAAATGGATGATGATACGAAAGTAAACTTCGCGCATTGGTTTACCTATTGGCGTAGCGCAGACCTTGCGGGGCGCGGCATGATGGCAAGGTTGGTCGATACGCTTAGCTCAAAAAACAAGGATTTACTGAGTAAGCTGCGTTTGGGTATTTTTCACAATCATATTGATGCAAACGGAGGCATAACCACGAAGGTTGAGGTTGAGGTCCATGCTACTGAAAAAGACCTTATCAAAGCGTTAGCGGATATTATTTACAAGCAAGATGAGAATGTTTTTGTTACCCCTATATATTTTAAAGATCAAGCAGATAATCGGGCGCACACAAAAACAGTTTGGAAGCCCGCTAATACGGCGGACTATTTCAAAACAGAGGCGCCTTATCGGGATGACCCTGGTGTCGCCGAGTCTCCAGTGCGATCCTGCCGCAGAAATTATGAAATTGTCTTGACGCCGGATTACACCGCGATACGGGATTACACTGCGATATCTTATATACCAAGGGTTACGATTCCAGGTGAATATAAGCAAGCTGATAACTTGCTAGGCGCTCCCTATGCCGACAAACGTTCAAGTACCCTGTCTGATGCCGGCGCCTATGGTTGGGCGACGGACTTGATGCCTGGCCTTTCTAATAATCTTCTGCCAGGAAAATACGATAAACAGACAGCCCAGCATGTTGTGCGTTACGCGATAGGTCCTAGCGATGAGGGCGTCATCTTCAATAAAGACAAAGCCCTTAATTCTTATGACGACGCCTTGCAGGTATTAACTGACAACCCGGCAGATGGCTGGTATAAAGACCGTTCCGACTTTAGCCTAGCCGTTCCCGTTGGCATCGATGATCTTTGGCACATGGTGCTGAATAGCCGTGGTTTTTTCTATCAAGGAGAAAATATCGGGGTGGCGGTCGATAAGCTACTGCAATCGCTCAATGATATTCTGGTCAATAATGTTTCGGGTTCATCGGTCGCGGCCAATACCACCTCATTTAGCGCCGGCGGTAATATCTATCAAGCCACGGTGGAAAGCGACTGGAAAGGGCATTTGCGCGCCTATACGGTCACGGTAACGGATAACAAGCCCACTGTGGGTAAGGACCCCGCGTGGGATCTGGCTGAGAAGGTGTCCGCGCAGACTTGGAATGCTCGCAACATTGCCACCCTGAGCGGGGGCGTAGGGGTGCCGTTTCTTTGGGCTAATATTGGCGCTACCGCGCAAGCTTTTTTGAAAACCGCTGTACCTAATACCATTACTGATCCGGATGCCTATGGCGGTAAATTGCTCGAATACCTGCGCGGCAGTGCTGAATGCGAGGATCTGGCTGGACATGCCTGTGCTTCTGGCGTGGCCTATACTTTCCGCCGCCGCAATATCGACCGTACTAATACCGATGGTTATTCTGCGGGCAATGCCAATGGGCGTAATGTCCTGGGCGATGTCGCCAATTCCAACCCCTGGTTTGTGTCCGCCCCTCCGGCGGGGCGTTCGAATGTGGATTATCCTGGCTATAATGAATACCGCGTGGCTAAAAAAGCACGGCCCGGTGTCCTTTATGTGGGGGCCAATGACGGCATGTTGCATGCGGTCAATGCGAGCGATGGCAGCGAACTATTCGCCTATGTGCCTTCCTTTGTGCAAACCCATCTCTATGAACTTGCCAGCGCCGGTTATGCACACAAGTATTTTGTCGATGGCTCGCCTTTTGCCGCGGAAGTGGATTGGGGAGGTGATACCGGCTGGCGGACTGTTTTAGCCGGCGGCGCCAACAAGGGCGGCAAGGGCTATTACCTGCTGGATGTGACCGACCCCACCAGCAATACCGAAGCCAAAGCGGCTGGCTGGGTCAAGTGGGAATTTACTCACCCGGAGATGTATTACACGTTCAATCTTCCGGTCGCGGATGCGGGGGGGGATCAAAAAGGCCAGGCGCGGCAAATTACCCGGATGAACGATGGCAAGTTGGCGCTGATTGTCGGCAATGGTTATCCGGAGGCGGCGGGCGCGCAAGCCTGTTTATTTATTGTTTATCTGACCGGGCCGACGGGCGACGGTACCACCTGGACGGAAAATACGGATTATCACAAGTTTTGTGTTGGCGATGCGAACTACACGGCCACTGGCGGCCTCGATACCAATGGCCTGTCCACCCCCACACCCTATGACACGAATGGCGATGGCAAAGTCGATGTCATTTTTGCGGGCGATTTGAATGGCAATCTGTGGCGTTTTGATGTTCAGGGTAACGACCCCGCGAAATGGGGTGTGGCTTATGCTGGCGACCCCTTATTTGTAGCGAAAAACGTGGCCGACAAACGCCAGCACATTATCTCCCCGCCGGAAGTGGCGTCCCACGCGGAGGGAACGGCTTTCGGGTATTTAGTGTTGTTTGGCACCGGCAAATACATCGAGATCGGCGACCGTACCAATACGGATGAGCAATCCTTTTACGGCGTGTGGGATCGGGGTTTGTCCGGAATTACGCGCAGCAATCTGCTTGAACAGAAGTTTCAGCTCGATGAGACGTCTACATTTCGTAAACCGGCGGCTAATCCCCAACCCATACCTTCCTACTGTTCGGCGGGTAAAGATTTGGCTGCATGTGCTACCGACAGCAAGCATTTAGGCTGGTACTGGGATATGCCGACAAATGGCGAACGGTTGACCGGCAAGGTGAATCTGATCAATGGCATCGTGTTGTTCAACACCTTTTATCCTGGTCTGGATGCCAGCGGCGAACTTGACCCCTGCCTGTATGGCGGTGACGGTTGGCTGATGGGCCTGGATGCGGTGAATGGCACGATGGAAGACCCGTTCCCGGTGTTTGACGAGAATCAGGATGGCGTCATCGATTCCAAGGATGCCCCGGCCGCCGGATTGAAGTTGGGGTACACGCCGGGCGGCACGAGTTTCGCTGATGGGCGTGGGGATACGATGTTCGGCATCGCTTCGCCTACCAATAAGGACGCGACTGGCAAACCCGTGGTTTCCCCCATTAACGTCCCAGGAGGTTCTGGACGGGTTTCCTGGTTCGAGTTGCTGGATTGATCCGCTGGCGAGTGGGAGTGAAACAAGCGCTACCCCGGCGGGGCATTGATCACAGTCAGGCCGGCTTGAATCGCGTAAAGTTCGCCGCCAGGTAGCACCATGGAGGGATGGAAAATGAGCAAGGGTTTTACTTTGATTGAACTGCTGGTGGCGATCATGATCGTCGGCATTCTCAGCGCGGTGGCGGTGAGTTCTTACCAGGACTACATCCAGCGGGCGCAGCGGGCGGATGCGAAGACGGTGCTGCTGGAGGTGGCGGGGTGGATGGAGCGGAACTACACGGCGACGGGGAGATATAACCGGTTGCCTGATGAAGTCACCGCTATCAACAACACCAGTTTCACAGATGCCGCCGGGGCTTTGTATTCACTCAGGTCTTCCCCGAAGGACGGCACCCCGCGATACGCCATCCGCTTCTCCGCCGTAGAGGAGCAGGCCTTCACGCTGGAAGCGACCCCAGCTACTGCCGATTCCCAATGTGGCAATCTGACCCTTAACAACCAAGGCGTGCAGGAGCTTTCCGGGACTCACTCAGGCACAGCGGCTGATTGCTGGCAACGCTAGCCCACACTCGTAGGTCAGGTTGCCTAGCCAGCCAGCGTAGCCCGGATGCAGCGTAGCGGAATCCGGGGATTTCGGCGTATCACGATGGCTCCCGGATTCCGCTATCGCTTCATCCGGGCTACGCCGTTACGCCCGCTGATCCGCTCCACTGCATCAAACAACGGTGCGCCATATGATGCGGTTCGCTGCGCTCTGATGAAGCCCCTACCCTTCGGTAACCACATCCTACGCATCTCAATCCGCCACCCTCGCCCCTACCCATGACTCCCCACCTGCTGGACATCCTCCGGCAGCTTTCCCATGACGAATTCCGTTCCGGCGAGGAGGTGGCGCGCCGGCTGCGGATTTCGCGTGCTTCCGTGCATAACGCGGTGCATGAGGCCGAATCTCTGGGTTTGCGGGTTCAGGCGGTGCGCGGGCGGGGTTACCGGCTGGCGCTGCCGGTTACCTGGCTGGATGTGGCGTCCTTCGCGCCGCCTTTGTCTGCCTGCGGCGTGCATTCCCAACGGCTGGATACGCTCGATTCGACCAATGCCCATCTGATGCTTCTGGCTCAGTCCGGCGCGCCGCACAAAAGCTTGGTGGTGGCGGAATGGCAGGGCAAGGGGCGCGGTCGCCGTGGTCGCATCTGGTTGGCTGGCCTGGGCGGGGGCCTGATGTTTTCCCTGTTGTGGCGTTTCAATCGTCCGGCCAGCGAGTTGTCGGGCTTGTCCCTGGTGGTGGGGCTGGGGTTGGCGCAGGTGCTGCGTGATCTGGGGCTGCAAGGTGCCGCCGTCAAATGGCCGAACGACATCCTGGTCGACGGCGCCAAACTGGCCGGGGTATTGATCGAGTTGGCCGGCGACATGCTGGGGCCGAGTGCCGCGATCATCGGGGTCGGGGTCAACGTGCTGGGCGCGGAGTCGCTGCGTCCGGCGCTGGACCAACCGGTTACCGACCTCTCCGAACACCTTGGCCCTCACAGCCTTGACCGCAACGTGCTGTTGCGGGAAATGGCGGCGCGCCTGAACGACCATCTGGAGCGTTTCGAACGCGACGGCTTCGCCCCGTTTCGACTGGATTGGCAAGCCCTGCACGCGCACCAGGATCAGTCCGTGCAGGTGCTTACCGGTCATGGCGAACGCATCGCCGGACAGGCGGTCGGCGTGGACGACGGCGGCGCCCTGCTGCTGGCCACCGAGCGCGGTTTGCAGCGCTTCCATTCCGGTGAGGTGAGTTTGCGGGGCGCCGCTGCATGAATCTGCAAGTCGTTACCGTTGTTTGTGCTGTAGCGCCGGCGTCTCGCCGGCTTCGTGGGCCTGATCAGAAGAACGAAGCCGGCGAGACGCCGGCGCTACATGGCGAGGTGAGTGTGCGGAGGGCACCATGATTCTGCTGCTCGATGCCGGCAATACCCGCATCAAGTGGGGGGTGCGCCAGGCGGGGGTATGGCAGGCGCAAGGGGTTTGTCTGACACGGGAGGTTTCCTGTTTGCCTGCCGAGCTGGCGATCTACCCCCTGCGCCGGGCGTTGCTGTGTTGCGTGGCGAATGAGGCGACCCGCGCGGCGCTGGAGAAGCTGTTGGCGGATCGTGTCGAGCACGTTGCCTGGTTGACGCCGGCGGCGGATGCGCATGGTGTGCGCAATGCCTATCAGCCGCCAGAGTCGCTCGGGGCCGATCGCTATGCTGCCCTGGTGGCGGCGGCGCGGCGTGGCTTGGGTGACTGTGTGGTGGTGACGGTGGGTACGGCGCTGACCGTGGATGCCTTGACGGCGGATGGACGGTTTCTGGGTGGCGCCATCGCGCCCGGCCCCGACTTGATGCGGGCGGCCTTGCTGCAAGGGACGGCGGGCGTGCAGGCGTTTTCCCCCTCGCTGGCCACTTTTCCGGTAAACACCGGCGCGGCGGTCGCCAGCGGCATCGCCTTGGCGCAGGTGGGGGTGGTGGCCGGCCTGCGCCAGCGCCTGGCTCAGCTTTGCGGCAAGGGGGTGACGGTGTTGC
>Ga0210034_1004003_pt1 | contig 10147 bp, 8 predicted proteins | sample CryGeymeta201505_FD_185466 | JGI IMG/M metagenome (GOLD analysis project Ga0210034, IMG submission 185466) | Groundwater microbial communities from Crystal Geyser aquifers in Utah, USA - Crystal Geyser metaG 2015-05 (SPAdes) (version 2) | ecosystem: Environmental > Aquatic > Deep subsurface >... | reverse complement strand
TGAACCTGTGATGGCCTCGACATGTATTTGGAAGGTCTAACTGGAGCAGAAAATGTTTTTCGTGAGGGTACTCCGGTGCCAGCCGACCGCACGGACCTGTGAGATCGACTCATGGCCTGAGATGCACGAGAATTAGTTGTCGGACTCGAATCCATGCTGCTAGCACTGCTTTCCCCTTCCTGGTCGAACGCCGAATTTAGATTAACACTCTGATCCACCGACTGAAGTGGATCTTTGGCTCTTTGTTCGGCCAGCAATGTTGATCCCAGTCCGGACTGAGTCTCCTGTGCTGAATGTGCCTGTGCGGATGTCTGTGCCTGTGGTTGTGACGTGGAGTCTTCGTGCAGGGAATTCTTGGCAGCCTTTAACTGCTCGTGTTGCCATTCCAAGTCAAAAAGTTTCTTTAAAAGAAAAGGCGTGTCATGTCATGTCATGTCATGTCATGAAGTGAGACTACTGGCTTTATAAATAACGGACGACGAACTACCAGGTGGTATAACAAATAACAAGTAACAAGTACTGTAACAAGTAACGAGTAGTACGTTTACGACGTAGTACAGTACATAATACATACTACATACATCATACATAAAACAGTTCACTTACACCAGATTCCTCGTCGCCCGATAACGATACAGTGTTAACAAGAGCAGAAGAACCTGCAGGCACTTCAACAGCCGAAACAGAAACATCATCAGGAATAGCTACAGTTTCTGCTTCCGCTTCCTCGCCAACTCCAGAAGTAGTAGAAGCATCCGCGATTGGAGCTATGGTTCCTTCAGGTACACCAGCAGCTGTATTCTCTGCCTCCGACTTTGCCTTTATAATCCTGTTGGGATCATCGGGAGGATCAGCTTCGTCCGACATGGAGCTGTCTGTGTTCTGTGGTGTCGCTCTGCTTGATCTACTGCGTTCAACCTTTAACCAATGTGCACAAAAAATAATGCTTCGAGCTTCTACTAGTAGTAGGATTTGAATACTGCTGCCTGAGTGAACCAGGTAGTACTGGTATTACTACTCTACTAGCTAGCTAGTACAGTAGTAGTAGTAGTCTACGGGTAGTACTAGTAGTCCTAGCTAGCTACTGTACTACAGTAGCAGTGCCAGGTACACACTACTTATTACAAGGGGAGTGGAAAAGAAGATACGCGCGAATAAACACAGCAACCAGCAAGAAAAAGATATACATAGTCTGCAGTACTCAATTACTGTAAACATCTCGATAGTCTGCAGTTTACTGTACAAACCAGATGCCCGAGCCGAAGGTGTAGTGTACCAGGTAGTGAATGGACGGATGGACTCAAGTAGCCCAGTCGGGCAATGCAGCTGCGAACGACTCACAGTAGTACGGTACAGGGGGCCGGGGGAGCGTAGGCGTAGACCTGTTACTTAACCGTACTATTCGTAGCTAGTAGTACTACAGTAGTACTGGTGGGATAGTAGTAGTACTGCTACTAATAGTGCAGCAGAGTTGTAGCTGCTACTACTACTCCCATAGACACCAAAAAGAAGACTACAAATGAGACCGTAGAAGAAGTACCAGGACCTACAGGGGAATACACTCGCACTAAGTCCACAGGGCTAACACATTCTCCTAAGTACTTTTAAGACTAAGACAGTGGTAAAGTGCGCGCCAGTCCTTAACAGACGCACAGCCACACTAACAGGTTGTTCCGGGTACATCAACAACAGGAAGTTAACAACTTCCACATCATACTCACTGATTGGAAACTCGCAACCTCGGGTGAGGTCGACCATTGTAGGTCTTCCGGTCACTTAACATCAGGTCCAGGATCCTGGTAACACTCAAAGATGGTCCATACACTTGATAGACTAGATCAACAGCAGCAGCAGCAGTCCAGCCAGCATTAACATGGTTGCAAATAACATCCCAATAGACCTTGCGCCTGTAGTACTTCTGCTTCACTCGTCCTCGTTCCACATTGTTGAAGTCTCGTGCTGCCTTCAACCCACCAATTCCATGAGTATACTCAACCCATAGAGAGTGTAGGTCCTTTGGTCTCTTGGAGAGCTGGACAGATGCATGAGTCCTCTGCTGCTGATCAACCACCACTCCTCCTGTAGCATTCGTTCGTCTTACAACCGGAGCTGTAATCTGTAGCCGTCGTACATTCGTGGCAACATCAGAACCGCCTTGATTGCGTAAATTGTCCAACATTGTGTAATTACGCGTCCCATAACCCTATGACGTAAACTTACACAATTTTTGTTAACTACCAAATTAATTTGTCTTACACAATCCTTTGCCAACTTAACTAATTCGCAGTTTTAAACAACGTATGGTCTTTACGTAAATATACATCAATTACTATGTTGTAATTAAGCAAATCATGTTACTTCTAGTAATATAATGATTCGACAATTGATAGACATTGCTTGTGTATCTGCGAGTCCTTCATTGTATCTATTAATATTAATTAAGTTTGTATTTTAGACGCTGTGTTTTTGCAGTTAGGCATTCCTTTGCTAATGTTTACAACAGAAATCGCAGTCACAAGCAATTAATTTGCTATATAATTAATTTGTATCTCTTGCAATATAGGCAAGAAAGCAATCAATTGATGCATTGCTTTTGTTCCAGAATAGCAGGTAACAGAAAGCAACATCATATTATGACAATATTTTTTGAACATGCGCACAAATACACAAGCATTATTCATCGATACGAACGATCTTGCGTGTTGCCTGCGATGGTTTTGGTGGTTCTTTACGAGATCTCTTCTTTGAGTTTGGGTTCTTCTTCTCCATCTTGGCCTTATTCTTTTCTTGGATGATCTTGAGTGCGTATTTCTGCATGGCCTTTCCTCTCTGCGCATCTTCTTTGCGAAGGTCAGTAACCCATGTGTTAAGTTCGTCCATGCGTGTGTAAGCCTCAGGCGCCCAGCCTGCGTACTTTACCTGTCCACTTGTCGAGTTGCTCCACTTGGGTCTATAATACTCAATGTCGTGCCCGTCCAAGTCCTTGTCTGTCTTGCTCTTGGGGAAATCTGCGCTCTTACCGTTCTTGGATTTGTAAATCATTTGTCTTTCCCACATCTGTTTATAATTCTCGTAATTAAGCAATCCAAAGGCCTCGCTAGTCACAGTGCAGTTTACTTTTTGTTTCCCGGCCACATCTTGTGTATCAGTGAGAAGCTTGAAGTATCGAATCTCTTCTCTCCAGAAGTGCTTTCCTGCCACAACAGGCAACCATCGATCATAATACCAAAGGAGTAGCTCTTTTTGCTCCACATGCTCCGCTTTATCCAAGTCTTCTGGGTCTAGCTTCAATGTTTCCTGGATTGTCTTCAAAGTTGGAATTTTTGCAAACTTGTCAAACCATTCTGCATTTGAAGACATACATTGTGTAATGGATAAAGAATTTGTGAATTTTTGCAATTTAACATTTTGTATTTTGACAACGGAACTTACCTTGAACACGTTTCTTGCCCTCGTTGCAGACATATTGTCGTGCCAATTTGATACCATCATTGACAGCAATGTAGTATAGATCTTGGAACTTTTTGACAGAGTTTGGTTTGATGTCATCTTCCTTGTTGGGCAGATATTGGATAATATCCTTTGTCAAAGCCTTCAAGTCCTCATCGTCTTCAACGAATTTGACAGTGCGAAAAAGATATTCCTTAGCTGCTGCCGTAACTCGTTCTTTGAGCTGTTGGTTGAGCTCGCAAGGGGCAACTTTCCCACCTTTACGCAAGGATTGTGTCATGATGTCAATGGTGGTCATCATTTCCCTAATTTGTTGTTTCTTGAAATCCACTTCTTCTTGTAATTTGTTCTTCAATTCCGTAACGCTTTCAAAGGCTGCTGCGATATTTTCCTTTTCCTTTGTCTCCTTTTCCAATCTTCTTTGTACCTTTTCCAAAAGGCTTGCCTTTTCTTGCAACTTACGCCATTTATCAACTTGGACAACCCTTGTCACCCTACCATTGTCGTCATCACTTGGAGTTGGTGGAGCTGTCTCCTTGTTGCCTCGTCGGCTATTTCGGGAAGGCGCCATTGTCGAATCAGCTGAGTCTAGAGCTTAAAGATGCAGAGTAAAGATTAGATTAGTTATTCAATTTTTTGGAAAAAAGTGAGGTTTGAAGACTGTATTTTTGAAGAAGGAAGTGATGTTTCGCTCAAGACATGTCCACCGTAGCCACTCCGGCTTGTGTTTTCTAGGAGTATTCAGGAAGCACATTTACCTGCATCGATTGGGTTTACCATGAATTCAGTTTATTAGAACCCAACGCCTTTGCTTTGTCTATATGTTTTGGTGCATGAAAGTTGGTATTATATCAACGGGCATGTGTATCAGAGTATTGTCATTGAGCGTGTTGTTTCCACCTTGGTTGTTATGTAATTTATCGTGTATTTTTGGTTTTTCATTAAAACTCCGCGCCTTTTTTCATTTGAATCGTACACCGCGTAATTGTAGCTAAGAACTTTTGGTAAGGCATGCGTTCATTCGGTTATTTTGATAGTGGTGCTTGCCAGCAACACCTAACTATTTTGCAAATGTATAGCACTACAATTGTATTTTATGGCCAATGACAAAGGCCTTACATTGGATGCTGCTTGCTAAAAAGGAAGAATAATCAGCAAGAATCACCAATTGCTGGACTAACTGGCCTTGAGTATGCAGGTAGGCAGTGCATCTGTCTTTGCGGAATGATTAGCTAGTAGCATTGGCATTGCCTAGTTCAATCTTTGAAATGTCTCCAGTGTTCCCTAAAGTACGCGTTTTATTGTACACGCCAAATGATTACCTGCATTTGGCGTTGTCTAGTTTATTCTTCCAAATGTGTCGAGTGTTCCGTAAAGTACGTGAATTAATGTAAAAATCATGGTACATGCCAAGGGGTATTTTCTTTACACTACTGCAATATTAGGTACATTATTTGGTAATGGGAGTAACAGATGTGTTCTTCTTGCGTACGCATAAATTGTCTCCGACTACTAGTATATCGACAAAGTGAGCTGTGGTTCCTACTACTATACCTTTTTTCCCTAGGAACGATGCGTTCTTTGGTAATAGACCATCCACCATCATTCGTACTTTCGAGCGACCAGTGCCTATAATGACACAATCGCCAAAGGAATATCCCACCAAATTTGGTTTCTGTGACTTCAGAACACGATACTTCTCTATCCAAAGACTGTCTTCATTGTCTTTTTGCCTCTCTTTGTATTCATCCGTACAGAAATCATCCTCTTCTTTGTCAATTTGCAACTCCCGCAACTCCTGCAACAATACCTGAAGCTCATTTACTTCCTTTTGTATTTTATCAGCTTGGTTCTGTGCCTTGCAAAGCAACGTCGTCATGTTATCTATTTTCATTTTTGTTCTTATACACTATTATGAATTTCACAGACTACTTACGTTCCCAATGCATTTTTTCAGCGATCTCTTTCGCCAAAGTTGGACAGTGAGTGTGTCTTTTGGCGAGAAATCTGGTGGCACTAGTTACTGTGCTTCTCCCTTTCTTGTCTAGGCCTGCGCAACCACCGAATGAATAGATCTTTCCACATAGATCGCGGATGAAGCCGTAAAAAGGCTGCTTTGTTTGGGTTACCCAGATCAGGAATGAGTGTTGCAGGCTCGTAAAACGAATTTGTGTCCACTAAATGAAATTTCCGTCTAATTCCCCCACTCGCTGATATTCCCTTGTGTTCTTTCAGGAAGGCTTGGAATAGGTCAGAGTCAATTTTGCGTTCTTGTGCGCTGCTGTTGGGTTTCGCGGATTCAATAACTGCGTATGTACCCGGTATATACGCGGAGTCCTCGGGGATATTCCGTAAGTCAATAAAGATATGTATCTGCGCAGGTAATTTACCTTGCGTTCCCCAGTCAATGATTACCCAATCACGCCAAGGTTTGTCATACAAATAGGGCGTACCTCGAAATATTACACCATTGCGCTTGTGTTCTGTGAATAAACGAAATGATTGCACAACGTTGTCATCGCGAATTTGATCCAAAACATTTCCAATGAATGCAATGAGTTGTTCATCTAGAATGAACTTGTGTTTGTTTTTCATTTGAGAATTCACCGTGTAAACGTACTCATCACTGTCCAGTGAATAGAAAAAGTTTAGGTTAGTTCCCGTATTGATTACCTCAACATGATCATCATTCCTGTCACCAGTGAAGGAATCCTCATCTGTAGCTTGAACATCATTGTCGTCTTCATCTTCATAGTAATAGTCCCAAGGTACACGACCATTGCGTATTTCCTGCATGCCCGCATCTACAATGTCCATACTGTGCAAGTTCCGGGCCGTCTGTATACAAAAGGATTTCATCCTTCGTTGTGTGTGGATGGCTGCTGTTTTGGACTTCTTGTGGTGACTCTCATCTGATTGTGTATTCACATGCGCAGGAACGCCAAATGATAAAATGTCATCTGGCAAATGCAGTGATGCATGGAACTTGAACACCTTGAATTGCATTCCCCCGGATCTTTGGCCAACATACTTCTCCATTTCCATAATTTCAGGAATCTTTATACGGGCTCGTTGGACATCAAACACAGTCATCTCAGGTTCTTTCATCCAGGCTTCCCATTGCAGCAAAGTTTCGAGCAAAAGAATCCAATCATTTATCAAATTTAGATTACCAAAAAAAGTTTTGGACTTTCCACGACTTTCATTGAGTAATAAACGACGTCCTTTTGTACAACGGAGACAAGCAACTAAGACGACCATCATTCCACTCATCTCGTGAGCCATGAGCTTCCCCCTACGTATTCCTTTGGTAAAGTTGAGCCTAGGAAGGTCTCTGTCACTCTGTCTTTTGAACAGCTTACCCAATGCCCGCGCAATAGCATTCAACTCATCTGCTAAAGCAGAGGTTTGTCCCAATTGATCGAAAAACATGTCGCGAACGTACCCATATTTTCCAATCTGTAGCCAGTGAAGCACCTCAAGCGGACACGCACCGTGTATACCGTAGTCATTGTGCTGACCAAACCGTACTTTGTACCAGCAATTTGTAAAATACTGCTGAGAAATTGCCTTCAACCCTTCCAAATCACCAACATTTACAAGTTCCTGGACCATTCTTGGCGACTTACGGGAAAAATTACTAGCTTTGGGGTCATCCGTATCATCATTAGGTACACAGCAATAACGACATAGATTTTGAACATTCTTTCCACGGCTCGTGTACTTTCCACAGTGCTTGTCGTGTTCCTGCGTATCGCCTTTTACAAAGAGAATAAAAGGAACAAACTCAACAAGATAATGACGGCCCCTGTAACGCAAATTCCACATAAATCCATCCTTCTCAACTTCTCTATAGGAGGACATGAGAGCGTCCAACATAGCGTGGAGATCCTGCGCTGAACAGGAGGGAACCTTCTTCACTGGATCCAAATTTTCATCATCAGCATTGTCTAATAACTCGCATTCATCCTCACTATTGTCACTGTTCAACACACTCTCATGCACGTTCGCAGCAGTGTATTCAGCGTCACTGCTGTCATCACTTAGATAATCAGTGCCATCTACACCACCGGAATTGACTAAAATACTTTTCGCTTTAGTCTCCTCTGTCAAAAATTTTGTAACATAACCAAGACTTCTCCAAGCATAATCCTTGTCACGGGTTGTTGCATTGAATATACCAAGGGTAAATTTTAAAGCTTCAATTGGAAGATGGTCGTACTGCCCTGTAACAGCAGCGTCAATATACATAATGATTGGAAGCAAAACTTGTTTCCCTGGTTTCTTTATCAATTTCTTGTGCGTCTCACGGTATGCCAAACCTGTATTTATGTCACTGATTGTCGAAAAATGGCTAGGAGGAGGCCCAAATGGATCATTGTTGAAAAATAAATAGTCCTCGTCGCTAATTCTGGGATCAATTAGCAAAGATTTTACCTGACTCAAAAAATCATGGTAAACAAGGTCAACTTCGGCTTTACTGTGGGGAAGAATCAACTTCGAAATAACCTTTGGCTGTTGCTTTTCCATTCCATAGCGTTCTTCGAGCAATTTCAACAAGGATTCCTTAGATGTACCAGATTTGGTAGCCTCCAAATTCGACGTGTGCCACCTGTAAATATCATCAAATATTCGCATCGGTGCACGTTGCTTGATTAATATATCTAATAATTCAATTCCGGCACGATCATCCGGAGTTAAATTACACGTGTGAGAACTGAAGTGGGCAATGTAATCCTTCAATTCATGCATTATTGTCGTATCAGGGGAATCACCACCTTCTTCATCTTCTTCTTGTTTGCCATCTTCTTCGTCAAAATCATAAGTACCATATTCATTGTCCTCCTCCTCGTCATCAACAGGTAAAGTGAATACACAGGAATCATGATCCGACTTTCTTGCACTGCCATCACTAGACAATGATAGTGATTCACAGCTAACAAAATCATCACAGTCACTTTCATTGCCATCAGAAGGTGCATTCAATGCCTCGTGAGCACGTTTACTTCCAGCAGCACTGCTATGGTCTAAATTACCAAGAACACGGCCTTCCCATACAGCCTTGCATCTACTATTGCTTGGATAAGCAAGATGACACTTCAAGTATCGTTTACTCTTATACACCTTCTTACAGCAAGGACATTGTTCCATTTCATCAGCCATAATACATAAAATAGACATGTCGTAAATACCACAATGAATAACACGTGAAGCACGTATTAGTACTCCGTACACTGCAAGCACTAATTACATTGGTTAAATGTGATGCCAACGAAAGGGTAACTAATACAGTGCCTTGCCTAATTAGAGATCCGATTCATATCTTCCTGTATATTTTCATTTAGCAACTACTTGGCGCAAGGTTAATTCGCCTAATTACACAATCCGATCTTCGGAGGGTAAAAAAATTACCTAAAAAAGACAAAATAACTCTAAACCTTACGCAAGAATTGAGTCATACGTAGGGTTGGCGCCTCTGATGAACACCACACCAGCAATGATGCTGACGATAGTAGTAGGAGGAACAACACATAAATTTCAGTGCCAGATTTCATATCATGTTGTACAAAAATATCTAAATACCACCATGTAAGAACATTGAATTATTCATTCTGAATATGACCATACTTAAAATCCCGTGAATTCTGATCATCCTGGAATTGGTGATTAATAAATTGTCAAATAATCCAGGGGTGGGAGTATCCCGGGAAATAGCAAAAACAGCCCCGGGATATTCCAGCCCTCCCCTGGGAATGGTAATAACATCAGCAGTAATTAATTTGTACTCAACTGTATTCAGACCCCGGTATAATTATACGCCAGCCGAATTCCAATCCCACACTTTGTGCCGTGTATTCACGGCGTTGGGGCCTAATTAAAATCACATGATTACCTTAATAGATAGAATAATTCATAAAGTAAGCAGCCAAAAATTATGAACGGCCTGCCGTTAAAGTCTAATTAATTTAATTCCCACCAATTTACTTAGAGTAAAATAAGCACGATACATTGACTCAACGCCTAAATGAATTCATTTTCTTTAAAAAAGAAAGTATAAAACACCAAAAAGAAGTAAATATGAAGACAATGGCGCGTCTTTACCGGCTATTTTTAGCTGTTGAGATCCAATGATAGCAGTGGCAGAGTGCCCATGGCAACAGGTGAGTTTAGTAGCGTTGTATCGATGTATTTGAGTCCATTCTTTCACCTGAAAACAACCATGAAATTCACCGGAAAAAATATTCAAGACTTCTTCTTTACTCTTGTAGAACAAGATGATACCGCTGTTGGTGATCTCTTCAAGTGCAACAAGTGTGAAGGCAAGTACAAGAGTCCCAAGGGCTACACCAATCTCCAGAACCATGTCATGCGATGCCATGGTTCTGGTTGGGAGGTCCGTCTGGAGCAGCATCTTCGCAACTATCAAGTTGAATTGAAGAATGATGGTTCCATCATGTCCACGATGGACAGATCTATTATCAAGTCTTTTTACACCAGCAATGAGAAGGAGCTCAGGGCATACCAGTGGATAAAGTGGTTGGCAGTAAGGAATATGCCCCTCACCGAGATCGATGATCCCTTGACAAGGAAGCTTGCAAAGATTGAGTCGTTCACTTCCAAGACTATTCGCAAATACATCATTGCAACAGCCAAAGAGACAGAGAAAGCTATTGCCTTGGAGTTGAAAGAAGCTGGA
>Ga0210034_1004002_pt1 | contig 10149 bp, 8 predicted proteins | sample CryGeymeta201505_FD_185466 | JGI IMG/M metagenome (GOLD analysis project Ga0210034, IMG submission 185466) | Groundwater microbial communities from Crystal Geyser aquifers in Utah, USA - Crystal Geyser metaG 2015-05 (SPAdes) (version 2) | ecosystem: Environmental > Aquatic > Deep subsurface >... | reverse complement strand
TAAACTGATCTCAGGTCTTGGCTCAACGAAAGAGGGCTGGAGAGAAAGAAAAGGACAACTTGAAGAAAAATATTAGTATTTAGTTGGAGATTCCCTCATGACTGCAGCCTTCCAATCATATGCTGGTCCATTCCCTTCAGAATACAGATAGTCCTTCCTCAAAAATTAGCTTATTGGAAAAGTTAAACAATTCAAGATCAGCCATTCAAAGGATTACAACTTCCCTGAATTTTTAGTCAAACCTGTAGATTTTATCAAATGGGGTCTCAAAGGTCTACCTGATGATCAATTCAGCAAAGAAAACGGTGTTTTGGTGCGTAAGGGTCGCATGTTCCCCTTGATGATCGATCCTCAAATGCAAGGAAACAGGTGGATCAGAGATATGGAGAAAGAGCTCAAAGATAAATTTATCATTTTGGATCCTCAGACTGAAAACTACATGAAAACTATCTAAATGTCAGTAGCAAACGGCAACGTAGTTTTGCTCCAAAATTTGGACGAATAGATCGATTCATCACTGGAGCCTCTCCTCAACAAAACCATCAAAAAAGTAGCAGACAGGTACATGATTTATCTCGGTGACAAGGATATTAGATACAATGAAAATTTCAAATTATTCATGACCACAAAATTACCTAATCCAAAGTATAAACCTGAAGTTACAACTAAGGTCATTTTGGTTAACTTCACAGTTAAAGAAAAAGGTTTGGAGTAGCAATTAACCAGTGTTGTTATTAGACGCATGGAGGCTCAACTATAAAGCAACAAGATAGACCTCATTAAGCGAAAGAGTTAGAACGAACAAAAAATGAAGAAAATTGATGATGACATTTTAAAGAGTTTGTCTAGTGCCAAGACCAGTCTCATTGATGACGAGAATATCATTGCTAGTCTTCAGGAAAGTAAGGAGACTGAGTAGAAAGTAAGACATGATATTGAGTCTTCGGTGGCTCAGATGAAGAAGATTAATTTGGCACGATAGAACTACAAAAAATTGGCTAAGGTAGCATCAAAATTATTCTTCATCATCAACGATTTTGCCCTAATTGACTCCATGTACCAGTTTTCTCTCGATGCCTATATTGGACTCTTCGAAAAAACTATCAAGGAATACATATAAAAACCTGGATTGAATGACTCCCTCAATGAAAAATTGGATGCAATTGCTGATAAATTGAAGTTGGCTATTTACAGATACGCATGTCGAGGATTATTTGAAAAGGACAAACTTTTGTTAGGATTCATGATGACAGTCAGACTGAAAGAAGTCGATAAAGAATAATATACTTTTCTTTTGAAAGGAGGATTAGATCTGACAATAGATCGCAAACATCAACCTATTAACCCAAACGAATGGATCTAACCTTCAAATTGGAACACCATCTGTGATCTTGAAAAATTACCAAATTTCCCCAACATCATAGGAGCATTCATTCATAACGCCAAATAATGGAAGAAATGGTATATGTCAGCTAATCCCGAAAAAGAACCACTTCCTGGTGAATGGAATTAAAAATGTGACAGTCTAAGAAAACTCATTATCACAAAAATTATCAGAAGAGATAGAGTCATCCCAGCATTGATAAATTTCATTGTTGACAAGAATGGAAATGAAAATTTCATACATCCTCCTAACCCATCACTTGAAAGTGTATATGCTGACTCTAATAAAAATACACCTATTGTCTTCATTTTGTCACCTGGTGTTGATCCATATGCTCAACTTAGTGCTTTCGCCAAACAAAAAGATGCACAACTTGTGGATGTCTCACTTGGTCAGGGTCAGGCTAAAATTGCTAAGGAAAAAGTTAACGAAGGTGCTCGTAATGGTTCATGGCTCTACTTGGCCAACTGTCACTTGTCCTTGAGTTTCTTGAAAGATTTGTAAAAATTACTTGAAACTTTCTAGATGAACAAAAATGACGTACATGAAAAATTCAGATTGTGGCTATCGACCAATCCTCATCCTAAGTTCCCTATTTCCATTTTGCAGAGATGTGTCAAAATCACAACAGAACCACCTAAAGGTATGAGGGCTAACATGACTAGATTGTACTCCAATATGCCCAAATAATTACATGAAACCACCCTTCCCAATCGTGCAGCTTATCGTCGAGTACTTTATAGTTTATGTTGGTATCATTCTCTGATCATCGAAAGAAAACGTTTCAAAACTCTTGGCTGGAATATTATTTATGACTTCAATGATTCAGATTGGGACACAGCCGACAAAATTCTTCAAATTTACATTGAACATGCTGAAGAAGTGAAACAAGCTCAGAGTTCAGTGACTGGCTAGCAGCCAACTATTCAGAGAATGCCGCCTTGGGATGCCATCAGATATTTGATTGCTGAAGTGACCTATGGTGGTAGAGTGACTGATGACTGGGATCGAAGGCTGTTGAAAGTGTATGCAAATGAGTATTTCAATCAAGCTGTCATTTCGGAAGAAAAACATAGATTGGGTAATCCTAATTCGGCAGAGTATATCATCCCTGAGTAACAACCACCCAAAGAGAAAGCTCATTAACCTGAAAATAAATATTATCTCAGAAAAATAGAGGAGTTCCCTTCTACTGAAAAACCTGAAGTCTTCGGGCAGCACATTAATGCATAGATTTCATCACAAATTGCTGACACAAATTTACTCATCTAATCTTTGTAGACATTGGAAGCTTCTAGTGCTGCAACTGGGGACAGCAGTGCTGAAGATAAGGTAAAATAAATCATTGCTGAGCTGTTAAATCAAATTGATGATCCATTCAATGAAGAAGAAGTATACGATAAGGTCAAACCTCAGGATCAGAATCCTCTAAAAATTGTGTTAGTTCAGTAAATTAGCAGATACAATAAACTGCTAAATTTGGTTAGGAAGAATCTGGTCGATTTGGAGAAAGGTATCAATGGTTTGGTGCTAATCAGTGAGTAACTTTAAAAAGTTATGTTCTCTTTGTTTGAAAACAAAGTGCCAGAAAGATGGAAATTCGCCTATTATTCTCTCAAACCGCTATCGCTGTGGATGGCTGACCTCAACAAGCGAGTGGATCAACTTAGAAATTGGGTCAACAAAGGTCAACCTAATGTCTTCTGGATTTCTGGATTTTCATTCCCTACAGGTTTCACTACTGCACTTCAGCAGGAGGCATCTAGAAAGGCTAATAAACCTATCGATCAGTTCACTTGGGAATTTTCATTTGAAAAGTTAGATACTACAGTTTTGAGTCCTGCTAGAGAAGGTGCCTATATAAATGGATTGTGGCTTGAAGGTGCCAAGTGGGATGGAGACAAAAATTGCATCACTGAGCCTGAACCAATGAAACTATTCTACAAGATGCCGGTGATCCAGTTCAAGCCAGTTTTAACCGAGGGCAAACAAAAGGGTAAAAAAGGTCAGAATCTCTACCAATGTCCAACTTACATGTACCCTATCAGAACAGGTGTAGTCGAACGCAAATCCTACATGTTCACGGTCATGCTCCCAATAAAACCCGGAATCAACAACACCCCATCAAGTGATCAAGACTTTTGGACCAAACGTGGTGCAGCTCTATTGATGTCCCTGGCAGGTGAGGAGCTATGATTACAGATAAAGTAAATTCCTATTGAATTTAATGAGCCCTATATATAAATAGCATAAATCTTGGATATTTATTGATGATACTGATCAACATTCGCTATAATTAGTTTAAGATAAAAATGGAGGCATAAAATGAAAATTTTGGTGAGCAACCTACTAAGAAGGTTAAGGTTGACGAAAGCTAGCTAGACAGGCTTAGAAAGCATAGCGTGGTGGTTGCGGATACAGGAGATTTCAATCAAATTGAAAAATATCGCCCTGAGGATTCTACCACAAATCCTACGCTCATCAACCAGGCAACTAAGTTACCTGAGTTTAAGGGCATCCTCGATACTTCGATTGAGTTTGGTATCAAATTCTTCGAAAACTACTGTGGCACTCATAGTCGATCCAAGAAGAAAAATGCTGAGACCAAACCTGCCGAATGGACTGCTCTTGAAGAGTGGCAAAGAGAAGAACTGATTGATCTCATCTTCGATCACATCTGTGTGAGTTTCGGTTGCAAGATCTTGGAAAAGGTGAAGGGGTTCGTTTCAACTGAAGTTGATGCTCGGCTGAGTTTCAACAAAAACTAAACAGTCAAAAGGGCCAAACGTATCATTGCTCTCTATGAACAAGCTGGAGCTGATGCTAGTCGAGTGTTAATCAAGATCGCCACCACCTGGGAAGGCATCAAAGCTGCTGAGGTTCTTAACAAAAGTAAAATTAAGTGCAATATGACTCTTATTTTCCATATTGCTCAAGCCGTCGCTGTTGCTCATAGCAAATTGTTCCTGATTTCTCCCTTCGTTGGCCGTATTCTTGACTGGAACAAAAAAGAATATAACAAAACCTATGACAACCCCGCCGACGATCCTGGAGTCATTTCAGTCACCGAAATTTTCAACTATTATGCTGCCCACAAAGCAAAAACTATCATCATGGGTGCTTCATTCAGAAATGTTGATGAAATCAAACAATTAGCAGGATGTGATAAGCTGACCATCTCTCCTGCTTTGCTTGAGAAATTACATGAAGGAACAGGTGATGTTCCTTTGAGATTGGATCGTGAGAAGGCTGCTACTCTTGATATTGAGGAAATTGGAACCAGTGAAGAAGAGTTCAGGTATGCTATGAATAGTAGCAAAATGGCCACTGATCTTCTTTCTGCAGGTATCAGAAGCTTCGAAGATGCTGGAAGATAACTAAAATCTCTAATCAGAAAAACCATTGAGGGTCTGCATGAGAATAAAGAAGCTCCTGAAGCACCCAAACCCACTGAATAAGCTGTTAAACCTGCTGAGGAGGCACCCAAGCAAGCCGAGGCAGCTGAAGCTATCGTCCCTGAACCCCCTGCTCAATGATTATCATTCATTATCATTCTTAAGAAACTGCCCAAAAAACATACTGTTACATACCCTTAAAATATTCTTCTTTTAAATGCTGAGTGTCATTAATCTAAGTTAAGGCTTGACTGATGTAGCTTATGGGACAAAGTATTAAATAAGATATTTTAATTATTTGATGCAATTTGATTGTTCTGCCCAAAGGATATGCTTAGACATCCAAACCAAACTGAGCATTCTTAAAGTAAGGCCAATTCGAGAGACATATCCTCCTGGATCTCCACTGGTTAAGGATTTCCTCAAGCCTCTCTACCAAATGGCATTGGATTTATTGTCAGGAGAGAAAGCCTGCCATGTTTGTAAAAAGGCTGCCCATGGAGACACTTTTCGGGATGGCTTTGACCTGTTGAGTGCAGCCATTCAAAGTTCAAGTTTACAACTACCCATTCGAAATACGACAATCTCCAGCATGATTAACAAAATGGAGGAGGGCACAAAAATCATCAGCTAGATACGTGGTTGCGTTAATCATCCGCTGTCCATAAGTGAGTAGGAATCGATTGATTGATATGATTCTTTGAACTAACTATATACCTATCGATATAAAAGATGTTTATTTAGCCAATTATGATGAATGAAGAGTACTGCAAGTATGAAAGATCATAGTTATTAAATATTGAAAGTAATCGCCTCCTCTATTATGCTCTCCTATACCACTAACTTTCGGCGTCTGTGTAGTTTCTTGAGCTCTGTTCCGTGTTCGAAAAATAGCTTCTACTCAATTAGTCTAGATAATTCAACTAGCAACTAGGCCATCTCATCGTTGTAGTTTATCCAAGATTGTTAGGATTAGAGCAGCTCAGTTGCTAAGATGCGAGAAAGGCGTTATTCATTCATCATGTGTCTTTGCTATTAAGATAGTTAGGCTAGAGAGAAGGGACTATCGGCTTTTTAGAATATTAGGCCACCGACCATGGATGTCAGGTCAAGGAGTCTATTTTAGGCTCTGCGGAGATGGTGAGATAGTTGGTCTTTTTTTATTTGTCTATATTTTTTATTGTCGGTTGTCCACTCGTAAGGTTTGCCCTATATTCCATAGGGCCTCTCGTAATCCAGGCACTAGTTATAGGACTCGAAAATGCATCTGTGCCAGAAGCTAAGATAAGCTTTCATTCTGGGTCCCATCTCACGTTGATTTTGCTATTTGTACTATTACTCCAAATGATGCTCAAAGCCTTAGTAAAGTTCGGCCGAAACCACAAATAGACCTTCATCTTCGTCAATTTACTGTTCCTCCTCCATCATTGGCATCATCCCGTCCTCACTCTACGGTCTGAGATAGGTCAGAATTTAGAGAGAACTGGGGCCGATGTCTTTATTGATGGTATCGACCACCATCTGAATCGAGGAGTCTTATTCTATTGTAAGAGTGGCAGATACTGAGGATGAAGGTGATGAAGCTGGAGAGATAGTCGGCGATGGCGTTGAAATTAGTGGGAATTCCTTGTGGCTTAGGAGGTGCTTTTCTTTAGGGTGGAGGAGGGGGAACAGTTGTTTTTTTTAGAATGATTGATATATCTACCTAGCTATTCAAGTACCTGAGGCAAATTCAGAAATGAGAAACCTGACGATAATTTCTGCCAACTCGTCAGTTGTGTTATTGTCGATACTTCTCTGCATCTATGGTTCCTGCTAGTGTTCGTGGTCTTCTTCTCTTTTGAGTACTCCGTAGTTGGCTTCCTAAAATCGGGCTCCTATTGACTCATCTGCACTCTCCAGTTACTCCAGTTCTGCTTCATGCTATGATTTAGGAGATTTGGGAATATTGATTATTTTTTAGTTGATATTGATACCGAAGTCATTTAGTCCGCAATCCAGATAATTCCTGACCACGTTGTCCTAAACTTGTTGACCAATCCAGACCTGTTCGAGTTTATGGACTGGCTGAATGTTAGTCAGTGGCTCTGGATGCTGGATGACTTGAGGGACGTTTTGGAGATTGAGTTAGAAAGATGCTGAGGGAGTCAGGGATTATTGTGGATGTGGCTATGCAGATTAATACTTGTTGTGGTCATACTAGTTATCCTATTCTTCTTCCTAGAGTGAATCCTAAAATTTAGGTAATTCTCTAGGTCTTTCAGAATGTTGTTGCTCCAGCATTCCACTCAACCACTCCTACCCTTTTTCCTTCTCATATTCCTCTTTGCTCATGATAAACACCTCACTCTCAACAGATTGTTCCCTTTTCTCTTCCTAAAATTAGTTATTGATCCATTATTGATTATTACGTGACTGTTTGATGAGTTCATCCATAAGGAGTTGTGAATCCAGGTTACCTTTGTAGTTCATAATATTGGTTATTTGTTTGTTGATGCTGTTCCATTGTTAGATTTGTTGTTTGTGTTGTTGCTTAGGACGAATGGTTTTGTTCTTTTCAATTTCGTTGGCGACTAGCTCTCGACATTTTTTTAAATTTAGAGTGCCCTCCTGCTATTATTACTACTCTTAAAAACTAGATCGATGACCTTTATTGTGCTACTCGATCCATGGCATGTTCTGTTGCTCCAACTAGTAAGAAAAAGAATCGTTGTGATTGGAAAATGAGTTACTCTCGATAAAGTACTGTTCTTTCTTGATCGAAGACACGAGTCCAGTATTTAAAAAAATTTATTAAGCTTAGGAAGGTGAGTGTTCGATCCCACTGATTTATTGTAGTTGATTATTCTTTTTGAGTTTGGAGGCGATCTGCTGGAACATTTGCTGGTACTGATTCATTACATTTGTTTTGGATTTTTGTCGCCATTTGCGTTGAATCATGATGACCTTTCTGGTGAGTTCCTCCAGAGATATCTCTTTTGTTCGGAGAATGGTCTTGATTATTTCAGCTTGCCCGTGTTCTTTTTTGTCAGCAAAGATGGGGACATCTTCTTGCATGCGGCTGATGATGCGCATGTCCATACTGCTCATGTACTCCTTTAGCATCTTCGAGTGGGTTGAGGAGTTGCCTCTTCTTTAGCTTGTTATGGGCTGGCTGCCTCCCAGCTCAGAAGCCAACATGCTCATGTTTAGCAACTTTGATACTACCTTATCGTTTTTGATGAAGGTGGAGTGTGACTGGGTTCTTTTTTTGCGAGGCGGGACCACCTGAGAGATAATGTGCTATGCTGTGAATTAAAGAGGTGTTTTCTTCCAGTTGGGCATGGTACAGGAGGTGACATGTGTCTGTTTAGTTTTACTCATTTTGAACTGGCTGTTATGTTTTTTGGTCGATTGCGATTGCTTGCCAATCGGGGCCTGAATGCTCCTGTGATGTTTATTGGCAGTTTTCTCTTTCTTGAAAGCTGAGTACAGGTCGATGTCGTTGCTCGGGCCTTCCGTTTTGATCCTGCGATCGAGGAACATATCAGGAGTGATTGTGTTCCGTGTGGGTACTGTAGTCTTTTTCTTGCTTTTTTTGGGCTCGTGGACTGACTTGTACTCATTACTTTTGCGAAGATTGTTTTAGTTGTTTTTGCGATTGAGTTTTATATCGATGTCGCAATTATGATTGGCCGGATGGGTGGAGGTGGGCTTGTGGGATTTGACTATCTTTTTGGCGGGAAGAGGACGGGAGGCTTTATCATGTCCGAGGTTGTAGCTGATGTTGATGTTGATGTTTTGGTGCGGGTTCATCCTCTGAGATTATTATAATCCGATTTGAAAGGACTAACGACCAGGCATTCATCGTTAACTGTAAATAGAGGGCCATAGTTGAAGTAAATAATGCTTAACCAGAAGCATTTTAATCAATTCTACTCATCTGCCAAGACCTTCATTAGGTATTCAGGCAGCTGCATCAATTCTTCGATTTTTACCTTCTAAGAGGAGGCTGGTTCGTTCCTTGCTTCACCTTCTGAGAGTAGCTTCAGCTTTTTTTCCAGCCGCTTGATCTGGAGGTGAGGTATATTGGATGGCTCTTCACTCATCTATGAGTCGATTAATCATATGTTCAAAAAAGTGTATTTGGAGTTCCAAATGATGAATGATTCATGTTATATATAAACAACAATATGGATAAATACTAATCAATCACTATCCCCTGGAAAAATTTATACAAATTAGAAAGTATACAACTGGAGAAGTTGAAAATGTTATGTGAATGTGGAGTGCTTAAAGTTTAAGGTAGAGGAAAGGTATAGTTGCCGGTGTCGAGAGAAATGCTGTATTTGTGGTTGTGGAGTTCAAAAAGATATGAATAAATGAGTGCAGTTATTGATGAGGTTGTCCTGAAGGAGACGTCTTTGAGAGATATGAATGAAGGAATTAATGGAGGTGTGCAGTTGCTCGAGAGCTAATTGATCGAGGCAATAAGTCGTCTCAATCCATAAATTACAAATCGATACACACTCAGCGATCAAAAAGCAGTAAAGCATTCCTAATGCATTCTGGTAGACAAGAAGAATGCCTTTGGGGTGGGAAATTACATCAATTTATGCCTATCCCAACTCAACAATTGGAAAACAAACAAACTATCGACTCAAATCATCCTCCAAATATTTCAAGATGAACTTATTCCATTTTACCTTTCTTCCAACAGCAAAGAGTTCCTTCTAATCTATGAGTCCGTTGATCAACTGTTAAAAAAAATGCTGTTGGAGTTCGACAGTCATAATCTGCAGGAGTCCATCTCCAATATTTACACAGATCTGTACCGAACATATTGGAAGACAAGCGAGCCACTGTGGTCTTCAGAATAAACTATCAGACTGCTAGAGAGACAACTATCTCTGCTTGAGCTCATCCACTACAACATTCCATATCCTTCTGGCCTAGTCAATACGGGTCTGCTCTCTAAGCACATCAAGCAAATGCTCATGTTTATCGGATAAAACAAAACTTCAATTCATCATCTGGCAATCTCTATTTATTCCAAATTATCTCAGCAATTCAACCAATCCAACTCGAACAGCAACACTTTTGCTAATTTATTCTCTATCTTGAGCAGTTATGGTGTCCATCTCATTCGGGATGTTTGGCCTACTTTCTACTCTCTACTCGAAGGTTCTCAATCTTTATAACTTCTCTAGCTTATTTTATGGAAATTGGAGCATCACGAAAACAGCAATGTGATAAAGCACTGCATGAACCTCCTCTTACAACATGACCCAACTAAACTTTTTTAGTAATGTCCTGAGTTGGTATACAACACTATAGTGAGAATGTTGAACAATGGCAGTCACTATCAGGATTGTCTATTTCACATGGATT
>Ga0210034_1003987_pt1 | contig 10178 bp, 16 predicted proteins | sample CryGeymeta201505_FD_185466 | JGI IMG/M metagenome (GOLD analysis project Ga0210034, IMG submission 185466) | Groundwater microbial communities from Crystal Geyser aquifers in Utah, USA - Crystal Geyser metaG 2015-05 (SPAdes) (version 2) | ecosystem: Environmental > Aquatic > Deep subsurface >... | reverse complement strand
ATTCCCGGATGACACGCACGCCGAACCCCTCGAACCGTTCCTGGCTGTCATTGGGCGCGATCGTGGCGATGGCGGCAGCAACATGATCCTTGGCGGCGGCGTAATCCACCGTCACCGGCCCGCCCGTCACGCCGAAGCGGTCCTCTCCCATAGCATGTGCCTTGTGCGCGGCGGCCAGCAGCGCCTTTGACGGCACACAGCCGTAGTTCAGACAATCGCCGCCCATCTTGTGGCCTTCCAGAAGCACCACGTCGGCGCCCATCCGCGCTGCGCCCGCCGCAACCGACAAACCGCCACTGCCTGCGCCGATCACGCAGATATCCGTCTTGATCTCGCTCATCGTTCAAATTCCTTTCCGGCCGCGAAAGACCTTCAACAAAACCGGCATCAGCGCCAGTGCGCAAAGCCCGAGGATCGGCCCCAGCACCATCGGCTCGAAGATGATGGACAGGTTCGGGCTATCGCCGCGGGCAAAGACGGCGCCCAGCCCGGCACCGACCCATGTGTAAACCAGCGTTCCCGGCATGATACCGAAAAACGTTGTGAAAACATAGCGGTGCAGGCTGACCCCCACAAGCGCGGGCAACAGGTTGGCCACGAAGAACGGCACCAGCGGCACCAATCGGATCAGGAACAGCACCGATAACTCGTTGTCGCGGATGCCTTGCGAGATCCGCCGTACCATCCCCGAAGAGGCATCCATCCGCGCCGACAGCGCCTCGCCAAATCCCATGCGCGCGGCAAGAAAGATGACCGTCGCACCGATCGTGGCCGAGACGAGGATGAAGAAGACGCCGGGAAACAGGCCGAACAGGAATCCTCCGCTCAAGGTCGCAACCGTCGCGCCGGGCAGCGAAAAACCGACGATCATCACGTAGATCGCCATGTAAGCCGCGACCATCGCCAGGTAATGGGCGTCCCGGTAGGCAAGCAGCGCCTCGCGGTTCTCGCGCAGCGTATCGAAGGTGAGGTAATCGCCAAGAAAGTACCAGCCCGCCACCGCGCCCAGCAGGATCACGGCGACGGGCAGGAACCGCTTTAGCGGGCTGCGTGTCGGGGGTGTCATATCTGTCATAATTTTCCATCCGCTGGATCAATGCGGTCAACATGCGCGCTGCGCCCGTCCTGCGACAGTCCCCTCACGCGGCATTGATCCGGCGTGACACAGACAGGCGCTTTACGTCACGAATTCCGGTCTTTCCCGAACTTATGCAAGGCAGAAGTTTCAATCCTGCTTTTCGGTTGCCTGCGCTTGTTGACACGCGCGACACGAGGGCCTATTGCCCGGTCTTCATACAGATTCTGCGGCTGTCGATCGGGGTCCGCCCCGCATCCGGCCCCGATGACAAGGAAACTGAGACATGAAACGCACCTACCAGCCGTCGAACCTCGTTCGCAAGCGCCGCCACGGGTTTCGCGCGCGGATGGCCACCAAGGCCGGCCGCAAGATTTTGAACGCCCGCCGCGCCCGCGGTCGGAAATCGCTCAGCGCGTAATCGCCTTACGCCACGGCGACCCGCTGCGGTCGAATGATGCCCCCCTTCGGCCTCCGATCCGGGGGGCTTTCATGTTGAAGGCTGTGCTACGCATGATGAGGCCCGGCACCCTCAAGAAGCGCGCCGATTTCCTGCGCGCCGCGCGTGCCCGGCGGGCACCTGTCACGGCCTTCCTTGTGCAGGCGCGGCAGCGGTCCGACAGTGAGGACGCCGATCCGGATGCGATCCGCGTCGGCTTTACCTGTTCCAAGAAGGTCGGCAATGCCGTCGCCCGAAATCGTGCCAAGCGCCGCCTGCGCGAGGTTGCCCGCGCCATCCTGCCGCTTGAGGGTCGCGCCGGTTGGGATTACGTTCTGATCGGCAAGGCCGGTGACACCGCCACCCACCCGATGGAGGCGATGAAGGCCGACCTGTCGCGCGCGCTGAGGAAACTGCACAAGTGACCCCGCTGGCCCATATCGCCGCCCTGCCCGTCCGGGCCTACCGGCTGCTGTTCAGTCCGTGGGTCGGGCACAATTGCCGCTATCAGCCGACCTGTTCGGCCTACGCGCTGGAGGCGCTGGAAAAGCACGGTGCGATCAAGGGCGCGTGGCTGGCAATCAAGCGGATCGGGCGCTGCCACCCATGGGGATCGGACGGTTATGACCCGGTGCCGAAGCCGGGCAAGACACGTGGCTGCGGTCACGACCATCACGACTGACGGGTCGGACGTTGCCCCGCCCCCCGCTTTTGCCGTATGGCTCTGGCCAGGTCCCGGAGGCGCGACATGCTTGACGACAACGACGAAATCCACCCGCTTTTTCACGGCGCGCCGAAGACGACGGAATTTCGCAAGCTGCGCAAGCGGATCATCCGCGACACCCGCGACGCGATCGACCGCTACGGCATGGTCGACCGCGGCGGGCGCGGCGCCAAAGGCGCGCGAACAGACAAGTGGCTGGTCTGTCTGTCGGGCGGCAAGGACAGCTACACCCTGCTGGCCGCGCTGACGGAACTGAAATGGCGCGGGCTTCTGCCCGTCGAACTGCTCGCCTGCAACCTCGATCAGGGCCAGCCGGGCTTTCCCGCCACGGTGCTGCCGGACTTCCTGACACGAATGGGCGTCGCGCACCGGATCGAATACCAGGACACCTATTCCATCGTCATGGACAAGGTTCCGCAAGGGCGGACCTATTGCGCGCTCTGTTCCCGGCTTCGGCGTGGCAACCTGTACCGGATCGCGCGCGAGGAAGGCTGTTCGGCGGTCGTGCTTGGCCATCACCGCGATGACATCCTCGAGACCTTCTTTCTAAATCTCTTTCACGGCGGCAAGCTGGCGACGATGCCGCCGAAACTGCTCAACGACGAGGGCGATCTTTTCGTGTATCGCCCGCTGGCCCATATCGCGGAGGCCGATTGCGACCGTTTCGCGCGGGCGATGTCGTACCCGATCATCCCCTGCGATTTGTGCGGGTCGCAGGATGGGCTGCAACGCCAGCAAATCAAGGCGCTGCTGGATGAGTGGGAAGCCCGCAATCCCGGACGGCGCGGCAAGATGTTCTCGGCGTTGATGAACGCGCGGCCCTCGCACCTGCTCGACCCTGCACTGTTCGATTTTGCCGGTGCAGCGGAACCTATGAAACTGCAACGAGCGGCACCAATGAAAATGCAACGACACTCACTTAAAGCATTGAAAATAAAGGGCTTATAATGCGCGAACGTGTCCGCAATGCATTGGATACCCTTGTTTTGTAAGTCATTGATTTATTGAGCTAAGTGGCGCGGATTTAACCACTTGCGGCCATGCGGCCTAGTTCGGCTTCCGGGGATCGTGGAGCGAGAGCAAGGCGCAATACTTTTGGGTAGCGTTGTTCGCGATGCGCATTGCGAACGCTTCGGGCTCACTTCCATAAATCTTGCCCTGGTCGATGACCGGCTTCCCTGATGAAGTGTCGCGGACCATATCACAAAGATACTCGCGCGCCGCCTGCCAGACTGCTTGCGAAACTATGTCCGCGTGGTCTGTTCGGTGCCAGTCTTCGTCACCGAGTAGCCAATCCACCGAGACGTCCAAACCCCTTGAAAGGGCCATCAGCGCATCTATGCCCGGCTTGTGACCCTTGAAGTAGTTTTCGAGGGTTCGCGGCGGTAGGCCGCACAGACGGGCCATCTCAGCCTTGGAGATGCCGCGTTCTTCCTTGATCAAATCAAGCCTCTGACGAAAGCCCTCGCTCCAAACGTCATTACCCATTGCGCATACTCCAAGTTTGGTGCATAATGCTCCACACGAGGAGCGAAGTATGTCACAGGCTAGCACACCAACCGAACTGACGGAACGGTATAATGCGGTACGCGGCGCATTCACCGCTCAAGGAAGCAGCCTCCACCAGTGGTGCAAAAGTCACGGTGTGAACCATCAGAATGCACGGAAAGCGCTGATCGGGCAATGGCAAGGACCGAAGGCAAGTGCGCTTGTCGAACAAATTCTCAAAGCCTCAGGTTTCGAAAAATGAACGCCTTTATAGATGCCAACGCCTTTTCGGACGTTAGCGGCCTTTCCGCGCGGCACGCAAGGCGCATCCTTGGGGAAGCATCGAAGGGTGAGGTATTCCAAGGTTGCCAACTTGAGGTTCTTGCCACCAGTGGCCAAGGTGGCGCTGGCGGCAGACAATACCTTGTCGCGCTGTCCAGCCTTCCCGCAGAGATGCAAGAGCGGGCGAAAACCCTCGATCTACCCTTGCGAGAGCCGTTTGACCGGCTTTCCCATGGTGAGATCGCCGAATGGCAGCGCGAGGAGGCGAAGTTCCGGCTGCATGTCATCACCCCGGCGATAAACACCGCGCCAAGAAGCACTGAACGCGCTCAGGCGCTCAAACAGATCGCCAAAGGCACCCATCGCGACCGAAACGGCGCGGCAAAGACGGTTTCAGAGCGCACAGCGCGGATTTGGCTTGATGCCTATGAGGAAAAGGGCCTTTCCGGCCTTGTCCCGAAGGCCTCGCCCGTTCGGGGCGTGCGCCGGGTGCTGGTTTCTCGGCGATGGGATGCCGAAATCGACCTGGACAACACGGCACGGGCGGCGGTCGCTTCAGAGCTGGAGCAATATGGCCGGGACGGGACGGCGGCGGGCTTGTCAACGCGGACCGTGGCGCGTCAATGCGGCCAGAAGCTGGCCGAACTGTCGAGGCAGCACGGATCGCAGCTTTCCCGGCAGAAGCTCACCGCGATTTGCGCCCTGACCAAGAAGTGGGCGTCCCGGTTCGATGAGTTCCGGCGTATTGATCGCTTCCGCCACGACAACAAGGCATGGGATGACCGCGACAAGCCCCGGATACTCCGGAAGCTGTCTGATAAGCCCATGGATGTTGTTTTCGGCGATGTTCACCCGATCGACCTCTATGTGCCGATGCCAGACAATCCAAAGCGCCAGCTTCGTCTGCGGCTCATCGCCTGGATGGATGATGCAACCCGGTTTCTCTGGGCGAAACTGGCCGTGTTCGGGCCGGGCACGGGCGTTCAAAAGACAGATATTGCAGACAGCCTGTTCGACCTGGTGGCAGGCGAGAACGGCCCTGGTTTGCCTGTCAACTTCTACCTCGACAACGGCGGCGAATATAATGGTGTCGCGAATGCTGTCATGGAGTTCCCGGAATTGTCCGGGCTTGTACCGGGCCGTGGACGCATCCGCGCCAAGCCTTACAATGCCGCGGCGAAGCCCATTGAGGGGGTCTTCGGTATCCTTGAGAACAACTATTTCCGGCTCATTCCAGGTTGGATCGGTGGGGATCGCAGCAACAAGAAAACAGAACAGGTCGGCAAGACGGTGCGATTTTCGGGGCCACTCGATCAACTGGTGATTCTAATCCAGAAGGCAATCGCCACCTACAACGACACTCCGCAGGATAACGGAAAGCTGGAAGGCCGCTCACCACGAGAAGCCTTCGAAGCGGCGATAGCGAATGGTTGGGAGCCGCAGCGCACAGACCCTCGCAGCTTCGATGAAATCTTTAGCGAACGGCATACGCGCGTCGTGGAACAGGGACGCATCAAGTTTCGGAACAAGCTATTCACCTCGGAATTCATCCAGACGCTGGGCTATGGTGATAGGGTCGAGGTTCGCGCACCCCTGCGCTCCGGGGTTGATCATGTGTTCATCCGGCGCGAGGGCAAGCCTTGCGGCGAAGCCTTCCCCGATCAAGCTTATCACCCGTTGGACACAGCTGGCGCGGTCGAAGCAAGTCGGCGCATCAAGGTTGCCAAGGGCGCTATCCGCGAACTTGAAGGGCAGCTCACGCCGGGCTTCGACGGTTTCGCAGAGATCACGCGCAACACCACGACCTTCAACCCAGGACAGGAACAGCCGGGCATCATCATGCGCCTGGCCGGTGAAGAAACTGAGACCCGAATTGCCCGCGAAGCGCTGGAGAAGGAGGCCGAAAGCAAGAGATGGAAGGAAATCATGGCCCAAGCCAATGAAGTGGACGGCCAGACTAGAAAGGCCAGCGGCGGCAACCGCTGACCCTTCGACAATGTGCAGCACAACGGAGATGAAGCATGCATCAAACACCTGAACAGACACCTATCATCGAAACGGAGGCGAGCGAAACGATAAAGTTTGTCGTCCGACAGATCGCGCTAACGGCGGGAATTGGGATCATCAAAGGCCCTGTGGGGATTGGCAAGACCCGGACCCTTAAGGGGCTGGTAACCGAATGGGAACGTGAAATCCGAGTGATTTACCTTCGGTCGAGCCCGGAAATCGACGGCTCCATTCTTGCCTTCACATCGGCGCTCCTGGAGCATTTCAATGTCTACGAAGGGCGCACACGCGAAGCCGTTCAGGCGCTTGCCGGCTTGCTGGGCAGCTATCCCTTCCAGGAAGGTCGCCGACCCACCGTCCTTGTAATTGATGAGGCCCAGGGCCTGAAGGTCAATGTGCTGGAAACGCTCCGTCGCCTCTATGACGATGGTGATAAGGCCCGCGAGGGAGATCGCTTTCATCCAGCCTTCGGAATGGTCTTCTGCGGAAACAAGCAGTTCTTGGGCCGCACCGGGCGCAAAAAGGAAATGGACTACGACCAGTTCCTGACAAGGATCGACGTTAGGCGCGTTCTTCCCGCGCCCAGCCGGGATGAGTTCGAAGCCCTGGCCGCTGCACTTTGCCCCACCGACAATTCGGCTGCGGCTGCACTGGCGCGGCATGGCGAAACCCAAGGCAATTTCCGGTTGATGGTCAAAGCCTACCGGCAAGCACGGATGCTTGCGGCGGGAAAGCCTGTGACGCTGAACGAAATCGAGAACGCAATTTTCATGATGGGAGATATCTGATGCAAAACCACCAACTGAATGTGAAAGACGAGCTCACACCTGAGGAGGCGCAAGACTTTGCCGGGCGCGACCTGCTTGTCACGCCATTGACGGCCGACGAGCTTGCGCAGCTTCAGACCGCTCTTGCTGGGGCGCAGGGCACCCTTTTCCGGCTCCATGAACTCATCAGCGAATGGGATGCCGCAAATGAAGGCGGAGCGGACGAAGAAACTGAAGTGGGCGCTGCGCTTTCGTCTGCTGACATCTCAGCCACGCTTGGCGCGCTCACCATTGTGCGGGGCATTCTTGCCCGCTCGAAGTTCATCCCTGCCCTGCCTGAAGGAATTGTCCAATGATCACCTCATCCGAAAACCCCAAGGCAACGCTGACCCTGTGCCGCGACGGCCTTTACATGGCATCCAATGACGCAATCGCGGACGTGGGGTCTCTGGCGGCGCTCCTGAAGCTGGTGGATGACCTGGTGACCGAACTCGAGGTTTCCTCGCGCCACTCGCACAAGATCGACATGATCAGCGCCGCCGCGAAGGCGGGCGCGGAGATGGGCGTGCGCGTCCAGGCCGATCTTGAAGGCATGCACAAGCAGATCGTGGATCTGATCAGCGCCACCACGCGCAACGGAAAGGAGGCGGGCAATGTCGATCAGTAACAAACAGATCGCCCTTATCCATGTGGCCAAGAGCAAGCTGGGGCTGACCGAAGCGGAGTTCCGATCTGGCCTGGTCGATCTTTGCGGGGTCACCTCCGTGACGGAGCTCAACCAGGACGGGTTCACGGCGCTCATGGGCTTGTTCGAATATCTGGGCTTCAAGCCGTTGACCGCCAAGGGGCCGGACTATGGCGCGCGGGAGGGCATGGCCAGCTTCGCCCAGCTCGAACTGATCAGGACGATCTGGAAGGAATGGTCGGGTGCCGATGTTGAAGACGGTCTGGCGGTCTGGCTGGAACGGTACTTCGGCATGTCCAGCCTGCGCTTCGTGACTGCCCACGACGCGCGCAAGGTGATCACCGCCCTGAAGAAGATGAAGGCCCGCGACAAGGCCGCATGACCTGCGCGACGCGACAAACGTTGAAGGGGGCGGTGCGCGGCATCGCCCCTTTTTGCTCCAAGCCTCTCAGCGGCCCGCTGAGCGGCTTCCTGTCTCTCGGCACCCCTCACCGCCGGAAATTTCTTAAACGCCTGTTAAACGCGTTTAAGAGGGGTCTGTGGGGCGTTTTGGGCGCGGCCTTCGATGGGCATTGAAATGCGCGCCGTGTTCCGCCTATCCTGACCGCTGACAGAAAGATCACAGATGGAAGCCTTCGGACCCTTTTTCCTGTTCTTCGGCATCGGCGCGCTTCTCGGGATTGCGTTCGCGGCGCTGATGCTTGCATGGGTCTTGGTGGGGCTGTTTTGCAAGTTCTTCCTGTTGCCCGCCCTGGAAGGCTTGCGCGCGGCGCTGGTGGCACTTCAGGAACGCCGGGAAAAGGAAAGCGGCGGCAGTTGACCCGCCGCCGCCCAGTCCAGTCCGGGGCAACCTTCATTCACCCACTGCACGATAACCGGAACGCTGTCCGGGGTGATCAGGGACATACGTCCGGATAGCGTCGCCTGCATTGATGATCATGCAAGCGAGGCGGGCGGCACCAGTGCTTTCCAACGAATACCCTTCCATCGCCGAAAGGCGAAAACTTGGCCTTTATGTCACGCACATGGAGGTCGAGCTTGCTGAGCGGTTCGGGGAGCATGCCGCCCGCCTCTTCCTTGAGAACTTCGGCGGCGGAGAACTGTTCGTTCCACTGAAGGCCACCGATAACCATCCCGTGAGCAAGCTGGTTGGTCGGGATGTGCTGGAATGGCTGATCACCAAATACGGGAGCGGTGCAGTCGAAGTCCCGCACGGGGCCATGTCGAGCAAGAATGCGCAGGCTATCCGCATCCGCCGCCTGATCGTCAACACCACCCTCAGCACGGTCGAAATCGCGAAGCTGACGCGCGTCAGCCGCAGAACCGCACGCCGTACCATCTGCACCATGCGTGAAGCGGGCGTTGCCCTGCCGCATCGCCCCCAGAACCCCAAATCGAAAGAGAAGTTCGAGCAATGATCGTCAATTCCGGAAACCTTTCCACCGTCTTCCGTGGCTTCCAGACCGTCTTCAACGAGGCGTTCGACAATGCGCCAAGCCACTTTGAAGAGATCACCATGCGGGTGCCCAGTTCGAACGCCGAAGAAATCTACGGATGGCTGGGCAGCTTCCCGCGCCTGCGCGAGTGGATTGGTGATCGCGTCATCCGCAACCTGTCGGTGCATGACTGGCGCATCAAGAACCGCAAGTTCGAAAGCACCATCGCCGTGCCGCGTGATGCGCTCGAAGATGACACCTATGGTGTCTTCGGGCCGATGATCTCGGAAATGGGCCGCGAAGCGCGCGACCATCCCAACGAGCTGGTGTTCCGCTTGCTGGCCAACGGCTTCAGCACGGCTTGCTATGATGGCCAATATTTCTTCGATACCGATCACCTAGGCACGAATGCCCAGGGCGAAGAGGTCAGTGTTTCGAACATGCAGGCGGGCAGTGGTCCGGCCTGGTATCTTCTCGATCTGAGCCGCGCCGTGCGTCCGATCATCTGGCAGGAGCGTGTGCCCTACAAGTTCACCGCCCTGGACCGCGACAACGATGAACATGTGTTCATGCGCGACGAATACATCTACGGGGTACGGGCGCGCGTCAATGCCGGGTTCGGCCTGTGGCAGCTGGCCTATGCCAGCAAGGCCGATCTGACCAAGGAGAATTACGAAGCGGCCCGCACGGCGATGATGACCCTGCGCGGGGATCATGGCCAGCTTCTGAACGTGCGCCCCACGGCCCTGGTTGTTCCGCCGGAACTGGAAGGTGCGGCGCTTCGGCTTCTGAAGAACGGCTCCACCATCGTCGAGGTGGGCGGGCAACATGTTGCCGTGACCAACGAATGGGCAGACAGCGCCAAGCTGATCGTCACGTCGCATCTGGCAGCATAAGGGGGATACGCCATGGCATGGCCGATATTGGGTGTCGTTCTGCGGGCTATGGCGGGCGGCGCGGCGCGGGGTGGTGCAAGCCGCGCCGGTCGCGCCGCCGTCGAACGGCAGACCCGCATTTCCCGGAGCATGGGCGATGTTGCGGGTGGCCTGGTCGAACTGGGGCGCATCGCCCAGGGCGGCCTTCAGATGAATATCCAGGTGGTCGATGAAGACGGCTTCATGGCTGCGCTGCAAAGCCTTGCGGAACGCGGCTCCAACATGCAGTCGGTGTTCCAGGAAATCGGCAGCTATCTTCAGTCTGAAGTCGAAAGCAATTTCGAGAGCGAAACCGCGCCGGATGGAACCGGATGGGCGGGCCATTCCACCGCCACTATAT
>Ga0210034_1003960_pt1 | contig 10220 bp, 9 predicted proteins | sample CryGeymeta201505_FD_185466 | JGI IMG/M metagenome (GOLD analysis project Ga0210034, IMG submission 185466) | Groundwater microbial communities from Crystal Geyser aquifers in Utah, USA - Crystal Geyser metaG 2015-05 (SPAdes) (version 2) | ecosystem: Environmental > Aquatic > Deep subsurface >... | reverse complement strand
ATGGTCGTAAAGCCGGCGATATCGTGCTGCGCCAGGTTGCCCAGATGTTGCAAAACGAAGCGCGAGAAAACGACATTCTGGGGCGCTGGGCAGGAGGTGAATTCATCTTATTAATGCCTGATACTGGTCCTCACGAGGCCGCTGATTTTTGCCAGTTACTGTGCAATAAGCTAGCGGCGATGACCATTAGCACTGGCACAACCTCTATTCAATTGACCGGTAGCTTTGGTATTTCGTTTACGGCGATTTCTCGCAGTATGTCAGAAGTGATTTCTGCTGCTGATGACGCCCTGTTTACGGCAAAACGTGATGGTAGAAATTTAGTGCGTTTACAATTGATTGAGGATTAAACCACTTTTATTAAAGGGACTTTTTTGCGCCTTAAAAGGCCTGTTGTTAGCGCCACGCCAAGTAATATGAGGCTGGCACCCATTAACATGCTCATGGTCAGTGATTCATCCAAAAATACCATGCCCCACAACACACCAAACACTGGTACTAAATAAGCGACAGTAATGGCTTTGGTCACACCAACATTACTCATTAGTCGGAAGTACAAAATATACGCAAAAGCGGTGCACACCAGCCCGAGCAGCAGAACTTGCCACCAACTTTCATTGCTTGGCATCACGGATGGTAGGTAAAAGAAACTCAGGGGCAAGAGGGTGAGAAAGGCAAAACATTGACTGCCAGTGGCAATTGCTAAGGCATTGACGCCAGTCAAATAACGTTTTGCCGTGCAGGCAGCAATACCATATAAAAAGGTTGCCACTAAAGCCGCGATAACCGGCAGTATACTGTTTGCCATTTCCATATGTTGACGAGCAAAACTCAACACGATCACCCCACAGAAACCAATAAAAAGCCCAAACACCGCGAGTCTGGGCAAGGATTCTTTTAGCCATACAAAGGCAACAACTGCACTAAACATCGGTGCGGTAGCATTAAGTACCGATGAATAACCCGCACCCAAATGAAAGGTGCTATAACTGAAAAGGCAAAAAGGCACGGCGGTGTTGGTTAAGCCAACCACAAAGATCACACGCCAATGGGTGATGAGTAGCTGAAGTTTGTTTTGATAGAGGAGAAACGGAAGAAGCACCAAGGCGGCATTACCAGTGCGCAGTGTAATCAGTAAAATTGGCCCAAACTCTCCCGTGGTGGTGCGCATGAATAAAAATGACGCGCCCCAAATGGCAGACAATAAAACCAGTTCAAAAGCGTATTTGAGCGGCAAGCTGCCATCCTTCTAAAGTAAGTTAATCATACAAGCGCTACACAGGTTTTGTATTACTGATATTGTGCTTCATGCCTCAACAATTGCGCTTTAATGTCGACCCCCCAAGCATAACCTGTCAAGGAACCATTCGCACCAATCACGCGGTGGCATGGCACAACAATGGTAAAAGGATTGCGCCCATTTGCTGCGCCGACCGCTCTGACCGCCTTGGGTTTGTCGATAGCTAGAGCAATGTCACGGTAAGATCGTTTCTCGCCATACGGGATAGTGAGCAATGCTTGCCATACTGACTGTTGAAATTCAGTGCCGCTAGAATCCAAGCTTAAATCAAAGGTTCGGCGTTTACCCAAAAAATACTCTTCCAACTGTGTTTTAGCAGATGTTATGTATTTATTGGCAAATATGGGTAGTTGGTGTTCACTAACAAATTTTATTGAGGTCAAACCCGTGCAAGATGCACTGAAGGCGAGACAGCCTAAGGGACTGTCCCAGTAGTCTAAAAATTGTGTATTGTTCATGCGAGATTCCACAGTTGTAATGTGAGGTAACTTCGCCAGGGCGCTGCTAACTCTGGGTTGATCTGATATTGTTCAAGTTGTTTTTTGATTACCAAGTCTGTGTTTAACCACTCATCAGGGGCAGACAAACCACGCAATTTTGTATAACTAATTGTCCACGGTCCTATGCCTTTGATGGCCAACCAATCATCCACCGAAGCGTCTGGATGTTGCCAACACCACACAGCCAATGCGTGCAAACTTTGGCGTCTGCTCTGAGGTATTCTGAGGAAACTTAGGTCACTTTGCGCCACGCTTTGTGGTGTTGGAAATGTCAGACCAAGGGCGCTATCGTCGCTGAGTTCCTGAGTCAATTGTGTGATTAAATTTATGGCAGCAGTGACAGACACTTGTTGGCCCAGTATTGCTCGGCAACCGGCTTCAAAAACATCCCATACGCCGGGAACACGTAAGCCTTGTATAAGTTGGTGTTCAGCCAGTCCACTGGCGAGTAAGTTTGCGTTTATCTGCTGAATATCCGCGTTTAAATCCAGTACCCTTGCGATATTTCGCAAGAGCTTGGCAAGCTGAGTGACATCATCCAATGTTATCGCAATCTTAAAACACCCTTCGTGCTCATGAATTGTGGCTTTAAACCAAACAAGCTGACCATTGCACTGGACATATCGAGCATAGCTATCGGCTTCTACTTGCTCAACGCCAGCTATCGCCCGCTTGGCTAAAAAATCCCGAAGCGCTTGCCAAGCAAAAGGACGGCGATAGGGTAACGAAACACAAATTTGTTGTTCAACCTTATTCTGCCGACTACGAATTTGCACAGGACTGAGGCCTGTTACCTTTTTTAACTGAATTTGTAGGCGTCGCGCGCTGGCAAAACCACAACTTTGGGCAATTTGTTCCACTGATAAATTGCTATGATGAAGCAACTGTTTAGCAAACAGCAACTGATCAAACAATTGAAATTGTTTGGGGCTAATGCCCAGTTGGCGTTGAAAAAGATCGCGCAAATATCGTTCGCCAATCCCTAACTTATTGGCAATTTCTGTCACACTGAGTTCATGATGGGCATGCAGTAAATGACTGGCTCGTTTGACCGTTGTGTCGGTGCCTTGCCATAAATTGGAGGTGGGCGCACTATCCGGATGACAACGTAAACACGGACGATAACCGTGTTGCATAGCCTGTTGGGCAAACTGAAAATATTCGACATTCTTCTCTAATGGAGGGTTGGCAGGACATATTGGACGACAAAAAATTTTTGTTGTTTTCACCGCAACAAAAAAACTGCCATCGAAGCGCGGATCACGACTTAATCGGGCTTGGCGGAAACGCGATGTATCAAACATAAGGTAACACCGTAAACTTCACATTAGCCTATATTAAGGCAAATTTTGTTGATGAATGCGACGAAAACGGCGGTGATTGATGAAAGCTAAGGTGTGTCTTTTATTGGCAGAGTATTTCCGCTTAAAAGCCCTTGTTGTTATGATGCTCAACATCAGCACTAAACATTACCATATGCTACACACTAAGATGCACGACAAACCTAACAAAAAGGCAGTAAAACGCATGGAAAAATATTACGAATGACCCCCAGATACACCCGCATTAAAGTGTTGTTGTTTTTTGCACTAAGTTTGGCTTGGCCTGTTCTGGCAGATGAGTGGCTAGACGATTTTGCTTCAGCGATTAGTCACAAAGCGGCGGATAAAAATTTACCCGGGTATGCTTTTGCTTTTGTGGATAAAGATAAACCAGCACGCATATATCTTTATGGCAAAGAGAGCGCGCAAGGTGAAGCTGTCACCACCGCGTCGGTGTTCAGATTGGCCTCGGTATCAAAAACCTTTACTGCTATGTTAATGGCTAAATACGTTGCGCAACAACGTTTGACTTGGCAACAGCCAGTTTCGCAGATATTGCCTCGCTATTCATTGTCTAAAAAGGATAGTGAGCAATTACTTTTGCAGCATATCATTGGTCAATCGAGTGGTTATACACCCAATGCCTATGACAACCTTATTGAGGCGAACTATCCTGTAGATAAAGTACTGAGTATGCTGGCTGACCTGAATCCTCTGTGTGAGCCGGGTAAATGTTACACCTATCAAAATGCCTTATTTGCCGTTGTTGAAGAGTACTTTCAGCAACATCACAGTTCCTATGCTCAAGCTTTAAATCAGACATTGCTTAAACCCCTGAACATGCCCTACGCCAGCGTAGGTAAAACACGCTTACAAGAGGCGCAACATTGGGCTAAACCGCATGTGGCAATTGGTAAGAGTAAGTGGCGCAGTGTATCGGTAAAAGACGATTACTATCAGTATCCTGCAGCAGCGGGGGTGAATGCGAGTATTGAAGACATGGTACTTTGGTTAAGAGCGCTGCTGGGCGAAAATCCCGGGGTGATTGACCATCAACTGGTGGAGACTGTCACCACACCGATGACACCAAGTAAGCAGGAAATTTATCGAAAAGACTGGCGTCCGTATTTGCTCGATGCGCATTATGGTTTGGGTTGGCGTATCTATGACTTTAAGGGGCATACGCTCAATTATCATGGTGGCTGGGTGCAAGGTTATCGTGCTGACATTGCATTTTCACCAGAATATCAGGTGGGGTATGTGATGCTAATGAATGCTGAATCGAACTTAATTAATCAATTCAGTGCACAATTTTGGGCAAATTGTTTTAAACAGTTGGAACAGCAATCTGCTGCGCAACTTGGTCAGCCCTAAGCCAACTGTGGTGAGAAAACCATAACTCAATACGCTAGTTACTGAGTTATGGTTACAGAAAGAAGTGATTAGTCTGTGGTTTTCAGATAAGTATAACCCTTTAAACAGGCTTCATAGAAGTCAGTCCATTTTACCCCTTCACGTGGGTTCAAATGTCCCTTCGCAACATGTCCATCGATCATACGTTTGACACTTTGCGCCATCGCACCTGGGTTGTATTGCATGATAGACAATACATCTTCCACAGAAGACCCTTTAACTACTTCTTCAATATAAAAGTCTTCAGGATCGTCGTCATAGCTGAAAATATGCACTTCATTCAAACGCCCAAACAAGTTGTGCATATCACCCATTACATCCTGATACGCACCGGTCAAAAATAGTCCGAGGTAATAGTCTTCACCGGGTTTGAGTTCGTGCATGGGAATCACATCAGCAATACCATTTGCACTCACAAACTGATCAAGTTTGCCGTCGCTGTCACAGGTTATGTCAACCAGTGAGCAGTTGATCGATGGCTTTTCATCCATTCGTGTTAATGGAATGACCGGCAAAACTTGGTCGATGGCCCATGTATCTGCAGCAGACTGAAACACAGAGAAATTACACAGATACTGAGAGGACAAATCGTAGTCAAGCTCACGCATCTCTTCGGGAATGAAATCAACTTCGGTGAGTCGTTGCTGTAATTTAACCATGATTTGCCAGTACAAGGTCTCAATCATGCCCAATTCTTCCAACGAAATAACACGCAGTTTGAACGCAGTTAACGCTTGTTCCTTCCATTGCGATGCATCATTAAATATTTCTTGCAGATTGTTCTGTTTCTCAATCTCGATGGACAACTCACGCATATTGGTGAGTAAAATGTGCTCGTCTTCGATGGGCGACGTATCGATGCCCATGGCATTAGCTTTGATTTCACCCACTACTTGGGTAACCACGCAACTGTGATGTGCTGTTATTGCCCTGCCGCTCTCACTCACTAAGGTTGGATGTGGCACTTTTTCCAAATCACATACTTGTTTCATGCCAAATACGATGTCAGCGACGTATTCTTCCATGCTGTAGTTTCTGGATGAGTCACTGGTTGACTGAGAACCATCATAATCAATGCCTAGGCCGCCACCCACATCAACATATTGCAGCTTATAGCCCATGTTGTAGAGGTCGGCATAAATCATCGCACCTTCGGTAATGGCTTCCTTCACCGCACGGATGTCGGTCAACTGACTACCAATATGGAAGTGCAATAAGGTTAGGCATTCAGCCATATCGTGTTCTTTCAAATAGCGAGCAGCGCTGATAATTTCGCTGATAGTTAAGCCAAATTTTGCTCTATCCCCCCCTGAACCTTCCCACTTACCGCGGCCTTTGACCGTCATTTTTGACCGCACGCCAATCATTGGCTTGATGCCTAATTCTTTGGACGTTTTCACTAACAGCAAGAGCTCTGAATATTTTTCAATAACCACAATAAACTTGCGGCCTAGTTTGTTACCAAGTAGGGCCAAACGCATGAATTCTTTGTCTTTATAGCCGTTTAAGACAGTCAGTGATTCTTCATTGGTGTTGTAGGCCATGACCGTTAGCAGTTCTGCTTTTGATCCTGCCTCTAGACCGTAATTAAATGGTGCGCCAGCATCAACGATCTCTTCTACCACTTCACGCATTTGGTTTACTTTAATGGGGTAAACACCCATGTACTGCCCTTGATACTCAGCGTCTTGTACGGTTTTGCGGAAAATTTTATTTAATAGTTCCACTTGCGAGCGCAGGATATCGTGAAAACGCACCACAACTGGAAACTGGATACCCTCTTCCTTGATCTCTTCAAGTACGGTTTTGAAATCGATGCGAATGTCTTTATTCTGCAGATCTGGCGTGATGCTTAGATTGCCATTTTGGCCGATTTCGAAATACCCGGCACCCCAACGATTTACTCTGTAAAGATTCTCAGAGTCTTCAATCGTCCACTTATTCTTGTTGGCCATAGTTTTACGTCACCTTGAACCAGTCGTTAACAAAGTGCCGAATTATAGAGAACAAAGCATGACAGTGCTATGACCAGTGGCATTTAATCTGTGCATAGCCATGTAACAATTTTGAATAAGCATTAAATCAGGAGCAAAGAAGCCGAGCCTAAAAATACAAAAAAGCCAACAACATCGGTGACCGTGGTCAGGATAACTGAGCCAGCCAATGCGGGGTCGATACCGATGCGATCGAGAAATACCGGAATCGCGATACCAGCAAACGCGGCAACCAACATATTCAACACCAAGGAAAACCCTATGATCACCGATAGCCAAGGGTTGCTGAACCAAAAAGAGGTGATCACTGCCACAATAATTGCCCATAACAAGCCATTAAAAAAAGCAACCAAGACTTCTTTATTGCTTAAGGCTCTTAAATTGGATTTAGCTAATTGCCCAGTCGCTAAACCCCGAATCGTCAAGGTCAGAGTTTGACTGCCTGTAATACCGCCCATGCTCGCAACTATTGGCATGAGCACGGCAAGTGCAACCACCTGTGAAACTACTTGGTCAAACACCCCGATGACTATCGATGCCGCAAAGGCCGTAACTAAATTTATACCTAACCACACAGCGCGACGTCTTGCGCTGGTAAACACCGGAGCAAATAAATCTTCATCGCTAACGCGGCCCATATGCGAGACTTGGGCTTCATAGAATTCTTGGAAGACGTCGATGCCGTCTTTTATGGTGAACCGCCCAACCAGTCTGCCGTCTTTGGCGATAACTGGCAGCATGGAACGGCCACTACTTTTTACCGCCTCAGCGGCATCATATAAATCCATGTCAGCTGCTAATACCCGATCAGAAAACTCAGCAAGTTGCACCAAGCTAAGGGTGGTGTCGCTGTTGAATATCGCATTGATGTCTACTTGTCCCAAATAATGGTTAGCATCATCAACCACCAAGACGCTGTCAGTGTAGGGAGGCAGTGATTCTTGTTTTAACTCATTAAGTAAGTCGCCTACGTTAGCGGACTTATGTACCGTATAGACGTCATGATTGATATAACGACCCAATTGGTCGTCGTCATAATTTAGCGCTTCTTCAATTAATCCAGACTCCTCTGGATTCAGCTTTTTAATGATGCCTTTGGCGACACGATTAGGCAAAACATCCAATATTTCGACTAAATGCTCAGCACTACTATTCAGGGCTAAGTCTTCAAGATTTTGGGTACTTAAAAGAGAGATGAGCTGCTCACGCGAGTCATCACGCATGGCCGCCAAAATGGGAGACTTTTTGTCTTCACTGAGGGTTTCCCACAGTTCAAAACGCAAATCTTTGGGTAGGCCCTCAAAAATAAATGCCCAATCTTCTGGTGAAAAATCCCTCGCAATTATCGGAACCGCAATGTCACCGCTTTTGAGTGCATCCAATGTCCATAAAAAGGCGTTTTCACGTTGCTCTTGGCTTACCATAGAAGCGCTCCATTACTGCTGGCTCTCGATTTTACGACATTTAGCCAACATTTAGCTATATAATGCCGGCCAAATCACCTTTTTACCGAATATAAGTGGTATTCGGCGGAGAATTATTATGCGTATCGCTATTTTGTCACGAAATGCCAAGTTGTACTCAACTCAACGTTTGAAAGAAGCGGGTGAGTTGCGAGGACACGAAGTGGACATCGTCGATACTATGCACTGTTACATGGATATTACGAGTAGCCGCCCATCGGTGCGCTATAAAGGAGAACCGCTGCCTAAATATGACGCAGTTATCCCAAGAATCGGTTCATCAGTCACCTTTTATGGCACATCGGTTGTGCGCCAATTTGAGATGATGGGGACGTTCTCCATCAATGAGTCAGTGGCCATTAGCCGCTCTCGCGACAAACTCCGTTCGTTGCAGTTGTTATCGCGCAAAGGCATTGGTTTACCCAGGACTGGTTTTGCTAATCATCCCGATCGAATCGATGATTTAATCAAGAATGTAGGTGGTGCTCCTGTGGTGATAAAACTGCTAGAGGGGACTCAAGGTATAGGGGTGGTTTTAGCAGAAACTCAAAAAACAGCAGAAGCAATTATCGAAGCTTTTATGGACTTGAATGCCAACATCCTCGTGCAAGAATATATAAAAGAAGCGGGTGGCGCGGACATTCGTTGTTTTGTTGTGGGTGGCAAGGTAGTGGCGGCGATGAAACGACAAGCCAGTGATGGCGAATTCCGCTCCAATTTGCATCGGGGTGGCACAGCCAGCTTAGTGCGTTTGTCACCCGCAGAACGCAAAACCGCCATAAATGCCGCAAAAACCATGGGGCTGAACATGAGCGGCGTCGATATTCTGCGGTCTAACAATGGTCCAGTTGTGATGGAGGTCAACTCATCGCCTGGCCTAGAGGGAATCGAAAAAGCTACGGGCAAAGATGTGGCGTCTATGATCATTCAATTCATTGAAGAAAATGCGCAACCGCATAAAAATAAAACGGTAGGGAAGGGCTAAGGTGGCGATAGAAAAACTTGAAATTGCTGGCGTAAGTATTAGGCCTGGAGAAACCAAGCAAATTCAGCTACCGACACCCAGGTTATTTACTGATACCAAGCTACCTATTCCAGTTCATGTGCAGCGTGGTAGACGAGCTGGCCCAACATTATTTGTTAGTGCAGCCATTCACGGTGATGAACTCAACGGCATCGAAATTGTTGCTAGATTGCTGAAAAGTAAAGCAATAAAAAATTTGCGCGGCACCTTAATCGCTGTGCCAATGGTGAATGTGTACGGTGTGTTAAATCAGAGCCGCTATTTGCCTGACAGACGAGACTTAAATCGTTCTTTTCCAGGCTCGGCAAAAGGTTCACTGGCAGGGCGTATTGCCAATCTTTTTATCACAGAAATTGTCGCCAAATGCCAATACGGCATCGACTTGCATACTGGTGCGATACATCGCAGTAACTTGCCGCAGATCCGCGGCAATTTAGATGATGAGACAACCTTGCGCATGGCTAAATCCTTTGGCTTACCTGTGTTATTAAATACCGATTTACGTGAGGGATCGTTGCGTCAATGTGCCGCTGAAATGGGCGTCAGTGTGCTGCTTTACGAAGCAGGAGAAGCCTTGCGTTATGATGAATTGTCGATAAGGGCTGGGGTCAAAGGCGTTATTAATGTCATGCGCGAAATAGGCATGTTGAATAAAAGAAAGGTGACCAAAGAACACGACATTAAACCATTGGTTGCCAGACAAAGTGGTTGGGTAAGAGCGAGTGAGAGCGGGTTAGTGAGTCATGTTAGTCAGCTGGGTGATCATGTGCAAAAGGGAGAATTGTTGGCAAAAATTTCAGACCCTTATGGCAACGAACTGAGCCGCATTACCGCGCCTGAAGAGGGTGTGGTGATTGGCAAACAGAACATTCCGTTGGCGCAAGCTGGCGAAGCGATGTATCACATCGCCTACTTTAAAAAACCGGACTCAGTCGCTATTGGACTGGAATTATTGCAAGATAACTTGGATTTGGCTGATCAGTCGATAGTGTTATAAATAACCGAAGAGGTGAATAATGAACACCCTAGACAATAAACATATTGTTGGTTCCTTAGAGCTGTGTGATCTACCAGAGCTCAGCATCACAGACCTAAACGTGCGGGTTGACACAGGGGCAACTACCTCTTCTTTACACGTTGACAACATTGAAGATTTTGAGCGAGACGGTGAACCGTGGGTCAGTTTTGATATTCACCCCGACAT
>Ga0210034_1003952_pt1 | contig 10231 bp, 11 predicted proteins | sample CryGeymeta201505_FD_185466 | JGI IMG/M metagenome (GOLD analysis project Ga0210034, IMG submission 185466) | Groundwater microbial communities from Crystal Geyser aquifers in Utah, USA - Crystal Geyser metaG 2015-05 (SPAdes) (version 2) | ecosystem: Environmental > Aquatic > Deep subsurface >... | reverse complement strand
CTTTTTCAACATAGTTATAGGGACTTGCCAATCGATAGTGTGCTTTATTTTTTCAATAAAAATAAAAAAAACAAAAAAGGAAAAGGACGATATTTTATTAAAGATGACACCTTGGTTGTGTCTCGATTAAGTATTTATCAAGATGTTTACTTTATTGAAGATATTCATTATTTAAAAATAATGGATAAGACAACATTTAAATTGGAGTATTCTGATTTTGGTATAATTGATAATTTAAGAAGAGCGTATAAAGACACCTATTTACATCTTGTTGATTCTACAATAGTGGTAGAAAGTGCAAAAGAAGTAAAAAAATGGCCAGTCGAGCTAAGTACAGGAAAAAAATCGTGGTACCATCATTATGAAGAAAACCCAATTTATTATATGGGAATTCCAATGCTTATTTTCTTAACGTTAGGTATTTTAAGATCAATATAAATAGGTCATAAATATGCCCATAGATTACTTAACAATGGTTTGCATAGATTGTCTGGGTTAGACAATTATCTGTTGGCTATTTTGGTCAAGTAGATTTCGGATTAAATATATATTATCAGTGTAGAATAGGATTTCAAACTCATAATTGATATTGATATGATGAACAACAAGGTATATTTATTTACGCTGATTTTGCTCAGTCAATTTGCTTGTTCATCACCATATCTGGAAATAAGCAAAACTAAAAGCAAGTTTACTGGTGAAGAGAGTAAAAAAATCCAGATAAAAGATGGTTTGTATGAAGCAGTTGATAAGTATGTTTACACATCTCAAAAAAAAATCAGAGAAATGGAAACCCCTTCATATAGATATTGGGTATTTCAAGATGGAAAGTTAGCAATGTCTAGTATTTTAACAAATAAAATTAAGGATTCAAAAGATGTTTTAAGTGAATTTAATCGTGATAATATGACTGGTAAATATTACTATTCTAATCCAGAATCGATTTATGGAGTCATTTATAATTATTTCGAATTCCAAAATAAAAATACTCATTTATATTTTAATGTAATCAGTAATGTTGAAATTCAATTACTTAAAATAGAATCTCTTTATGAGAAAATAGACCTAGAAAAAGAATATTATTTATAATTAGTCGATAGCACCTTCCGCCTTGCTAGTTTAATTGAAATAGATTCTTGGCCCGTAAAAGAAATTAGCTTAAAGAAACCTTTTTTATATGATTATTACACAAATCCAATGTATTATATTTGGTCAGCTATGATTGTTTTAATAACGATTGAGATTTTTAAATAATAATAAATAGGTCATAAATTTGACCAAAATCTGGCCAGATACTTGGGGATGGTATATTATCAAAGTTCAAACATTTGATCCAGTTTCTGTAGTTGCTTTTAATGAATATCGAATTATGGAACGTTGGTTTAGGATATTTAGTGACAAATTTGTTACATGTTTTAGCAAAGAGACAACTATATATTAAGCTGCTAGTTTTTCCACAAGCTGCGATTCCTTACTCACACTAGTTTGCAACTTAGATCTAGACGTAAGTATTCAATAAAAATCAAACTCGAAACTCATAAATCGAAATCATAATGAATATTCGTCAAATTGAATATGCGCCATAAACCCCAAAATGAGAGTTACAGAAACTGAAAATATTAGCTTTTTTAAAAACCAAATCAGATTAAAAACCCCAAACTATCACAAACATTTTAAGTAAGTTTCTTTCCAGAATCGAATCTTCACATTCGCCATTTAGCAAAATCCTATCAATCAAGTCTATGGAATTCTTTAAATCTCTTTTAGAATATGAATTAATCAGCGTTGGGCATTACAAACTGAATGCAATTACTTTGCTCTTAGTTTTACTGATATATGGTGTTACAAAGTTTTTATTGTGGTCAGTTAGGACATCTATTTTGAGCAAAAAACGATTTGTTCATTTAGATGAAGGGACAGCTTATTCCATTTTTCAAATCGTAAAATACATTGTTTGGATTGTTGCCATTGCTTTTATGCTCGAAGCCATTGGCGTTCAAGTGACACTCATTGTTGCCGGTTCTGCAGCTTTATTGGTCGGAGTCGGTTTGGGGTTACAACAGACGTTTAATGATGTCATATCAGGAATCATTTTACTTTCGGAACGAACCATCAAAATAGACGATGTTCTCGAAATTGATGGCGATATCGTTATGATTCAAGAGATTGGTTTGCGAACATCAAAAGGATTAAACAGAGATGATATTTCAATTATTATCCCAAATTCTTTAATCACAACGAATAAAGTGATCAATTGGAGTCATCAATCGAAAAAAGCACGTTTCAAAATTGATGTTGGAGTGGCTTATGGAAGTGATATAAACTTAGTGCTCAAAATTTTAGAAGAAAGTGCATTTTCTCATCCCGATATTTTCGATCGTGAACTAACAGAAGCGCGACTCATGAACTTCGGAAATTCTTCACTCGATTTCCAAGTCCTGTTTTTTAGCAAAAGCATTTTCCGAATCAGCAAGGTGAAAAGCGATATTCGAAGAATAATTTATACCAAATTTTTAGAGCACAATATCACGATTCCGTTCCCGCAAATGGATGTGCATGTTAAATCTGGAAAGGGATTGGATAAGGAGTGAATAAGTAATTTAAGTTTAGAACGTCATTTTTTGATAAAACTTAAATAAATCATTATTTCAACTGAAAAGTACTCTTATTCTTGAAGGCCGATAATAGATTGTTTATAAGGGGAATGAAAAAATGATCCAAAATAGGTTTGAACAAAGTTAAAAAAAAACAAAGCAAAACTAGCTTTGAAAAACTAATTGAAATAATTTATATTCCAAAAGTGTTGTTTAGTATGTTAGATTGGTTCTGATGAAACTAAGTTATTTTACTAAAATATAGTAGCAAAAAAACATATATAAACACATTATTAAACAATAGTTTATAATTATAATTTTTTCCATGTGTGCAAAATAAATTAACCTTAGAAAATTATGTTTACTGTACCTGTTATAGAACGTCCTGAATGGCGAAAATTAGTTCGCAGAGAAATTTCTCATAACTTTCAAAACTATGTGCTTCAAATGATAGTAGATCAAACTGTACAACAAGTAAAAGATGCCAAACTAACTGAACTTCAAGCAATTTCAGACTTGCATAATCTTTGTAATAAATACGCATTGGCAGTTCAAAATGACCTTAAATCAATATTTAAAGATTGGTAATTAAAATGAAAAAACTTTTAAGCATAGCTGAAACTTCAGAATTAATAAAAAATGGGCACATCTTAGTTTGTTCTGGTGAAGAAGAACTTCTTGCTCAGTTACCTAATGGAACTTGGATTGGAGGAACAATTCCATATTTCTTAACGGAAGAAAAAGGTGTTTTTGATCAATCTAAAATTTTTGTAACCGACTTTACTACAGTTGCAAAAAGCGCAACTGTTAAGTTTTATGATGAATCTAACATAGCATCTATTCCCAAAAATGGCTTTGATAATGGATTCAATTTTATAATCTTACCTGCACTAAAATCCATCCATCTGAATTTTGCATTACATGCTCCAGATTTTGAAGATTTATACAACAATCCACTTGTTGGTTTAATTTCTGGTACTGCACTTGATGAGTTAGGAACAAAAACGCCAAAAGTAATTTCTGGTTCTGATGGAGAAGTATCTGATGAAAAAGCAATAGTTTTGCATGTTGAATTAGCTTCTGACAAAGTCGCTCGCCTTGAAATCGTGAATATATTTGAGGAAGATTCAACTTCGCCTGTTTTATCTTTTGATTCAACAGATTTCAACTTCGAAACAGTTTATGTTGATGGAGTTGCTCAAAACTTTAGTCAATATTTGATTAAATCTGGTCGTGATATTCGTTTCCCATTAGTTACAAATCACGGAGGAGCAATAATAAACTCTAGCTTTATGGCTAATGACACAGAAAATAACGTTGTGAAATTCTACGCACCTTTATTTGAAAAAACAGAATATCGTTTTGCAAAACCTATAAACGATTACGTTGCTGATTTTAATGCAAAACTACCTAAAGGTGTAGATTCCTCAAGTGTAACATTTACCTGTAATTGCATCTTAAACTACTTATATGGTGAATTAGAGGGTAAATCTATCGGATTCTCTGGACCAATTACATTTGGTGAAGTAGCTTATCAGTTGTTAAATCAAACTTTTACTTATTTGATTATTGATTAAATAGACACTTTGGAAAAATTTAAACTAAAAAAAAGGCTGTTTTTGTAAAGAAACAGCCTTTTAAATTAAGAGTATCCTAAACTCTTTTTACAGTTAGTGAATGCCAAATTTTCCAATTCTATCGCGAGTTTAAAAACTCGTGATTTTTGTTTTCTGAACAGAATAATAAAAGAAAAAAAGAAAGGAGCATTTACTCCAAAATAGTCGTAACGGTCACAAATTATTCTATAGTTAAAAAAATAGGAGGCTTAATACCATCAACTCCAAAAATTAGAGTTACATAAATCAAGAAAAACAGTAAATCGATTTGTAAAAAAGCATGTTTCAAAATTGATGTTGGCCTGTCTTGTGGAAGTGATATAAACTTAGTGCTCAAAATTTTAGAAGAAAGTGCATTTTCTCAGCCCGATATTTTCGATCGTGAACTAACAGAAGCACGTCTCATGAACTTCGGAAATTCCTCACTCGATTTCCAAGTGCTCTTTTTTAGCAAAAGCATTTTCCGAATCAGCCGTGTTAAAAGTGATATTCGAAGAATAATTTATACCAAATTTTTAGAGCACAATATCACGATTCCATTCCCGCAAATGGATGTGCATGTTAAATCTGGAAAGGGATTGGATAAGGAGTGAAATCGAATTAAAGGAAAATTGCTGAACCGCTTGATAAAAAGGGATTAGATGTCGAAAAGCTTTAAAGTGCTTTTAAATTGAATTAGAAGCCTTTTTGGTCTTTGATGCATTAATCAATTTGGAAAATAGGGTGGTTGATTGTAGTTTGAGATTTATTGGTGTTGTAAATTTTAACAACGAAATTTAAAATGAAATGGATATTCAACAAAGAAAAATAGAGTTTGTTCAGCAATTTCTAAATCTTCAAAACGAGGAAGTTATTACTCGATTGGAGCAATTATTACATGCTTTCGTAGAAAATAATGAGTTCAAGCCCATGAGTGTTGCCGAGTTTAATCAACGTATTGATAAATCGATGGAAGACTCTAAAAATGATTTAGTAATAAGCTCAAATGACTTAATTTCAGAAATTGAAACATGGGGCTAAGGGTATATTGGACAGAATTTGCCAAAACTGAACTTAAAAAAATCTTTGATTATCATAACGAAAATGTCAGTTTAGGCATTGCAAGACAAATAACCACTCAGATTGTCGAAAAAACAGATGACTTGAGCATATTTATAGAAATGGGAGCAATTGAGGGGTTACTGAGTGATAGATTACAAGAATTCAGGTATTTAGTGAGTAAAAATTACAAAATCATATACTGGGTAAATAAAGACAAAAATAGAATTGAGATTATTGATGTGTTTGATACGAGACAAAATCCAGTAAAAATGGGAAGAAATAAGTAGCGAAAATCAACAACTAAAGTTAATAGTTGTTGCAAGTACTAAAACAGAATATACAGTCAGTGTAAATATTCCCTTCCAAGAAATCCTGCACGGAGTTAACTTATTTAACACATTCTCTAGATTGTCAAAAAGTTCTTCAGTCTTAGTAGGATTTGCAATCACAAAAAACAATTAAAAACTAGTATTTGATTTTTATTATCATATTACTCTTGACTCTCCCCTTTGGTCAGGCTTTATCTTTTGAAAAAGGAGCAAAAATGCGCGGTTTACGAATCGGCGAAGTATCAAAAATTACTGGAATTACCATTAAAACTCTTCGCCATTTTGATAAAATTGATTTATTACGCCCATCATCACGCGATGAATCGGGTTATAGGAGATATTCACGCCAAGATTTATTGAAACTTCAATCTGTCTTGTTTTATCGTGAATTAAAATCCCCTTAAATGAAATAAAACAATTACTTAATGAAAATGAAATTCAACTGATTGATCATTTGAAAAAACATGAAAAATCAATGAATTCGGAACTTGAACGCATTCAAACATTACTCAAAACCTTAACTAAAACAATCAAACACATGGAAAACAATACTCCAATAACCGAAGAAGAATTGTATGAAGGATTTTCAAAAGAAGAAATCAAAGCAATTAAAACTGAAGTTCAAGAAAAATATGATCCTAAAATCGTAGTCGAATCTCAAAATAAGGTAAAATCTTGGACTCGAGATCAATTAAATTCCAATAAACAAGTCGAAGCATCTATTAATTTTCAGCTAAGTGAACTCATGCATTTACCAATCGATTCACCAAAAGTTCAAGAACAAATTGCAAAACACTTTGACTGGGTAAATCAATTTTACACCTGCACCAATGAAATCTACATTGGATTATCCGATTTATATGTGACTGATGCTCGGTTCATGTCGCATTATGAGGAGATAAAACCGGGTTTAGCTCAATTTCTAAGTAAAGCAATGAAAGTTTATATCGAGAAATAGCAGTTCTCAATAGAGAAAAATTAAATTTTGAGTCCACTCCAGAAAGCCAATTTTGTCGGTTTTTACCCATTTAAATAGTATGAAATCGTCGATTCTTTTGCAGTAAACTACTTTTCGGTTTAGCTCAATTTTCACATTTGGAAAAGCTGATTTTGAATAATCTTTTATTATTCCCATAAGCAATTGATTTTATGAGAATTATATTCAATTAAGCTTTATTCAATGTTCTTTTTCTAAGTTTTTTTAAAACATACATTCCACCCGAAATGGCCAAAATGGAAACACCATCAAGAGGAGCTTGTGAAGGACCAACTGGAATTTCTGGTGGAGGTAGTTGCGCAGAACTAATCGAAACCATGACTAAAAGAAGTACGAGAACGGTTAATGAAAATCCAAAAGTGGTTTTTAAAGTGATATTCATAGCGGAATTATTTTGATGGTTAAAATTTTAACTGAAACAAAACTCATTTCAATAAGGTCATTTTTTGAGTTAAACAGCGTTTCCCATCTGTTAAACGATAGAAATACACTCCACTTGATAATCGGACCGCATTAAACTGAACGGTGTAATAACCGGGTTTCATAGTTGTATTCACCAAGGTGGACATTCTTTTTCCGAGAATATCAAACACTTCCAATTTAATGGTTGATGTTTCCGGAACGCCATATCGAATGCTTGCTGTCGGATTGAATGGATTCGGGTAATTAGTTGATAATTCGAATGTTGCAGGAATCCGATCATCTTCAATAGAAGTTGTTGTTTTTGCATCAATAAGAAGTATAAAGCGGCTTTCTTCCTGACTTGTAATGGCAGTTAATTGGGGTTTTGATTCATTTTTTGTTGTCAAAGACCTCTTTTTCATAGCTGCAAGATTAATGATTACAGCCTTGTTCAATGAAGTAATTGTTCCATTTAGATTGTCTTTTAGCGAAATCTTCCAATCATCAGGAAATAGAGTATTATCTAATTCAAGTTTGAACTCACCTTGAATGGTTGAATTTAGAACTAGTGGAACTTCAAGATTTCCTTCTTCCAGTGTAGTCGGTAAAATCGCCCAAACAGAAGCTTGAGATCCTTTAGCGCCCAGCATCACATAGTTCTGACTCAAAGGTGTTTGTTTTACCGCTGCTTTTAGATGTAACTCAGATTCCTCGTTTTCAGAAAACTGCAAAAATACTTGATCAGAAAGCCCCGAATCATGACTGATTTTTAAATCAATAATTGGTGTTTTAGAACTAGTTGATTCATCATTCAGGTTAATCTTTGATGGATTATTCTGAGTCGTTTTAGCCGTTAATGGAATTGAAAGCGTTGGACTAGCTGCTGAAGTTTCAACAAAAAAAGCTTGTTTTGACGCAATTAATCCATTTTCAAGACTTCCTGTGGTTCCATTCCAAACTCTCCAATTTGAAATAGATGCATCCCAACTATAAATGCTTTCATACAAATTGGTGTGTTCTGATAAATCCCAATCAATTGTTTCGGCGAACGGATTTCCAAGCAGTGTGAATCCATCAATATTCGAATTTAATAATGAGCTCAGATTTTGATTGGCTAAAGGTTGAATGCCAGTTGAAATAAGCGTTTTTGGAAAACCTGAATTTCCACCAGCTAGAGGACTGTTATCATCATCAAAAGCATACAACAAAAAACATCTTCCGATAGTCATTTCATCGTTTGCAGACGAAGGTGTGATCCAATTTGATCCATTAATTGTTCCATCAATTGTATTCCTTAACAAAACATTGGGTGAACCATCTGTTGACTTTGCATCCGAAAATCCTTGAGTCCAAATAGGATTTAACCATTCAGAAAATGTTAAACCGCTAATCGGATTTGCAATCATAAACCAGCCCTGAGAACCAGAAAGTGTAGTTTGAATTTGATTAATTGGGATAGTAGAAAGCACTCTGCCACTTGAAGCTGTATTATCGAAACCGAAGAGTTCGCCATTCAAACCATTTGAATAATCTTCAAGAACGGTTCCATTTGCCTCATTAAACAGCCAATAGCCAACAATTGATTCGTAAAAACCATCAGGAGTTGCTCTTTGCATATCCGTTTGAATTTCCTGAGCGGTGCGAATTGTTTTCAGATTCTAAATTCATCCATTTCACCTTTAAAATAGTATTCTGCTGATCTTCTTCGACCAATATCGAGAACAGTTGTAGTATTCACTAGAGGAGTTGTTTTTGGATTTGCACCGTTATTGGTTGTGCTTAAGGCTTGTCCGTTAATATAAATCTGCCCAAAAGAATTTTCAGGATCATACTGACAGGTTAAGTGAACCCACTCATTCAGCGGAATGGATTCGGTTGGCGCATCAAGATAAACGTACGTTGTTGGGATAAATCGAACAAATCCTGCACCTACTAAATGAATTTCCATAATTCCTAAATCTTTGCTCAACAGAAACTGAACATCATCATTGGTTGAAGCTTCCCATTTGAGCCATAATTCGATCGTGATTTTATTAGCATTAAATAAATTATTGTGTGGAACCGTTACATAATCATCAATTCCATCAAATTTTAGAGCATTTCCTGCTTCTAGTTGGAAATTCACTTCCAAGCTTCGGGCAATGGCAAATTGACCAAATTCTGTGATCTCGGAAAAGGTAACGGTTGAACCTGAAACAGAAGTGGCGGAAGTTTTGAGAAGTGTCCAAGCAGATAAACTGTTTATAGGGCGAGAGTATAATTTGTATTGATCTGCAGTCGCTGCGCCAGCATTGCTTAAACTATCTGGAATTGTAAAAGTAATTGATGACTCAAAAGTGCCTGGGCTTTGCATTGGTTTTATCATCCAAAAGGTATTCATATAAGTGTAATTGGCTTCCTGAATGAGTTCAGGATTTGCATTAAAATTATAGATCATCAAATCGATAGGAGAGTCCGTCGGTTCAGTAAAATTAAGAGAAAGATTATTTCCTGCATGAGATCCGGTGCTAATCGATTGAAATTCTGTTGCATTTCTCGGATTCATCAAAAGAGAATCATTGGTTCTCCAGCCGTCAGAAGTATCGAAGTTGAAGCCAGACAAGGTTCCATTGTTTCCATAAATTGGATCAGAAGTGCTTGTTCCGGTTGCTTCATTAAATGCCCAATACCCAATCAAAGAGTCAGATATGGAAGCCACTGAAAGATGCATATCACTACGAATCTGTTCTTGAGTTCGAGCATATTTCCAAATTCTGACTTCCTCAATGCCGCCTTCATAGAAATAATCTTCATTATCATCCTGATATTTACCAAATCGCACAGCATTTGAAACGGGATAAATAATATTCCCAGAAATCGAATTAGAACTCACGATTTCAATTCCATTCATAAAAATCTTGCGAGAAGTTCCATCATAACTTGCGGCTACATGCGACCATTGATTAAGTGGTAATATATTTTCTCCGCTAGATAAATTTGGAAATGTATTTCCAATCTCAGAACTCGTTTTGATATTAAAAAGGATTCCTGATGTTCCATCGAGAGCAAGTGAATAACCACCACCTTATATGTTAAAAATAGAATTTAATAGTCAAGGTATTTACCTTTCTGTGTGAGAACCATCCCTCCACTGGAATTCGATTCCGCATCGAAGTTTGTTCCCGCAGTTAGGTTGAGTTTGTGGTATAACTTGGTGCTAAGACACCGCGTATTGATAAGAATAAACGATGCCTGACATTCTATAACATAAAG
>Ga0210034_1003941_pt1 | contig 10251 bp, 11 predicted proteins | sample CryGeymeta201505_FD_185466 | JGI IMG/M metagenome (GOLD analysis project Ga0210034, IMG submission 185466) | Groundwater microbial communities from Crystal Geyser aquifers in Utah, USA - Crystal Geyser metaG 2015-05 (SPAdes) (version 2) | ecosystem: Environmental > Aquatic > Deep subsurface >... | reverse complement strand
CGATTGTGGAGGTAGGATTCGGAGACTTTAATATCACTGGTAAAATTCTGTTCAATGACAACCAAACCTACACAGGCTACGATGTAGTCGAATCTCTCAAGAGGCCAGATACAGAGAACAAATTTTTTAAGATAATCGGCTAAATCACCGACCTGAAATAAATTGAGGGAGGTGATTTGTTGATCTCCAAAGATGTGCAGCAACACTGGCCTAATGCCTAAGTCCAGTTCTTCTTCCAAAGCATCCTGCCCAAGTTCAAGTACGCCATCATTACCAACGATTACAATAGTGCCAACATGAGGCCCAATATAAAATTCGGGCAAATGTATCCCATCAACATCGATAAAGAGACATCCCTACCGAAGCAGTTGGTCTACCAGAAAAACTATGGCTCGAATGACAAACGGACTTTCGTTTTTCCAAAAATGCCTTGGTGATAAAAAACTTGAATTTATCGTTTAATAATTGTAATATGAAGGCCATAGCAAGTTAACAAACATCACAAGTTGACCTTGAACTGCTGTTTGACGAAAGTGATCGTCTGTGTTAGTTGACCGTTTTTGTTAAACTGATTCAGAGTAGCGGTGCGATCTCGGATGAAAACTTCCTTTATCAAACCATCTCTTTCTTTTGGGTAGAGTTGCGATATGTCTGCCAACAGCATCATACAGTTCTGAACATATTCTAGCTTCGGCCGTTTAGATTTGTCAGTCGTTAGCCGAATGAACTCGACGATGTAGGGCATGTAACCAGGCACATCGGCCTCGAATCGGGGATCACTTATACCGTGCATGATGCACATTTCAGTCTCAATGATGGCTTCCTGCAATGACTATGCGTAGTTTAAGTCGGTAATGGAGAGGGCGCCTTCACATGAGACGAAGAGCAAATTCATGACTGTTTTGACATGTTTGTAGCAAATGTCTCCGCATTGCAAGAAAAGTTATCCGATGCACATCAATACGTCTAGTTTTAAGTCTCTGGAAATGTAATTGTCCTGAGTATCATCAAAGGTACTTTGTAGAGTTAGATGATTTGGTTGATGATCGGATCGACCTTATCTGAAATTTGCTCGCGGTAGGTGGCTGCAAAATCACAAATGCATGAAACGGTAGCCCTGAACACATCATCTTGATTGGTTTTCTTCAAACCATGCTAGATGTACTTCCAAAAATCGTCAATCAACCTGCGATCATTGGGAATGAAGAAGGCCAGAGCAGACACCAGATAGAAGCCATCTCCATCCACGTCGTTTATTCTTTTATAGTGTTCCACCACTAGATTGTACAAAGTAGACAATTGGTCCATAGTGATAGAACCGTTTGATTTGCGAATAGTCATCAAACAGATTTGTGCAATTGTCAAAAACCCAGAATAAAAAAGGTCCCGTTTCTCATGCTCTAGGTTGTGAATACTGGGATATGTTTTGAGCACATAGTCTATGTAGTTGTTGCAAAGGCCTATGTTGCAGGAACATTTTATGAGGTTGATTATGACGTTGAATATCTGGCTGATGATGTTGTTGGCCCTGTTTGGGGCAAGCAAAATTTCCAGGAAAACCTTTATCATATATTCTGAGTGAGGTCCTACTTTCTCTATGCTGGAATGAGAACCGGTCAAGTTATCAACTATCTTGCATACGTGTTTGAGGTAAACCTCGGAACTACCCATTTTGACAACGAAAGACAATATATCCAAGAAATGTTTGTGATTGAGAATGACCTCAGGGACCTCCTAAGTGATCAGGCTAAGAGATTTGATGGCTGATAGCTGCACGTATTGCACCTTGTCCTGAAGGAGAGCTACCAACTCTAGAAGAGATCTATTAACTAAAATTTGTGACTGCTCTTCAGGGAGGCCTAGAAGGAGTAGAGAGAATGCACGAATACTGGCTTGTCTATATTTCCAATTTTCATTGTGAATAGTATTGGTTGTAAAAGTGAGGATTTTTTGTTCGTATTATTTAGAATCATCTGTGAAGATAGACTCCAGAGCTAGGGCTGCACCCTAACTGATTCCGTTGGCTTCATCGTCATCTTCCTCAACAAAACACAAATTCTCCAAAAGTATTTACACCAATTTTTATCCCAGCTGGCCAGTGATGTATTTATTCATGTTGGGATTTGACTCGATGTTCGTTTACTAGCGAGCAATGACGCTCCACAACTACATTGCCACGATGCATGTGCTTTCATTTTTGTGGTTGCTAAGAGTAGGAAAGGTTGCGTTAGCGATGGCGGTGAAGTACTGACCATGGAGCAGTGAGAAATAAAGTTTGACGAATTCAAGCATAGCCTGTAGACTGTAGTCTGCGAAATTTCCCTGATTGATGGATTCAATAAGCTGAGATAGCAGGTATTACTTGTATTGGTCGTTCTTCATGATGGTTCCCATGGCGGGGAGACCATCTCTCAGAGCCTTGAAGGCAGTCTCAACTATATGAGGGTGTGAATCCTTGATACCAGTGCAAATGCCCGCGAAAATGGTCTCCTGCTGAGCTTCTTCGAATGCAAAGGTTGACTATTTAAGTTGCTCACAGACGAAACCCACAGTCAGAATAGAAACTTCTTTGACAATAGGGTCCTGGTTTTCGATGTTGCGGGTGATTTTCTAGACAATTCCAGGCCACTAATTATTGGGCAATTCGATGCAGCAGATGGCTGCAACGATCTGAATCAGACAAAAGGTACATTGGCAGCTGCTCTCCTGATGACTTTCTCTGGGTCGATCATGGTGTTGAGGACCATGTCCTTGAAGGCAGACCTATTGGGAGGGGTCATGCTGTACCAGAGATAGCCATTGTTGTTCTGCGTTGATGGAGGAGTACTTTGGTCTTGAGGGAGACCGTGAGGAGGGTGCCTGCCGACTGGCGCACCGATATATCAATGGATCTGTTGTTGAAGATGTTAGCGTTGTCGAGGAAGAACTGTTCGGGTTGTTCTTCTCGATGCTTAAGGAGAGTACTCTCTGCGTTTTTCTGCACAGAGGGATCGTTGGTGAGAGTAGCTGCCTTTATCAAGTCGATCATTATTATTACCTAATTGAGAATTTGCCTCCAACTTACAAACTACTTCAATTAATAGCCATCATATTACTCAGTTTCTAGCCAACAAATTACTTCAGTCACGAGTTAGCAGTCAAGGAGACCCTCAACCCTTCAAATCCCACATCCATAAGCAGCCATAGTAAAATGAATATACAGCTATAGTCAATAATTGATATCATCGAGAAGTTGCTCATCGTCGATATGACCTCCTTTGCCTCCCATGCGCTACATCTCCTCTATCGTATCTAACTTATAAGTGAAGTTGATCAACCTACATCATGTGGAATGTACCTCTCACGCAGCTCCTCCAGAAGACTGAGCTTTTATTCAATACCGTCTTGCATAAACTGGACATATCCCCGGCTTGTGATTTTGCTCCTATCCACCTCCATCTCGTTCAGTTGACTCATCTAACCCTTTATTATGTCTATCTCTCGCCTCAAAGCGTCACTATGGTTGCGGATCAGCTCCTCCTCCTCAGTGAATAGCCTCTCGTTCATTTGCGTCAGCACCTGAGCATTGTACTCTTCATCCTGACTATTCGCAACTGTAGCTGCCATATCTTACCAATTTTCAGGTATTTCATACTGTGGAGCCTGATGATTCATCATTTGCTGGGGATACTGTTGTTGACCTCTTTGCTGAGGCTGTCGACCGTAACCTGGCTAGTAGCAGTTGGGAGGTTGGCGCATGCTAGCGTTGCCTTGGTTCATGATGCCTGAATAATTATGGGACATGTTCTGGGAATGAGACATATTGGAAGGTTGTTGATACATCCTGTTTTGCTGTTGAGGTTGGTTGAAAAATTTAGGATTCTGATGATTAGTACTTTTGTTTTGTGGAAGGTAGTAGGGAGTTTATGCCTAGATGTCCATCGGTTCAGGTCTGCGATTGATTGAACCATATTGTGAGCTGTTATATCTGTGCATTCCTGTTGGCACTTATCGCTATCTATTGTTTTCGTGAGCGTCCATACCAACAGGTCTCTTGTTTCCTACGTTTACACCCTTGTTGTTCAGAAGAGCTGGGGGCTGCCCTACTAGGTTGTTATTCATGGGTGCCTTGTGCCCTAAACTGTTTCCAATGTGATTTTTTGTGACAGAAGATGATTTATTATCTGGTTTGGATTGAACCTTACCAGCATTGAATGAGCTTTTCCTGCCTGTAAGCTCCTACTTCGTCGTCACTTTTTTCTGTGGAGCCTCTTCCATCAATCCATACTACTTCTGAGCTTTTCCTCTTTTCTCAGCAATATCGTCAGCATCATCATCGTTACTGATCATGATTCTAATGGCATTTTTGTTTTGTCTGGGCAACATCATTTCTCTTGCCTTGATGTCCTCTTTCGAAACAGGATCCTGAGGCTTCCTTAGCTCCTTTACTCTGTCAGCATATCTCAAGGTATTGAGAGTATTTTCGGATGAAGCAGATGAGGGTGAAACATTTCCTATCATGACTGTTCTACAGAAACCAATGAAAGAATCTTTAAGGACCATGGTGAGCTTGGAACCTCTGAAAGGAGTATGGCCCTTTCCTTGGTCTAGAGCCCTGATACATTCTTTGAGAGACAGCAAAGATTTGTTGATCTAAGCACCATCGATTCTGGTTTGTTTTCCCATGTCCATGTGATCGGCACCCCTCTCATTACCCGCCAAATCGATAAAAGATATTTTTCCGAATAATTTTTTTCCATCTTTGAGTGAAATTTGCAAAATAGCATGTGAACGTGAGGAATCAGCATTGGCAGAGTTCATCGAGGTGACTCTTTCTTTGCTACCTTGAAGCAAATACTCAAAAAATTATTCGCTGCAACTGACGGGAGCCTCTTCAAGTCCAATAATGTTAATATTGTTTTTATTGTCCTCTCGCAATTTGAGCTCGTTTCGTTTATTCAACAGATCGAAAAGTTTACCACAGTATATTTCGTAGAAGGAAAGACGGGCTTTGAGATGTTTGAAGTGAGGCTGAATGAAACTTTAAGTACGCTTGCCAGGTAATCGAATATGTCGTTGGCGCCAAGAGTGTATAATCCGGGAATACCCTGATTTATGAGACCATTCATTGTGTATGTTTTTCCTGAACCTGTCTGTCCATATGCGAAACAGGTGACCTTGGCACCCTGGAAGGCGGAATCAACGAGCGGTCTTACAGCCTGTTCATAGATCTGAATGAAAAGATCTATACTTATTCGTTGTGAGTTTGCTAATCAAAGGCGAAATCGAAGTTGAAAATGGTCTACTCAAGATACTTGGTGAGGTCGACCTTTTGCCTGGCTCTCGAGATAGGTACTTATACTAACTGACGATGACAGTGTCCTAATTCTTGACAGAAATGATGTCGGTCTATCCCTTGCTTTCTTCTTTCTTAGAAAGTGGTCGCTTGCGAATAGCTACCAGTATTTTGGGTTGCTCCATGATTTAAAATTTGTATTTATTATCATAACCCATCCTTATTTTTAACATTCCTGACGTTTAGATTAGCTTAGAATATAGGATGACTAATAGAAGTTATGTAAGAACCTGTTTGATGAAGATCACGAGCATCAAAGGATGCAATGATAATTTGTAGGGTCATACTTGAGTCCGGGAGGACAGGTCTTGCAGCATGTGCAAAGAGGATCGAAGTTTGAATATGAAGGACAGGCAACACAAGTATATCCGTTCCAGATGGGTAAGTTGCTTGGACAAGCCTCACAAGTTCCGGTTGAGGGATTAAGATAAGGGATTGTAGTGGGGCATTGACAGCTGTTGGTGCTTGGGTTCCAAGTGCTGGGAGCAGCGCAGCTGGTGCAGGTGTGAGTAGTGGCATCATAGTAGTTTCCAGAGGCACAATGGCAGGAAGCAGTGGCTGTGTCGAAGATAAATCCAGGAGGACAACATTGGCATGAGTTACTGAGAGAATCCCAATGGAAGTTGGGAGGACAGCTCTGGCAAGCTGAGGCAGTGGAGTTCCAGAACTGAGGAGCAGTGCAGCTGACACAAATGTGAGAGGTGGTCAGATAAGGATGAGAAGCGGGGCAATGACATCTGAAGTCAGTGGAATTGAGAATGAATCCAGCAGGACAAGAGATACATCTTCTGATGCTGGAATCCCAGGCAGCAGGGGCATTGCAGGCAACACAATGGTTAAGGGCGTTGAGGTAAGGAGTGTTAGGAGGACAGTCACAAGAATAAGTGACATTATTGAAGATAAATCCTGAGGGACAAGTTACACAAGCACGAATCTGATGATCCCAAACGGTAGGAGGAGTGCAAGCCACACAATAGTTAGATCCATTGACGTGGACGAGGGTGGTGGGGCAGATGCAGGTGAAGTTCACGGGATCAAGGATGTGGTTGGTTGGGCAAGTAACACAGGATCCAGTGTTAGGGTTGAAGAGTGAAGGGGGAGCGCAGGTGCAGATGTTTGATGAGTTGGTGTAGGGGAAATTTGAGGGGCAGACGCACGATTTAGTGGTGGCGTCATAGATGTGGTTGGTGGGACAGTTAATGCAGGTATTGCTGGCGCTCAGGTAAGGAGCACTAGCTGGGCAGTGACATCTGAAGTCAGTAGTGTTGAGGATGAATCCAGGAGGGCATGCGATACATCTTCTGATGGTTGGATCCCAAGCCGCAGGGGCGTGACAGGCAACGCAGTGGTTGAGTGAATTGAGATGAGGAGCACTGGGAGGGCAGTTGCATGAGAATGTTGTTGAATCAAAGATGAAGCCTGCTGGGCAGGTAACACAGCTAAGAGTATGGGCGTCCCAAACTGTCGGGGAATTACACTTTACGCAGAAGTCAGATCCGTTGACGTGAATGAGGCTAGTGGGGCAGACACAGGTAAAGGTGGTGGGATCGAGGATATGGTTGGTGGGGCAGTTGACACATGATTTTGAAGTAATGTTGAAGAATGCGGGAGGAGCACATCCGCACCAGTTAGTAGCATTGTCGTAGGGAAGGTTAGCAGGGCAAATGCAGGAGTTGTTGGTGGCATCCCAGATGTGGTTGGTGGGGCAGGCGACACATGAGGAGTTGAGAGTGTCGAAATGGAGAGGAGGTTTGCAGGTACAGTGTCCTGAAGGGGTGGCAATGGTGTTAGGAGGACAACAGATCTTGGAGGGGCCAGTGGGAGCAGTGCCAGTAGGGCAGACACATTGGAGAGTGTTTGTGTTGAAGAGCATACCTGCGGGACAGCAAGGCAAGTGGACGATTGCCTCGTGGTTGAGGGCAAGGCACGAGCCCAAGGCAAGCAGAGTCAATAGGGAGATGACCAATTTGCTCATTAAGATATTTTCAAATTATGATGCACCAACACATCTATTCGATTTAAATAAAAAGCATTAAAAATATATTCAAATTACTAATATTGTCTTTCCCACGAACCCGGAGGCCTCCAAACATTTCATACTCACCCATTTTAACCTTAAGGACAATAACCTCGGGTTACAGAATAATAAATTAGAGGATGAGTAAGCATGTCAAATTATCGATTGAGAACATCTTTTCTTGATTACTATAATAAATTAAGGCTGATGGTTGATTTTAGGCTTGGTAGATTGAAAAATTTGAGTTTTTTACCAAGAAACTGCTTGGGGTGTCACAAAAATATCCTTCTTTGAAGCTAAAAGTATGAATTTTAACTAATCCAACTTAAGGTTGGTACTTCTCTTCTTCTAAGAATATTGTTTATTACATTTGAGTCAATCATATTACTCATAAACCTCTTTATTCAATATCTAATTCGTCAAAAATCTCCTCGTCACAAACTGGATTCCCAAGAGCATTCAGCTGGATCTTCGCACTGTTTTTGCAATGCTCCGAAACGAACATGTCAAAGTTGCTGATCCTCGGTTTGTCCTTGTCATCGACTGGTGCTTTTTTTTTCTTCTAAGGATCATAGTCAGGATTGTAGCGATTGTATAATTCGGTGAAGCTTTCCTTGAGGCGGGAGATAGTTTATGCAAATTCGCTGCTAACACCGACGAACTGTTGAAGATGACTAGCGTTATTTTCGGGAGAAGATCGCATGTAATGCATGGAGTGTTGATCGTTGACATCGATATCTTTGTGGATGTTTTAGTATATTTCCAGGTGTTTGCTGAGATATGTGGGGATCTTCTGCAGTAGCTCCTGGTTGTCCATGAGAATGTGAAGACTGCTCTTGTCTTATAAGTTCATGGAGATATTAATACTTGAACATACCACTGATCAATCAGAGACTAACCGTCTACCTCCTTCATTCACTATTTATAGAAGTCACACTCTCGTTTGAACTTCACAAACTAGCCTTAATACTACCGATGATTGTTTAATATCTCGATGCATTAAATAAACTTCATAAAACTATCAAAAATGCATTCATGTTTGAGCTTGTTAGTAGAGAAGGTTCAGATAATGACCCTTTAAACTTAAGAGAATCTTTCCAGATGTATTGGAAGGTTCTCTCTTTACCCAGTCCTATACTATATTTGATGAGTTATCCCTCTTTCCCTTATCTTATTTATGTTCTTTTTCTTCCTTATCATCATTCTTTTCATTTTCTTCTTTCTCTTATTTCTCCTTATTATCGTCATTTTCTTTCTTATCATCTTTATCTTTCTTTTCTTCATTCACAGAATTATCTTCTATATCTTCTATATCTTTTTTATCTTCTTTTTGTTCTTTTTATTCATTATCTTCTTTATCTTCCCTGTCCTCCTAAAGACGGTAGCCTATCCTGAAACGAAAGGAAACATCTTCCATGGATCTCACAAACCCTTGCTTTAGCCTTTCATTCAATTCCTCAATAAAGGCCTTTAGCTCTATATTCCTTTGGGTCACATTTCCTTTTTCCATCAATTTTTCTTCATTCTCATCAATAATGCGAGACTCGCCGAAATTGTTGATGTGAAGAGTGTTTCTTTCGATTATTTGTTAGTCAGTTGAAACAATAAGGATCTGAAGATTATTCACATGCTCCAGATGGATCTCCAATTTTTAGAAAAACTAATCAAGATACTCCTTGAGAGGTTCAGCCTCAGCTACATAAGTTGTCGCACCGAGAATATTCCTTTCGCAAAATAACTCCTGTGGATAAATATTTTTCAGGTAAAGTAAAGAGTGAGTCCAAATTTGCACAAGATTCATGATGCTATGCTCTTCATCATTATCAGTTCCTTTGGGAGCATCGGTATCGATTATTTATTCATTTTGTTCTTCTAGCAATTACTATATCTCTTCCGCCTCCATATTCCTTTTATGATTCTGTTCAATTATAAAAAAGTAAGTCAAGCGCTCGGCCTTAATAAACTTTTAAATATGGATTAATTTTCCTATTGAGAAGTGCATTTTGAATCCAAATGATAAAGATCTGCTGTTGACGAGTTATAAATTAGTTGCGTTATAATTATCAGGAGTGGCGATGCTGCGTTTGCTAAGAATCAATGCATGTTCTTTCAGTTCTGGGCCCCTTCGAAGACAAAATTTCTTCGAGCTCAACCCTATATTTCCAGATCAGGGGCAGAAGGACTTCGACATTTACAATGCCGATAACAAAAGAGTGTTGGTTTCCGATTTGACAATCAAGGACGAGTTGCGATCCAGACAGCTGAGATAAAAACTGACCAAGGATGTTTACCTAGCTTCAGTTTTGTAAAAATCCTATGGCAAGAAAAATGTTGAGTACGAAAAAGATGAATAATTTGGCTTTCCTATTGGGATTCATGAGAATTTCGACAACTTTATCGAAATTTTCAAGCGAGAGAAAAAGGTTGGGAGCAATATCACTGGAGAATTCTAGAATTTAGTGATGAGCCTCATGAAAAAGTTTGAGGCCAAGAGTGAACTCGAGCTCATCAAAATATTCAGATTCAACCTTGCAAACTCCAAAAAGAAAGAGTTCAAGTCGAAAATAAGATCATTAGTCATCAATAGCGCTTTTATCCGCTTCATCAAAGAAAGAAAAGATAATGGAATTCCCAACAGCACCCTAACAATTTAACAACTCTAGCAATTCACTTCAATGGAACGCACTGAGACTAAAAGATAAGGAAAATAGATATCAACTGAAGAGTTAGAGGAAATAGTGACAAGACAAACTTTAAAGGAGTTGGATGAAAGAATTAAAAAAGCTGAGGAATAGATCCAAGCTAAAGCCATTTCCGATGGCAACTATATCCCAACCTATCATCCCAAATATGGATAAGCCATCAACGAGGATATTCAGGACAACTTAGACTACGATCT
>Ga0210034_1003929_pt1 | contig 10274 bp, 9 predicted proteins | sample CryGeymeta201505_FD_185466 | JGI IMG/M metagenome (GOLD analysis project Ga0210034, IMG submission 185466) | Groundwater microbial communities from Crystal Geyser aquifers in Utah, USA - Crystal Geyser metaG 2015-05 (SPAdes) (version 2) | ecosystem: Environmental > Aquatic > Deep subsurface >... | reverse complement strand
GGTATTTTTGCCGATAGTCCAGCATTAAACAGACATTTTCTGGAAACCCATACCATTGATTTATATGTTCCTGGAAACCCAATACATCCTTTAACTTTTATTAATGGTGTTTTAGAATTAATCAGAAACAGGAAATAAAAAAATTTAGGATTTTAAGTTAAAAAAAGGTTTTTCAATAATAGGATCCGGAACTACAAACAATAATTTTTCGGGATATAAAGATGCTCTTACCATTTTGGTTTCGCCCATATATTCCCCATCCATTTGAAAGGGTACAGGTTTTTTACATTTCACAATAGCTCTCTCTGTTGAAATAATTTCAACAACTTCGGGGTCAAAATCATTTATGCTGTTTAATGTCTTTAGCATTTGAATAAAATTAAGATTTTTAAAAATGACTATCTCAAATTTGCCGTCATTTAATCTCCCCAAAGGGTTCAATGTCGCTCCTGTACCATAATTTCTGGCATTAGCAAAAGCCAATAAAACACCTTTTCTTTCAAAAGTGGTATTATTTATATGTATTTTAAAGGTAAATGGATAGGTACTATTCCATAAAGTAGGAATGGTTTTCAAGGCATAGCCTAATTTTCCGCGTATCTTACCAAGTTCATAGTTTTTAACAAGCTCTGCATTGATACCTAAATCAGCAATATGCATACACAATTCATTATTGAGATTTAGAAGATCTATAGTTACTGTGCTATTTTGAAAAGCCAACTCCAGTTGTTGTTCTATATTTTTAGGCAAGTTTAAACTTGCGGCCATACCATTAGCTGAACCTGCAGGAAGTATTGCTATGGGTATTGACGTTCCCTTTAAAACCATTGCTAATAAACGTATTGTTCCATCACCCCCAAGAACAATAACACGATCAGGATTGTTTGTTTTTACTGAAGCCGTAATTTGTTCCTCGTCATTAAAACCAGTAGTAAAATAGGTAATTATCTCTATTTTTCTAAAATCACAAGATTTTTGTACAAGAGCAATACTCTCCGTTTTATCTTTATCACCAGCAATAGGATTTACAATAAAAAGAATTTTTTTAATAAAGTTCATCATTTGTAAATTTAATGCTAAATTTAAATAAGTTCTTGCGTTTCGTGTTATATATAAATATTAAAAAATGAACAAATTAGATTTAAAATTATATAGGGGATATGTAAATGACAATCAACTAGTTGTGTATGGACATGTGTTTCGTTCCAATGCACCTGATAAATTTCGTTTAGACAGAAAAGGATTTCGGCATGCATTTTCAATTTTTCATATGTACAGAATTAAGCCTATTACCAATATTAACGTACTACTAAATTTTAAAGAAATACAAGTTAATACCAAAACACTAGAGGATGGTTACTTTAGATTTACAATTCCATTTGATTTTTTTTTAGTAAGTGGATGGCACAAATATCAGGTAAGCTGTACTTATAAAAATTTAAACATTGTAAGAAAAGGTGAACTTTTAAAACCTCATATTAGCAGCTACGGAATTATTTCAGATATTGACGATACATTTCTAATTTCCCACAGTAACAATTTCTTTAAAAAAATATACATCTTACTTCTAAAAAACATTCATAAAAGAAAAGTATTTGAGGATGTTGTGGAACATTACAAAGCACTAAGTTCTTTTGGTCATCAACAAGATTCCTTTAATTCCTTTTTTTATGTTTCAAACAGCGAATGGAATTTATATGAATTTATTAATGATTTTGCTAAAATACATCAATTACCTAAAGCGATAATTAAACTTAAAAAAATCAAGGCTGGCCTTGGAAGTTTTTTGTTTTCCGGCTCGGGATACTCCAATCATAAATTTGAAAAAATCAAAGATATAATCGGTTTTTACCCAAATATAAAGTACGTACTTTTAGGAGATGATTCACAAAAAGATGTTTTTGTTTATGAACGTATCGTTAAAATATTTCCTTTAAGTATTAAAGCTGTTTATATTAGACAAACTGGAATAAAACAAAAACCCTCCATAAAAACCTCTTTACAAACAATTGAAAGTTTACAAATTGCTACTATGTATTTTAAAAATAGCAAAGAGGCTATTGCCCATTCTAAATCTATCGGGCTTATCTAGATTATAACAAATAATAAAAGACAAAGATTGTGAGCAATTGTGAAAATTGTTCAAAAAAGGTGGTTACTGAAGTGACTTTCAAAACGCAAAAAAAAGGCAAATTTCATATAAAAGAAATTTGCCTCTTCAACAACCTAACCAATAAATAAAATTAATTGTGCTTGAAAATATTTTCTAAGGATTCATAGCAATTTTGATTCCCACACAGATATTTTATAGACTATAAAAATAACTTTGTTTAATATTTAAATCAAATAAATAAACAGAAAGTTTTGTTAATTTTTTTCTAATGTATTTTTCTATGAACGATTTATATTAAATATCATTTCAAAAAAAATTAAGTGGTTCTTTTTGCTTTCAAAAAAACTATTCCACTATAAATTTATGTATTTTATATATGCATTAATTTGCACCTTTGATCCCAAATCATTCATTAAATTATACAACCCAAAAAAAGTTCTATTAATATATAAAAAATGTTTAGAACCCCGGTTACCATCCATTTTTCTAATTTCTGTGTCTTTTGAATATTTTTCACTCAAATGCGCAATTTTTTCAAAGAAAACAGGATCTGAAAAATCAAAAGTATCCCTGTGAAATGGAAGGGTAAACAAACTCAACATTTCATGAAAAAGTTCGGAAAAGAACTTCAATTCTTCAGGGGTATCTTCTGCACGTAAAATTTCTAAAGCGAACATTCGTTCCATAAATAGCTCTGGGTTATTTATACATTCGGGTTTTGCTAACTCAAAGTAGGGTACATAAAATTCTTCAGGTATCCGTTTTATGCATCCAAAATCGATAGCAATTAATTGAAACTCTTTACTTACCAAAAAATTTCCAGGATGTGGATCTGCATGTACACTTTTTAAAACGTGCATTTGATACATATAAAAATCCCAAAGTGTTTGACCTATTTTGTCTGCCAGCACTTTATCTGTATTGCGCTTTGTAAATTCAGAAAGGTGTTCGCCATCCATCCAATCCATTGTGAGTATGCGTTCACTGGAAAGGTTTTCAAAATATTTAGGAAACTTTAAGTTAGGAATGTGAGCACAGGCTTCTGTGATTTCATGGCTTTGTTGTAGCTCGAGGTTATAATCTGTCTCCTCCATGAGCTTATCTTCTACCTCTTTGAAATATTTATCAGAATCTTTGGCTTTAATATTAAACATTTTAAGGGCAACGGGTTTTACCAATGCAAGGTCACTGCTTATACTTTCAGCAATTCCAGGGTATTGAATTTTCACAGCCAGTTGCTTACCGTTTAAGGTAGCACGATGCACTTGTCCTATGCTAGCCGCATTTACTGAGTCTGCTTCAAAGGTATCAAACAAGGCTTCTGGCTCCTGACCCAAATATTTTTTAAAAGTTTTTCGCACAAGCGGAGCAGAAAGTGGCGGTACCTGAAACTGCGCCAAAGAAAATTTTTCAACATAGGCTTTTGGCATAATGTTTTTTTCCATGCTCAACATTTGCGCAACTTTTAAAGCACTTCCTTTCAAACTCTTTAAACTATCGTAAATATCTTCGGCATTATTCTCGTTTAATTTATCTTTTGTTAACTCGGGGTTTACAAATTTTTCACCATAATATCTTAAGTAGTTACCACCAACTTTTACCCCGGTTTTTACCAATTGAGAAGCACGTTTAATTTTTCCTGTAGGAATGGAATCTAATGTTTTCATGAATTACTTATATACATAAATTTATGGGTACTTTTTATTTAAAAAAAATTGCTATTCTTTACCCTTACAATTGTTTCGAAGATTAAAGGAAAGATTAAAAGTGGTGTTTTTAACTTAAAAAAAATTAGGTAACAACGCCTTTTTAATCTTTTATTTCAAAAATGTTATGCCATTTTTTCTTTCCAAAGAAACTTACCAAAATCAATCACACTTTCTATTGGTGACGTGGCAAACACTTCAAAGATTGCTCTAACAGATTTCTCAATAACCAAATCTGTTTTCTCAAATGCAGGCGAATTGTCATCCATCCAAAATTTTAAAATAAAAATGGTCTGTAACCAAGCCCCTTCTGAAAAAATAATAGCAGGTTGTTTTAAAATTTTTAACTGTTTTTCGTCATTTTTATTCTCGATTAAGTCTGTGGCAAATACTTTAATTTTTTTACGCAATCCAGAAAGTTGCTGCATGTTTTTCAGTATTTCAGTGTGTTCTTTTAACGTGAATAGCACATAACTGCGGTTTGCCGTAAGCAATTCAAAAAAGGTAAAGAAAAACGTTAGCATTTTTTCCTGATTGGTATTGGACTCATAATTTTTGTTTTTATGAGCCAAATCCATAGTCATTTCAAAAAATGTAGTCCAAATAGCAGCTTTTAAACCATCAAAAGAGCCAAAAAATTGATAAAATTCGGCTTCTGAAAAACCGTTGTCTCTCGCAAATTTATAAACTGATTTTGGCGCTTGTTCCTGGTCCAGTACATAATTTATGTACATATCAATTACATATTGTTGTGTTATTTTGTCATTAATAACCTCAGCTTTCATTTTAGTTTTTGTTTTTTTTGTTGCAGCCATAGCGTACTGGTTTTTTCTAATTTTATAATAATATCAGAAATCAAAGATACTAAATGTTTAATGTAAATAGATGATTAGTTAAACAGAAAGTTTTGTTAAATATTGAATTTTTCAATGCTTTAAGGATTTAGTTTCAAAGCAGCAAAATAAAATGTCATTATAATGAATTCATTTTAGGCGTTACATAAAAAATCGTATAAAATAATTTGGATAAACCCACCAAAAATAAGAAACCGTATGTACCTTATCAAAGGCACATACGATTACCAAAAAATTAATTCAATTTTAAAATTTTATAACAGGTTAAAAGACCTTATCGTTTTAATTTCCTTAAATGCCATCTTGTCACCCACACCTTACTTGGTACTTTTTTTGCCTTAGTGTATGAAACAGTATTAAACAAAACAAATTATGGCAACAGGAAACATTAATGTATCGGTAGAGAATATCTTTCCGTTAATTAAAAAGTTTTTATACAGCGACCACGAGATTTTCCTTCGTGAGCTTATTTCGAATGCAACAGATGCAACTTTAAAATTGAAACACTTGACAAACATTGGCGAAGCCAAAGTGGATTATGGCTCTCCAAAAATTGAAGTGAAAATTGACAAAGAAAACAAGCAATTACACATTATTGACCAAGGAATTGGAATGACCAAGGACGAGGTTGAAAAATATATAAACCAGATTGCTTTTTCTGGAGCAGAAGAATTTTTAGAAAAATACAAAGAAAAAAATGGCAAAGATACAGGAATTATAGGGCATTTTGGCTTGGGCTTCTATTCCGCCTTTATGGTGGCAAGTAAAGTGGAAATTCTCACTAAATCCTATAAAGACGAACCTGCAGCACGATGGACTTGTGATGGCTCACCAGAATATACCCTAGAAGAAACAGACAAAACAGAACGAGGCACCGAAATTATTTTGCATATAGCTGACGATTCGACCGAATTCTTAGAAGAAGGTCGCATTGACAGTTTACTGCATAAATACAACAAGTTTATGCCTATCCCAATTAAATTTGGAACCAAAGAGGCAAATGTGGCGAAAGAAGATACAAAAGAAGGCGACAAAAAAGAAAAAGTAGAGATTGATAATATCATCAATAACCCAAATCCTGCGTGGACAAAGCAACCTGCCGATTTAAATGAAGAAGATTATAAAAGTTTCTATAGAGAGTTGTATCCTATGCAATTTGAAGAGCCACTTTTTAATATTCACCTAAACGTAGATTATCCTTTTAACCTAACCGGAATTTTATATTTCCCACGATTAGGCCAGGATATGAATATGCAAAAAGACCGCATTCAGTTATACCAAAATCAGGTTTATGTAACCGATAATGTGGAAGGAATCGTTCCTGAATTTTTAACCATGCTTCGCGGGGTTATTGACTCACCGGATATTCCTTTAAACGTTTCTAGAAGCTATTTACAAGCTGATGGTGCCGTTAAAAAAATATCCAGCTACATCACAAGAAAAGTAGCCGATAAATTAACTTCTCTATTCAACGACAATCGTGAAGATTTTGAAAAGAAATGGAATGATATTAAGATTGTCATCGAGTATGGCATGCTTTCTGAAGATAAATTCTTTGAAAAATCAAATAAATTTGCTTTATACCCAACGGTAGATGGTACTTATTTCACTTTTGAAGAACTGCAAGAAAAAATAAAAGATACTCAAACCGATAAAGACGGAAAGTTGGTAATTCTATATGCAAGTAATAAAGACGAACAACACGCCTATATTGAAGCTGCTAAAGAAAAAGGCTATGAAGTTTTGCTTTTGGACTCGCCTATCGTTTCGCACTTAATTCAAAAACTAGAAAGCGAAAAAGAAAAAGTAAGTTTTGTAAGGGTTGATGGCGACCATATAGACAACCTCATCAAGAAAGATGACGAAGCTATATCAAAGCTAAATGAGGAAGAAAAAACTACCTTAAAAACTATCCTAGAAGAAATTGTGCCAAAACAAAAATTCAGTGTACAGCTAGAGGCTATGGATAGTAATGCGAGTCCGTTTATCATCACACAACCAGAGTTTATGCGACGAATGAAAGAAATGAGTCAAACCGGCGGTGGCGGCATGTTTGGGATGGGAAATATGCCCGAAATGTATAATCTTGTTGTGAATACTAATCACGAATTAGTAATTGAAATTCTAAATACAAAAACCAAGAAAAAACAAGAACGCCTAATCACGCAAGCGTTAGATCTTGCGCGACTATCGCAAAACTTGTTAAAAGGAGAAGAATTGACAGCATTTATTAAACGTAGTTATGAGATGATAAAATAAACCTTTATTGGTTTATACTTTGCTCAACCTTAATAATATTCATAAAATACATCTTTAGCTTTTAAAGCTTTGGATGTATTTTTTTATACCTATTTTTAGAATTTTTAAAGAATCAAAGAAACCTTGTTTTAAGAAATATCAATTGTAAACATTTATGGCAAAGTACTTGATATTAAATTGTAATAAGCCACAACACATAAAGCAATGAAATTATTCCTTTTTACATTGGTATTTATTTTTACCATTTACAATAGTACTGCACAAACCATACAAAACAGCAGTTACAGCACTACGGGATACATAAAAATGGATGGAACCATACAAAATAGCAGTTACAGTACTGTAGGTTATATAAAAGAAAATGGAACTATTCAAAACGCTAGTTACAGCACAATTGGCTATATAAAAAATGACGGCACTATTCAAAATTCCAATTACAGCACAGTTGGATATGTAAAAGAAGATGGTAACGTGCAAAATAGTAGTTATTCCACAATAGGTTATGTAAAAGAAGACGGCACAATCCAAAATAGTAGCTATAGTACTATAGGTTATGCTAAAAATATAAAAAAAGAATGGGCGGCTGTGGTATTTTTCTTTTTTCAATTCCATTAAAAAATATTCTAAAAAGTTCTTAATACCAGGTTATTATTTCTTCTATTTGGTTAAGTTTGTTATTCTAAAAATCATTCGATGAATAAATACATTTTAACATTACTTATACTTTTCATTTCTTTAATTTCATTTGCCCAAACTGATAAAGAAATAGCCTCCTCACTTATCACAAAAAACAAAATTGAAGCACACATCTATTTTCTTGCTAGCGATGAAATGCGAGGTCGAGAAACAGGAACTAATGAAGGAAAAATTGCAGCACAATATTTAGCCAATCAGTTGCATGCCTATGGTGCAAAACAAGTGCCCAATGCTGATGGCTTTTTTCAGAACGTACCACTATCAAAAACTATTGCGGCAACCAAACGAAGTATTCATATAAATGGTGAAGAGCATGCACCTCCTGCTCCCATAGAAGGAGGAAACTTTAGTTATGACGGTGCTGCTGTGTATGTAAACTACGGTCTTGAAAAAGATTATGAGGGACAAGATGTAAAAGGAAAGCTAGTATATGTAAAAGCCGGAAGTGAAACGATAGATTCTGCTCGAGAAATGTTTGGACTAATAGAACAGAAAAAAGCTTTGGCTAAAAAACATGGCGCTGTGGCCATTGTTGAGTTGGCGAATATCAACCCTGCAATATGGAGTTTTATAGACCATGCTTATTCCGAAAATAGAATAGGTTTAGTAGAAAAAGACGAAGAAAAAGAAGATTTTAACTATTTCTGGGTGCTAGACACTAATAATGCTATTGCTAACTCTATCGCATCTAACAAAAAAAACGTTGTTGAAATCACAATCTCAGGTATTAAAAAAGAAAAAATAATTTCCCGAAATGTAATTGCAATGGTCGAAGGTACCGATCCTAAACTAAAAAATGAATACATCATTTATTCCGGACATTATGACCATGTGGGCATAGGCAAACCAGATGCAACTGGCGATTCCATCTACAACGGTGCTAGAGACAATGCTGTGGGCGTAACCACTGTCTTGAGTATGGCAGAAAACCTTGCTAAGTATCCCACCAAACGGAGTGCTCTTTTTATTTTATTTACAGGAGAAGAAAAAGGACTTTTGGGAAGTAAATATTATGTAGAAAACCCCTTAATTGCTTTAAACCAAATGGTCTATTGTTTTAATAGTGATAATGCCGGATATAATGATACTAGCATTATTACCGTTGTAGGCCTAGGAAGAACCACTGCCGAAAATGATATAAAAGTAGCAGCTTCGGCTTTTGGCTTACAAGCTAAGGATGACCCTGCACCTGAACAAAATCTTTTTGATAGAAGTGATAATGTGCATTTTGCTGCAAAAGGAATTCCTGCACCAACTTATTCGTTAGGGTTTACTTCTTTTTCTGGAAATGTAACGGACCATTACCACCAGCCAAGCGATGAGGCTGATTCTATAGATTTTGATTATTTAGTGAAGTTTTTTAAAGCCTATGTGCTTTCAGGAAGACTAATCGGTAACAACCCAAAAACACCATTTTGGGTAAGTGGTGACACTTATGAAGCTGCAGGAAAAGAACTGTACAATAAAAAATAACTTTAATTTGTAAACTTTTACAGAAAAATAAAGATGACAAACAACGATATTTTAAAAAAATTGCGTGTAGCACTAAAACTCACTAATGATGATATTGCAAAAATAATGGAGTTGGTGGATTTTAAAGTTTCAAAATCTGAGCTTGGTGCCCTTTTTAGAAAAGAAGACCACCCAAAATATATGGAATGTGGCGACCAGTTTCTACGAAATTTTCTGAATGGACTTATTATTCATTTTCGTGGTCCTATGGAAAATAAAAACCACCCTGCTGAATAAGCAGAGTGGTTTGACACAAAAAAACTGGGGATAAAAAAGGGAAAAACTAATTTTTTGTAAATAACAATAAGTCTATACTGCCATCGCCTCCACTCACATGTTTTAAGTCTATTACTGTGCTTGAAACGGCTTCAATGTTCCAATCTTCACTTATTTCATCAAAAGGGCCATTTGAAATATTAAAATTCAGTACAAATTTTGGGGTACCACTACTGTTAACATTTGTTGACCAAGTGCCATTTATTGGTGTAGATCCATTTGTTGCGAGTACAGTGCCGTTTGTATTAAAAGTAAAATTAAAACCGTTATAATTACTTGTTTGATTTACGCCATCCTCAATAAAACGAGTTATTTTCCAGCTACCTTGTATGATTGCGTCTTGAAGTTGAGCTACATTTTCACTGTTTGTATTGCTTGTATTCCCATCATTTGAACAGGATAACGATAGGAAACTCAAGGACACGAAAGCAAAAAATGCCAAAAAAGTATTAGGATTCATAAATTTATTATTTTTTCAATATAGTATAAATTAAAATTTTTCAAAAGTCAATAAATCAGCATCGCTATCATTATCCTCACGAAGTCGAACTTGATTATTTTGGAAATCTATCACCATCCAGTCGTCATCTAAATCATCGAGTGGATTCACATTATTAAAATTCAACACAAGTTTTAAATTACCATCGGTTCCTGTAACAAACCAAGTTCCATTAAGGGTGCCGCTTGTATTGGTAGCTGCTACTATTCCATTTTCCATAAAATCAAAACTGAAAGAATTAAAATCAGAGGTTTCATCATCTATTCCATCATCAAGATATTGGGCTACAAACCAGTTTCCATCGATTAAAATATCTCTTAATTGTTGCGCTTCAGCACTTCCACCTCCACCTCCTGTGG
>Ga0210034_1003882_pt1 | contig 10381 bp, 10 predicted proteins | sample CryGeymeta201505_FD_185466 | JGI IMG/M metagenome (GOLD analysis project Ga0210034, IMG submission 185466) | Groundwater microbial communities from Crystal Geyser aquifers in Utah, USA - Crystal Geyser metaG 2015-05 (SPAdes) (version 2) | ecosystem: Environmental > Aquatic > Deep subsurface >... | reverse complement strand
GCGCTCGCGCCCGAGCAAAAGTCGCCGCGGTCCACGATCAACACGTCCGCGCCGTTGAGCGCGAGATCGCGGAATGCGCCGATGCCGTTGATCCCCGCGCCGACAATCAACACAGAAATATCAGGATTGTTCTTGATGGAAGTGAGAAGTTCATCACGGTTCATAGTGGTCCCTTTCCTGTACGAGTTGATTTTACGCCATTTTTATCCTTCTCATGGTTGGTTTTGCCCACTTGACATTTATAGCCCTATTGGGTAATATACCTACATAGTTATATAAACCAAAAGGAATACCATGCCTCTTGAACATGCCATTCTTGCTTTTCTCGAATTCCAGCCCATGACTGGTTACGATTTGAAAAAATACTTCGATGTTTCTGTCGCTCATTTTTGGTCGGCTACGCAAAGCCACATCTACAAATCTTTGGAAGGGTCGGAGAAAAAAGGCTGGGCGGAGGCGCATGTCATCCCGCAGGAGGGGAAACCAAATCGGAAGGAGTACCAGATCACAGACGCGGGCCGCGCCGAACTGCGACGCTGGCTGGTGACATCGTTTCCGATGGAACCTGTCCGCCAGGCAAGCCTCATCCAAATCTTCTTTTCGCATTTCAGCGCGAACGAGGAAATTGCAGCGCTGTTTGAAACCCGCATGAAGGAAATGCGGGAACGCATCCGCATTTTGAAAACTGCGGCGCAAACAGCAATTGACGAAAACGCACAACGGATTGGAGTCGAACGCGCCCGCCAACTCTGGCAGATCACCCTCGATTATGGGATTGATTATTACGAGTTCGAACTGGCCTGGCACGAAAAGACGCTGGCGACCATCCGCCGCCTGCCGCCATTGATGCCGCCACAGGTGTAACGCGACATTCATCTCGCGGCACAATAGAAGACAACCCGGGTAAGTCGAATTCAAAAACTTTTCAAACTGCCTGAATCAAGGCAGGTGTGTTCAATGCGCCTTGTGCGCGGATAAGGAAAAAATCATGCTTCAAGTATTCGTCGGTTTCATCCCCTGGATTCTCTACTGGAGTTTCTCAGGTCCCGGTCTTTGGACAATCGCCCTTCTTGGCGGCTTGGCAGCAGCGGCGGGATTGGTGACATGGCGTTGGTTCAAGCGGCGCGACATCAAGACCATGGAAATCGTCACGCTGGGATATTTCGCCATCCATGCAATTATCACGCTGGCGCTCGGCTCGTCGTTTCTCAAAACGTACGGGCCGATTGCCAACAGCCTTGTGCTGGCGGGAATGGCCTTCTCCACGCTGGCGATGAAGAACCCGTTCACGTACCAGTACGCGAAGGAAGACTGGGACAAGGCCTACTGGAACGATCCTGCCTTCATCCAAATCAACACGATCATCACAGGTGTTTGGGGTGGAATATTCACCTTCAACGCATTGCTCGGCGCGCTGGCTGTGTTCATCTTTCCCGCGCAAGGATTGTGGTTCGCAGTGATTTTGCCCAACATCGGTGTCGTGGCGGGAATTGTGTTCTCATCGCTCTTCCCAAATTACGCCGCGCGCAAAAGCATCCAGGCGCGCCTCGATGCCTGGGATCCATACAAGTGGCCTGCGCCGAAATTCAATGGCCGTCCATCGAATGAAAACGAACACGATGTCATCGTCATTGGCTCAGGCATTGGCGGACTCTCCGCCGCGGCATTGCTCGCCAAGCGCGGACTCAAAGTCGCAGTCTTCGAGCAGCATTATCTCCCAGGTGGATATTGCACCTCGTGGGAGCGCCGCGTAAGCCCCCCCTCTGGCTCCCCCCTAAATGGGGGGAGTAAATCGGATGAACACTGGACATACGTCTTCGACGCGGGCGTCCATGATTTCAGCGGACTCGGCGAGCGCGGCGGAATCCGCTCGCTGTTGCAAATGCTCGATATCGAAGACGCCATCGAGTGGAAACTCAATGAGCAGGAATATTTCCTCGGCGAGACCCATTTCAAGGTCCCGCACGATGCAAATGAATTTGTTCGCCAGTTGGGCGAGCGTTTCGCATCCGAGTCGGAGAACATCAAAAAGTTCTTCGACGAAATCCTGCGCGTGTATCGCGAGATGTACGCCGACATGGAAAAAACAGGCGGCGCGCCGCGCACGCCCGATAACGTTGACGATCTGTTGAGTTACCCCCAGCGTAATCCGCATTCCTACAAATGGATGGATCGCCCCTTCGTCGAAATGCTCGACGAATTCTTCACCGATACGAGGGTCAAAGATTTTCTGTGCGCGTTGACAGGCTACCTCAGCGACGATCCTAAATCTCTCAGCGTTGGCAACATGGCGCCCATCTTCGGCTATCACTTCGACGGCGGATATTATCCCGTCGGCGGCTCGCAGGCTCTGCCGAATGCGCTCGTGGATGTTATCGAAAAGCACGGCGGCAAAGTTCACCTTCGCACCGCAGTCCAGCGCGTGCTCATGGAAAATGGCTGCGCGATTGGCGTGGAACTCAGGAACGGACAAACGCATCGCGCCAAAGCCATCCTCTCGAATGCCGACACGCACAAAACCTTCCTCGAACTGATCGGCCGCGAACACCTGCCCGCAGATTTCGCGCAATATATCGGGTCGCTCAAACCATCCGCCACCGCCTTCATCGTCTTCCTGGGATTGGACATCGTCCCGAACCTGGCTCCGATTACGATGCTGGACGACATCGGAATCATGATCCCGTCAAATGTGGATCCGACTCTCGCGCCGACGGGGCATGCTTCCGTTACCCTGCTGAAACTTCTGCCCCAGTCTGATTCCGCTAAATGGGAGCGCAAGTCCCCGGGCTATTCCCAGCGCAAGCGCGAATTCGCCGACGAGATGATCGCCTCCGCCGCGGAGATTATCCCCGGCCTGGGACAACACATCACCTATCGGCAGGAAGGCTCGCCCGCCACCTTTGCCCGCTACGCATGGACGACGAACGGCTCAATTTATGGTCCCGCCGCTGGACAAAAAAGACTCACCGTCAAAACACCTGTCAAAAATCTATACGTCGCTGGTTCAGGCACAATGGGCGGCGGGATCGAGGCCGTCGTCATCGCGGGCATCCATGCGGCGAACGAGATTTACAGGAACGGATAAGCACGAGCAACAACCAAGTAACCTTTCATGAAACAGGACGGCTTTCGCCGTCCTGTTTTCATTCGACCCAATCGAACGTTCTCGTCACCGCCTTCTTCCATTCCGCGTACAACCTCTCGCGTCGCGCGGATTCCATCTGCGGAGTCCACTCGCGGTCGCGGCCCCAGTTGGCTCGCAATTCATCGAAGTCTTTCCAAAAGCCGACGGCCAGTCCCGCGGCGTAGGCCGCGCCGAGGGCGGTGGTCTCCGCCACTTTGGGACGCACGACATGCGCATCCAGAATATCGGACTGGAACTGCATGAGCAGTTCGTTGAAGACCATCCCGCCGTCCACTTTGAGGGAGGTCAGTTTCACACCCGAATCTTTTTCCATCGCATCCAAAACTTCGCGCGTCTGGAAGGCAGTCGCTTCGAGCGCGGCGCGGGCGATGTGACCCTTGTTGACGTAGCGCGTCATCCCGACGATAACCCCGCGCGCGTCGCTTCGCCAATACGGCGCGAACAATCCGCTGAACGCGGGAACGAAGTAGACGCCGCCGTTATCGTCCACGGTTTTGGCAAGCGACTCGATGTCCGAAGATTTTTCGATCAAGCCCAGGTTGTCCCTCAGCCATTGGACGAGCGCGCCCGTGATGGCAATCGAGCCTTCCAACGCGTAGACGGCTTTCTGGTTCCCGATCTTGTAACCGAGGGTGGTCAGCAGTCCCGCTTTCGATGGGACGGGTTTCTCGCCCGTGTTCAACAGCATAAAACAACCCGTGCCGTAAGTGTTCTTGGCTTCGCCGGGAGAATAGCAGGTCTGCCCAAAAAGCGCGGCCTGCTGGTCGCCGAGATCGCCCGCGACCGAAACGCCGCCCAACGCGCCTTTTGCCGCGCCATATTCCTCGGAGGAGGAACGAATTTCAGGTAACATCGAACGGGGGATTCCGAGTAATTTCAAAATCCCGTCATCCCAATCCAGCGTCTTGAGATCCATCAACAGCGTGCGCGAGGCGTTGGTCACATCGGTAACGTGCGCGCCCGTGAGGTTCCAGATGACCCAGGTATCCATGTTGCCGAAGAGCAGTTCCCCGTTTTCGGCTTGCTTGCGCGCCCCATCCACGTTATCCAAAATCCATTTGATCTTCGGGCCAGAGAAATAGGTGGCGAGCGGAAGACCCGTCTTCGCACGAAGGCGATCCTGCCCGCCGACTTTTGCCAGTTCGTTGCAGATCTCGTCCGTGCGCGTGTCCTGCCAGACGATGGCGTTGTAAATTGGGCGGCCGGTTGACTTCTCCCAAACGACAGTCGTCTCGCGCTGGTTGGTCACCCCTATCGCAGCCACCTCACTGATTACTGATGACTGATGACTGATTACTGACGACTGATCACTGATCACTGATAACTGATCACTGTTCACTTTTCCCAGCGCGCCAGACATCACCTCCAGCGTATTTCTCCATATCTCCAGCGGATCGTGCTCCACCCAGCCGGGCTTGGGATAGATCTGCTGGTGTTCCTTCTGGTCAACGGCAACAACATTCCCCGCGTGGTCGAAGAGGATGAAGCGGGTGCTGGTCGTTCCCTGGTCAATGGCGGCGGCGTATTTGGGCATAAGCCCTCCAGTTGGAAGATTACCCATATTGTAAAACAAAAAACGGGCCGGGACAAAAAGTCCCAGTCCGATTTTGAGCACAGTGCGGGTTACTTCTGCCCACAGCCTTATTCAGCCGTTTTTTGTTAGCGCGCCAAACCGATGGGGCGGCAGTTGAACTGCCGCCCGAACCGGCGGACATCCCATCACTTTGGCGTGCATACCGTTTTTTCGGCCAACTCTTTCAGCGAGAGTTCTGTCCAGGGGACGTACTTTTCCATATCCATACCCAGTTTCTTTGCCACGCCGCGCCCATATTCAGGATCGGCTTTGTAGAAGTGGACCAACTGGCGGGCGATGATCCGTTCTGGAATGCCCTGCATGGCTTCGGCGTGGTTAGGCGATGTCGAAGCGATCAAGGTTCATGACCTTGTTCCAGGCTGCGACGAAGTCACGCACGAATTTTTCCTTCGCATCGTCCTGGGCATAGACCTCGGCCAGGGCGCGCAACTGCGAGTTCGAACCAAAGACCAAGTCCACGCGGGTAGCGGTCCACTTGACTTCGCCGGTCTTGCTGTCATGGGCATTGAAGGTGCCGGCGGCTTCCGAGGTGGGATGCCAGACAACACCCATGTCGGTCAGGTTGACGAAGAAATCGTTGGTCAGTCTGCCAGCCTGTTTGGTGAACACGCCATGCTGTGACCCGCCGACGTTGGCGCCGAGCACGCGCAAGCCGCCGAGGAGCACGGTCATCTCGGGCGCGCTGAGGGTCAGTAGTTGCGCCTTGTCCACCAGCATTTCCTCAGCGGAGACGGTGAAGGTTGCCTTCTGGTAGTTGCGGAATCCGTCTGCTTCGGGTTCGAGCACGGCGAACGATTCCACATCGGTCTGGTCTTGCGAGGCATCGGCACGGCCCGGGGTGAAGGGAACTTCCACCGCGTGACCAGCCGCCTTCGCCGCGGCTTCAACCGCCGCGCAGCCGCCCAGCACGATCAGGTCAGCCAGCGAGACTTTCTTGCCGTCCTTCTGGACTTTGTTGAAAGCCTGCTGAATGCCTTCGAGCGTGGTCAGCGCTTTGGCGAGTTGCGCGGGCTGGTTGGCTTCCCAATCCTTTTGCGGAGCCAGGCGGATGCGCGCACCGTTGGCGCCGCCGCGCTTGTCTGAACCGCGGAAGATGGAGGCCGAAGCCCAGGCAGTTGAGACCAGTTCCGACACCGACAAGCCCGAAGCTAGGACCTTGGCTTTCAGGTCGGCGATGTCTTTGGCATTGATCAGGGGATGATCCACAGCGGGGAGCGGGTCCTGCCAGATCAGGTCTTCGGCGGGGACTTCCGGCCCGAGGTAGCGGGCTTTGGGACCCATATCGCGATGAGTCAGCTTGAACCAGGCGCGGGCGAAAGCATCCGCGAATGCTTGCGGATCCTGGTGGAAGCGGCGCGCGATGGGTTCGTAGATCGGGTCGAAGCGCAGCGACAGGTCGGCGGTGGTCATCATCGGGCGATGCTTCTTCGACGGGTCGTGGGCATCCGGGATCATGTGCTCTTCGCGCACGCCTGCGGCCAGCCACTGCCAGGCGCCGGCGGGGCTCTTGACCAGAGTCCACTCGTAGCCAAAGAGCATGTCGAAGTAGCCCATGTCCCACTGGGTGGGGTTGGGTTTCCAGGCGCCTTCGATGCCGCTGGATGTGGTGTGAACACCCTTGCCGCTGCCGAGGCTATTCTTCCAGCCCAAGCCCATTTCTTCCAGCGGGGCGGCTTCGGGTTCGCGTCCGACCAGTTTGGGGTCGCCCGCGCCGTGCGCCTTGCCGAAAGTGTGTCCGCCAGCGACGAGCGCGACGGTTTCTTCATCGTTCATGCCCATGCGGGCGAAGGTCTCGCGCACATCGCGTCCCGATGCCACCGGATCCGGTGCGCCGTTGGGACCTTCGGGGTTGACGTAGATCAGTCCCATCTGCACGGCGGCCAGCGGGTTCTCCAGATTGCGGTCACCGCTGTAGCGCTTGTCGCCCAGCCAGGTGTTTTCATTGCCCCAGTAGATGTCTTCTTCGGGCTGCCAGATGTCGGCGCGTCCGCCGCCAAAACCGAAGGTTTTGAATCCCATGGATTCAAGCGCCACGTTGCCCGCCAGAATCATCAGGTCGGCCCAGGAGATTTTGTTGCCATATTTGCGTTTGATGGGCCAGAGCAGGCGGCGCGCCTTGTCGAGGCTGATGTTGTCGGGCCAACTGTTGACCGGCGCAAAACGCTGGTTGCCGGTGCCGCCGCCACCGCGTCCATCCGCGGTGCGATAGGTGCCGGCGCTGTGCCAGGCCATACGAATCATTAGTCCGCCGTAGTGACCCCAGTCAGCGGGCCACCATTCCTGCGAGCTAGTCATCAGATCGGCAAGGTCTTTTTTGACCGCCGCCAGATTCAATTTCTTGAATTCTTTGGCATAGTTGAAATCATGTCCTAGGGGGTTGGATGCGGGCGCGTGCTGGTGCAGGATGTTCAGATTCAGTTGATTAGGCCACCAATTGCGGTTGGATGTGCCGCGGCTGGCAGATGTCATGCCAGCGTGTCCAGGTACAGGGCATTTGCTTTCTTCGCTCATTTTTATTCTCCTTATGACTTTTTGGGGTTGTAATTGGTAACTACGTTTCGTCTTAACTCTTGTTCTGACAATCTGGACAGATTCCATAAAAATCCAGTTGATGCTTTAGAATTTGAAAACCAAAGTTTTGTTCAATCTCTTGAACAATATTTTCTACAGCGCTGTCAAGTTCCCCATCCATGATCTTCTGACATTTTGTGCAGATCAAATGCGGGTGCGGATAAGGCTTATTGCCATCATAATGGCTGTCGTCGCGCAAACCGATCTCAAGCACTTCGCCCAATTCTTTCAGAAGGTCAAGAGTCTTATAAACGGTTGCCAGACTCATCGTGGAAAACTGAACTTTTATCTGAGCATAAAGACGGGATGCGCTTGGATGCCCCTCACTTGATGCGATTAAGCGAATCAACTCCACTCGTTGTGGAGTTAGCCGATATTTGCTCTCTCTCAGATTGGCAATCAATTGTTCAAACCGGGCTTGCGAATCTGTCATACTTACTCGCTATGGATAATTATTCTCTGTAAATTATTATTATCTATTATAACCCTCTTGCCTGATGAAGTCAAACTCATAATCCAAGTGACATCTTGTAAACAGGTATTTAGAATCCTGAAATTCTACTTCAGGGTTGGCATTACGTGCTCCGAAAGCAGCCTGCTGAAGGTGGCGGTCAAGCCAGGGAACTTTCGAAACCCTTTGTTCAATTTTTGGTACAACCACAGTTGGTGGGTGATAACAAAACCGCGCCATTTTGGCGCGGTTTTTGCGTGAAAAGGGCTGTCCCAGCGCAAAAGTTACTGGAGTCGGGGCGGATTTTGCGGAGATGCCCTTCCCTTTGATCAACTTTGCTCCGTTAGGGGAGCGAATAACTGATCAGTTGTATTCCAAAAGAGCCGGGACTTGTACTGACCACCGCTGGGTTGTTGCCGGCATCCAAATCAATGACGCGCAGGACACGGTCTATGTGGCCGTCTCGGCAGATTTGACCGCGCTCTTCCCGTCCATCACGCCGCAAATCCAGGTGACGGAAACGGGGACGGCCCAGGTGCGGGAAAAGTGAAACTGAATGAGCCGGCCACTGATTAGGCGCGCTATAATAGGGTCATGGTTGTGCGGGGGCGGTCGGGTAACTGGCCCATCCATCCATCCATCCACCCGCGCCGAGCGAGTTCCTTCACGTCCCTCGCGTGGACTTCCTCCGTCACGCCGCGCCTGCTGGTTTTATCGTGAAGTTCGTCGAATGTCAACGTTTCGCCGCGCGAAAGTAAATCAAGTGCATCCCACGTGTGACCTTCGACTCGATGTGTCCCCCAGGCCTCAATGTAGCAGTCGTCGCGGTGTCCCTCCAGTTCGAGGCAGTGCGCGACAAAGCCTGCCAGCGACTCTATCATTCCCATTCGCCGATACAGTTCCCGTTTGTGCGTCAAAATAAAATGCGACAGCGGTTCGGGCATTCCAAACGATACGTTCGACAGGTGGGCAAGAAGATTGACCAATCTCTGCAATGCCTCTTTGGGCATGGGACGCAAGGGAGCGATGCCATCGTTTTGCAGAAAAGAAACGCTTCTCATTCGCCCGTGAAAGTCCGTATGGAAATATCCGCATGTATTGTGCGATGGTGAACGGCTCCGCCGAATAGCCAGATTGCCGCCACCCATATGAAAAAATCTGGCGGGAGCGCCAGTTCCTCGGCGATTTTGTCCATGGCGGGATAGGCGTAGTTGTCGCCCAAAATTTCCGAACTTTCTTCGAGCGCGGACCAGATGGAATTGAGGCGCATAGGAGGACTCCTTATCGTGGATCGTCAACTCCCGCTGAACAGTTTGCGTCAACGAAAATGAGATTCCACCTCAAGCGGAGAGCGATTCCATTCGACCTGTGGGAGGGTTTGTTCGACCGAGGCGTAATAGCCGCCCCAGGCGCAGGCGCGGCAGAGGAGACGTCCATCTAAAATGACTTCGCGTTCGTTGATGATTTCTTCCCCACATTGTTCACAATTGACGCGCACGCCCGCGCGGCTGATGATGTCCGTGATGGGCGCGGTCAATGTGACAGGTTGGATGGTCAACAACTCGTCATCGGGCATGGATTGGTAGGCTTGCAGTTGCGCGAAGTAGGGACGGGATTCGCCGTCGGCGTAGGCGAAAGCCCGTTGACGCAGATCAGGCTGGGGGGCGATGCGAAGCGTCCGCTCGGTTTCCACATCCGCAAAGGTCGCGGCGATCTTGCCGTAGTCTTCGATCCGCAGGGTGCGATGTCCAACCGCGCAGGCTGTGGCAGCTTCGATGCCGTCGGCGAAACAGCCGTCGCTTTCGAGGATGACCAGCAGGCGTTTGTCGCGGCGACCAGGCTCAAGTCCGAGGAGGGACGCGCCCGTCAGCCCGATGCGCGCGCCGAGAACTTGTCGCGGGCAGAGATGGGTGTGACGGGCGGAGGAGGTTTCGAGCAGACGAGTCAGGACGGCGTTCATTGACCTGTCAATGTGCGGCTTGCGGGACGAGGGCTTTGGTGTGGGAACGTTGCAGGATAAACGCCAGCCCCAGCGAGAGCAGGGCGAGGACGATGTAGGTCACGAAACCTATGGCATAGCCGCCCTCTCCCTGCCAGCGGACGAAGGCGCTCATCAGCGGCGGGATGGCGAAGCCGCCGAAGGCGCCCAATCCGCCCACCCAACCCGAGGCGCCGCCCACCGCCTGTGGCACTTCCTTTGGCACGAGTTTGAAGACCGCCGCGTTCGCCACGCCCATGCCGAGCGCCATGACAATTTCCGCCGCCAGCGAAAGCCCGAAGGAATGCGAGAGGGTCAACATCAGCCCGCCGACCAGCATGACCGTCAGGGCGAGCATGGCAGTGCGTTCGCCGCCGAGTCGGTCGGAGAGCGAGCCGCCCCACACGCGCACGAGCGAGGTCAGGATGGAATAGGTGGCGGTGAGTATGCCCGCCGTCACCGCCGAGGCGCCGAGGAAGGATTTCCAATAGGTCGGCAGCCAGGCGGTCATGGCAAGGAAACCGCCGAAGGAGGCGAAGTAAATCGCGGTCAGCGCCCAGGTCTTCCAGACTTTGGCGGAGAGGAACAGGCTGTCTTTGATATTTCCCGCAGGGAAAATTTCCTGCCCAAGTTTGGCGGCGG
>Ga0210034_1003840_pt1 | contig 10443 bp, 5 predicted proteins | sample CryGeymeta201505_FD_185466 | JGI IMG/M metagenome (GOLD analysis project Ga0210034, IMG submission 185466) | Groundwater microbial communities from Crystal Geyser aquifers in Utah, USA - Crystal Geyser metaG 2015-05 (SPAdes) (version 2) | ecosystem: Environmental > Aquatic > Deep subsurface >... | reverse complement strand
CTAATCGGGTAATTTTCACTGAACGAAATTTTTTTTCGTAACTCTCAGAAAAAATATCGCTCCGGTAGTTTGCTCATATACTTCTCGTGGTCGTAAGGTGGCTTAGTTACCATATATGGTAAGTCGAACTATGACCATGTATAGAAACCATGACCATGTATAGAAAGTCCAAATTTTGAGCATGTCCATGTATAGAAACTGACGGACTTGCCTAGTATAGAAACCATGTCCATAATAGGGAACTGCCATCTATAGAAACCATGTCCATCTATAGAAACTATGACCATCTATAGAAACTATGTCCATCTATAGAAACTATGTCCATCTATAGAAACTATGTCCATCTATAGAAACTATGTACTTTTATGGAAACTATGTCCATCTATAAAAATAATTTTTTTTGATAACTTTCCTCACTCCTCACTCCTTTTTCCACGCACATAGACACCTCGCTACACGCCGATCGGTGATCATCCAACCACCGCCTCGCACCCCCCGCCGCGGTATCCGAGATAGCATGGAGGAATGAATAAAGAATTGAAGAGAAATGAAAAATAGAAATCTCTATGACCTCTGGCCATTGTCATTGTTTCTTTATACCCAAGGCGTAGTATCTCCATTGAATTTATTTCATTTCTTGTGCCTCCTCTCTCCCTCCTGACCCTGCCTTTTTAGACAATCATTGCACAGGCTGCACACTACAGCAAATCTCTCGGCCCTTCGCCCACAACTAACACCGCCTGCACTTGCCTTCCTTTCTAATGATACATCACAAGCAAGCCGATAAGGACCATAACGACAATGATAGCGACGGTATTCGCTACGAGGAATCCTCTTCGTGCTGCCATCCATGTAACTCTCGTCGCTATGATAACACGAGAAGCGTCTGGGATTGCATTAAGAACAGAACGTATACGTGGTTTCTGATTGCCATCCTCGTCATGACGACGAGTGTCGACTACGTCTTGTACACACGCTTCAGTAAGGAACTCTTGCTGTACGCACTGCCTGCCATGCAGATCTTGTATGCGCTTGCTTTTACCCTGGTGGTATGGCCGATGCTTGGCTTGCGTTGGCTCTGGCAATATTGGCGTGACCGCGTCGCCCAACACAAGCGCGAGGCGGGACGCATGCGTGGTGGTACATCTGCCCTCGTCAAACAACACGGTCTCTGTTGTGGACGCCTCACAGGCATCCGCAGCCTCTGGCGCTCCTATCTTCTCATCGCTTTCCTGGATGCCACAGGTAACATGCTTGAATTTCTGCCGCTCGTCTATTTGAACAGCGAACTGCTGGTTATTGTCGGACAGGTGCACCTTCCTGTTCTGCTCGTCTTCTCGGCCATCTATCTGGGACGGCGCTACCGAGGCAGCCACTATTTTGCCATCGTCCTCGTCGCTCTTGGTATTGCAGTCGCCCTCGTGCCCAGCATCGATGAGGTGTTCGTCGAACGACATCAAGGCCAGCACGCCATACATCCTACCAATAGTACCAATATCACGCATATCAACAATATGACGAATGCAACCACTACGAACAATGTCGTACCATCATCATCATCCTCATCATTGCCGACACTCACTGACGACGCCACGGGGTGGAATGCCTTGTTGTGGGTGGGCCTCTTTGTGCTCGGTACCCTGCCGCACGGCTTTAGCAAGGTCTACCAGGAGCGGCTAATGAAACGCTACAACGTGGAACCAATGCGTGTGCTTGCGGGCGTCGCCCCCTTTCAGCTTCTTCTCTCTGCACCCATGGTCCTCGTGCTTCTCCTGCCACTGCCTGCACCTGCGCCACATGTGCTACCCGGACAGCTCGGCACTTTTCTCATGGACAGTGCACGCTGTCTTTTTCTGGCCGCACCGATTTCGAATGTCACCGCTGCCTCCCTACAACTCGACCGTGCCCCGATATGCGACAATGCATTGTCTGTATTTCTTGCGTTTCTCGCCTTTAACCTGCTCTTCAACATGGTTGCCCTCGCACTCACCAAGCACACGACGGCCAACACGAGTGCGGTGAGCAGTGTGATCCGTCTCGGTCTCTCCTCGCTGCTCTTCATGTCTCCCTGGCTGGCCGGAAGCGCAGCACGCACCGTGACACGTATCGACGTGCTATCGCTCATTCTGCTCGCAGTTGCCTTGCTACTCTATCGCTACCGGAACGAAATCATCGACATGCAGCGTGAGAAAGTAGATCCTAAGTATTTTTACTCGGCTCTGCAGCTTGAGAAGGACCTTCCAGAATACATGCAGGACCGAGGCGTTCGTCTCTTTGACGAATTCAGCGGACGTTCCCTGGACATTAGCAGTGATAACGAAGAGGAACTGAATAGTCTTGACATTGATCTCGATGATAGTAGCCACAGTGGTGATGGTAATGGTGGTACTAGCGATTTTTATGATGAGAACAACCATGGAGATGGGGATGCTAGTAGTTTAAATGAATACAATCCCTTCTAGCTTTTCCAAAATTTAAAAAAAAAGAAAAAATCAACGGTGATGCGATTATGTCCGTGGCATCATGGACTTTTATTCGAGATGATCGGTGATAATTGAATTATGGAGAAGTGTTAGAGACGTATGTGTGCGTTGGTGTGTGTATGGGCGGGTGGGTGTATGTTTGTATGTGTGTATGTGTGTATGTGTGTAGTTGCACAGTAAAACGTAAAAAAGAATAACTCCAAACAGTCCATGCTGGTTGCGACAGGATTTCATTTCTTTTCTTGCGAAATGACGTATGTAGCTGAGTACGATGCATCAGACATGGATATCATCACCACCACCATTACTAACATTGCCGATACCACACCAGTCCATGGCGACGTCCTGGCAAGAGAAGCTACATCCGGTGAACCAGAGCAAAGAGAAACAAACCGCCGGAGGAGTATTGATGGATCACTCGTCTTTTCGTTTCGAACCCGAAATCAAGAAGAAAACCCACCAGCAATCAAAGGAGCAGGAGAAGGGGAAAATGTTCCAATTGGAACAGCAACACCAACAAAAACATACGACTCGGACGATGCGAAAACGGAAACGTCCTCCAGAGATCATACCAGAAAGTTCTCCTCCCCTGAAGAGGCCGCGCTTTTCGCCAGTTTCCATCTTGCCAGCTACGAACCAGGCGAGTGCATCAAAGGCGAGAATTGCAAACACTGTGAATCCCTTCGAAAACGGATGCTCGATATCGACACAACCGACCGAGATGAAATATCGACCACGATCACGACCACGACCACTAGTACCAGCACCTGCGCCGCTTGTATCATCAGTAATCCCACCGCGACAACCAGTACCCATAAGACCAAGGTTCCCACAGATACCGAACAACAGATACGGAAACGCATTCGGAGAGAGTTACTCGACATTTTTTGGCCCCATGCGCGGTTCAGACACTTTGGATCCACGACACCTCCAAGCGGAACCGCCGTTTCCTCTCTATCATCCTTCCTCTACGACATCGGCCATATTACAGCCGCCACCTTTCAACACATTGCCATACGGCTCTCCCGTGCCTGGAATTATCCTGGGCGCCAGCCATACTGGCTACTCTCAGGCGGAGACCCATTGTCCCTACTGTGCGCAACCCATTCGAATTTACATAACGGATCAGGACGGGGCGAGGCAACTCACTCGAACCGGGACGATGATAGTGGCGGTGCCGTTGCACTTACATCCACAACAGGCGCCAGTAACGCCATTTTAGCTGTGGATGAATGCGAGGTTCTCGCCGTCGCTGCTCCCGATCTCGTCATCATACGCCGTGCCACTCTCTCCCCAAACCGAGCTCCGCGTAACGTCGCCAAACATCGACGGCGTTTGGATGAACAGGGAGACGTTTTGCTTGATGTCCATATGAAGCAACATGCACGACTTGTCGAACGTCTCTCGCGTGCTATGAGTCCGCAAATTCGAAAAAACAGTCTGGGAAAGATGTTGGAGGCATTGGAAACGTATGCTTCCAAGTACAATCTTGATGTTCGCAGTATCAAGAGCTACTACCTCATCGACGATGCCCTGCGCGAAGAGCAAGCAGAGATGCCGCATATGAAGGAACCGCCGGCCGCACATCGCCCCTTGCTGGACATGGCGATGGGTCCGTTGCGTGCACTCGAATCGGGATGGTGGGATCGTGACTGGACCAGTATGAACGGCGACGATGTCAGCAAGCATGCCATGCAGCTTGAGTTAGCCATCACTGATTATCTCTGGGGAAGTGCTGATGGAAGACGTTTGGTATCCATGGCGGAAGAGGAGGATCAGAAGGCCACTGGTCTTAAAAGCACGGAGTCCTCTCAAATATTTCATCAGGAACTGTGGGATCGTTTGCAGTCGCGACTTGATCAGGCCTTCCTCTTTGATCCCGCCATCGACACGACGAGCGGTACTCCCAACAACGGGTTGAGTGCAAGCGAGGAAATCCGTCGTAGATCGGTCTACCAGGCACGGCGCCGTGCGGGTGATACATACCGTAAGGTTGTAAACAGTTGGAAACGATGTCTACGTTCCCGTTTGCATGTGAGACGCATTGCCAAGGAGGGTGTGGCGGCAGCCGCAGCGGATGAAGAAGCCGAACTACCTGAAATGGACGGGCAGGTTGCCGTGGTTGTGGCCCAAGATTCGGTGCACCTGCGGGATCACTGTCCGTGTGGTCTTTTTATGCAGCAATGCTATGTGGCTTCCATGGGCACGCTTTCGGCCTTCTTAATCACCTCGCATTCGGTGCCGGCTTTGGTAACACGTCCCTCGGATTACGCGCCTGTCTCTGGTGATGATGTGGATGTGGCTATGAAGGTGCATGCCGAACTGCCAGACGATGTAATGGCTGTCAATTTGGAAGACCATATATGTGCCGACACGGCCTGTGACGACGATATTACCAGCCTCACATGCACGCGCAGGGGCCGATGGGTGGCAGCCCTCTCTGCCGAGACGGGTCGCGTAACCGTGTATGAAATGGTAGTGAAGAAAGACCAACCTGCACGACTTATTCGTATGGCCAGGACCGAAACACCTTTTCTGGCAGCCACATGTCTTGCTTTTGACCTCTCCATTGCGGAGCCGTTGTCCGAAGGGGATGAGAAGGAGGAGGAGGAGGAGTCGTCTGCTATGCCAACGCTATGGGTGGCAACGCGTTTTGGTCTCGCGCTTGGCTTCGAACAGGGGAAGCCCGACACGTTTGCTAATCTGGTTTGCCGTCGCTTCGTTTGGAGTGGTTATCCACTGCCCATCACGCAGCTTGACGTCTTTGGGAGACGTCTCTCAATGCTCAACGATTTCGGACTCGTTGTGCATGAAACACCCTGTCCAAGTGGCGAATTGAGGCTCTTCCACGAATGTCAGGGCGATAGTGATTTAGATCAAGGTCGGAATGCTCCTGATGACCACACAAGCCTGCCCATCATGTGGGCGTCAACGACACACCAGTTGCGTTTTATTCCACACACTGTTTCCTTTGCCATCCAGGACGAGCATGGTATTGCCATGCATCGCAATGGCGCACTAATCAGTTTTCGTCTTGGTCGTACGGATGGCGACAGCGGGCCACCGCCTCTTACCTTTCTTCAACGTGCCCTCAGGGTTGCTCATGGTGGCGAGAGTGCTACCAAGCCGGCGCCTGACCTTCCCTATCAATTCTCTATGGCGCCCACAGATATGGCGCTCAAGCGCCCACTGATTGCCTTTGCGCAGCATCAGGACGGGTTCTGTCTTGTGCATCCGGGAACGTTTTGGGCCGCCGGCATCCATCTTGAGACCAAAGAGGAACTGAAAAAGGAAGAAAAAAATCAAGAGCAAGAGCAAGAAAAAAAGCAATGAAAAAAGAAGGAGGAAGAAGAGAAAGAAAAAACAAAGAAGGCTAGCCAGCATGTGCGCATCACCGACTAGTGGAAAATTAATAAAAAAAATATGCTAAAACATCAAAATTGAAAAAAACGAGACAACCGCTATCCTCTCTATTTTTAGATGGATTTTCCTTTTTGGGATATTTCACCGTTTTAAATCTTTTCAGTATCCATTTCAAATACGAAGTGTGCCGAATTCCCATCACCCCACTCTCGGAAAATCATTCTTTTGTCTGCACAAGGAGTGATATCGATTACCCGTCTTTTTTTCTTCTTCCAGTGCCCGTGTGTCCGACTCTGACTGTCTGACTGTGTGTCTGCCTGCCTGTCTGTCAGCCATTATTTCTCTTTCATTTGTGACTACATTCCATCAGTTAGGGACACCGCCACACAAGCCCAAGCCGTGCCCACAACTTACACAAATATGAACATGCAAGGCAACGGATTGTCTAGCAAACTAGACCATTGCCGCGCGCCCAAAAAGGCAAACACGAACATCCGAGTGGTCGAGGGTGGCGAACTATGCGATAGCCACGAAGATGATCACAAACACGATGGCGATGATGAGTATTACGATAAGAACACTAAAATCAACACCAACGAGAGAGGCGAGGACACAACAAAAGAGAAGGAGAAGAAGGATAAGGATAAGGATAAGAAAGAAGGGTGCTCCCGGACTTCAAATGTACAGCAACAGTATGAGGAAGGAAGAGAGGGAAGCCAGGATCAAAGCCAAAGGCATGGCCCGACCAAGAAGTACTGGAGTGAGAACGAAGATGCATCTCTTACCGACCTGGTCATGTGCAATGGTGCCAAGAACTGGCCTACTCTTTCCTGGCTCATGCGCGTCCAGGGGTACGAGCGCTCAGCATCACAGTGCCGAGACCGTTGGCTCTACCACTTGGATCCAGAAATATGCCACGATCCCATCACCGAGAAGGAGATTGCACGGATTTTTACATTGCAGTCCAACCCCGAATACTGCAACCATTGGACGAGGATTGCACGGGCCCTCCCTAAAAAACGTACGGGCCTGCAGGTGAAGAATGCGGTACACCTTTGTGAGCGTCGACAACAGCAACAACAACAACAACAACGACAAGATCCGGAATTTCATTCTATGATTGTTGATGATGGTGATGATGATGCCAGCAGTACTGCGGAGGACAAGCGGCCACCCAAGAAGCGAAGACATCCACGGATTTCCACTATCGTCCCGCAGGATGAAAAAAGGGGTCGTACCATGACAAGAACGACGTCCCCACGAAACGCCACTGCTCAGTCGCCGCTCGGTAGTCGATATGCTTCGCCCATCCGTATACGACTCAAGAGTCCACGGACCACGTTTTCAATACGCCTCCGGAGCCATGGACCCAGTAGCAGCAACCTTGAATCCTATCGTCGCTCCCAGCACCAGCCCCACGAACTTTTTCCCAGCTACGAAAAGACACAGGAGGAGCAGGACACCTCCAGTCACTCGCAAACGGACTTCATGGTCTTTGAGTCGCCCCCTCGTCAGATGGACAGTAGCAAGACGTTTGACGATTTGCGTCTCATTCATCTTCTTTCGCAGCATCAACAACGACAATATTCTTCTTCTCCTCATCCTCATCCTCATTCTCATCCTCCTCCTCCTCCTCCTCCTCTCCTCATGGGCTCAAACCAATTGAATACCTTTACATGATCGCCTGTGCGCAGGAGGAGCAAAAAGGAAAGATAGTAGAGGATGGAGGACCGATGAAGGGATTGAGTAGTAATAGCGACAAAAATAGGCATCGATAGAACTCCGCGTCAATAATAGCGGTATCATTACTGATAGAGAATATATTTTTATTGAAAAAAATGTTTGTTTTTTATACCAGGAGGCGCATTTTCTTGCGGGAATTTGATTTTAAGGATGATTCTCCTTGTTGTGGTGGTGGTGGTGGTGTTGATTTATTTATCGAAACACGACTTCGTTTCGTGTGCTTTCGACGTAGACTCAAATCCAGCAATGCGGGCCGGTCTTGTTCATGTTTCTTTTTCTCTTCTCGATATGATCGCTCTTGTTTTTCTTCTGATTCTTGGTATTGTTCTTCTTCCTGTTCTTGCTTGAGCACTTGTGTCCCATTGTCATGCTGCTGTGTTTCTATGGGTAGAGACACTATTGCAGATTCCGATATTGACACAAATGAAGAAGAAGATGAGGAGGAGGAGGAGGAGGAGAGCAAGACGACTTCGTGTTCGGGCCATCTATCGCTCGGTAGTACAACGGAGACACGCTCGACACTGATGCAGCCCGTGCTCGTTGTTTGCCAGCCATAGTAGGGCAGGCCCATGTACTCGGCAAAAGGGCTCTCGGTGATGCACTCGCCACGCGCACCATTAAGCCAATAGCGTAGCACCCACAGCAATTGGCGGGCAAAACGGCGCATGATGCGTCGGGGCATTGGATGGTTTTTGGGACTGCGATTGGGCTGCTGTAGCTCAGTCTTGATCGCTTTGAAAGTTATGGTTGAGAGTGCACACTTGGTCTTCTTGGCAACCGATGGTCCATGTTTTTTGACATACAGTGCCTCCACAAAGGCAATAAACGCTGTCTCATTCAGTTTGACGTTCACCGGCTGCTGTGAGTTTCCGCGCGGCCCGACCACACGCACCAAGTTGCGTAACAAGGTGGGTTGCTCAAAAGCGAGGGCCCAAACGTATGGCACGCGCAGAGAGGGATCAGGGCACAGCTGGCCATGGTGGCCCACCCGCGACGGCGGCCACCCGGCGGCACGAAACACCTCGCCGTACATCAGGTCGCCCTGCCACATGCTTTTGGCCGTTTTCTTTGCCTCCTCGGCACGCTTGTGCAATTGCATCATTGTTTCATGTCCAATACCAGGCGCAAAGCCGTGAATGTAATCATTCTTGACGAGGCATCCGAGCGCAACAAGCGGGAGCACCGGGTCGGCAACACCGGCACGCTTGAACACCGGGTCCTCCATCATGTCGTCGTAAAGACGATTAATATCGACGACCTCGTCGTCTCCGTCGGACATGCGCAGCACAAGTAGGTGGCGGTTGCGGAAAAGGCCGGTATCGGGGTCGATGCGGTCACGGGACAATAAAAGGAGCATCAGCAGCATATCGCCATCACTCGAGACAAAACAGCACGTCTCGTGTGGGTGACGACGATTCCCATAGTAGACACAGGCTTGCTCGCCTTCAAGTAAGTTCATTACGTGTCGCTCGGGCACGTCACTATCCGTAAGGTAACCACCACGACGTTTGTACTCACGTGTGCCTTGCGGGTTCTGCCGTTGTCGCTGGCGGTGACCGGCATAGGAGCCAGTTGATGTTGACGACGGGAATTTTCCGCCTTCTCCTCTTTCTCCTCCTTTTTCCCTCTGCTCTTGTGACGGTGGCACCTCGCTGTTCTCAACGAAGAAGACTTGCGGCGGCAGGTCGCGGACATGACGCACTGCTTCACGTCCCTGCAGCGTGCCACCGTGCAGGAAAACGCATGTGTTGGGCGGCGGGATGAAGGTATGCTTGGCTGCCTCCTCAGGTGAGCCAAACGTGGCAATGGCAGCACCATCCTTATCAAACTCGTCGAGGAAAGCATGCGTGAGATAGGCCATCAGGTCATAGCGCAGCTGTGGATGGTTGACGAAGCCCTCCCACTGCTCAATGGGCGGCAGCTCCATGTGGGTGACAAGCGGACCCTCCTCGATGGGCGGTTCCTCCATAAAGACGGTATTGCGGTAGCGACGATGGTGCTCAATGGATTTGATCTCTGGCGAACCGCGGTCGTAGCAGAGGTAGACACTGTGAGCGCCACTCTCAAAGGCTTCTTTAATGTCGCGGCAGATGTGCTCGTCCCAATAGTCGTAGCCTGTGGTAATAGGAGCGTTTCCCTGTGCCGGTTTTGGAAAGTACTTGAGGCGGTTCGTGGCATCAAAGAGATAGACTTGTGCCGGGGGCAGTGGCGTGCTGTTTTTGGTCGCCTGTTGTCGGTCTCCTTCCCCCGATGCTAGCCTATCGAGGGGCTCCTCAAATCCAGCCGGATAGCGGTGGTGCAGAGTACGTTTCACCCACTGATCAATGCCCATGATAAAACGGTGATAATTTGTAGTTGTGGTGGTGGTAATAATTATTCGTGGCGGCACTGTGTGTACCTGTCTGTAGGAGGGGCAGATTTTTCAAAAATTCAGGCGGTCTTCCTTGTATCCACCGAATGAGGGAATGATTTCGTCCAGGGGGCAGGGACGGGGGGGGGAAGAAGCTAAAATAGGATGGTACGAGAAGGGACGGGATGGTACGAGAAAGGTACGGGACGGGCCGCTGTGGCGAAAGGTGAAGTGGTGGTACGAGGTGAGCATTAAGACGATAAAAAAAGCGAGTTGGCGGAAAAAATATACCGATCGGTCCACTTAGCTGCTCGGTGGAGGAGGCGTGGTTATTCTCTGAGTTCCTCTTGTTCCACCGAGTCGTTCACGTTCCTGCGCCCAGATTACGCACCACCACCACTTTTTCGATAGAGTAAAAAAAGTTGTGTATTGTGTTATCCCACCGCGCCACAGCAAACCTGATCACCGAAACGAAGAAAAAAAGAACCCAATTCCCCCCCCCCC
>Ga0210034_1003831_pt1 | contig 10452 bp, 10 predicted proteins | sample CryGeymeta201505_FD_185466 | JGI IMG/M metagenome (GOLD analysis project Ga0210034, IMG submission 185466) | Groundwater microbial communities from Crystal Geyser aquifers in Utah, USA - Crystal Geyser metaG 2015-05 (SPAdes) (version 2) | ecosystem: Environmental > Aquatic > Deep subsurface >... | reverse complement strand
TAATGAAAATATAATCTTTTCAGACAAAATTGAGGAAAGTAAAGAAGCTATAGAAAGACTAAAGAAATTTTACGCTACCTTAGGTACTAGAAAGCGTGACAAGATCCTTCATTATTTTGTCCGTTTTTTGGTCCTCATAAAAGTAACTAAGGTATTGAAATGGTGGTTAAAATAAGTACTATATAAATCATGACCACAATTAAAGAATTATTGAAGAAAAATCGGTACTTTCATGCCTTTGGCAAATACTTTAGACGAGTAATTCTAAACTCTAAATATATCTACTTTCTTTCTAATTCAACAAAACCATTAAGTAATCAATATGGTTTTGATAGAGGAATTCCTCTTGATAGATTTTTTATTGAAAATTTTTTAAACAAACATAGGGATAATATTAGCGGACATTGTTTAGAAATACTTAGTGATAATTACATAGTAAAGTATGGTAAAAATAAAGTTACAGCCAAAGATATCCTAGATATTGAACCAACTAATAAAAACGCCACTATAATTGGCGATCTGAGAAACCTAACTAATATTAAAGATAATATCTACGACACCATCATCCTTACTCAAGTTCTACAATTTATTGATGATGTTGAAGCTGTTATATCTGAATGTCATCGTATCTTAAAAAAAGACGGTGTACTTTTAGTGACGGTACCATGTCTAAGTAGGGCTGATTGCATCTCTGGTAAAGATGGTGATTTTTGGCGCTTTACTCAAGCTTCTGCCAAATACTTATTTGAAAAAAAATTTAGTCCTACTAATCTAAAAATTGATTTTTACGGTAACGCTCGCAGTGGAATTTATTTTTATGCTGGTTTATCTGTTGAAGATACACCCCAAAAAGTCCTTTTAGAAAAAGATGCCAGTTTCCCCACTATTATTACCATAAAAGCCATAAAATGATGCGCCACTTTTTAATAAAATATATTCGTCCTCCACTTAAAAAAATTGGCTTTTATACTTGGTCATTTAACACCTTTTTTTATATACAAAGCAAGTATAATTTTATTCTAAATTTATTTAATAAGAAATTTAGAAAAACAGCCATTATATTTACCTATCATAGAATTGCTACCGTTTCGAACGACCCTCAATCGCTATGTGTATCTCCAGCGCTCTTTACAGAACAAGTCGAGTTTTTTAAAAACAACTTTGAAATAATTTCATTACCAGAACTAGCTAACAGGCTAAAGGACAAAAAACTGGACGGTAATGAGATGGTAATCACCTTTGATGATGGTTATAGAGACAATCTTACAAATGCTCTACCAATACTTGAGAAATATAATATACCCGCAACTATATTTGTTTGCACCGCTAAAATCGGTGAGCAGGCATCATTCCCTTGGGATTTGGAGTACTCTGAAAATGACAGAGCCTACTTTTTGAGTGCTGATGAAATTAGATTATTGTCAAAACACCCCTTAATTGAGATTGGAGCTCACACTCACTCGCACTCACGTCTCTCTACCTTTTCCAACGATGAACAACTAAAAGAAATTTCTCTCAATTTAGAGATACTTAAAAATCTTACAGAAAAACCGATTACTAGCTTTGCCTATCCTTTTGGGGGAATCTTTGATTACAATTCATTCTCTAAAAAAATACTCAAAGACTTAGGTTTAAGACATATATGTAATACCACCGAACAACTAGTAACTAATTCAACACCCTACTATAACTTACCCCGCTTCAACATGCGTTCATATACAGTTAAACAACTAACCGTATGGTATAAATAGATGTTTTATGATAAAACTTTCAATCATAATCCCTTGCTACAACTGCGAAAAAACACTTCGGGAAGCTGTGGATTCATGTTATGTTCAAGGATTTTCTGAAAATGAATTTGAAATAATAATGGTAGATGATGGTTCTACGGATGAAACTAGAGAACTAATGAAACGACTTGCCGGAGAACATGCAAATTTACACCTATTTTTTCACGAAAAAAATAAAGGGGGTGGAGCCGCTCGTAATACAGCTGTGGCAAATTCAAAAAGTGAGGTGATTTTCTGTCTTGATAGCGATGATCTACTCCCTCCCAATACTCTGGATAAGATGCTTAATTATCTTCATAAAAAGCAATGTGATGGTGTTGGATTTAACTATTTTTTGAATTTTAATGGAACCAATGTTAATGATATTAATCACATAATTACCATGTCATATGTAGGAGAAAGAATACCATTTGATTCTCTTCTTCAGGAAGAGAATCAAATGTGCGCTTTATATCATGTATTTATGTTTACAAAAAATTCCTTCAACAAAGCCGGCGGTTATCCAACTCATCACGGCTTTGACACTCAAGGTTTTGCCTGGCGATTTCTGACAGCTGGGTTACATGCAGAAACTTGCCCTAACACGAAATATCTTCAAAGAGTAAATTTTCATAAATCATATTATTTAAGAGAGTATAATGACGGAAAAGTAAATTTGAATTGGAAAATGATATTTATAGAACATTTTTACTTGTTTAACAAGGAAACCAAAAAATTTATTTTAGATTATGATATCTCTGATTTTACAAAAAATATCTATACACAATTAAAAAAACGTCAAAAAGTTTTTAGAGATGATTATTGTAATTTTATAGGAAGTAACTACAGACACACTGTGGCAGAAATTAAGGTTAAAAATAAATTAATTAAAGTAAACAGTCTATCAGGAATATATTTGCGTATAAAAAATAGACTCCATTTATAATTATGAAAATCACACATCAAAACAAACAAAAAGAATGGTTTATCCAAAAATTACATGGGCTACTCTACAAATTAGAAAATACTGGCAATAGTGATTTTAAGCGCAATGGTGAAGCTACCTTTATAAAAAACATAAGTCAATTTTATTTTGACAAAGATTTTGTTTTCTTTGATATTGGCGCAAACCAAGGCGAATACACAGAAATGATTTTAGATGATTCTCCTAAAAAAATCTCCGCTTACTTGTTTGAACCACAAAAAAGTTGTGTCGCACTACTCACCAAAAAGTTTTCTGGTAATGAAAGTATTCTAATCAATAATTTTGGTTTATCGGACAAAGATGAATCCGTCACTCTATATAAAAATACTGAACAGTCAGGCCTGGCTTCGGTATATAAACGTGACTTGGATTACTACCAAATTGATATGAACATAACTGAAACAATCCAGCTAAAGACTGGTGCAAAATATGTCCAAGAGAAAAATGTTTCAAAAATAAACTTACTGAAAGTTGATGTCGAGGGTCACGAGATGAAGGTATTTGAAGGCTTTGGTGATTTTCTTAATCCTAGTAATATTGACTTTATTCAATTTGAATACGGTGGAGCCAATCTAGATTCGCATTCAAGTCTATTGGAAATTCATAATCTTTTAACAAGAAAAGGATTTATGCTTTGTAAAATAATGCACTCATCATTAGAAGTCCGTCCTTACCACCCGCGCTTAGAGAACTTCATGTACCAAAACTGGGTTGCAGTGAATCCACAAATAATTGAATCTGTTACTGGCTAGGTTTTATGTGTGGCATCTTCGGTTATATAGGTAAAATTGAAACTGAGCGAGGCTTAGCTTGTTTACGGACCCTCGCTCACCGCGGACCAGACGGTGAAGGACACTTCATCGACGAAGGTATTTTTCTTGGTCATCGTCGCCTTGCCATCCTTGACCTTTCCCCTGCCGGAACACAGCCGATGACTTATGCCAATGGTCACTACCAAATTATTTTTAATGGTGAAATCTATAACTTCCTGGAAATACGTTCTGAGCTAGAAAAGTTAGGACACTATTTTAAAAGTGAAAGTGATACAGAAGTTATACTGGCAGCTTTTACGCAGTGGGGTGAGGCGTGTCTACATAAATTTAACGGGATGTGGGCACTGGCTATCTGGGACATCAAAGAAAAATCCCTCTTCCTTAGTCGTGACCGCTTCGGTAAAAAGCCTCTTTTTTACGCCACTCTTGGCAGTGATTTTGCCTTCGCTTCGGAAATGAAAGCTATTGCTCCCCTACTACCAAAAATTGAACCTAACCAGAGAATAATTGATGACATCGCTCATATTTTTTATTATGAAAGTACCGACGAGTGCCTGATTAAAGGAATCAAACGTTTCCCTGCTGGACACCATGGTTGGTACAAAGCCGGTAAACTAACACTCACTCGCTACTGGCACACTCTTGATAATTTGATTGAAATACCAAAAACCTATGAGGAACAAGTGGAAAAATTTCGTGAACTATTTCTTGATGCCTGCAAAATCCGCATGCGTTCCGATGTTCCAATCGGTACAGCTCTTAGTGGTGGACTTGATTCTAGCGCTGTCTTTGGTGCTATCGCCCACCTCAGCCGAGGTGGCGCTGGTGCTCGTGCCAATACTGATTGGCAACATGCCTTTGCAGCCTCATTTCCTGGAACACCACTGGATGAAATAATTTGGGCAGAAAAAGTCGCTAAGCATTGTGAGGCCAATATCACTCCCGTAGTAATAGACCCAACACAATATCTTTCCCGATTCTACAAAGACACCTATCGTTTTGAAGATTTATACATTACACCGCACATACCATTTGTCGCCACTTACGGAGCGATGCGCCAAAATGGTGTTGTTGTGACTCTTGACGGGCATGGTGCCGACGAACTATTTGGTGACTATAGCTTTGATTACCTACACATACTCCATGATGAAATATTTAATTTTAAGAACACACGGTCTGTTGTCAACACCTATTATGACAGCCAACTCAAAGACGACACACAATTCTCTTCCTTACCAAACAAGAACATCTTTATATTGAAACAATTTACTCGCAACGCTGGTAAAAAAATACTCGGCTACAAAAACATCCATCCCGACAGCAATCACCCGAAATGGTCTGAACTTGATTACTTCACTCAAAAGTTGTACATCTCGTTCCACCAGACTGTCCTACCGACACTTTTACGCAATTACGATCGTTATAGTATGACGAGTGGAGTAGAAATTCGTATGCCCTTTATGGACCATCGTCTTGTAAGCTATGCCTTTTCACTCCCTTGGCAAGCCAAAATTAGAAATGGCTATACTAAGTCGATTATTCGTGACGCAGTAGCCGACCTGATGCCAAATGAAGTTGCACACCGCAAAACAAAAATTGGTTTTAATGCTCCAATGGTAAACTGGTTTAAAGGACCAATGCGAGAATTTATTGAGACTACCCTATCTGATGCTGAGTTTAAAAACAGCAGTTTAATAGACTCAGTAGAAGCAACTAAGAAAATACGCTACGTGATAGACACACCTCAGCCCACCTTCCACGAAGCGGAGGATGCATGGAAGACAATCTCGCCCCATTTCTGGGAACAAGGTTTTCTAAAACAAATTAAAAAGATATGAACCTGGCACCAATAGTATTATTTACTTACAATCGACCCGACCATACGAAAAAGACCATTGAAGCTCTTTTAGCTAATACCCTTTCTAATGAAAGTGAATTGTTTATTTACTCTGACGCTGCTAAAAATGAACAAGTTGAAGAATCAGTCCAGGCAGTCAGAAGCTACTTAAAAACAATTTCAGGTTTTAAAAAAATAGAAATTATTGAACGAGAAAAAAATTGGGGCTTAGCTGACTCTATTATAGATGGTATTACTAATATCATAAATAAATACGATCGGATTATTGTATTAGAGGATGACATTGTAACCTCACCCCACTTCTTACAATTCATGAATGACGCCCTTGAATTATATAAAGATGAAGAAAAAGTAATGCACGTCAGCGGTTACTTCTTCCCAGTCGACCCTACTGGTCTGCCCGATACTTTTTTCTACAATCAAACCTCCTGCTGGGGTTGGGGTACGTGGGCGCGAGCATGGAAAGATATAAATCCTAATGTTGATTTCTTACTTAAACAGCTTGAAAAGATTAATAATAAAAATCATTATTTTAAAAGCTGTATGAGCCAGCTTCGAGCCAATAAACGTGGTGACATAAAGACTTGGGCTGCACGCTGGCAAGCCAATGTACTTATAAATGGAGGCTTTTGTTTACACCCATCAATTTCATACGTAGAAAATATCGGCCACGACGGCTCTGGTATGAATTCAACTAACAATACCGTCCTTTCAAAAAAAAGTATCGCAGGACAAGAAAAAATTACGATCACTGAATGCACAATCACCGAGAATATCACGGCAATTAAACGTGCAAATAATTTTTATATTTCACTTATACCAAAGTGGCAAACAAGAGTAATTAATATGTTATCTAAAAAACTAAGAATTAAAAAGTATCATCAATCATGAATATAATTTCTTTTCTAAAAAAAATACGCATTAGACTGCAACCAAGGTACACCACCTTCGCGACAACTTATCCAGGTTTTTTGTGTACAGTAGCCGACAAATCTTCATTTTTATACATGCATGAAGAGATTTCAGAAAAGGAAATCTATCGTTTCGCATGTACGACTGAAAAACCTTTCATCATTGATTGCGGTTCAAATATTGGACTTTCAGTGATTTATTTTAAAAAACTTTTTCCGACTGCAGAAATAATTGCTTTTGAACCTGATCCGAATATATATAACATCTTACAAAAAAACATTGCTGCTGCTAAGATAGCAACAGATGTTACTGTAGTTCAGGCATGTCTGGGTGACAGTGATAAAAAAATAAAATTTTATAGCGACGGTGCTGACGGCGGCTCAATAACATCCTCTGACGTATCGACGCGAACTATTGAAGTACCGCAACAGCGCCTGGATACCTATGTAAACAAACCAGTCGATTTTTTGAAGATGGATATAGAGGGATCAGAATATACAGTGCTTCAGAACATAGTTCCAAAACTCCACCTAATTGATAAGATATTTATTGAATATCACTCATTTGTTGACCAAGAGCAAAACCTTGATAATATTCTTTCAATTCTTAAAGGGGCAGGATTTAGGTATTATATTGAACATGTAGGTATACGTTCCAATCACGTTTACATACACCAAGAGAGCTACCATGGCATGGACCTGCAAATTAATATCTATGGATATCGTACGAAAACAGCTAAATAAAAATTATGTCCAAATTAAGAAAATTAAAGGAACAAATAATAACGGAAAACTTTTTTCGCCCGCGATGGTATTCAGTATTTATTAATCCATACTTTATCAATCGCTGGAGTTTATACCGAGCTATCAAAAAGTTTGCCTTAGAAACTCCGGCTGAAGCAAGTATTCTTGATGTCGGCTGTGGTTTAAAACCTTATCGCTCTCTATTTAATACTAAAGAATATACTGGTATTGATATCGCTGGTGGCGGACATGATGACACTGCCAAAGTAGTTGACGCTTTTTATGATGGATACAGTGTTCCCTTTTCGGATAAATCCTTTAATACTCTTATTTGTACTCAGGTACTGGAGCACGCTGATGACCCAGAGATATTAGTAGCTGAATGTGCCAGAGTACTCAAAGAAGGCAGTACTGCCTTCTTCTCCATGCCTTTTACCTATCCCGAGCACGAAATACCTTACGACTTTAGACGCTTTACTCGTTTTGAGCACCAGCGCCTGTTCGAGAAAAATGGCTTTAAAAATATCCAAATTACCCAAACTACTGGTTTTGCTGGAACTTTTGGCCAACTGTTCGTTATTTGGTTATTTGAAAGTATTCCCTTTCGTGCGCCATTATTAAAAACTCTACTCAGTGTTTTTATCTTTGCTCCGATTCAAATTGTCGCTTTGGGTATTGATTGGCTGACCAACAAATCTGGACTGACAATGGATTACGTAATAATATTAAAAAAATGAATGTTTTACTCATCAATGCAACAGATGATAACGGCGGTGGAGCTTCCCGTGTTGCTATGGATATTTTTAACGGTATTAAAGAAAGAGGGGAAAAAACTACTATGTTTGTGGGAAACAAAACATCAAATAATCCTGAAATACATAAAATTAACAAACCAAAATGGCGGTCAATAGCAAGTCATCTCTTAGCCAATGACAGCAAATTCTTTAACACAGATAAAATAATAAAAACTCCCGCGTTTACCAATGCTGACATTGTCCATGTCCACAATCTACATGGTTGGTATTTTAATCTAGAAACACTCCAACTGATTAGTAAACAGAAACCAATAGTGTGGACTTTACATGATATGTGGGCAATCACTCCGCACTGTGCCTATACCTTTGATACTGAATGCCAGAATGGCTTTTTTCCCTGCCCTAATCGGCAAATTTATCCAAGCATCTTATGGCCAAACGAAAAATATTTAATGAAACAAAAACGAAATTACTACTTAAATACCAAAATGCACCTGGTGACACCTAGCCAGTGGTTAGCCGATAAAGTCAGCCAGAGTATTTTGAATGATAAAGCTCTTACTATAATTCCTAATGGCATTGACACTGATATTTTTGCCCCACAAGACCAAAAAGAAGCACGCAAAAAACTAAATCTACCAATCAATAAGAAAATTGTCCTTTTTATAGCTCATGGTGGACTAAAGAATGAATTTAAAGGAGGAATATATGTAAAAGAAATGGCTAAACGATATATGAATAATAGTGAAATAATATTTGTTTGTGTAGGTGGTGATAAAGAATGTCAATATGAAAATATTTTTGAGCGCCAAAGCATTAATAACAAAACGACTCTGCGAGAATATTATTCATCTGCTGATGTATTACTTTTTCCTTCCACAGCGGAAAATTTTCCGCTAGTGATATTAGAGGCAATGGCTTGTGGATTACAAATTGTGGCTTTTGATGTTGGTGGTGTAAAAGAAGCAATCGTGAGTAAAGAATATGGTTATCTAGCCATGCAAAAAAACATCGACGACTTATATCACGGCATTGATTTACTACTAACACGGAGTGAAGCCGAGCGTTCAAGCTCCCGCCTTCATTGCCGAAACAGAGCAGTAACAGAGTATTCACTTACAACTATGGTCAAACGCTATATTAACTTATACACTTCACTATTATGATAATAGTAAATCTTAAAGGCGGTACAGGTAACCAACTCTTCCAATATGCCCTTGGTCGGCATTTAGCGTTAAAGAATAATGACACCTTAAAACTTGATGTGAGAGGATTAGCTAGAGCTAATGCTGTTGGTGATATTTATCGGCCTTTTGCATTGGAGTCATTTAATATTGAAAAAGAAATTGCCAGTGCTGAAGAAATAAAAAGACTTAAATATCCTTACCGGATTTTCTCTAAAGTTTGGCGGTTTTTATCCTTCAAATTTTCGCATGATAAGAACACAGTATTTAATCCTAGAGTTCTAAATTGGACTGGTGATATTTTTCTCGATGGCTATTGGCAATCACCGCGATATTTTGCTGACATCAGAGACATTTTGCTTAAGGAATTTACTTTAGCCAAATCCTTTTCGAAAGCTGGGGCGGGTTTTGTTGCACAAATAAAAAATACCACCGCCGTCGCCCTACACGTCAGACGGGGTGACTATATTAAAAATCCCCAAGTACAAAAAGAATTTGGCCCGTGCACCCTTGCCTACTACAAATCTGCTATGGCTGAAATAGAAAAAACAGTACCCTCTCCCACCTACTTCGTTTTTTCTGATGACTTGCCATGGGTAAAAGAGAACTTGCCAGTTGGTGATCAGGCCGTGTTTGTAAAAGGAGCTGGCATGACCGATGTTGAAGACCTTCTGCTCATGAGTATGTGTCAGCACAATATTATCGCCAACAGTAGCTTTAGTTGGTGGAGCGCCTGGCTTAATCAAAACTCTGATAAAATTGTTATTGCCCCTACCCCATGGTTTAACAATGGTTCATATGATAAAGACTTAATTCCAAAAACATGGATACAAATTCAGAAATCATAAAATGAAAGGGGGTGATTTGTATAGGTAACCATTCCCTTTTTCGTCGTTATATGAGAAAAGTATATATGGATAATTTTCATTTGTACGTAATATTTCGGTATCTTATACCACTCTTCTTTTACAGAAATATAGTGGTGGTGTGACAATATTTTTCTAATTAATGTTATTATGGCTATTAATTATGGGACTTTTAAATAAAAAATTAAACGGCAACAGTGCGTTTGTTGACGCTCAAAATCTTTACTTAGGAACTAAAGCGGATGGATGGATGGTTAACCATAAACGATTTTGTGTCTTTCTTGAGGAAAATTATTCCTGTGATGAAATATATCTGTTCATTGGGAACATACGTGACGAGCATTCAAAGATGTATATTGAACTACAAAAAGCTGGTTACATATTAATTTTTAGAGAACACGCCAACAGCTCAGTTTCAGAAAAGAAAGGAGATGTTGATACGGACTTGATGTTCGAATTAATGAGGCGGTATGCAGAAGAATGTCACGAAAGAAAATTCATCATTGTTTCTGGTGATGGCGATTATTTTAAGGCAGTACGCCATTTGGTAGAAAAAGGTCGTCTAATAAAAGTATTGTTCCCAAACGTTTGGGAACAATACTTTTAT
>Ga0210034_1003828_pt1 | contig 10454 bp, 11 predicted proteins | sample CryGeymeta201505_FD_185466 | JGI IMG/M metagenome (GOLD analysis project Ga0210034, IMG submission 185466) | Groundwater microbial communities from Crystal Geyser aquifers in Utah, USA - Crystal Geyser metaG 2015-05 (SPAdes) (version 2) | ecosystem: Environmental > Aquatic > Deep subsurface >... | reverse complement strand
GCTCTAAGTTCAACCTTGTCGACTTGGCAGGATCATAACGTCAGAGCAAGACGAATTCAACTGGAGATAGATTTATCGAGGCAACCAAGATCAATTTGTCTTTGACTGCTCTAGGAAAGGTCATTTCGGCATTGGTGGAAGGAAAAGGTGGCCATGTCCCTTACAGAGATTCAAAATTAACCAGACTACTTCAAGATTCACTGGGAGGCAACTCAAAGACAGTGATGATCGCAACAGTATCTCCATGTTGCAACAACTACGAATAAACTCTATCAACTCTCAAATATGCATCAAGAGCCAAATACATTACGAACGTTCCTGTGATTAATCTTGATCCCAAGGATGCCTTGCTCAAAGAATATGAGTTGGAGATAGTCAAGCTAAGAGGAATGCTGAGCTAGATTCAGAAGGAAGATCAGCCAGATGTTGATACTCTGATCGAATAAAACAAAAGAATAGCGATGCAAGCTTAAATGGAAAAGAAGCAGTTAATTGCCAAGATCAAAAAACTTGAAGAAAACTTCATCTCCGCTCCTTTCTAACTTCCAAATTAGTACAAAAAGGAAAGAAACATCAGATAGCAAAAGCTGAATTTTATGGAAAATAATTATAAAAGTCTTGAGGATTAGGTACATTAAATGAGAGTTCAGCTGACTGACTTAAGGAGGAAGTACAAAGATGCTTCAACAGAGCTGTTTCAGATGGAAAATGAACATTAGAAATAGAGATAGATTATTCAGGGCTAATTCGATAGCATAAGTCAATAAAATGAGATGTTGAGAAGTGTACTGAATGTCCTTTTTACTGAGAAACAACTCAAGAACATCATAAATTTGGGTCATTGGCAGAACAACAAGTTCAAATTGCCTACTTTTTACTTCAAAGATAGGCACACTTTAGCATTTCCATGTGAAGAAGATCAGAATTAACCTCCTTCTATATTTTCCCATGGCAAGTTCGAGTCCCGAGATCCTTCAATTGACAAGTATCACACCACTGCTACTTCGTTTGGAGCAAGAGTCAATTCAAAGAGTTCGGGGAGGGGGATAGTTTTTCGTAGAAAATGATATATTTGTTGACTATCATACTTGGAATCCAATGCATCAGAATTATTATTCATAATGGATCAAAATCTACCTCAGATCAAGATCATTGTAGTTGGCGATAGCGGAGTTGGCAAGAGCAGCATTCTCTTTAGGTTCGTCAATGATGAGTTTAATGAATTCAGCGAGGCGACTCTGGGGGCTGCTTTTGTTTCAAAAGTGCATACCTATGGAGAATAAAAGTCCATCAGATTTCAGGTAGACAGCTATCAAGGTAGATTTGGGATACTGCCGGTCAGGAAAAATACAAATCTATTGCTCCTATCTACTATCGAGGTACTCTCTTTATTACTTAGATTCTCAGATAGCCCTTTGCGTCTATGACATAACTAAGAAATAGTCATTCGGAGTGCTGAAGACCTGGGTCGACGAGCTGAAGAGCAAAGGCCCTTAAAATATTTGTAACTTTGAGTTGAGTCAGTGTTGGCAGTTGTTGGGAACAAAATCGACTTGGTATAAAAATAGGAAATCAGTTTCAATGAAGCTAAAGACTATGCAGATAAGGTAGGAGCAGTCCTCAAGCTGACCAGCGCGAAGGACGGAAAGGGAATCAACGTACTTCTTTCTTCATCTAGGAACTATTCACTGCCGTTGCAGAGAAGCTCGATGATATGAGGAGTTCGGCCTCTGTCCCTCAGACAAAAGGATCAGACAAAGTCCCCCTAAAGAAGAGTGGAAGCAAAGATGACTCGAAGTGTTGTGGAGGCAGCAACAAGAAAAAATGAACTGTATTTCTGTATTTTAATGTAATTCATACTACCCTATTTCAACAAGTTGAGAATTGTCCTCTTTTTATTGAAGATAAGCCATATAAATAAACTTTCATAATGAATTATCTATCGGACTTAATGCTGAAATTATATAATAACAATGTGGCTTGGCGAAGGATAGATGGAGGACGAAATGAAAGGAAAGATCTATTAAGGTTATGAAATACTGTAGGTAGCAGGTAGTGGCACTTTCGGCAAGGTCTACAAGGTATATCAGTGATGGATGCAGGTCAAGAATATCCAGAATGGCAACATATATGCCATGAAACATGTTCTTCAGAACAAAAAATATAAAAATCGGTAACTGGACATCATGAAACAAATCAACAGCAATTACGCAGTCAAGTTGATCGAGCATTTCTACAAGGAATAGACCAAAGTATATGCTGAATAAAGATAGGGATAATATCTGAACCTCATCATGTAATATCTTCCCGAGCCCCTATCGCGAGTGTTAAGAAGCTACTATCCTCAAAAGATATACATGTCTACACCAACCATCATCCAATATACAAAATGTCTGCTAACGGGTCTCAAAGATTTGCATGTAACGGTAGTTTAATTTAGGCTCTTGACATTTGCCACAGAGATATCAAACCTTCGAATATTTTGCTGGATTAGGCAAATGCCAAGTTTTGTGACTTCGGGTCAGCAAAAATACTCAGCTCTGGTCAGAAAAACATATCTTATATTTGTTCGAGATATTATCGAGCACCTTAGTTGCTGCTTGGGGCTGTCTATTATACTTATCAGGTAGACATATGGTCATTGGGGTGTGTGATAGCTGAAATGATGACCAATCACGGCCTATTCGAGGGAAGCACTGCAACCTCAATGCTTTCGAAAATCATCAAATGTTTAGGATCGCCAACTATCTAAGATCTGAAGTCAATGAACATAGAAGATGATTAAATGAGTCTGATGGAGATGCAGGGCTCGGGGGTCAAACATAGGATCTTGAAATACAATCCAAACTGTAGCTAGTAGCTGTTAGATTTAGTGGCTCGAATGGTTGTCTACGACCCCAAGAAAAGAATCAGGGCTGCTGAAGCTCTGAACTTACCGCTATTCACCTGAGAATATATGTTACTTCTTCTCTATTTATATTGACTTATCTTTATCAATTCTGTCAGGCCACAGGAAGCGGTCATTGGATATAATAATTATCAACCAAATTAGATGAGTGAATATTTCAGACGATACATAAAGAGATAGCATTACCCGAACCCTCCGTACGTTTGAATTCAATCAGCAACAACATAAAATTCAAAACATCCTTTAAAAATTGTGTCTACGATGCGTTTCAATATCGAGAGTGGAAGCAGACATGGGACGATGATTGGAATGTTATCTGGTGTGAAAAATAGCAAGTTGATTGGGTATTTGAAAAGCATAGAATCCTACCTCACATGAAGGTCAACCATTTCCGAGGATGGTTCTAGTTATGTCGCAAAGATATGCTCAACAAAAATCTCAAAAAGTACAAACGAGGACTTGATAAGCAGAACAACAAATAGTAATCCGATTAGTATGACTTCCTGCCAGCCACCTTCCTCCTTCCTAGCGAATACGTCATCTTTTATTAGGAGTTCAAACGCACTCAGAATGATAGTAAGGCCTTGTGGATCATGAAGCCAGTACCCATTTCGATACTTAGACATCCAAGTGCCAGGGAAAGGGTATTTTCATCTTCAGCAAAATTGGAGACGTCTCAAGATGGAAATCTTTCAATCGGGATAATCCTCCTGAGCCATATGTCTGCCAAAGATATCTACTTAATCCACTTCTCTTCGGCGGCAGGAAGTTTGACATGCGTATTTATGCTCTTTGCACCTCATATCAACCTCTCACTATATACCTTTACAGAGCAGGATTTGCCAGATTTACACATGAGAGGTATGACAATGGAGACTTTGACAATCTATGTAGTTGTTTCCCGACTTAGATAAACATCTAACTAACGTGGCAATCAATATCAATTCTCCTAACTATGTGAAGTGGATCGGTGGCAAATGGTTTTTGGAGGAACTCAAAAAATTCATGTTGAGCAAATGCGGAGTCTAAATGACGAATAGCGCTTTTTATGACATTCAGAGATGCATCATCAAGTCCATGCTAGCTGTGCAAAAACTAGTAACCAACAGTCCATGCTCATTTGAGCTCTATGGCTTTGACTTTATCTTCGATTCCAATGGCAAAGCATGGCTTTTGGAGGTCAATGGAGGCCCATCGATGACTGCCAACACCAAGTAAGATTTAGAACTGAAACAAGGTTTGGTCGACGATACGATGACTGTTATCAACGTTGAAGGAATGTACACTTATTGATATGTAGATTAAAAGGAGACTAGGAGGTGATTGGTGGTTTTGATTTGATATACAAGAACAAGGAAATCAACATTGGGACAGCAACCTCATACACCACTATGTTGGGGTGTAAAAATAACAGAGTAGACAACTTGAAAAAGCTGGCAAGGGCGACCGCCTTTCGGTTAGCAAAATAGTATCAATAGAAGAATCGAGCTATCGACTCAAACAAAAAAATAGAGAATAAATTCACCATAAAGACCTCCACTAAGATAGATAAGACCAAGCTTGTTCAAAAAGCTGGTTATGGCAACTCTCGCAAAAGTAAATGCTTCATAATGTGTAGATGTGGAGTCAACCATGAATAGTAAGCCCACCTAAACCAGGAACAGCCAGAACGCCAGGAAAAGAGCCTAATAATGATGCTTATATCTATTTTTGTCCAGTCAACCCTCTGTAGTTATTTTTTCTAAAGGTCATCGAAAATCAAAAATCAAAATAAAGGTCTTAACAAGGGATCATCGAAACTGCAAGTAAAGAGGTCAATCAGTCCCTAGCTCGACTGATATATCATGTTTAGAGGGGGAGGTGGGTTCCGTCTTTGGTTATATGCTTTTAACGGAGTATTCTTTCTATAATATTTAAAATTTAGAATTGATGGGGAAAAAATTCTTAGAAGAACTTTCGGATGACTACAAGGAGTGCAAAACACTTGGAGAGAGAGGTATTTCAGAAAAACAAGAAATAATGGAGGAAAATAATTCATTATTACAAAATAATACGACTGCTCCGGCAGCCAACCGACCCTCAACTTCCGCCAATGAAAAGACCTCTCAGATCCACAAAAACAGAAAGGTTCGGGTCTACAATCCTGATGACCGCTTCCAGAGTTAACACACCAAGCGCTACTATCTTTTCCCTTTTCATTATTCTACGCTCTTCCCATACTTCAAAATCAGTTGGAAAGTATGGAAGCCCAATAGCGTTTACAAAAAAATGGCTCAATACCTCAGCAACATTCCCGGACTCCCTCAAAAAACTTCCATCCAATGCAAATCCTTCGATCAGAGAATGAAGGACTTGAACTATGTTTCTCAGCCTGACTCCAAAAAAGTGGACCTCTTTGAGGCAGCACTCACCTACCTGAAGAATGAAGACCTCAGCTCGGAGGATCGGGAGGTTATTGCCAAGTATGTGGCCAAGATGGAGGAAAGAGGATCATACATGAACTATCTCCATGAGCATGGGCTGGAGGAAGATGGGGTGTAGTATGCAGAGGAGAGCAAGAAAAGTAGCGAACCTTTTGTGGCTGACGAGAAAAAGGAAGAAACATCGATCTAGTCTCACATGCTCTCGGACCTTATTTTTAACGAGTTTTTCGACATAGATCAATGATTTGCTATTTTTTGATTATCAAAACAACTTTCTCTATTGAGGATAATTCTAAAAGCAGCACTATTCTACCCTTTCATGCTTATTCTCTTGAGCACTGTAATTGTACAAGGAAAGTTTTGAAGTTTCTTCAAAATCAAGCTTGGAATCCTACCTATTTACATTTTTTAAAGTGTGATATTGGAAACCAAATCGCTGAAAAATTATCTTCTCAAATTGACAGAATCATTTGTTTGACTGTCTACTGCGATCCAATCAGTAACACGGGTGTAAAAAAGCTTATTAGATTAAATTTGCCTCAGTTAAGAAAGCTATTTTTAGCCAACTGTAATATCACAAGCAGTGTGGTCAAGCTGCTAACGAAGAAGTACAATCCAGGATACGATCTTTTGGATGTCTTGTTTCAACAGAAATTTGATCATACTGCTTTTTACAAGAATATCCATCATTTCAAGGTAGCTGAGACCCTAGACCCAATACAATTTAAGATTGTAAATTATGATAGAAAGATCAGGGTGATGTATCTCGGACATCTTTGTAAAGTGAGGCAAGAAACGGCTTCATCATCAATACTAATCATGAGAAGCTAAGAAGGTAGTGCTTTGTTAGGTCTTGAATAAATGTTACAATCCATCAATACAAAGGAAGCCTTGTAAGCAATAATATCTTGGGAATGATCGACAGTTTAACTTCTTCTTCATCTTTTGAACTAGGAGCTTCATAAGGAAACTAGTTTTCTAACATTGTCTTATGAATTAATTAGGGATCGGCTTCAAGAAAATGTTCTGATGAAAAACGAAGAAAATGAACTCCACTTTTAACTTGATTAACTTGTTTTAACAAGCTGATATTTCATTATTTTTACTAAATCTATCCATAGCCATTCACATTATTCTTCTCATTTTCAATAAGTTTGTGATACTAATGATAATTTTGATAAATAGGGGTCATGAACAATCACTTTTCTTGGGAAAAGTCTATGATCTCCACTCCAGTTTTTTTTGTAGGAGTTGTCATCTGGAGAACTTGTGGAGGAGTTTCTTGTTATTGGATTTTGAGAGGTGATGGAGTGGGGGGTAAGACTTTTCCGAATTACTCGGCTTTCTTTTCTGGTGTTGGCATTAGGTGAGGAAAACGGATTCTTCTACATATGTTGATATTCATTCAACTCCTCGCATGTTTTTAGCTCTCATACAAGTGTCTTTGATGATTTTATATAGTTGCCGCTATCCCTTCGCTAATAAGGGATTACAAATGTCTGATTTGAATAAAATCAAAAACTATCAGTTTTGAATTCTCCAGTCAGAAGTGTTGCCATTATACCTTTCATAATTTGAATCTTGTCGAACAGGACCTTGACTGTAGTCATCATAATTGTTCATTTTTGATGATCTTTTGACAGTTGTTGTGATTCCCGATTTACCTCCTGATCTGTAGGCCGATGTTTCATTGGTGCCTCCTTGTAGATAATTGCCATCATTGATGTAGCTACCTCTCTGGACTGCTGGTTCTCTGACTCCTCCATAAGGATCTGTGACCGTCATTTGAGGAGCAATGTATGTTTCTGTGTTTGAGGTTTCCATATTTCTGAAAGGTTGATAGCCAGATGAGACTTGAGTGTTATCGTAGACATATTCGGGAGCAGGAGGGTAGTAAGGCTGATTCACGTAAGTGGGGGCAGTCGACAGCACTCTTGAATGTCCTTGGTCAACATATCCGATGGGGTTGTATCTGCTTTCAGGTCTGTTTGAGTATGAGTATATGAGCTAAGGATCTAACCTTCTGTACTCAGCATCGCTCTTGATACTAATACCTTGTTAACCGAGGACAGCTCGACTTTGTCCTTTCGCAGTCTCGAAATCGACATTTTCTGGATAATGAATGATTTGTCTGCATTTAATTTTGTTTACTTTTCGACAGGTATGTATTCGTATCTTTTGACTTTCTTTTCGACAGGTACCATCTCAATTTTCTTCTCAGGAATAATCTCCTTGTGATACTATACTCGATGCTCGACTGAGTAGTACTCTGTCTTGACCACTTCATGAGGCACGGTCTCGACAACTCTTCGTTCCTCCAATCTGGTTTTTTTCTTCTTGACTGGTACTCTTTCGACATACTGTCGGTCCTCGTATTAAGTTACTTTTTTTTCATAGGGCACATAATTGATTCTGCTTTATCCTGACTAAGATCAGCCTTACCTTTGACTACTTGCTAGTTTGTAACTCTCGATCCCACCAAATTATTAGTTTCAGTTCTGGCCCTAGATCCTCCTAATCCTTGCTGTGGTGCTACATTGGAGCTATAATAGGTAGGTTGCTTGGATATGGTATAAAACTATTCCTTGCCTGATTGGTTAGTTGAGTATTGTTAGCGAGAGTCACTATTTTGAAATGGGTGGTAGGTGGTAGGTTGATAATCGTTGTATTGATAGTTATTGGAACCATAGTTGAGCGTGTTGGAATATTGGGGAGGGTTGCTATCACTCATCGACTGTTAATAAATCTTATATAGCCCATCCAACGCAAGCTACTAGCTGATTACAGCCATAATTGCAAAATGTTAGCAAAATCAAAAGTAGAAATGATGTGTTCAGTTCTAAAGCTAATAATCATATATTATTGTTTAGGCTTTCGAGTATAGAAAGTACATGAGCAAATTACAAACCTAAGTACACAGTTCTTCATCTTCAGGTAGCAAGCTACAGCAGCAATGAAGGTATGCGCAGACAGTTCATGAATTTCTATCGTTTAGTCAAAACGCATAGTCTGCTCAACAGTCTCTTCCTGGCAGATGCCATCTCTCGCGACACATACAATCAGGAGATCAAAGAGGCCCTCGATAAAATACACCTGCTCAAACAGCAGCTGGAGAAGCATGATATCAGGAGGTTCTGTTAACTATGGGGAATAGAGACTGAGTTTAACAATTTGGGGAAAATGAATGATATGATGAAGTCTGACCTGAAGGTGGGCATTGGAGTGGCAAAAATCGCTAACATGCTGCCAATGATAGGTGACGAAATCAGTTCAGCAAGGACCTACGGATAAATCCACGAACCCTACTCTCGTTTTTGCATAGAGCTCACAAAGATGAAAGAAAGCTAAAAAGGTATCACAGCTGCTTTCAGAAAGACAATAGACGACTTGCTTGTGCTTTAAGTAATTCCCCTCTAAGGTAGACTAAACTGTCTCAACGCCATTCCAAACTCAACGATGTATTAGCTGAAGATTCTCGCGATGAGATGAACTAAGCTCTGACGAGATTTCGAGTGGAGTATCAGAAAGTGTATAGATTTTGAGAGGTTATTATAGCTTGTGATATTGATATTTATTAAATGGAGGCCGATAATACTCTAGACGCTAAGAAGCTCACCGAGGAGCTATAAAAAATGACAGAAGTAAAGCTGACCCTATGCAGTGGGCCAAAGCAGTCATCTTCGACGAAAAACAAATCATCGCCACCAAAGGCTGCAAACCAAAGTTTGAATAAATGACTCCCTACTTCAAAGCCTTCGAAAGCAGAGATGAAACCATCGGAAGAGGTACATTTGATGAGACTCAGGCTTTAACTTGCTTGGTGAACACTATGATGTCCACCGATATCATCCTCCTCTGGCCTACGGTCGCAGAGGCAATGCTTAAAACGGTGAAGGAATCAGTTTGGCAGTGGGCAAGACGAAGAAAGGCGAGAAGGTGTACATTCTGATAACCTACATCCTACCAATCATTTCAGCAAGAGCAGTTCCCCAGCAAATCAACTTCTACAACGACTTTAGTATCCCTTTATCGACTTAGTTGGTGAACTCGAACAATTCAACTGATTTCGATACCCCAAACACATACTATACCATATCACATCTTATCAAAACTAAAAAGCTCAGAAATTACTGCGAACAGCAGTATTGGTGCGAGGATGCATGCTGTTCCAATGGGAGGCGTTGTTTCCTATTTGCTGTTGGGTTGAGGTCGAGGCGTTTGGATGGGCGGATTTGTTGTGGGAGACAGAATGTTGGGGAGTGTGTGGGTTGAAAAATGTTGGAGCTTGTTGGCTCTGCCCGTTTCTGTTTCCCATCTCTTGACGCATCTGGCTGATTATTTCATCTTTTTTGTTGCTTTCAGCCTGAAGAGCTGAGTAGTTGCTTTCAAGGGCCATCTTTTCGTACCACAAACGCACATATGCTTCCTTGAGTGCCTGGACGTTGGATGACTCCTAAGTTGCGAACTAACTCAATAACCCATCAGCCAGATCCTTGACTTATCTCTTGTCGGTCATTAATAAATCTGATGACTTGATCTTCTTCTTGCCAATGTCGACATCTCCAAATCTGGTTTCCATAACTGCGTCATGACGGTGATATGAATCACGGTTATTGTTGAATTATGTGAGGATTTTGGTCTATTGAGGTTTCAAGGGACCTTATCCTTGTAATTGTTTGCGATGAGAGTATTTGTATTGCTCTTTGGATCCAATTTGACGTTGCTATTTGGTGGTTTTTGCCATAATTTCAGCAGCTTATTGCTAGTCCATATGAGAAATGAATCTATGAGCGAATGGATTTTGATGGTTATAGGTGATCTTGATCATGACTTTCCTTCGAAGGTTATAATTTAAAATAATTAACTTGCGAACTGACGCTCACCGGTTGATTGCTGATGCTTTCTCCAAAAGAGTGGATGAGCAAGTCAAGATCGATGGATGTGAGATTTGATGCTGATATGATAGTATAAGGTATGATCGGTAATAATATGCATAAGCAAAAGAAAAAAACAACGACCACTGTGGTCTGTTAAAACTTGGGTCTTCCCTTCCAGACAATCTTTCAGGACTACAAATGCATCCTCAAGGTCAACTTTCCCTTCTTTGGAAGGCTCTACATCGG
>Ga0210034_1003819_pt1 | contig 10469 bp, 7 predicted proteins | sample CryGeymeta201505_FD_185466 | JGI IMG/M metagenome (GOLD analysis project Ga0210034, IMG submission 185466) | Groundwater microbial communities from Crystal Geyser aquifers in Utah, USA - Crystal Geyser metaG 2015-05 (SPAdes) (version 2) | ecosystem: Environmental > Aquatic > Deep subsurface >... | reverse complement strand
GAGTCTATGCGTAAAAAAATGAAAAATAATCACTAATTTTAACTTCAAATGAATCGATTTTGAGCAATTACTTTGCTATGCTCACTTTCATCCGCCGCAAGTGGCTCACTTTGTCCGCCCTATCCAACTGAAGAAGAAGAATCAAATTTTCACAAATTTATTGATCAATTTATACATGATTGGCACAAGAATTTTGAAAAGCACTTCCATATAATTCTTTACTCTTATTTATCGTCAGAATCCGCGGATAACTGGGATGAAAGAAATAAAGTATTGTGCGCTTTTAAGAATCTTGATTTTTATTTTAAATCTATGGTGAAAACACTTTCCTAAATAGATACAATATTAGAATGTCTCACTAAATAAACACATAAATGGATTCCCATATCAGTAAAGAAGAAATACTTCAAAACATAAGTCCCCAGGATATTATTTTAAAATTCTTAGGGATAAATGAGATTCCCCGGGGAAATATTTCCAGTCCTTTTTCAAATGACCAAAACCCATCCTTTAAAATCTACCCCGAAACCAACACATTTAAGTGTTTCAGCACAGGCAACCAGGGTGATGCTTTTCAATTGGTAGCCTACTTAAATAATTTGGACTGCAAAAAAGATTTTACAGAAGTTTTAAAAATCATACAGAATGAAATGCATTTAAAGACAAGTAACAAGCCCATTCAAATAAAAAACTCTATTAAATCAAAAGAACCATTGAATAAAGTAATTAGAAAAGTGGTTTCAAAAATTGAAGAAAAACCAATGGCCGGGGGAAGTTTGTTTTTTTGGGAAAACTTGGGAGTAAACAAAGATATTTTAGAAAAATATAGTGTCAAGGCAATTAAGAGGTACACTTATTTCAACACAAAAAAAGGTGAATATGTAGAAAGAAATGTTGGAGAAAACATAATTGCCTTTGCGTATGAAATGAATGGTAACTATGAAGTTTATATACCAAGACAAGACGGTAAAAATCAAAAGTTTTTTTGTAATGGAATACCAAGTGAAGATATTTTTGGAATTAATCAACTGGAAGGAAAAACAGTTGATGAAATTATAATTTGTGCAGGAAAAAAGGATGCAATTGTCTGCGCTTCAAGAGGATTTAATACTGTGTCCTTTAGAAGTGAAAACGTTCTGCCAACAGAAGAACAAATATCAATGCTTAGTTCAATGAGTAGTAAAATATTTGTTTGTTATGACAATGATAAAGGAGGGCAGGCAGGTACAAAAAAATTAATTGAGAAATACCCAAAAATAAAGTCAATAAATTTTCCAAATGCTTATAATGATCTTTGCGACTACTTTCAAGAAAATAGTTTTTCAGATTTTAAAAAAATACTTGATTCAACAATTGAAGTGGAAGAAATCCCACCCGCAAAAAAAGAAACCACAACTATATTTCACATCACTGAAGATTATCTTAATGAGCATTATGATCTTCGCAACAACGTTATTTCTCTTGAAATAGAAATAAGCGAAAAGAACAAAAATAACTTCGTATCTCTAAACGAAAATACTTTGTGGTTAGAGCTTCAGAAAAAAAGCATAAAAATTCCTATTAATTCACTTATAGCTATATTAAAAAGCGATGCAATTGAAAAATATAATCCTATTCTTGAATATTATCAAAGCTTGCCGGAATGGGATAAGAAAACCGATTTTATCACACAATTTTCAAAATATGTAATACTTAAAGATGATGAAGACCTGGACCAATTTGAATATCATTTCAAAAAATGGTGTGTAAGAGTTGTAAAATGTGCTTTGTTTGATGGTTACTTCAATAAACAGGCGTTTGTTTTAACTGATGATGGTAATGGTCAAAACATTGGAAAAAGTTCCTGGTGTCGATTCTTATGCCCGCCCAAACTATCAGATTATATTGCCGAGGACATGGGAGATGATAAAGATTCCAGGATATTACTATGTAAAAATATTTTAATCAACCTTGATGAGCTGGCCGCTTTATCAAAAAAAGAGATAAACCAATTAAAAGCACACTTTAGCAAAAGCCAAATAAACGAAAGGCTTCCCTATGATAGAAAAAATTCGATAATTCAAAGGATTGCGAGTTTTATAGGATCAACAAATATGTCTGAATTTCTTCACGATGAAACCGGGTCTGTAAGATGGTTATGTTTTGTTGTTAAAACAATTGACTGGAGATATTATAAGGAATTTAATATTGATAATTTATGGAGCCAAGCATACGCACTTTCAAAAGATGAAACTTTTATTGCAGAAATGACAAGAGAGGATATAGAACAAAATGAGATTAGGAACGAAAAATTTCAAATAGTAACCCTAGAAAAGGAATTGATTCAAAAACATTTTGAAAAAGCCACTAAAATTGAAGAAGGTGAATTTTACAATTCTACAAAAATTTTGAAGCACATTAATTTTCATAATCACGGGTTTAGGCTTACTCCGGTTGGGATTGGAAAAGCATTAAAATCATTAGGGTATTCAAGAGCTAAATATAAAGGTAATTATGGTTATTGGGTAGAAATACTACCTCTTGAAAATGAAAATTATTAATGTGTCGAGTATAAAAATTGGAGGGTAATAAACTGGAAACACTTTTTCGATAGATACGGATTTGAAAACTAAAAATTGAATATTATGTATTTACATGCTTATGATAATGATCTGAACTACTTAGGAACAAAAGAAGTAGATAGAGCTACTATTCAAGTTCAGAAAGATTTTGAGAAAGAACTCCTTCTCAAATATCCAAATGTTACAGTAAACTTTGATGTTGAACCAACCAATAAAGAACTATATGAACAAGAAGAGAATGATGACCTCCTTTTTAGTAGGCATATTCCAACAATGTAGAAACAATCTTACCCAAGTTACCCAATATTTATACTCCCTCTATTTTAAAGGCTTCACATTGGGTAACATTATTATATTCTTTCTTACCCCAAGTTACCCATCTTACCCTAATGGATGAAAGAAATCGGGTAACATTATTTCTTTTAAGGGTAAGATGAAAAAAAGCAAGTTACCCACATCAAGGGCAACAGTCATAAGGCTTGGGTAAGAAAGGTAGGTTGGGTAAGTGGTTTTGTAAAACTTTTCTTTTTAAAGACAAAAATCAAACTAAAATTAAAAACTTCCTTCTACATCCGTAGGCCTAAAAAGTCCTACCGTTAAGCGTAGCAAGGAAGTTTCTTGTGCAAAAGCACACAGCAAATATACAAAAAACAAGTAAAATGCTAAAATCAAAAAAAATAATTATATTTGTTATGTCTCAACATTCAGGGAGTAATCCCGAATATTTTATTTATCGATAAGGAAGCTACCTATGGGTGGCAGATTAAACCGAAAGGCTGCGTACTTCATTCCCTGGAATGTTGAGACAGCTCTACTGGTGGCTTCCGCTTTAATTTATTTAAAATGGCTAAAACAGTTAACTCTTTGGAACAAACACAGGAAAAATCTTTTGAACTATTAAATCATTTATTTTATCAAAATCGAGGAAACGAGGAACATCTTGAAAATCTTCACGAAATATTTATGTGTTTTGTGAGAGCCGATGATGATCATAGACCGGATAGGGATTCCATTATATCAACCTACGAATCATTAAGACACTTACTTATTGAAAGTAATAAGCTTTTTACACTTGAATAATATAAATAAATCATAGATACTAACTCTTTGTAGTCTATTTATACGCATTTTTGTTAAATTTACAAAATATTTTAACAAGTAAATCTTAACAAAAATGGTATTTCATCGAAAATATGCCCAATTTTGTTGCGCACGCGTAATCTTATATTATATTTGCACCATAACGCATCGCCTTATCGTTAGATAGGGTTTGGCTGTCTCTCGAGACGGCCTTTTTTTTTACTTTATGAAAACAATCTTTTACGTTGATGGATTTAATTTCTACTATGGTTTAAAAAAACAGACTGGAATAAATCCTGTATGGAGAAAAGCGTATTGGGTTGATTTTGTAGAATTATTTAAACAGTTTCTTGGGGAAGATGATGATTTTGTAAAAGTTAAATATTTTACCGCTTCTCCTCTTAACTCAGGAAAAAATTCTCGCCAAAGCGCATTATTTAAAGCAAACAACTTAATTAATGGGGATCAGTTTGAGATAATTAGAGGGAAATATATTGAAAAAGATATTCTCTGCAGATCGTGCCACACCCATTTCACAAAACCGGAAGAAAAAAGAACGGACGTAAATATTGCCACTCATTTAGTAGGCGACTGTGCTTTGAAATTGGTTGACAAAATTGTTCTGGTTACTGCTGACAGTGATTTGGTTCCTCCTTTAGAGTTTATTACAGCCAACTTCCCCGACATAAAAATTAAAATATATTTTCCTCCAGCCAACTTCAGTAATGACCTTGTAAGAGCTAATACTAGTAAACGTGTAATTTTATTAAAAGATAATTTGCGAAAATTTGAGAATGCAGTTATGAATGAAACTGTTTATAAAAAAGACGGTACCGATAGTGCTATTATTCCTGCAAAGTGGATATATAAATAATTTTTATGGCCTAAAAAATGGAAACTTCATAAAGCAACTTTACCAACGACGCAACAAACAAATCAGACAACACGTTGCAATAGAAAAATATAATTTCATTTCAAACAAAAAGTTACTCCTATTGCAAAAGGGAAATTCCAGTTTGCTATCATAGTGAGTAACTTTTCTGTTCCTTAGAACAAAACAAATATAATAAAAAGCGTGATTTGCACAACACGCTAAGCAACCTATTGCAACCAACGCATTCCGTTGCGGTGTTGTTGATTTATTATAAAGTACTAATATTAAAGCAATTAATATTATTTATGTATGTCCCATATAAAGGCAACGCATTGCCAACGATAATGGCAACGCACCCCGTTGCAACGTTGTTGCTTCGTTATAAATAACTGATTTTAAAGCAGTTAATATTAATTATGTGTATCCCAAATAAAGGCAACGCAATGGGCAACTCTATAAAGAATTTATTTTTTTGAAGTTTCTTGAATCAATAAAAAGGGAAATTTGATTTAATATGTGCCAACCTAAAAGGCAACTCACTAACCAACATACCAGGTTGAAGTAGATAAAATATAATCCATAAAAAAAGTTGTTTTCTTACACACCGGCTAAAATTGCCATAGGGGAAAACAACTTTTTAGAGATTTTTTTAAAGTATGTCTAGCAGACGGGAGAGGTTTTTATACAAAACTAGGTCTGCACCGTTAAGTACGCCAAACATACTAAAATTTAATCCTTTGACCCGTTACCATACGCTACAATTGCAATAGGTCAAGCAATCAAAGGAAATACAAATCTATATATTTTTTTTTAAATTAAACCTATTTTAACTGAATTTAACCTCTCTTAAGTTTTTTCGTTTCATTTATTAAAAACTTTCCTTTACTTTGTAAGAGCCACTTTTATCTATCCCCTTTTTAAATACGACTAACCAAATTACCCGGAATGACCATAGAACAATACCTGGCAACGATAAACCAACGATATAAACAAGGCAACGCAACGGAACACACTTTTAGAGGCGACTTGCAACAACTCTTAGAATCCTTAGTGCCGGAAATTAGAGCAACCAACGAACCCAAACGCCAGGCTTGTGGTGCGCCCGATTATATTTTATCCCGCAACGGCATTGACGTTGGTTATATTGAAGCTAAAGACATTGGCAATCCTGACCTAGAGGGAAAGAAAAAAACGGGCAACAAGGAGCAATTTGATAGATACAAAGCATCGTTGCCCAATCTTATTTTTACGGATTACATTGATTTTCATTTTTATCACTATAAAGATTTTGTTTGTAAAATTTCCATTGCTGAAATTCAAAACAATAGTATAGTTCCCAATCCGGAAAACTTTAAACAATTTGAAAATTTAATCAAAGATTTCTGTGTGTTTGTTGGGCTGACCATCAAAAGCCCTAAAAAACTGGCTGAAATGATGGCGGGCAAAGCCCGGTTGTTGGCAGATGTTTTAGGTAATGCCCTGGAAAGTGATGAAGTAAATCATGACAATACCACTTTAAAAGAACAAATGCTTGCGTTTAAGGAAATTCTGATTCACGACATAACCCCTAAAGCTTTTGCTGATGTATATGCCCAAACAATTGCTTATGGAATGTTTGCGGCCAGGTTGCACGACCCAACAATGAATAGTTTTTCACGTCAAGAGGCCGCAGAACTTATTCCAAAATCAAATCCTTTTTTACGAAAGTTGTTTGGCTATATAGCCGGCCCCGATATTGACGACCGTATTAAATGGATTGTTGAAAGTCTTTCCGAGGTGTTTTTGGCATGTGATGTAAGTGAGCTATTAAAAAACTACGGGAAAGCCACCAAAATGGAAGACCCAATTATTCATTTTTATGAAACTTTTCTAAGCGAATATGATCCTAAGTTGCGAAAGTCTCGAGGTGTTTGGTACACTCCCCAACCCGTTGTTGATTTTATTGTTAGAGCCGTTGATGATATTCTAAAAACTGAATTTAACCTTCCTGCAGGACTGGCCGACACCTCAAAAACTACAATAAAACTAAACACACAACAACCGGACAAACGTTCTCCTACCGGATATAAAATGTATGATCAAGAAGTTCATAAAGTCCAAATTCTTGACCCGGCAACAGGAACCGGAACCTTTTTAGCAGAAACCGTAAAACATATACACAAACGCTTTGTTGGGCAACAAGGTATTTGGAGCAACTATGTAGAGCAACACCTTATTCCCAGGCTAAATGGTTTTGAATTGTTAATGGCATCTTATGCCATGGCACATTTAAAACTGGACTTGTTATTGACAGAAACCGGATATAAACCAACCACCAACCAACGACTAAGGGTTTATTTGACCAACAGCCTGGAAGAAAGCCATCCCGATACTGGAACCCTGTTTTCAAACTGGTTAAGCACCGAGGCCAATGAAGCAAACCATATTAAACGAGATACCCCAGTGATGTGTGTAATAGGCAACCCCCCTTATGCTGTTAGCAGTACGAATAAAAATGATTGGATTCAAGATTTAATTGCTGACTACAAAAAAAATCTCAATGAACGAAAACTTAACTTAGATGATGATTACATCAAATTCATTCGTTACGGCCAACATTATATTGATAAAAATGGTAGTGGTATTTTAGCGTACATTTCTAATAATAGTTTTATTGATGGTATCACGCACAGACAAATGCGAAAGAATTTATTAGAGAGTTTTGAAAAGATTTACATTTTGGATTTGCACGGAAATTCTAAGAAAAAGGAAGTTTGTCCAGATGGAAGTCCTGACCAAAATGTTTTTGATATTATGCAAGGTGTGTCGATAAATATTTTTGTAAAAACAGCCAACAAAAAGAAGACGGAATTAGGTGAAATTTACCATTTTGATTTACAAGGAAAAAGAAGTTTCAAATACGAAACGCTTAATAATTCACAGATTTCTAAAATAAAATGGTCAAAACTGGCATTTAAAGAACCATATTTCTTTTTTGTTCCAAAGGATTTTGAAACAAAAGAAGAATATGAAAAAATGATTTCAATTAGAGAAGTATTTAATTATTCAGGAAGCGCATTAAATTCTGAAAGAAACAATATTTGTGTAAAGTTTACTAAAGACGATTCTGAAAAGGTTGTAAGCGATTTTGACACCTTGGATAGCGATATTTTGGCGGCCAAATATTCTACAAGAGATAGTAGAGATTGGAAATTAGAATATGCAAAAAATGATATAAAGTTGAATCTAAATAATGGAGAGCATAGAAAGTTAAGTTTTAAGCCATTTGATACAAGATGGTTGTTTTATACAGGAAAATCAAGAGGTTTTGTTGGCACACCCAGTATAGGAAGCATGCAGCATATGCTGAAAAAGAATATTTCTCTTATTGCTTCAAAACAATCCCAAAAAGACGATTTTAGACATGTTTTCATCTCGAGGGATTTAATTGACAGAAGCCTTACTGGAAATGCAGGTGCTTTTGGTGTTGGTTATGTTTTTCCTCTATACTTATACCCAGAAACCAACGAACAACAAACCTTAGAGCAAACGGAAGAAAGAAAACCTAATCTTAATGCAATGTTTGTAAAGCATATTACAGATAATTTAGGCTTAACTTTTACCTACGAAAAAGAGATTTCTACGGATGATCGTAATAACAATGGTACTTTTGCCCCAATTGATATTTTAGACTTTATCTATGGGGTGTTGCATTCGCCTACTTACCGAGAGAAATACAAAGAATTTTTAAAAATTGATTTTCCAAGAGTGCCCTATCCATCTGACCAGGCTACTTTTTGGCAACTGGTTAAGTTGGGTGGCCAACTAAGAGAAATTCATTTGTTAGAAAGTCCGGCTGTAGAACAATACCTCACAACATACCCAGAGGGTGGAGACAACTTCATTAACCGGAAACTAACCACAAACAGTCCAGGCTTTGTACCGTGTAAAAACAACCCGGCAACCGGCCGTGTTTGGATTAATGACACTCAGTTTTTTGACAAGGTACCATTGGTTGCCTGGGAGTTTTTCATTGGAGGCTACCAACCTGCTCAAAAATGGCTTAAAGACCGTGTTGGCCGGGCATTAAATTTTGAAGATATATTCCACTATCAAAAAATCATTGTTGCTCTTACAGAAACGGATAGGTTGGTGAGGGAGATAGATAAGGTTCGTTTTGACTAAATTTTAAATAAAGAGGTATGACATTTAACTTTTTAGAAACTTTATTAGTAGCATTAATCGGGGCATTAATAGGTCAATTAATTGTTTATTTTTTCACGAAGTATAATACTTTTTTGGATTTAAAACTAAAAAAGAAATTAGTGATAGATGATCTAAAAACTCAAATTCAATTATTAGATTATAATCAAAAAAAACACGTTGAATTAAAAGATCAATTTCTGCAAAGGGATTTAAACTCATTTACGACTAGTATTTTTCAAACATTGCATTTAGATATTTATAATAGTTTATCAAAATCAGATTTGTATAAAATTTTTAAGCAAAAACTTCCAATTATAGTTGACATTTATAAGTCAATTGAATTTATAAAACAATATGGGCCATATAAAATCTATGAAACCTATTTAATAGATTCAGAAAGGCATTTAAAAAGTAAAGAACACGATTCAACTCATGATTTTTATTGTCAAGTTCATAAACAGTTTATTGAAATAGCAATTAGGAATATTGATAATAATATTAATACAATTGACGAAATAAAAAAAAATACCGAAATTATATTCCATAAAAAAAAATGAAAGGGTTTTTATTCTTTTCAAATTCACGCCCAAAATGAAAACCAAGGAAAAATCTGATCTAGAAATTTTAATTGAAGAAATTAGAAAGCCAATGGAAGAACTCCAAGCTCAATTTATTTTTCCTGATGAATTTAAAACAACCATTAAGCGATTAGTTAAAAGTATTGAAGTTTTTAAACAAAATCAGTTTGAAATTAAAATAGATTTTGAGGCATTTAATGTTATTGGTGAAATAATAAATGATTATACACAAAATGTTTCCAGTCATACTCTCTTAGTTTCAAGACACGGCTGGTTTATAGATTTAATTGCTCCAATAGATTTACCCGTAAACGCATATAATCTTTTTAAAACTGGCAAAATAAAAGAAGGAAACAAAATAATTGGAGATTACTACAACGAATATTTGGACGATGTATTTGATACACTTAAAAAAAGGCATAAAAGAAGAAAACTAATTCTTGATGACATTTTGAAGGGGTATAAGGAAAAAAAATACAGGCTGATTATTCCATGTATTTTCACTCAAATTGATGGTATTTGTAATGACTTCACAAAAAATGCTTTTTTTATAAAAGAGAGGAAAAATAATCATTTACCTAAGATAACACCACTAATCGAAGCAGAAACCGAAGGGTTTTTAAAATTTTACATTTCGCCACTCCAAAACCAAACTCCTATAATGGTACATGAAAAATATTTAGGAGATTTTCCTTGTAAATTTAATCGACATCAAATTATACACGGTTCCTCAGTTAGTTATGGTAGTCAAATAAATAGTTTAAAGGCAATATCCTTTTTAAAATATCTTTCGGATATATTAAGTGTCTTGAAGAAAAAGAAACAAGGAATTTAAGTTTGTATTGAGTTGTTAATGAAAGCTAATAATTCAAGTACAAAAAATAAATGAAAACTATTCGGCAAAATTTCGGCAAAATAGGTAAATAAAAAACCGCAACAAACTTATAAACAGCTTATTACGGTTTTTTCAAGTACTCAAGGTGGGAATCGAACCCACACACCCGAAAGTACTGGATTTTGAATCCAGCGCGTCTACCAATTCCGCCACTTGAGCATTTTATTGAATACAAAATTACAATTTATCTCTTAACAATCGTAAATTTTCTTTGCCAATACCAGACTTCCAATATTTTTCTCTTAACCTAGCCGATTTTCTATCTGGATGCGTTTCAGTATAAATTATCTTGAAAG
>Ga0210034_1003810_pt1 | contig 10482 bp, 15 predicted proteins | sample CryGeymeta201505_FD_185466 | JGI IMG/M metagenome (GOLD analysis project Ga0210034, IMG submission 185466) | Groundwater microbial communities from Crystal Geyser aquifers in Utah, USA - Crystal Geyser metaG 2015-05 (SPAdes) (version 2) | ecosystem: Environmental > Aquatic > Deep subsurface >... | reverse complement strand
TGGTCAGGCAGGTGAATGCCGCGCTGAGGTGTTTGCAGTCACTGCACCGAATCGTGGGTTTGCTGGCGTTGGGTGGGGTTGTCGCGGCCTGCAAAGGCTTTGGCTTGTCGCTGGGTGAGATACCTAACATTTCGGTACTGTTTTCAGCGGGTGGCACTGGTAAGGTTTCGGGAAGGGCTGGCGCGGGCGGGGGCACAGAACCTAACAAAACCTTACTTTTCAAACCCGAGAAAACCTGAGTTCTTTCGTCTGGTGTAGCTGGAATGGTCGCGGTAAGGCTTGCCGCCTGTGATGACGGTGAACCCATGAAAACCTTTGGTTTGCGGCCTGAAAGCCTGCCATTGATACGGGCCTGCTCCTTGCCTACTTCGGTCTTTGGCCCTGTGGACTTGCCACCATGCAGCCTGCACCTGCCATTGCGGGCGGTGTCCAGTCGCTTGCAGGGCGTGCCTGTTCTGGTCTTGGCTCCGCATGGTGTGGGCACTGTGCTTGCACTGTTGGGTAACGGTAGGTTAACGGTTGCTGCACCGTGTTTGCATGGGGTTTGGGTCATGGTGATGTGGCTTGTTAATCTTTGTTAAGGTTTCGGGGCTGGGAGACCACCAAGGTTTACACAAGGGTCATGGCTTTTTGATGTGGTCGGGCTTGAGGCAGTACAGCCAGTTTCTGCCGCTTTGCTCGTCACGGCGCAGCTCCAGCATGTTCAGGCTCCTGAGCATTCGCAAGCCCCAATCAACGCTTTTGTTTGTGCGGCCAGTGCCCCAAATGATTTGCGCGGTCGTCATGAAGCGTCCGGGTCTGGCTGCCAGAAAGTCAAGCACGGCATTGGTGGCGCTGCCTGATTGCAGAATGCCGGGTGGGCGCGGGTTGAATCGCTGGGGCCTGGCCTCGCTGCTACGTGTGAGCTGGTTCAAGGCGAAACCGCCAAACGGGGAGTTTGATTCGTTGGTCATTGCTGGTGATGTTGGTTTGTGTGACATTGAAACCCCGTGTTTCATCCAATGAGGTTCAGCAGAATGCTTTCTGTCTCGGTGTAATCCATGCGCTCACCGTCCGCCAAGTAGCGGAACACCGCAATGGATTCAGGCTTGGTCTTGGGCTTGATGCGTGCCAGACACCTGAAAGCGAATCGCTCACGGGCATAGGCTTCATGTCCGGGGTCGCTTGCATCACGGTTTACCGCATTGCGCAGGGTGTAGAGGTCGTGCCAGTAGGCCAGTTCGTACAGGCAGTCGCTCAAGGTGTTGGGCATCAGGTCGGGGTGAGCCTGAAACCGCTTGTCTACCTGCCCCGCGTCAAGGTCGCCAAAGTCCTTGCCCGGCTTCAACCCTCTGAGCGCATCAATGGCGAACTGCTCGGCGGGCGTGTCAGAAAACAGAGTGTCAATGTCGCCAAAGCGTGCCAGCGCCTCATTCTTACGGGTCAGCTTCTTGATTGAACCCTGTGCCAGCTCCTCCAGGTCAGCGAACCCGAAGCTGCCCAACGCAGCCACCCAGCTACCGCCACTGTTGGCGATGAGGTAAGCGGTGTAGCGTTTCTCCAATTCCTTAAGTGGGGTCTTGATGCGCTTGGCGGCTTCCATCGCCTTTTCAATCAGCCCGGCCTGCCCGGTCTTGATGACCTCGCGCAACCACAGAACCGCGTCAATCTCTTTGTCGCCAGTCACGGGTGATTCAGGGGGCAACATGGGCGCGGCCAGTGCAGTGCTGGCGCTGGTCTGCACCACGGGCAGGGTGAACAGTTCACGGTGTCGGGGGTTGTCCTTGAATGCGCCTGAGCGCGCGCAGATTGTTTTCACCGTGCCAATGGGCAAGCCAGTCTGTGCCGCCACCTCGCGCAAAGAATGGCCCCTGCGTAACGCCAGCACCTGCGCCTTGATTGAAACACCCTGTTTCATTGGTAGTCCCTTGGGTCATCGCTGTGGGGCATGTTGTCGGCTGTCTCATCGTTGGCAACGGCTTTGCGCTTGCGGGTGACGTGGTAGGCGGTCAGCACCTGGGCGGCCACAATGTCCAGTGCAGGCCGGGTGTTGCCTTCTCTGTCCGTCCAAACCTTCGGCGTGAGCATTCCAGCCAACGCCACACTGTCGCCATCACCCAGCGCCAGCAGTGCAGCACAAACTGAATGGCTGAAAGCAATGACGCTCACAAACAGGCTTTCACCATCGCCAGCAGCACAAACGACCTTAGCCACTGCGAACGGTTTCCCGGTCTTGCTGGTGCGCTCCTGGGGCACTCCGTAGAGCTTGCCCGCTATCAGTCCGTCAATCATGGTTGTTCTCCTTGCCCGGTCGGGCTTTTGCTGTTGGCGGTGGTCTTGTGTGAGCTGCGCACAAAGTCGGCGGCATCGTGCAGGTCGATGTAATGGCGGGTCGTGCCATGCCCTGACACGCGGTAGCCGTTGGCAGTGCGGGTGAGCGCTTGGCCGTGCTGGGTTGCCAGTGTCTGCGCAGCGTCGAATAGGGATTGTTCAATCAGTGCCTCACTGGTCAGCGGCATTTGCTCTGCGGCTTCACGTGTCAGCCTTGGACGGCTGGGGGACTCGTTCAAATTGACGAGACATGAACCAGGTGTGAATTTTTTAATCATGGCGGTCAACCCCCGGCATATCGCTTGCGCAGGCATCGCGGTACTCATCCAGCCCTAACAAAATAGCGTGCAGCTTTTGCGGGTCGATACCGTCACGCACCATCAAGTGCATGGCTTCGATAAGAATGATTTTCTTGCGTTGCTCAAAGTCGGCCTTTTGAACCTCCATGCAACACGCCAAAGCACTACAGTAATCGTCATGCCGTCCGCCAACCTCCGGCCAGGGCTTTAGCAGCACATCGCCAGTTTCAGGATTCCACAGCAGCATTGTATTTGTCGCATTCATGGTGTCGCCCCTTCGCTTTGCGCCAGAGAATGATTTCTCAGTCATTGCAATGGCTCCCGGTCGCTGTTTTTGGCCTAGGTACAAAAGGTACACCCCTAAAGGGTGTTGTACCTATCTGTACCTTTTTAGGCTTGGGTACAAACGGGTACTTGTACCTATCTGTACCTATCTGTACCCGGTTCATTTGGCAACCCCAGCAGCGCAAACCATACCGGCGGCCTCATGCATTGCCCCGGCGGTAACCAGTGCTTTCATGGCGCGGTATATCGGCCCCTTTTCGTACCTGCCCTCGAAGTGCGTCACCACGTCACGTTTTTTGATGCCGACTTTGTGGTCTACCAAATACTCCAAAACGGCCCCGTCACATTCGCTCATGCGCTTGCTCTGTTGCTTTACTGGCGCATCGGCAGTGGTCACCACGCATGAAGTCGCAGGCTCTCCCCACTTGGTATGCCCCAACGTCACCACGTCCAGCCTGAAGCCGATGCGCTCACCCTTTGACGGTAAATCACGCTGCTTTGTAATTTCCAAACAGCGCCCGGTTGGTGAATCGGTGACCTCCAGTTCGGTGTCCACAGCAGCACGAATACCGCTCCATCCACGCGAACCAGCAGCGGCGTTTTTACCGCTATGGTGAATCAGGCAAAAATGCGCTTTGCACTCTGTCCTGATACGGTCGAACCGTCGCACCACCAGGCCCATATCCTGCCCGGCGTTTTCGTTTGCGCCAGCCGATAGCCTTGCCAAGGTATCGCCCACAATCAGCCGCACCTTTTGCCCTCGCTGGCGCTCCAACTGGTGAATCAGCGTGATAACCCGATTCGTGTCAGCGTCACCGTCGAACAAGTCAATCGGGCTTTGCACAATGGCGAAGTTCGGCACTTTGCAGCCGTGGTGTTTTTGATAGGCCTGCAACCTGCCCCGAACGCTCGCAGGGCTTTCAGCGGCCAAGTACACCACCATCCCGGCCTCAACACGCTTGCCTTGCCACGGCAGGCCACGCGCCACAGCAGCGGCCATATCGATAACCACGAAGGTTTTACCGCTGTTCGATTCGCCATACAGCACTGAACCATCGCCCGAAGTCAGCACGCCCTCGACAAGTTCGTCCGGTGGGTCGAATCGGTCGGGTAGTTCATCAGCAAAAGCCACGCTTACCGGGTAAGACACGGGCGGCTCGGTTGCAGCCTCTAACATGGCTTGAACTGCGTCAAAGCCACCATCAGGCGAACAAAACACGTCGTTCAGGTCGCTGTTATCAGGCCAGCCCTCGGGCATGTTCGCCACGGCACAATGATGTAGGGCGGCAATTTCAGCGGCGGCGCTCTCTTTGCCCACGTCCGGGCAAACCACCAGCCGGGCGGCAGGGTCTTGCTGGCGCAGTGCAGCGGCCACCTTGCCCACGTTGCCCCAGCCAAAACAGCAGACGGCGCGGTGTCCTGTCGATTGCCAGGCGCTCCATGCGGCCCCGACACCCTCGCAAAGATACACCGGGCCATCAGTGCCCAGCGTGAACGATGCCCCGGCCATGCTCGCACCAGGCAGGTTTAGCTTTTTGCCACCACTAGCAGGGATAAATTGCAGGCTTTGAATTTCACCGTCTGGCGCAAACGCTGGCACGGCGAGATACCCGGCCATGCTCTGCCCGGCAATGGTCAGGCGGTCACCAGCAGGCACCACGCGCAAACCTTGGGCGTTTCCCTGCTTTTTGGCAATGTAGCCATGCGCAGCGGTTGCAGGCAGGCAGCGGCTCCATACCTCAGCAGCAGCCATGCCAGGGGCAGGCTTGCGCGGCGGCTCCACGGGCTTCGGTGTGGGTCTAGCCGAAGCTGGTCGTGGGCTTGTGTTGCCTTCAGTCCATCCGCGGTCGCGTGCCATGCCGAATAACGAACCAGCTCCAACACCACCGGGCGCGGCCTTAAAGGAACGCCATGTAGCTCGGGCGGCTTGAGCGTTGTAGCTGTCAGCCTGGGCGCTCCAGTCGTTGAAAGCAGCAAAGTCACCACCAGCGGCATGAAACGCCATGCCTGTTTTCACCCAGGCGGCACGGTCACAGTTTGGGTTCAGGCTTTGCAGCGCATCACGGGCGCGGTCGGCATCATTTGCTTGCATGGCTGCCACCTGTCGGGCGCGTTGCCAGCCACTGACGCACGCGGCGGCGGTCTTGCTGGGTGAAGTGGTAAACCCCAGGCCAGCAGTCGAAAAGGTCGCGGTCTTTCTTTTTGGTGCGCGTGCATTCAATCTCAAGCCCACGGCGGCGCAACTCGGCCACCAGCTCCGGGCCATTGCTGGCACCTGCCACTTGGTCAAGTTGCTCCCGTGGCATCGGGCGGGTCATCAGGGCCTGAATCACGCGCAAATGGCGAGGGTTTTCGGTGCCTGTGAACCTGGTCGGGTTTGGGTTGTATTCGGTCATCACAGCGCCCCCCAAACAATCGCCACGAACTGCAAAGCCAGCACCAGGAACAAAATATTGAAGCCACCGTTGACGATTGCATAGCGGGCGGCGGCGGCGATAAAATCAGCAGCGTGTTTTGTAAGTGTCTTGGCGGGTTGGTCGTTTGCAGCGTCCAGCCCGTTGCCTTTTGTGGCGCTCATGATTGCACCCCGGCCAATGCCTTGACTTCGGCGGTCGACCATGCCAAACGGCCACCAATACGCTTTGGCTTGATTGGCCCTGTGCCAGAACGGCAAGCCCAAATATTCAGCGTTTGTGTTGCCCTGTCCAGGTAGAACGCGGCCTCAGACGTTTTTAGGTTCGGCTTGGTGACTTGCTCCAGGGGCGGGAATGGCGCGGCAGGTTGTGCGCTTTGGATTTCATGTGCCATGTTCGCTTTCAATCTCCACTGCACCATACGGCAGGGATTGGGGCGAACTTTGAAAACCCCTAATTTTTCTGTAAATGCCCGGTTATTTAAAACACCGGGCTGAAACCATTGTCAATATTGAGCGTGTAGCTGCATAATAAATAGCATGCATAGGCCATTCCGGGTATTTAATCCGGGTATTTAAACGTGGTTCAGATGGTTTCTGGATAGTTGTTTTTAAACGCATCAAGCCACGGCTTTAATGGCTCTTGACTTTTGAATCTGGCGCTCACCATTTTTGCTGTCGTGTCGTTGCGGTCAACCATCGCAACAGCAATGCAAACAGGCCACCACGTCGATTCATAGCCACCACGGCCACGTGTTCCCTTGCGTTGCTGGCAGACACCCAGCCAGTTATCAGGCGAACTCAGTTCACTTTTCCATCGCTCCACGTCCCAGCCGCGAAGCCCGGCAAAGCAGTTGGCGATTTCGCTGCGCGTCAGCGGTGCAGGGCCATCGCTAGTAGCCACCACGGGCGCAGTCGTTGCGGCTTTTGCTGGTGCAGGTTCATTCTTGATAGCCACCAAGGTCGAGGCATCAGCTTCGCGGTCAGTCGCATCAATGGGCTGGTCTGGCGCTGTTTGTCTCGGAAATTTGTCAGGCAGAATCCATCCAATGTTCTCGGCCCACGTGCCAAATCTTGATAGCGACACTTTGGCACTTGGAATATCCCTGTGATACGCCATGGAAAATTTAGCCAGTTCTTCAATATTTGCGCTGGCAATTTTCATGCGTCGGTTGAACTCGCGCAGCACTCCAATCGGGTCTGTTTTGTTAGTTTGAGCGCAAGCCATTACAAGAGCATAATTGAACCCTTGAGGGACAGGCTCTAGGTCAAGGCTCAGAAACACGGCCTCTTGCAAAGTTGTCGTCGGTATGAATGCCCATGTATTCCAGTCGGCCTCAATTCGGAACGGTTTTGTCATCCCAGCACCTCCCGTGCAACTCCCAATCGAGAAGCCCCAGCAGGCCAGGGGAGGACTGGCTTTTCAACCCGGTTTCGAGGCGGGTCTAGCTGGCACAAAAACTGTTATGCCGTTGCAGGTGTCACGGTCAAGCGAAGCCCCACAGCGGCCAGCACTTTATGAACCGTGGCCAGTGTTGGGTTTCCACTGGCGCTCAGGGCTTTGAATAGGGTCTTGTCGCCCACGTTGGCACGCCTTGCCACCTCTGCCATGCCGTGCGCCTTGGCGACTTGTCGCAGTGCCACCAGCAGCGCGGCAGGGTCATCAAGCTCTATCACGGCCTCGATGTAGGCGGCGGCTTGTGCCGGGTCTTTCATGGACTGAACCATGTAATCATCAAAACTCACGTCACGGGGTGCGTTCATGGTTTACCTCTTTGCTTCCAGTCGGTCAGATACTCAATGGCCCGTTCAATGTCGCGGCTTTGGTCGGCCTTGTCGCCACCACACAGCAGCAGCACCAAGACCGGCCCCTGTCTGCTCAGATACACGCGGTAGCCCGGCCCAATGTCAATCTTCAACTCTTGCACGCCATCGCGTACGGGTTTGCAGTCCCCGAAGTTGCCAGCAGCCACTCGCACCATTCGCGCCTGTATCTGTGCTTTGGCTCGCAGGTCTTTCAGTGCGTCAATCCAAATAATCAGCGGCTGTTGAGCTTGCTTGTCGGTGTAAATGCGGGTTTCCATCATGGTATCCTAAATCATACTACCCGGCCACCACGCGCAATTTTCCCGGCTCGGCTTTGGCATCAAACACAATCCCGGCCTGCTCCAAAATCCAAGCCTCTATCTTTTCGTGGTGAACCCGCAGCAGGTCAAGCGGGCGAACGGTGTAATGCTTCTCAGCGGTTGCGCTGGGTTTGTGGCCCATCAGTTGCGCCACCACGCCAGCAGGGATTTCCAGCCACTCGGTCAGGCTTTTGAATGACCGGCGCAGGCCATGGATGGTCAGGCCATCAATGCCAGCCACTTTGCAAGCATCGTTGTGTGGGTTGCGCGGTATCACCAGCGTTCCACCAGCGGACACAGCACTTGAGAAAACAAACTCATTGCGGCGCGGCAGTGTTGCCAGCAGACTTGCCACGTAGGGAGTGAAGGGAATAACCCGTGTGCCCTCCACCTTGTCCCGGATGGTCAGGCCACGCCACTTCGAGTTAATGTCATCCCAGCGCAGGCCCAGCACCTCGCCTGCCCTCGCGCCAGTCAGCAGCAGGGTTTGCAGGTACGCAGCGATAACCGGGTTTTGTAGCTGGCGCACGGCATCGAACCATGCGGGCAGTTGCTCGCGCAAAAGTGCATCCTGTTTAACCTTGGGTTTCCCCAATGCCTCGCGGGTCTTGGTGGTCTTGGCTGGGTTCTTGACTGGCAGCAGGTCAACATAGGCGGGATGTTCCTCGCACCAGGATAGAAACGCCTTCAGGCATCGCCACGCAAGCCGGGCGGCGGATGGTCTGGTCTTGGCTTCGTTATCGGCCCACGCCTCTATCACTGGCGCGGTCAGGTCACGCAATGGCAGGGTCATCAGTGGGCGCAATATCCCAGGCTCGGTCACTCCACGGCCACGGGTGCCCCTCATGGTCTTGATGCCACCGGGATTCACCATCAGCGCGTGTTCGCAGTAGTGGCGCTCCCCCCAATGCTTTTTGCGTGCCTCAAGGTAAACCGTCCAGACTTCACCTACGGTCACAGCTTGCACTTTTTCGGCTTCCACCTTGGCGGCATTGGCGGCCACTTGCGCCAGCAGTGCGGCCTTTTGCTGGCGTTCAATCTCTCGCGGGTCTGCCTTGTCACTGCGCACCACCACGGCAAGGCGGCGGGCTTCGGTTCTGGCGGCTTCAATGTCCCATGCCCTTACATCCCCAATGGTGCGGCGTATGGTCTGGCGGTCTAGCTTCGCCTCATAGACAAACGATTTTGAACCTTGGGGATTTTTGACACTGGCAACGGTTGCACGCACGCGCAAGCCGGGCGCTTTGGTGTCACGCATGAAAACCTGTTGCTTACCGGGCGGGCAGGTCAGGCGCTCGATTAACCCCTCGGTCAGGTCTTGCGCTTCGCCCAGGTCTGGCGCGTCTGTTTTCTTTGCTCTTGCCATCGCTTGCCCTTTCCATGTAGCCACCATGTAGCCACTTTTACCCTATTTAGGCGAATAAGTCAGAATGCTGTAACTGGTTTCTTATCCAGCACAATCACTCTAAACTGTTGTTTTACATGGGATTATAGAATCATTCGGAATAGGCCAGAATATATATTTGGCCTGACTCGAAATCAGGCGTACCGCAAGGTACCGTGGGTTCGAATCCCACTCTCTCCGCCAAAATAGACAACGAAAGCCCACTATTCAAACGATAGCGGGCTTTTTTCTTTGGTGTAGGTTGTAGACAATCTGTATGCAACTTGCCTAAATCCAGCGCCAGCAGCCACGACCAAGGCGTCCACCTGTGATATCAGGTCGGCGGCGTGTTCAACCTAGATTCCTCAGTAGACCGCTTGTTTTCTTCAATAAGTGCATATGAACATTGACTATTTCAGTCGCAGTCCGATTCACCTTTTGGGTCAGAGCGCTACGCACCCGATTGAGCCGCTGGCAACGCGCCTGGGGTCGTTGCTCCTCCTTGCGGGCAGTAGCCCGCTGCGTCGTCACCCTTGCAGGGCGCAGCCAAGCCAGAGGCTTGGCCTCTTCGTGCCGTTCCATTGTGCGCAGGCGCAATGGAAGCTGCCGCACTCAGCCTACCCAGCCGCGCCGCCAGCAGCCCACTCGGGTGCGTCCAACTGAGGAATCTAGGTTCAAGGTCGTATGGCTTGAGTTGCGCGGTCATCTTGGCACTTCTGCGCCAGATGGCTGTTTCTGCATGTCACTCACTGGAATTGTTTCGGTCGTGCCTTCGAAGCACGATATCGAGGTGTTCAGCCAGACTACTTGAATCAAAGGGACTCCTTTTACAGGGAATTCCCTTAGTTGCATTCATCGTTCTCGCATCTAGAATGAAAGCGCTTTCATAAATTTAAATAGTACACGCTGACACACCCAAATTCAATTTGTATGTGTGCACACATGGAATTAAATATGTTCAGACATTACTGGGATGCCAGACTTGCTTTCTTGATCTGGACTTGCATGTTCTCGTTCAGATGGTTTTTTAACGGGTTGACAACAGGAACCAAGAAGTGAATCCGATGATACCGGCCGATTTTGGGTTGCAATTTCCGTCTGATTTTGTCTGGGGAGTAGCCACCAGTGCTTTTCAGATTGAGGGCGCATCCAGAGAAGATGGCAAGGGTGAATCGATTTGGGACCACTTTTGCCGACAGACCGGTGTCATCGCAGACGGCAGTAACGGGGACGTGGCCTGTGATCACTTCCGCCGTTGGCAAGAAGATTTGGATCTGATCTCAGACTTGGGCGTGGGGGCGTACCGATTTTCGATATCTTGGCCACGTGTACGCCCAACAGGCGCCGGTGCCTGGAACCCCAAAGGCATTGACTTTTATGATCGCCTGGTTGACGGTCTGCTGGTGCGGGGCATCAAGCCCTATGTCACCCTCAACCATTGGGATTTGCCACAGGCTTTACAAAACCAGGGCGGTTGGGCCAACCGCGACACGACCGAGCAGTTTGTCGAGTACGCGCTCAAAATCAACGACGTGCTCGGCGACCGGATCGCCGCCATCACAACGCACAACGAGCCTTGGGTCATCTCCGTCCTGGGCCACAAGCGCGGCATTTTTGCCCCTGGTCTGAAAAGCCGGGCAACGGCAATGCAGGTGTCACACCACC
>Ga0210034_1003798_pt1 | contig 10499 bp, 5 predicted proteins | sample CryGeymeta201505_FD_185466 | JGI IMG/M metagenome (GOLD analysis project Ga0210034, IMG submission 185466) | Groundwater microbial communities from Crystal Geyser aquifers in Utah, USA - Crystal Geyser metaG 2015-05 (SPAdes) (version 2) | ecosystem: Environmental > Aquatic > Deep subsurface >... | reverse complement strand
AAGAGGAGCAAACTCTTGTTCAAAGTAAGACCAATCGATGGCATGAGCTAAAATGATTAATTCGTGATCAGGATTTATAAAGTCCTGAAGGAAGGGACGAAAGATATCACGCTGATGTTTGGGTGGGTTTGAACCAATCATAAATTGCAAGAAAAAAGGGTAATTTAATGGGTTTCTTGCAAAAGAATATACGAAAAAATAGACTAAAAGTCAATTTATATCCAATATTATCAATTACTTATATTGTTTTTAAGCAACGACTAAATAGTAAATTGATTTTCATGATATTTAATCTTTAAGGTTTGATTGATCGTATTCAATAACCGCACAACTTACGTTATATGCGCGCTTTTTAACCATTTTATTGCGCATAAACGGCCATTATAGGAATATATGTGCAATATGCGATGCGTTTTTATTTTCTGCATAATAGCATAGTGTTTCATATTTATCAAATTCATTTTGCTCGTTGTTAGTTTCTTTTTGTGTTCAACGTTCCCCATCCAAGTCCTGCATCAGCTATCAAAACAAACAGCGCAGCCATAGGTTTTCAAGCAGAACTATCTAGGTTTGTTATCCTTTTTGGACAACAGCCTCGTTATTTACATTATTAGTTATTAGTACTTTTTAAATTACATTTCTCTTATCTCCTCAGATTACTATTCAAAAAAAAGCCGGCTTAAAACCGGCTTTCATTAAATCAAAATAAGATTAAAAAGTAACTGTAAGTGTGAGCGTTTGCTCACCTCGTTTAATTACAACTTGTGTTTTATCACCTTTTTTGAACATATTCAAAGCTTCCATGTAATCATAAATGTCTTTTAGTTTTTTACCGCCCAGTTCAATTAAAATGTCACCATCTTTAAGACCAGCATTTGCACCAGGTCTACCTTCACCTGCACCTGTAATTCTCATTCCTTCACTACGATAACCGTAATCAGGTAACACACCTAAGGTTGTTCCTGACATGCGCATATTTTTGCGTTGGGTTTCGGGTGCTTTTGTATAATAGAATTCTTCCGAATTTGTTTTGTCAACGGCTTTTACAACTCTTACAACGTGATCTAAGAGCATTTTTTCGCCAAAAGCATTAATGTATTCCACATCGTCGGAAGGTCTGTGATAATCGCTGTGTGTATCTGTGAAGTAGTGTAAGACAGGAATTTCTTTGTTATAGAAACTCGTATGATCACTTGCGCCAGTTCCATCAGGAATATATTTAATATCTAGGCTGTCTTTGTTTTCTTTAACAAGTAAAGAATCCCAATTATTTGAAGTTCCTGTTCCAAAAATCAACATGCTACGATTATTCATGCGGCCAACCATATCCATATTAATCATTGCTCGAATATTTTCAAGCGGATAGGTTGAATTATTTGCATAAAAATCAGAGCCTAATAAACCCATTTCTTCACCAGAAAAAGTAATAAATACCAAATCATGATCAATTGGGTGATGAGAAAAATAATGTGCTAACTCGATTACACCTGCAGTTCCAGAAGCATTGTCATCAGCGCCATTGTGAATTTGAGGTTCTTTTGAAGTTGCCAAAGATCCACTTCCACCCATTCCTAAATGATCGTAATGAGCGCCAATTACAATTGCTTTATTAGTTCGTCCTTTACCTTTTACTAAACCCACAACATTTTTAGCAATAACAATATTCTCGTGTACATCAACTGATATCGAAATATCTTGTTTTGATGATATTAAGTTTGGTTTCTTTGTAGTGTTTAATTTTTTCTGATAATCTTCAAAACTTAGGTTCAAAGCTTCTTTAATTATTTGTGAAGCGATTTTTGAAGAAACTTGCACTACAGGAACATCAACTCTTGCTTTACCTCTTTTATAGGATAAATTCAATTTACTTGATTCATAAAGTGGGCCATCGGTTATAATAATCCCTGCAACTCCTGCATCAATTAATTTGGATACTTTTTTATCTAAATCCCAATAGCTTCCAAATTCAGAATGTGGATTATTCTCACCATCAGGGCCAAGACGCATGATTAAAGCGATTTTACCTTTTACCTGAGCAGTGCTTTCTACAAATTTAAAATCTGGAGCTGTAATTCCATAACCAGCAAGCACTAAATTGCTAGTAATTTTTCCTGAGGCAGAACCGCCCCAAGCCAAAATGGAATCCTTTTTTGAAGAAAAGCCCGTTTTTCCCAATAAAACTAAACTTCCGTTTTCGCCTTCGGCCATTCCTTTTACAACATCAAATTGTTGAGTAAAACGATTTGCATCACCAAGTGGCGCTAATTCTGCTTCTTTAAAGCGCTCAATGATATAGTTAGCTGCTAAAACTTCTTCAATTGACCCAGTATCGCGACCTTTTAGGGAATCAGAAGAGAGGTATGCAATGTGTGCTTTAATTTCATCAACTAAAATATCTGAGGAATAGGTAGAAGATGAATTTGTACAAGATGAGAAAAGACCTATCGTAAATATCACAACTAATAGGTAATATGAGGATAATCGAAATTGGGATAACATATCAACAAAAAAAATTATTTAATAATTTTACTAAGATAACTATTTAACCAGTTAGTTTTATTTATGATATCATAATTGACTAAAATATTATCATTTCATGCTACTGTTTTAGTATAGGAAATTGCGATTGTGAAATTTCTCAAATTGAACTATAAAACTGAGTTCGGGTTAAGGATTAGTAGAATAATTTTAATCAAAACCCAGAATAAACAATGTAGAATGTTATTTGGCTCTGTATTGCAGTCTCGAATTTAAAACTTAAGAAGCACAAGCGGACACTTGTGCTAGAAATGTAAGCCCAGAATGTCGAAATTTATTTCTTATCCCTAATTCAGGTAAGAAAAAAAGAATCATTCTAGTTTTAAGTAAAATGACTCTAAGACGTTGGGTTTCCCCATTACCTGTACGAAAAATTTGCCAAGAAGAATTATTTCATTAACATCATTTTTTTGGTAGCTGTACCGCTTTCAGATTTTAATTGATAGAAATACATTCCACTGGAAAGAGGCGAGGCATCGAATGTTATTTCATGTTTTCCTGCTTGATAAACAGCTTGAGATAAAACTTGAATGCGTTGCCCTACCGCGTTATATATCGAAAGTTCTACGACACTCGCTTTTGGAAGACTAAACCCAATTGTGGTACTTGGATTGAACGGATTTGGGAAATTCTGTCTTAACTCAAATTGATCTGGTAGCAATGAAAGTTTATTACTTACTGATGCCGCTTTACTAATTTCAATTTTGTTCAAACTAAATAACCAGCCGTTTTTATCGGAGTCAGAATCAACATCAAAGTGAAGAATTTGTGTTCCTGCTTTCAAGGTTACATCAGTTACCGTTATTGGTTTCCAAGTTTGGAATCCTCCCGTATTTAAGACATTTATTTTGCCACTTAAATCAATAGTATTTACTGATAATTTGAAATTCCCAAACCCTGGTACGGTTGCTACATAAGGAGTGATGTCATACAGGCCATCTTCAGGAACATTGATAGTGTATTCTAGCCATTCACCAGCAACCATCCAATAAACATTGTAAGTTTGGTCGCTAGCAAATTCGAGGTCAACACCTTCATTTAAACGAAATAATTGACCGATATTATTAGCATCTACATCATGAAATGCGACACCTTCGCCACCGAGATCATACTTTTCGGCTTCAATTGTACCAGGAATGGCAACAGGCGTTCCTGAATAAGGTGTTCCATTACTTAAAACCGTAATTGAAACACTGTCTGAAGTTGATAAAGCTTTTTCATTTGTTACCGTTAATTTAATAGTACAAACTCCAGCTTCAGTGAATGTATATGCCGTATCGGCAGTAAATCCACTATCACCTGTTCCAAAATCCCATTTAAATGAAATTGGTGAGTCGTATTTATCGAAACTTTTACTTGCAGTTAGGTTAACCGTTAAGGGTAATTTCCCACGAATAACATCTGCTGTCAAAATAACTATGGGCGATTCGTCATTTACTTGTGATGTACTTTCAGATTTCATTTTTCTAGCAGGAATACTCAATTCATATCCATCAGAAAATTTAGCTACTAATTCTTCCGAATTTGGATTATACACAACGTAGGTTAGGGCATCATTGGCGTCGCGGAAAACTGAATACGTTGGTATGGTAGCAGTTATTGTTGTATCTAGATGGCCTAATTTTTTAAGATTTCCCAACCAATGCAAAGTATGCGCGCGCGATTCTCCATCGAAAGGAGTATAGTTTACATCGGCATAATACAAGGATAATGCTTGGTTTGGGTCGCTAAGTGCTAGGTATTCCCAAAAAATATCTTTCCATAAAGTTGGTTGCCCATTAACTTCTTTCACGACTTCGGCATAATTAGCTTTAACGTATTCTGGATGGCGACCTAGATATAAAGAACCACTTGTAACTGGAAGTAAATTAATACCATGAATAAATTCGGGAGCATTGCCAAACCAAGTGGAGTGAACGCCTTTTCTACCCCAAACCATTCCTAGGGCTATAAAATTATAATTAGAGGGGAATACTTGATTATTTACATCAAACCAATATTGTTCAATTGCCGTAGTTTCATTGGTGTGAAGGAATATTCCCAAATCTCTCACTTCTTTTTGATGTGTATTCGCCCCCCATAGAAATACTGCGGAAGCAAAATTCATCGATTCAGAACTTGATTCCTGATTATTACCATCCGCAAAATCACCATGGCCAGCTGCCCAAGAATGACCTGCATAAGAATCGTGATTTCTTAAAAAAGGAAATTGATTATCAGTTCGGTCCCAGTTATTCGAGTCTTTAATCAATAAATTAATCATTCCTCCCCAGTTTTCAGGCTTCGCCCAATCAGGATCGTATTGGGCAACTGTTGCTGCACTATGAACGGCATAACTTGCATGAAAATGATGATCATTTATTTGGTCATCAGCTCCATATCCAGATGGATAACCGGTTAAAACATTCCATTTCTCATTGTAATAATATTGTTGTGAACCACCAGCCGTTAACCAGTCTTCGAGACGCTTTTTTAATTCAATAAGCAATTTATCTCTCTCCGCAAAAGCTCCTAATTGATCTGCAATGCTAATTACATTGGCATAACGGCTCATTAATTTCCCGTTTTCATAAGTTGGCCCAACAGGAAGTGTTTCATTCGCAACATCTACAACCATTGACTTTAAAATTTCACGATTATAATCACCTACATCAGGTAGAGAAGGAACGATACCATTAAATATAATTTCCGTACTGAATTCATTTCCTTCCATGAGTTTCATGGTGCCACGAGCTGATGTGTATGTATAATTTGTTGCTGTAGCTTTAGTATATAACCATTGATGTCTATACAAAGCAGTTAATGTTTCTTCAAGAAGATCCTCACCAGTTTCTTTTTGTTCAGTAGTATAAGTAAATGTTGTAGTTAACTTTGCTGTGGGTTCATCATAAACCCAAGACACTTCACTATTAGTAACAAAACTGTAAGCGTGTTTACGAAAAAGCTCTAACGTTTCTACTCTATTGTCGGGTAAAAGTGCTACAGATAAATAATTTTTCTCATTTAAGCTAGATATAAACGTTGATATTCCTGACCAAGTTGAGCCAATTGGTGCAAAAATCCCGTAATGTTTTCCATCGACCGTTATACCAAGAACTTCATCTTTTTGAAACCAAATTGTTGGATTTGCACTTGTTATGATATTCGCATTCCCTCCGTTAATTTCATAATAAACAAAAGGTAAACAGTGACCAAAAGTCGCTTTCATCTTTTTGGAACCATCTTCCCAAAGAGCAGTTGCTGTCCAATCACCATAATCATCCGTTGTTGTTCTGCTAGCATTCATGGATTGAACCCCAACTGTGAGTTGCTTTGAATAGGGGAATAAATAATCTGAGGCAGGAAAATCTACAGAAGTGGTATAACCCATTTCAAGTCCTTGAGCTGTAGCTTTTACATAAAGTGGATGGGGAAACAAATTACTTGAATAATTTGACCCTGAAAATGGAAAAATTAAACTACTCCAGAAATCATTTGTTTGAACAGGTTTTGAAAAGCTTGAACTAACTTTTGGATTTGCTGCTACACTTACCCCGCCAGCATGCAATTGTGTGGTGTAACTTCCTTTCCCAACACTAACTGACTGAGCGATAGAGGATTGAACATAACTGAATACTGAAAATAAGACAAAAAAACATTAATAAAATGTGCGCATAAAACAAATTAATAAAGAATAAATCAACTATTGAATAAGTAAATGTGCTAAAAATCTCAACTTTCGGACTTCGTTTCTATAAAAAAGGCAGTGGTTTTCGCAAAGAAACGGTCATCCCGTGCCCTGACACGATTCGAAGAACCACGAAGTGCTATCTCTGTCCAATATCATTTTACGCAACAATCACTTTTTCTTTGCATAGATTGGTTCTTAGGCTGAGATGCTGGGTCGAGGCCCAGCATGACCAAATAACATCTATGAACTAAGCTCATTATGATGTGAATAAGCTCTTGTTTTCATTAATTATGCTACATAAAACCGTTAACAAAATAATTCACTTTACAAAATGTCAAAGTCCGAAAGTTGAGTAAAAATTATTAATATAAGCAAAATATTTTCACGAAGGATTGCTAACAAAAAAGGCTGAATGATTCATACAGCTTTAGAGATTAGTACTTAATAGTATATATGCTAGAGAAGCATTATAATCGGCAATTTTATGCAATTTGAAAGGGTAAAATTGCCGATTTAGACTTTTCGAAGTGGACTCACATCTTAGTTGCGGAATGTTAAGGTATGTTCTCTATTCTTTGAGTTTCAACATTTCTAAACTTGAAAATAAATGTAAAAAAGTAAAATTCAAAAAAAGTGTACAATTTTTTTGAATTCAACCAAAAAAAAACAATAGTTTAGGAATTATTAACTCTATTAATTATATAGAATTTAAGTAATTGTAAAATCTTACTATATTTCATCAATATGAATTAGCAATCGTAAAAAAAAAATTAAAAGCGAATCGATTTATTTGAAATTGGGCTCTAAATAACCCTAAACATAAAATGAAAAGATATAAATCATTTGAAGAACAACTTGATTTAAAAAGACCCGATAAATGAGATTAGAAATTTAGCTTCCAATGGTTAAGATGAAATCTGTTAAGTCTTAAAACAGATTTTATTAGATAATCTCAGTAGCTAAAATGATTAGATTAACAGACTCCCCATTTAACCTTCAACCCCGTAAGTATGATACACTATTTAGCAAATCCTTGGCCTTGGTATATTGCAGGCCCTTTAATTGGAATTATGGTTCCATTACTTTTATTAATTGGGAATAAAGCGTTTGGTATTTCGTCGAATTTTCGCCATATCTGTGCCATGTGTATTCCAAGTAAAATTCCCTATTTTAATTACGATTGGAAAAAAGAAGGCAAATGGCAGCTTATTCTATTACTTGGAATTATAATTGGTGGAGCATTGGCGGAGTATGTTGGTGGTACAAAAGGGCTAGTTGATATTTCCTTTCAAACTAGAGCTTGGCTTCTAAAAATGGGCATTTTTTCTCAAAACAGTTTATTACCACACAATTTATTTAACTGGGAATCTTTATTCACATTTAAAGGATTTATCATGCTTGTCGTAGGTGGATTTCTTGTCGGATTTGGAACTCGATATGCAGGAGGTTGTACTTCCGGTCATACGATTACAGGAATTTCAAATCTGCAAATTGGTTCAATAATCGCTTCAATTGGTTTTTTTATTGGCGGAATGATTACCGTTTATTTCATTTATCCACTCATTTTTTAAGATTCGTATGAAAGCAACCCTATTATATTTAGCAGCAGGAATTTATTTTGGCTTTGTGCTAGTTCGTGCAGAAGTCGTTTCTTGGTTTAGAATTATAGAAATGTTTCGTTTTGAAGCATTTCACATGTACGGAGTTATTTTATCTGCCATCGTTGTTGGAATTATTTGTCTTCAAGTTATTAAAAAACTAGGATTAACAGACTTAGAAGGGAAAAAACTCGCCTTAGATCCGAAAAGCATCGATTTATGGAAAAGTTATTTACTTGGCGGAATTATCTTTGGCTTAGGATGGGGATTGACAGGTGCATGCCCAGGGCCATTGTTTACATTAGTGGGTGCAGGATATACAATTATGCTCGTTCCTATAGCTTCGGCAGTAGCTGGAGTTTGGGTTTATGGTAAATTCAAAGAGAAAATGATTCATTAGAATTGAATTCTTTTCTTGTGTAATCTTGTAAATAGCCTTTTCTAATAACTTGAATTCGAGATAAGAACTGTTTAAAATTCGGGTTTTTATTCTTGATTTTTCCCTCCAGTTTGCACTTATTTTAAATTTAGATTTCGAATCGGTGGCTGAATGCTATCCCTTCGTGTTGCAATGTTCAATGTATTTTATGAACAATCGGAGGGAACTGGAGTGTGGCAAAATCGGCACTTATATAACTTTAGATATAATTCATAAAAGGAGTGGTAAATATGAAAAAAAATCTTGATTTACAACCCTTTAAATCTTTAGAAGTCAATAGATTATAGCCAGATATTTATACAATGGTGGAGGGAGGATTGTCTAGGCATAGTTTTTATAAATTATCAAATATTACTAAGAATCATTATCCTGAACTCAGGTTAATAACACTAGTTTATCAATTGGAATGTAACAAGCGGTTTAATAAGTAGGAATTGTTTTCAAAATAAATATCTAAACGCTAATGAATTAATGTTTAATCTGGATAGAAAAAAAGTAGCTCTACGTGAGGTCTGCCTTTAAAAAACTGAAATTCTTCATATTCATGATCTTGTAGAAATCCTAGTTTTTCAAGCAAATGAATAGAACGCTTATTTTCTGAATCGACTTTTGCGACAATTGGAAAATCAAACTTGTTTAACAAATAGTAAGTTAAACCTTGTACAGCTTCTCTTGCAAACCCTTGTCCTCGGAATAAACCATTAAAATGATACCCAATGAAAATAGTATCATCTTCAATCTTATAATAAAGAACACCAACTAATTCCGATTGATCTTTTGGGTAAACACCAATTTCACATTCTGTTGAATTATTGAGTTTATATCTTTCTACAATTCCTTTTATATCAGTTGCAGCATCTTCCATAGAAATGGGTTCAAACTCGTCATATTCTGCCACATCACTAGCCGAAAAGATTTGAAAATATCCATTTTGATCAGCTTGGGTGATTTTTTTGGCAAGAAGTCTTTCTGTTGAAAAAAACATAATTTTAGGCTCCCTATTTCGTATTAGTAGCTGTCAAAAATACACTAACACATTTTAATAAAATAATTATCTAAAAAGCAAATCATAGAACATTTGAAAATAAATCGGTTCAATATCTCTAAAAAAATTCTTATTGTTCATAAAATTACATCTCGCTTTAGGCTGTAAGTATGTAAGGATTAATGAAATCATATCGGTTTCTGATAATTAGTGGTTTTTTCTTGTTATGTGCCAACTCCATTAAAAGCTCAATTCGACTTAATAGATTTGTTTCTGAAACATATTGACCCATTTTCAGGGATTAACGTACTTCGCTAAGACAGTTTGTACAGTATCAATTTTAGATTTAGAATGCAAAATCGTTTTGAAGCCGAAGCCGATAATATCGAAGAACCTTGGGGAATTGACCGTCACGTTTTTTTGACCAGAAGATTTCGTCTTCGTTCTGATGGATTTGTAATCAATAAATATTTCCGATATGCATTTCAATTAAGCTTTACTCAGGGTGATCAAGATTTTGCAACTACAGGAATTCCGAATTTAGTTCGTGATGCCATGGTGTTTTATAAGCCTAATAATTATCTCGAACTTGGTTTTGGTTTAACAAAATTGCCAGGGAACAGACAAAGAGTTATTTCGTCGGGTGAGCAACAATTTGCAGATCGATCCATTCTGAATTCATTATTAAATGTGGATCGTGATCACGGAATTTTTATTCGTTTAAAAAATGATGAAATTGCTACGCCAGTTCGAGTTCATTTTGCTTGGACCAATGGTACAGGTCGTAATTACGATGAAAAATCAGGCGGTTCTGCTTTAACTGGAAAATTTGAATGGCTTCCTTTAGGGAATTTTAAATTTAAAGGAGACTATTATGATGGGGATTTTGTTGGAGAAACGAAACCAAAACTGTCCTTTTCAACAGCTTATTCTTACAATAGTAATGCGATTCGCACAGGCGGACAAACGGGAAAACCACTTTACACACCTTCAGATATAAGTACATTTTTTCTTGATATGTTATTTAAATATCAAGGATTTGCAGTATTTACTGAATTTGCTTTACGAGATGCAGAAAACCCCGTAACAAGCAATTTGGCAGATGGTAATATTCGATTTATTAATAAAGGGAATGCCACTACTATTCAATTGAGTTATCAGACAAGAAAACATCATGAACTTGCTTTTCGCTGGGCACGATTTACACCCCATAAAGACATAGAAACTCAAACAGCAGAACTAAACGATTTTACACTGGCTTTCACAAAA
>Ga0210034_1003775_pt1 | contig 10544 bp, 4 predicted proteins | sample CryGeymeta201505_FD_185466 | JGI IMG/M metagenome (GOLD analysis project Ga0210034, IMG submission 185466) | Groundwater microbial communities from Crystal Geyser aquifers in Utah, USA - Crystal Geyser metaG 2015-05 (SPAdes) (version 2) | ecosystem: Environmental > Aquatic > Deep subsurface >... | reverse complement strand
CTTTGCGGCTTAGTTCAACAATCCATCAACTAATTGCAAAGTACGGATAACCGATATAAGTAATGTAAGCCACACAGATATAAGTGATACGGCATTTTCAATTTATAACGATTTGGAATTGGTAGCGTTTTATCCATTCAATGGGAATTGTAATGATGAAAGCGGAAACGGGGATAACGGAAATAATCACGGCGCAGTTTTAACAAGCGATAGGTTTGGTAATGCAGACAATGCATATAAATTCGATGGATCAAGCAATTATATAGAAGTTGCCGACAATTCTGCTTTGCGTCCGAATAAATTTAGCATATCTGTTTGGGCAAAAATGGATAGCTCGACAATTCCATATCAGCATATTATAAGTAAAAGCTATAGAAACGCCTCAACAATGTGCGGATATGTTATTCAGTTTTTACCGGATTCATCAACAATTTCTTTCTGGACGGCTGACGGTTCGGCAAATCATGACAATCATGTGCTGGTAAGAAATGTGAGTTCAAATGAGTGGCACAACATTACTGCTACTTATGATGGCTTAGTTAAAAAGCTTTATTATGATGGAAGATTTATTGATTCTGCGGCATTTTCAATGCAGCATTCCACATACCCGTTAGATATTGGTAGAATGCCTACCGGTATAAATTACTTTAAAGGTTCTATTGACGATATACGGATTTTTAATAAAGTACTTACATCATCCGAAGTATCATCATTATACTATGAAAACGGATTTGAAAAATTAAAGCTATTAACTCCAAATGGCGGCGAAAACTGGATTGCCGGAACATCACAAAGCATTACTTGGCTAAGTGACGGCGTGAACGATGTTAAAATTGAATATTCTACTGATGATGGTAATAGCTGGAATATTATTACATCAAGTATGTCGGCGTCAACATTGAATTATAGTTGGACAGTACCAAATACTACTTCGGCGAATTGTATCGTTAGAATTTCAGACGCCATTAATCTAAGTTTTAGTGATACTAGCGATGCAGTATTTTCAATATCAACTTTCACTCAAGATGCCGGTTCGGCGTATTATTCAGATCTATCTTCGATAAGAGTAAAAGATGCTGAACCTATTAATCCGAATGCAAATCCGTCTGCATATATCATAACTGGTAACCAAATCACGGTTGAAGCATGGGTTTTCCCTTTTGCCTTGCCGGAAAACCAGAATAGTAAGGTGATAGTTGCACGTCCATACTATGGAAAAGAACCGTGGCGCGGATATGAATTGAGCTTGGGAAATTGGGGAGCGACAGATCATTCAAGTTATATGTTTGTAATAGGAGATGGTCAAATGCCTATCAACGCAGCGTATGCAACTGATACAAGTTTAGCGCAAACCGGCGAATGGGTGCATCTCGCAGGTACTTACGATGGCATAAATGTTAAATTGTATAAGAATGGAATTCTTGTTGCCTCAGCGCCGTTTACAGCAAATATAGGCGCTGGAGATACCGGTTTTTATATCGGCAGTTTTGGACAGTTGGATAAAACATTTCAAGGATTGATTGACGAAGTTCGTGTTTGGAATATTGCGCGCACTCAAACTGAGATTCAGAATGATATGAGTATCGTTCCTCATGGAAATGAGTCCGGGCTTGTTGGCTACTGGCCGCTTGATAAAGATACTACAGTAAATGGCGTTAGCCGAGTTACAATAGACAAGACAAATAATCATAATGATCTTGAAGTCAGATGGAACACTACTTTTCTGAGTAAAAAACCGGGCGATGCTGTAGAAGTTATCCCTTCGTTGTTTGATGGTGAAAGTTTGGAAGCAACAATAGGCGAAACTTTTCAGTGGGTGATTCCCTCATATGGTTGGCCAAAACCTTCGTTAACAATTATATTGGGGGCTGCCGGAATGACAATAAACCAAAACGAGCAGCGTCTGGAGTGGACTCCCCAAGCCGGTCAAAAGGGTTATATTAATTTTACTATTGAGGCATCTAACAGTGCGGGCTCAGTTCAAAAGTCTTATTCTGTTTTTGTTAACGATGTCCCTCAATATTATAAAAACCATAATAACAATAACATTGTCTTATCTGTTTTTAACGATGGAACAATCGGGAATACTAACGACAATGGTTCCGGTTTTGTTTTCAATGGGAAAAATGGAATGATGGAAGCGGACATCTTAGTTGGAAAGTCAGTTGATCAAGTATCCGGACGGTTGTATGGGCGCGAGTTTAACCGTACGCATTCAATTTTTGCTTTTCAAAGTTTATTGCCGGGATTCGATCAAGCATTTAGGACAACATTTGACGATGGCAGATCACTAAATCCAATAGGTTTGGAAATTACACAAACATCGCATTCAAAATCTACAGATCCGGATAGGGATTTTGTGATATTGGAATATGATGTAGTGAATAAAACTTCCTCGCTATTAGATAATATAATAATAGGTTTAATCCTTGATTTTGATGCAGGAAACAGTATGAATAATTTAGGCGGCTTCGATTCTTCAAGGAGGTTAAGCTATATCTATGAAGCAACCGGAGATTCTTCATATTACTATGGAGCAGTAGCACTGACAGGCGAACTTAAGGGGCAACTAATTTATTCTCCGTATCAAGAAGTTTTTTCTGAAGGGAAATCGGATTCCAGTTATTATCAAGCGTTATCTTCGTTTTTCCCATTACCGACAGTTCCATCAGATATGAGAAGTATCTTATCAGTTGGACCATATTCCATTTTGCCAAACAGTTCACAAAAAGTGTATTTTGCATTAGTCGGAGGAATTAATCAAACCAATTTGCAAAATAACGCTGATGCAGTTTTATCTATTAATCTTTTAGAAACACCCACATTACAACTATCTGCCCCCAACGGCGGAGAAAATTGGCAAATCGCTTCTAACCAAAATATTACATGGACAAGTACAAACGTTACAAATGTTAAACTTGAATACACTACCAATAACGGTACAAACTGGGCAGATATAATTGCAAGCACGCCGGCAAGCAGCGGAACTTATCCATGGACGATTCCAAACACTCCATCAACAAATTGCAAAGTTAGAATTAGCGATGTTAGCAATTCATCTGCACAAGATGGAAGTGATAACGCTTTTTCAATTTTTGAATATTCGCCAACAGTTACATTATCGAAAAATATAACGTTCACCGGTATTACCACCAACAGCTACCGTATGATAGGCTTGCCCGGGAACCTGGATAATTCAGTTGAGGAATTTTTAACGGGTGTGTTTACAAGTGATTGGAATGTTTATTATGATAACGGCGTTATTTCACAAAATTCAAGCGATTACCTTATAGAGTTCGACGGGAGTCAAATTTTCCGTTTCAAACCGGGTAAAGCATTTTGGATCTTAAGCAAGAATGCAATTGCGTTAAATCGTCAAGTAAGCGCAGTTCAAATAGATGCCGCCAACATTTACTCATTTGCTTTGCACAATAATTGGAATTTAATTTCCAATCCATTTAATCGTTCGGTTCTTTGGAGCACGGTAGTAGCGGCAAATAACATTACTCAAAACCCGCTGCTCTATTCGTTTAATGGATCATGGAACAATGCAGCGAGTGTTATGAAACCATACGAAGGTTATTATTTTTATAATGTACAAAACCTTGCGGCGTTAAAAATCCCTTACAATCCAAACGGCGCGCTTGCTAAAGAGAATCTTACTACTGCGCCATTAAAAATGTCAGACAACAAAATTGAACTAAAACTAATTTCTAACAGTGAAGAAAAAACTAAAGTTATAGTTGCGATAGATGGAGAATCAAATGCTGACTTTGATGAGAAAGATTATTTTGCCGCCCCCGGAATGTTTGAAGAAATTGGACTGCGGATATTTAATTCACGCTTATCCACTGATTATAAATATCTTTTTGCCGAATCAAGACCGATTGAAAACGATGGTCAAATTTTCGAATTAGAAGTAAACAATTCAATTAAAAGTAAGTTAACCCTAATGCGCGCTTTTGAGAAGGGCGTTTTAGAAGGATATGAAATATATTTAATTAACACTCATAACAATAAAATTATGGACCTGCGGAAGAGCAGTCTTATTGATCTAAAACCGGTTTTAGAAAACTACAAACTCAAATTAGTAATTGGCAGTAAAGCTTTTATTGAGACTATTAAAGCTGATCTTTTACCAAAAGAATTTATGCTCTTTCAAAATTATCCCAATCCTTTTAATCCAACGACGACAATTAGATATGCAGTGCCGGGTTATTCGTTAGTCATATTAAAAATCTATGATATTCTTGGTAATGAAGTGAAAGAGCTAATAAACGAAGTTAAAGAACCGGGCTTCTATGAGGTTGAGTTTTCTGCAGCGAGCGGAAGAAGTAAATTAACAAGCGGTGTTTATTTTTTCCGTCTGCAAGCGGGTAGTTTTGTGGAAACAAAAAAATTATTATTGTTAAAATGAGTTTGAATTAATAAAGGGCATCAATAAAAACTTAAAAAGTTGTTGTCGTCCGTTAGCTAAAGGACAATGACGAACTTTATAAATAGCTTTTTAGTGTGGACTCCTTAATTACATAAAAGCCTTTTCAACCAAATCTTTTTGCTGCTGAACCGAAATTCTTGATGAGCCAACCGCTGGTGAGGCGCTCTCCGGTCTGCCCGAGTAACGCAGTTTTTGACCGCTGTTTAAACATTCGATTAAACGTGGGGCAAGGAAATTCCACGCGCTCATATTTTTCGGTTCCTCCTGCACCCAAACAATCTTTTTTGCATTCGGGTATGAAGCTAAAATATCGGTTATCATATCAGTCTTAAAAGGATAATATTGCTCAATGCGGATGATAGCCGCATCAGTTTCAAGATTTGCCTGCTTGCGGCGCTTAATTAAATCGTAATATACTTTGCCGCTTGTAAAAATTAATTTTTCAATAGATTTTTTATTTTCGATTGTTTTGTCATCAAGTATTTCTACAAATTTTCCTTTGAGAAAATCTTCCCGCGGCGATGTAGCTTCTGGATGGCGAAGCAGGCTTTTAGGCGTCATAATAACAAGGGAACGGTTCTTCGCCTGTTTTATTTGTCTTCGTAAAAGATGAAAATATTGAGCCGGAGTAGTTGCGTTACAAACTTGAATGTTATCTTCAGCACACAGTATTAAAAATCTTTCGAGCCGTGCGCTTGAGTGTTCGGGACCCTGTCCTTCAAAACCGTGAGGCAGAAGAAGTACAATCGAATTGGGCACGCGCCATTTTTCATAAGACGAAACAATAAAATTATCTATTATCACCTGCGCGCCGTTTGCAAAATCTCCAAACTGCGCTTCCCATAAAACCAGCGCAAGCGGATCAGCAGTGCTGTAGCCATACTCAAATCCGAGTACCGCTGCTTCAGAAAGAAAACTATCAAGCGGCTCAATTAACGCCTGATCATCTTTGATAAAATTAGCGCCAATATATTCCTCCCCGGTATGAATGTCAGTCAACGCAATATGGCGCTGGCTAAATGTGCCTCGCACGCTATCCTGCCCGCTTAATCGAACCGGTGTGCCTTCAAAAAGAAGACTGCCAAACGCCAATAGTTCCGCAAAAGCCCAGTCAGCTTCAACTTCACCTTTAATAAATGTTTTTCTTTTTTCAAGAAACTTTTGAAGTTTCGGATGAACATTAAAATCTTTGGGTAAAGAAGTTATGCCTTTAACTATTTCGATCAGAGTATCTTCTCGTATAGAAGTATCCTCAATTGGCGTTATGTGAGTTATTTCCGCTTTGGGAACGGCTAAAGGGATGTCTGTATTAAACGAAACTTTTTTCTCTTTAATTATATCAAACGCCTTTGTTAGTTTGATTGAAATTTTCTCCGCCATCGAATCAATTTCTTGCTGCTTCATAACCCCTGCGGCAACAAGCTTAGCGGCATAAATTTCTCTTACGGAAGGATGAGTTTTAATTTTTTCATAAAGCAGCGGCTGTGTAAATCCCGGTTCGTCACCTTCATTATGACCATGCCGTCTGTATCCGAATAAATCAATTACAACATCTTTTTGAAATTCCTGCCGGTAAGCAAACGCAAGTTTAGTTACCCAGAGGGCTGCTTCAGGGTCGTCGCCATTGACATGAAAGATTGGCGCTTGGATCATCTTTGCAACGTCGGTTGCATATTCGGAAGAGCGCGCTTCTTCAGGGGTTGTTGTAAAACCAATCTGGTTATTGATGATTATATGCATCGAGCCGCCGGTGCTGTAGCCTTTTAGCTGAGATAGATTTAATGTTTCTGCTACAACACCCTGCCCGGCAAATGCAGCATCACCGTGAATAAGCAATGCAATTACTTTTTTACTTTTCTTATCATTCCCCCGTGTTTGTTTGGCTCTAACAATTCCCTCCACAACTGGATTAACCCATTCGAGGTGACTTGGATTAGACGCAAGAGAAACAGAAATACCCCTGCCGTTTTTTGTACTATAAGTTCCGTTGGCGCCGAGATGATATTTAACATCTCCGGAACCCTGGATTGAATCGGGGTCGTTAATATCCTCAAACTCAGAAAAAATAGATTCGTACGATTTGCCGATAACATTCGCAAGCACGTTTAACCTGCCGCGGTGCGCCATCCCGAAAACAACTTCTTGAACTTCAGCCTCCGCCGCTTCATTAAGAAGAAGATCGAGAACAGGAATTAAAGTCTCCGATCCTTCAATCGAAAAACGTTTGTGCCCAACGAAACGATGATGAATAAAATGTTCGAAAGCTTCAGAGAGAATCAGTTTTTGAAGGACAGTTTTCTTCTGCTCGCTTCCAAAGAAAGGAGTATTTTTAACAGGTTCCATATGGTTTTGAAGCCATGCTTTTTCGCGCGGATTTTGAATGTGCATATACTCCACCCCTATTTTATCGCAATAGGTTTTTTGAAGCATGTCGAGTATTTCGCGAAGCGTAGCAGTTCTTATTCCTCCGTAACCACCTGCGATAAATTCACGGTCGTAATCCCAGATAGTTAATTTATACGTTGCCGGGTCAAGTTCGGGATGATAATTATTTTTCGTTCCAAGCGGATCAAGGTTTGCAATAAGATGCCCGCGCACTCTATACATATTTATCATCTGAAGTATTCGCGCCTGCTTTTCTGTCTCTTCCATATTCTCGCTGCGGTTAAATGCGCCCGGAGAATAATCCGATTTCCATTTCAGCGGAAGATTTACAACCCGGTATGATTTAAAAATATCTTCGTAAAAATCATCCTCACCAAGAAGAAGTTGATTGACTTCTTTTAAAAACAAACCCGATTCTGCTCCTTGAATTATGCGATGATCGTATGTGCTCGTTATGTTCATAATCTTGCTGATGCCGAGTGTGGAAATAGTTTCGAGCGCCATAGCTTGATATTCAACCGGATATTGAATTGCACCGGTTGCAACAATTGTTCCCTGTCCAATCATTAATCTCGGAACCGATGAAACCGTTCCGATAGTACCTGGATTTGTTAAGGTAATAGTTGTCCCCACAAATTCTGCAGGATATATTTCACCTTTTCGTGTTCGTTTAACAATATCATCAAATTTATCAACAAATTCTATGAAACTTAATTTTTCACAGTTTTTAATATTCGGAACGATTAACGAACGGGAGCCGTCCCTCTTTTCAATATCTATAGCCAATCCTAAATTGATGCCGCTTCTCTTTAAAAGATTTGGTTTCTCATCAATAATTGTATAAGCGTTATTCATAGAAGGTATTTTTTTTACCGATTGAATAATCGCCCAGCCAATTATATGTGTGAAAGAAATTTTTCCTTCACCTCTTTTTTGAAGTTCACGGTTCAGCAGTGTTCGGTTTTCCTCAAGAAGTTTTACCGGAATTGCGCGCTGGCTTGTAGCAACCGGAATAGTTAAACTGCTTTTCATATTTTCAAGTATCCGCTGTGCGCTTCCTGCAATAATGTGTACTTCATCCTTTTCTCCCGGCTGAGGATGATTTATTTTATCGACCACAGAAGCAGTTTGTACTTTAGGTGTTTCAACATTACTCTTTTCAACTTTTTGCTCAGAAGCGCTGCCGAAAAAATGTTTCCACTGATCAGGGACTTCCTCCGGATTGTCTTTATATTGTTTATAGAGATACTCTACAAACCAGGTGTTTGCACCAAATTTTTCGAGTTCTTCTTTTATTTGCTGATTACGTTCTTCCGGTTCCATCATTATTTTGTTTGAGTATTAATTTGTTTTAAATTTATTAAAGTGAGTTTACAATTCAATAGAGTTTCTGCAAAATAGCTTCTCTGTCATTTCGAAGGAGTCTTCTGCCAAAGGCATCCCTTTGGGAGACTGAGAAATCTCTTAAGAACATGAGATTTCTCCCTTCGGTCGAAATGACATTAACCTGAAAAATTTATTTTGCAGAAACTCTAATGTTGTAAACCTTCTATTTTAATTTTTTGTTTAGGCTTTTAACACGGGAAAAGTTGTACAAATTTAATAGTTTTATAACAATAAAAATAGTTTATTAAAAGTGCTTGGAAAGATTATGTTGAAAAATCGAGAAATTGCTTCTATAAGACACGCCTATGCCAAAAAAGAATTGAGAAAAAGCAGCGTCAATAAAAATCCAATCGAACAGTTAACACTATGGTTAAAAGAAGCAATAGACACGCAGATTATTGAACCAAACGCGATGATACTTTCCACCGTTGGCGATGATAGCGAGCCTTCGTCAAGAGTGGTTTTATTAAAAGGAATTCACGATAATAGACTTCAATTTTTCACAAACTATTTATCCGCCAAGGCAAAAGATTTGGAAAACAATCCCGCCGCATCGCTTCTTTTTTTCTGGCGGGAAATGGGGAGACAAATAAGAATTACAGGCAGTGTAACTAAAACTACAAAAGAAGAATCGGAAAGATATTTTTCCACAAGACCCTACGAAAGCAAAATCGTTGCATCAATATCAAAACAAAGTTCTGTTGTGCCGGATAAAAAATTTCTTCAAAATGAGTTTGAAAAAATGAAAAAGAAATACCCATCCGATGTTCCGCTGCCCAAGTTTTGGGGCGGTTACAATTTTATGCCGGTTAAATTTGAATTCTGGCAGGGAAGAGAGAACCGGATGCACGACAGAATTCTTTATGAAAAAAAAGAAAATGTTTGGGAGATAAAAAGGCTTTCGCCTTAGACTATTTTTCGCCGCAAATATTTTGTTTCTACAATTGCTGTTCTAATTGTAATTGCAGAGATAATTATTATACCGCCTACTATTGCCGTCCCTGAGGGGATCTCGTTATAACCGATAAAAACCCAGATAGGATTAAACACAGGTTCGATTAGAGAAATCATGGAGGCTTCAATTGCAAGCACACGCCGGAGTCCGTAAGTAAAAAAGATATAAGCTAAACCGATCTGAAAAATTCCAAGGAATGAAACCATCCACATATCGTGAAAAGTAAACGCTTCAATTTCTAACGCAAACGGAAAACAGATTAAAGCAACAAGAACATTGCCGTAAAAGATTGAACTGAATTGGTACTCGTTTTTATTTTTTCGCATACCAAGAAAGAATGCTGCAAATGCAACTCCTGCGGCAAGCGCAACAATGTTTCCGTGAAGATGCCCCGGAGAGAGTTCTCCCATAAAAAACAAAAACATACCGAGGAAGCAAACAATGATGGTTATAATATTTATTTTTTCATATTTAGTTTTATTAATTAGCGGCTCAAAAATCAGCACATATATCGGCGCGGTTGATTGCAGAAAAATTGCGTTTGCGGCAGTAGTTGTTTTTGTAGCAATAACAAAAAGTATAAGCACGGCAGCGTAAAACAGAGCGTTTATTATCCCAAGACCGTTTGTATAAATCACATTTTTACGGAACACAACACCGATGAGCAGCGCAGCAATCAAACATCTGAAGAAGGAGAGCTGCATCGCATTAAGCGAAATGAGTTTAATAAACAAACCGCCGGAACTCCAAAGAACCGCCGCAGCAACAACGCCAAGCAAGCCTTTTTGATGTTCGGTTAAACTGTTCATATACCTTTTAATTTTTCAGCGGCAAATTTAATAAGAAATAGTGATTTATCATTTATGATCGATTATAAATGACTCATTGTTGCCAATTCGTCCTATCCAGAAATACTAATCCCTATTTACTTACATCAAAACAATCCTTATCTTTTAATTAACAATGTACAATTTAGAATTAACAATGTTAAAGCAAACTGGCTTATTTATGAAAACGACATTACTTCTACTTACTTTTTTCTTCTCTCTTAAATAATGATGAGGCTGCACGATGAAACAAAAACTACTCCTAACACTTTTTACACCTCGACAAGCTCAGTGCAAGCTTTTACTTTTATACTTTATACTTTCTACTTGCGCTGCTGCCGCAACCACAAGATATGTTAGCACAACCGGCAGCAGCGTTCCCCCCTATACCACCTGGGCAACCGCAAGCGACAGCATACAAAAGTGCATTAACATTTGTAATGATGGGGATACTGTTATTGTGGCTAATGGAATTTATAAAGAAAGTTTGATTATTAATAGTGCAATTACTTTGATGGGCAGCGGCATGGATAGCTGTGTTATTGATGGAAGA
>Ga0210034_1003752_pt1 | contig 10596 bp, 5 predicted proteins | sample CryGeymeta201505_FD_185466 | JGI IMG/M metagenome (GOLD analysis project Ga0210034, IMG submission 185466) | Groundwater microbial communities from Crystal Geyser aquifers in Utah, USA - Crystal Geyser metaG 2015-05 (SPAdes) (version 2) | ecosystem: Environmental > Aquatic > Deep subsurface >... | reverse complement strand
ACGTTCCCACCCTGGCTACCTATGGAGGTTCAACTTGAGGCTTCAATGGGGCCGCAGCGTTAACGCTGCGGAAACCATATGGTCGTTGTGGGTCCGATCCTACGAGACGGCGCTTCAATGGGGCCGCAGCGTTAACGCTGCGGAAACCACCTAGAGACCGTGCAGCTCCAGTGCCACCGGCTCTTGCGTTAACGCTGCGGAAACACGCCCTCTCCGGGATGGATGTGCGCCTGGTCTCGTGGCTTCAATGGGGCCGCAGCGTTAACGCTGCGGAAACCCGAGAGTAGGCGCCATCCACCGGGTACACGCCTATGCTTCAATGGGGCCGCAGCGTTAACGCTGCGGAAACATGGGCGGTACATCCATGCCCATGGCAGGCCTAGCGGCTTCAATGGGGCCGCAGCGTTAACGCTGCGGAAACTCGCCAGGCTATTGACGCCATGGCGTCAATTTGTGCAGCTTCAATGGGGCCGCAGCGTTAACGCTGCGGAAACGAGAATCGATTCACCCCTAACGCCGGCAAACTCACCGCTTCAATGGGGCCGCAGCGTTAACGCTGCGGAAACATGATTGCAGCGATTCGGCGAGCGCCGCTCGCCGCGATGCTTCAATGGGGCCGCAGCGTTAACGCTGCGGAAACCCGCTAGATGGTGTCGGCATCGCGGGGAAAGCCAACAGCTTCAATGGGGCCGCAGCGTTAACGCTGCGGAAACGGTGTGCTCGATTTCGTTCGTGGAACCAACCAGTTCGGGGTATGTATTCGAGCGGATCGCTGGGCCGGGGCGGATTGCATAGGGTGACTGCCGTCACTGCTGGGAAACTCCTGCTTATCAAAGAACTTACCGCTGCGAGAGGTGGCCGCGGTTGGCGCGCCACCGGACCGCTCGAAGCTGCATTCAAATAATGGTGGGCTCGTCGGTTACTTCCACGCCGGGCTTGCCCAGGGTGGTGATACGCGGGTTGCCTTGGAAGCCAGATTCGCCCAGGTCGACCACCATCACTTGATCCTCGCGATGGTGGATGATGTCGTCCAAGACTGCAAGAAGCTCCATGTGTTGGCGGCGCGTCAAGGAACACAGGAAGACCGAGTATTGGACGTGGACACCGAAACCCTTGACCGTTTCAAACGTGCGACGCAGCCGCTTGTCGTCGCAGATGTCGTAGGTGACCAGGTAGTCGCGCTTCATGGTCACCTCGGCCGGAAGGCGGGCAGATCCGGAATCTCTTTCTGGATGGTGCGCGCGAGTAGGCGCGCCTGAATTTCGAAGACGCGCCGATAGCTAATCCGGTAGCCGAAGACGGGGTGGGTGATCTCCTGCGCGAGGCGGCGCTCGTAGGCGGCGAGAAATGCCTTGCGACCGTGATCCGTCAGAGAGACAGCGCCGTTCGCTTGGAGGAAATCACCCTCCCCTATTTCGCCGTTGTTCACCGCCGACAGCACCACCGAATCGACGATTAGCGGCCGGAACTCTTCCATCATGTCGAGGGCGAGCGCAGGGCGGCCATAGCGCGGCTGGTGGTAGAAGCCGAGATAGGGATCGAAGCCGACGCTGAGCAGGGTTACGGTCCAGTCGCGGGTGAGCAGCGCATAACCGAACGAGAGCAGGGCATTGACCGGGTCCTTCGGTGGCCGGCGGTTGCGGCTCTCGAAGTCGAAGGCGGGGCTGTTGCCAGCCGGCGGACGAAGCAGCTCGCCAAAGCGGCCGAAGTAGGTGCGCGCCGCCATCCCCTCGATGCCGAGGAGGGAGGGCATGTCCCCCGCCTCCTCCGCCGTCTGCACCGACTGGGCGAGGGCGCGCAGCTCCAGCTCGGGCTTGTCCCGATGGTTGCGACGCAGGAGGGTGCGACTGTTGGCGATCTTCCCCGCGACGAAGCGGCGCGCGAGTGCCAGACATCGCGTCGCATCACGGGCCACGTCGTACTGGGCCACCCGCAGGGCGATGTTCTTGTGGCTCATGCCGTGGGTGATGCCGTAGAAGTAGCCGCCGGAGGAGAAGTAGGTGACCGGGATCCCCTTGCCGCACAACTCCCGCAAGGCTTGGGTCGAGACCTGGGCGTTGCCGAATAGGGCGATCTGGGAGGTGTGGCGGATCCGTGCCTCGCCCAAGACCTCCCCCTTGTCCTTGACGATCAGGAGGTCGTGACTCTTCCCCACGTAGGCACCCTGGGCGGTGACATACAGCGGCAGGGCGTCGATGCTCGCAGGCAACAGGCGGCGCGGGCGGCCACCCACTGGCGCCGGCGCGTGATGGTCATCCTCGCCGCCTTCGTCGGCCTGGGGAATCGAACCGACATCCGCCAGGAGGTGGGTCTCGTCCGGCAGGCAGATCCCCACCAACGAGCAGTAGGGACACTTGAGGGAGTCGACCAGCGGCAAAGGCACCACCGCCGCACTCGCCGCAACCCGAAATCTCTCGATCTGGCCCAGCGTCAGGGCGACCAGCTCATCATCGAAGGGGACGGCGACGCGCTCCTTCGACCCCACGAAGTAGAGCACCCCCGCCTCCACCCGGTAGCCGTGCTCGCGTAGCAGCAGCCCCTGGGCGCAGAGCTGCACCCGCTCGGGATCGTAGGCCCCGCCGGGAATGTTCGGCCGCTTGCCGCGCTTGTAATCGACCGGTGTAGCGGCGTCGCCCTCCGCCTCCACCAAGTCCATCTTGGCGACCAAGCCCAGGCGGTCGCTGCCGAGCTCGACCGAGCGAGCGTGGACCGACACCTCGCGCTCGCCATCGGCCTCAGGCAGCCCTTGAGCGGAAGGCCGATCGACCCGCTTGTGGCGCCACCGTCCCTCCACCGTGTGGTGGCTGTCCGCCCACTCACTGTCCACCCACATGAGGTAGCCCAGCCGTGGGCAATAGGTGAACTCGTTGAGCATCCGCACCGGGATCTGCGGAGGTGGCTCGGCAGCCGCTGCCCGGTTCTGTCGCTCCTCGAACTTCTCGGAATCCATCGTTGCACCTCACCGTGAGAGACCAGCCTCTGCACGGATCGGAGCATTCCCGCGCCCAGCCAAGCCGCGAGGCTACCGGTTCGGCCTGGAGACCCTGGCCACCGGGGCGCTCATCCAGCCCAGGGGTTCACCAGCTCAAGCCCCGGAAAACCGAAATCGGCCTCGTTGCGGTTCACCAGCCAGACTGGGGTGCAGGGCCGTCGCGGCGATCATGCTGTCGATCGCGGGAACCGGACGCCCTACCTCACCCAGCAACCGACCCAGCAGTCGGCCAACGAAATGTTGGGGAGACATGCGAACACGGCCCAAACAAACCAGCCAAGGGTGCGCTTCACTCAAACATTCCGCGCGGGACTGAAGTTGATCTTGTGCAGAGGCGGATTGCCAACCTGAATCCGGCGCGAACGGAAGGCTGCAACAACGCCCCGCGCACGTAACTGGGAATGATCCGGAGCCGCCACAGCGAGTTCCCGCAGCAGAAGCAACGAACGGATCGCGTGAACATCCAGGGCAGGCTCCCAGATGGGCCACGTAAAATTCTTGGCCTCTTTGTCCCAGGCCCAACCTGTCGTAACGAGGTGTGCACCGCAGGGCGCAGAGGGGAAAAGGACAAGTGCTCGGTAGGCAAGGAGGTTGGCCATCCAAACGGTGCGACTCCTGTTGTCGCTTGCAGTCGGGTCCCGATCCATCAGCGCGTATCGGCGGTCTTCGATGGGGTCCCAACGCATGGAAAGCTTCTCATCAGCGTAGGTCCAGGGATCGAACAGCACGGATGAGAGTCGGTCTTCGGCAACGACATCCATGAGCTGGCACACGGTGTCCAGGAAGTATTGGTGTCCCGACCCGGTTATGAAACAGAAGGGTGTCGCGGTGACGCTTCCAGACTTCTCCAGACAGGCATCGCTCGCAAACGAAGCCAGGAGGTCCAGAGCCTCCCTGTCCGCATCATCGAGGAATCCGGCGGCATGGTCGCGGAACTCGTCTGCTGTGCAGTCGATGTGCTTGCCGATGGCCAAATCCGCACGCGGCACAGCCGCCTTCAAGGCTTCACGCCACTCACGCCGTCTCTCCTCAGTGACCTTGCGGAGCGGCGTGACCTCCCGCTCAAGAGCTTCCTTTCTCTCGTTGCCTCGCAGACGCCGCTGTTTGATGGCTTCCAACCTATCCTTGACGGCCTTCTTCGCCGCGTCGAACGCCGCCTGACTTTCCTGGCGTCGTTCTTGAGCATCACCCTCGACGGGCCTCCCGCGCAGTCCGTCCGCCAGCATCTTGCACAAGCCGTTGTGCGTGCGAGTGGCGTCCTTTTGCAAGTCTTCGTCACCGGTACCGGCAGCTTCCCGCAACGCGGCGGGCGAGATACCGCTCAGGACTGGCTGCCACGTGACGGAACGCCTCCAGCTCAGCCGGGCGCCGCGTTTGCCTGCTTGATGGAGCGTCGCCAGGGTTCCGAGCGCAGCGAGGAATCCGAGGGGATTGGCACCGTCCAGACCCGTAAGGACGATCGACTCAGTCGCCTCGGGAGCGCGGCGACCAGGCGCGGGATGGGCAGGAGCCGTCTCTTCTCTCCCGGGCTCGTCATCGGAGGTCCGTTGGCTTCCGTACCAGTCGCCTAGGCGTAAGACCGCTTCGAGGTAAGCGAGTCCCCACCAGCCGTAACGGCGCGTCAACTGCCAGAACCGCTCCGAGATGCCCGAGGCAAGATGATGCGGTGCGACCCACTGGGATCGATCCGCCTCCCCGATCTCGAATACCACTCCATCATGGCAACCCGAGACCGCTGGGGGATCGGGATCAGGACTGACGGGCGCAAAGGGTCGCGCGTGACCGTGGTGGCTGGCGACAAGGTGCAAGGTCAGCTCCGCCTCTGCTTCGTCGCTTGGCAACGGCGCATACCGCTCCGCGATCTGGAGCGACAGCATCTCATGGCGGAAGTCCTGCGGAAGGCCGCTGGCCTCGCGAATGGCTCGGCGCCGTGCTGGTGAGGTCGGGATGAAGGAAGACTTTGCCAGAGGCTCCCCGGAGACCGCGGCCAACTCATCCCCCTGCCGGAGCAGAAGTTGGAACCGTTCGTCGAGCTTGCCCACGTCGTGCCAGTAGGCAGCTCGCAAGAGCGGCTGCAGCAGCTCCTCGGGAAGGCACCGTCTACCGATCTGCTTCACGGCGCCCTCCACGAGTGCACTATGGGTGGCAAGTGATACCTCTCTGCCTATCGCAGACAGAAGGTCATCGTCGTCAGCGAAGAGATCGGACTCTGCGCTTCGACTTGCTTGCCCGCCGCGGGCAAACAGGACGAAACCACCCGAAGGGTGCTCCTCGATCCGACCGCAGCGCACCTGTTGCATCAGGTTCAGGAGCCAATCGGGGAGCGATGGTGCGTCCTCTTCCGTCGCTTGCTCGTACTCAAGCACCAAGTCGAGCGCGTCTTGTACCGCGTCACGCTCCCACGCTGGATCCTCTGCCAGGGCGAGCAGGTCCTTCAGCGGCCGGCACTGAAGCCACGGCTCGAGGACTGCCCGATGGACGCGAAGCGCCGCTGGACGGCCACTGGCAAGGCGAACCGGCTCCCAGATGTCGATGGCACTCGACCCCATGGCATCAGCGGGCTCCGACTGCCCGAGCCCTCCGAAACCATAGCTTGCCGGAAGTACAACCACGTCGTTCGGCTTAATCTTGGAGGCGCGGCGACAGACCTTGGAGCGATCGCGGCCGCGCCACACGAGAACGGGTCGAATCTGGCTTCCTCGTTGCCCATCGTCGCCCTGTTCTTCCGCGGGTACCCCCTCGACGTCACTCACGCCTGCATCGGGCACGTCTGGATCAACCACTCGATCAACCAGCCACGCACGCAAGCGATAGAGTGGCACCGACAACGTCTCACCGGTGCTCGGAGGGCAAAGTGCCACCGTCTCTTTCCACGTCTCGGTCGATGTGCTTGGAAGGTCGGCGCGCCACACGACGCGTGCCTCGGGAGCACCTCTGTCAATGCCGTGGAGGAAGAGTTGTACGTCCGGCTCCGGGCGGGGCGTTGGAGCCGTCTGACACAGAAGGTCCAGATGGGCCGGAAGAAGGATCGGCGCATGGTGCCGCGGTGCGAGGCAGGGCGAGAGGTCTTTGACGTCATCCAGAAGCTTATCGAGCTCCTTGAATCCAAAATCGATGGTCTTCCGCGCGTCCTTGCCCTGTCCCTCCGAGTCCGCCTTCTCGTTGAGAAGGCGCCAGCATTCCACCATCGCCGTTCCGTAGATCGGATCTTGCTGTCCGTCCTTGGTGTCGATGTCGCGAACGATGATCGTGGCGGGGGCCTCGCCCGGAAGACCCATGCGGTTCAGTCGTCCGAACCGCTGGCGCAGGGCATCCAAGCTCGCGGCCTCGGTGACGAGGGCATCGAAACTGAAGTCAGCTCCGACCTCGATACATTGCGTGGACACGAGCACGATGGGCTTGTCGGGCTGCTCGGGGGAGGATGCCTTCAGGACGGGCTTCCATCGCTCCACCAGTCGATCGCGTTCGTACGATCGCAGACGGCCGGTAAGGAGCACGACGTTGGTATTGTGGCCAACCCTTCGGCCCAGGTCCTCGGCGATCCTCTGAGCAGTGAGGACGCGGTTGACGATGACCGCGAGGCGCTGCTTGCCGTCCTTCAGATACGCCTCTGCACGTTTCGCCGCGCCGACGACGAGCGCGTCGCCTTCGGCATTGGCGGAAGTCTTGACGGAGACCAGCTCGGCAGGCTTCCTCGCATTGAGACGCTGATGGAGCACCCGGTGGTCAAGAGCTGCTTCACGATCACGTCCAGGAAAGATCGAGTCTTCCGGGATATCAGGGGGCGGAGTCGCGGAGAGAATCACGAAGGCAAAGGGCGTCCGAATCGGCGATTCAGCCCACTTGTCCCCGCGGTACGTCTCAATGCTCCGCAGGGTCTGGAGGAAGGGGACCGAACAATGAGCCTCATCCAACAGAATGAGGCTGTCGTGGGCGGCAAGACCGGCGAAAATCGACGCTGTGAGGTGGCTTCTACCGTATCCGCGGAACAGGAGCCGCGATCCGAGTTGATCGACCGTCGAAGTGATCACGGCTGGCTGTGACGGAAGGCGAGCCCAACCGTCGTCGCGCAGCACGCCACCGCGCAAACGCGCGACCGCCAGGGGTCGCTTCGTGCCACTCACCAGGCGAAGGCGATCCGCAACGGCCTTGAGCGGACCGTCGCTGGCGTCCCGCAGCTTACGAGCGATGTTCGATGCTCGGTCGAAGGCCTCATCCACGACGATCCGGCGGTCCACGACAAACCAGATCCGACGCGGCGCGCTGCGATCCTCTACGGGCTGTTCCGCCTGTGAAGCGAGCGCATAGATTGCGGCATCGATGCATGCGGTCTTGCCCGCGGCTGTGGGCAGGTCGAGCGCCTGGGGCCAGGGTCCTGTCGTGACACGTTCGACCAGCATGCTTTGCCAGGGAAACGGATCATGCGGCACCCAGAGCGCCTGGAAGAACTCGGCGAAGCTCGGGCACGAGGTCATGACTCGCCCCCCTCACCAGCGTTCATAGGCCGGCACAGGCCGTAGCCCCGGTAGCGCCCCGCACCGAGCAAGATCGGTCCGCACACTGGCTGATCGAAGAGGATGATTGCGTGTGTGTGCCGCCGGAAGCTGCCGTCCTTCCGCTCCAGGCGAGGAAACTCATGAGCCGGTGGCACGCCTAGATGAGCCGACACCGGCGTGACGATGACCTCCCGTGGTTCGGGCAAGCCAATCCGCGTGCAGCCGAGCGCGATCATCGCCGCAACCTCGTCCAAGTACGCGCCTTTCGCCCTGGACTTGGGGTGGTGGTCGAAAGCGATCGGCGTTACCGTGGACCATTGGTTCGCCCCCGTCGGGTATGCGGTCCATGCGACCGGACGAAGGTTCCACGCCGGGCGAGCCGCGGTGACGGAGTCGACACGCCAGACCCCGAGGCGCCCAAGCTTGAGATCTCGAACCCGGCTGACCGCGCGCATCACTTCTCGACGGTCATCGCGCGTGATCTCGCGTGGCAGCGCCAGACCCACGCCCAGGAGATGGCCATGGGCATGCTCGTGACCGACGAACGCCAACGGGACGAACGCGAGATGGGCGTCTTGAAGCGGCGCGCCATCGGAGTCGTGCCCAGCCAGGATGCTCCTCGCGGACGACGTAAGGTCGTTGCAGTGGCTGACAAGCGCCTCGCGCCAGCGCTGCGAGAGCGCCAGGACACAGGCGAGGTCGAGATACCGATATGGCCCTTGTTCGTGCTCAAGCCGCAGGGCGAAAAGATGCGGGCTGAAGACGGTGCCCACCGCAACGCCCTCCGAGTCGCTTGGCTCTGGCGGCGCGTAGCCCTGATAGACCGACAACGTCGGGCGTAGCTGGTAGGGGGGGCCGTCCTTGAACTCCGCCTTCAAGCGCGTCTTCGCTGCCTTCTGACCTTTCTTGTCGGACGCGTCTGCCGCAACTGCTTGCAGTGCTGAAAAGGTCGCGACCGCCTCGCCGTTGAACTGTCGCTCCAGATACTCGAGCGTCCCGTGCGGTGCGATCCGCAGATGCACCGTTGCGCGGTCGTCATCGGGCACCCAACTGGGTTCACCGATCTCGTCTGTGTGCGCCAGCCACATTTGCACGAGCGACGACGAGTGCCCGATGCGTGTCACTTTGGCGGCGAGGCCTGCCAACGCATCGCGGACCGAGTGGTCAGGGTCGGTGTCCAGCCATACCAAGTACACCGTGTCGTCCTGCAACCAGGCGCGGGCGAAGGTACGGCCCTGCCGGTTCCTCCGGAGCCCGGTCTGACCGATCTCCTGAAATACGACGGTTTTCTTGTTCTTCTGCTTGCAACCAGCATTGTCGTCGTTGACTGGCACGTAGTGTGTGACGACTGCACGTTCCAATGCGTCCGGCGCGACGATCCAGGGGGCCAAGGGCCGGCCTTCCTTCTCCAGGTCCTCTAGCCAACGCAGTGCCTTGCGTTCCTCTGAATCAGCACCGGTCTGGAAATGAGCAGCGGCGAGTGCCATGAAGACACGGCCTGGATGCGGTGGCCACTCGGCCCGCCGCAAATCGTCAGGCTCAGATGCGGCGGCGAAGCCGTTCAGGTAGCGGATGCCGAGAGCCAGCACGTCAATTGCCCTCGTCCGCGCTCTCCTTCGTCGCCTCGAGCTGACTGAGGCGGACCAACTCGAGCAGGTTCGCCGACGGCTTGAGTGAAATCGGTTGGTCAAGCCACGGCAACCCAAGTTTTTCCGCTGCGATGATCGCGTCCTTCAGGATCTCGGTCGCCTGATCTCCAGTCAGCGTGAACTTACGCGGCGTGGCGCCCGGCTTGTCGAGAAGCTCCCACTCCATCGGTTCGTCGGGCCACAGCAAACAGCGCGAGCGCAGACCCATCCCCGATTCGAACGCGAGGGTCGCGGAGCATAGGCCGAGCGCGGCAAGGACGGTCCGGGCCGCGACGTTCCGATCCTCGGGGCTCACCTTCCCCACCTCTGTGCTCTTCGGTTCGGCACTGCCCTTGCCACCAATCGGAAAGCGGAGTCGCCGCAAACAGACCAGCGAAAGTGTTGTGGTCTGCTCGGCGTACTCGATGGTAATGCCAGAGTAGTTGTTGTCGTCAGCCTTCCTGTCTCGGGTCTTGGGGAACGGAACGCTGCTATGGTTGACCGCGGATGGTGACACGACGTTCTTGGCATCCGGGGCGGCCACTACATAGGACGTGTCGGCTGCTTTCAGAACCTTGACTGCTGCACGAATCTCAAGCGGGTCTCGGCGCACGCCCCTTAGAAGATCGCCGACTTCCGCATCGATGCCGACGACCTCCGAGACGATTGCCCGCTCGAACTTCGGTCCCAGCCCCCCCTTCGGTCCCGTCGAGTCCCACATTCCGAAAACCAGAGCGGTCGGGCACATCTCGAACAGAGCGGTCGCGTTGGCAACGCTGACGGTGTTGAGGGCCTTGCCTTTCTCGCTCTGCCGAAACGCGATCCGCTCCTCTTTGCCCTGATCCTTTGAGACGACGTCACTATCGCGCAAGATGGCGTCGGCGAGACGATGAGGCACCTGCAGGCTGGTCACCTTACCGATGGATTCGATCAAGCGGTTGGCGTCTTTGTCGGCATCGACGTCACCGGTGGGATCGTGGTCGCTGAAGTCGACCACCACCAGGGGGAGCTGAATCTTTCCGGACTCGACAGCTTCCTGCAGCGCCAGCTCCATGCGGTTGGCCTGACTCTGGACCGTGTCAAGCACCACACACGTGACCGCCTCGTCACGACCAGCAACGCGCCGCTGTTCCACGGCGTAGACCGCACCCGCGAAGGTGGGTGGAAAGACCTTGTCCCCCTGACCTCCGGCCGGCTGCAGTCGGCGACGGCAACGAAAGGCCGCGGCTGTGCCTTTAACGGCCTCTTGTAGGGTTTGCATAACTAAACTATTCGCCATGTTGTCCTCCATACGTCTGTGGGTTGAGTCGCGTAGCGTGCGTGTTATCCCGGTGCATCCTCCCACTACTTCGGAAGGTCGTCGATGCGGTCGTCACACGCCAGCCGCCGCTGGTAGTCGAAGGGGCCGGCGGGCTCTTCGAGGTCCATGGCCTGGCGGAAGAAGCCGTCGTAGTGGTCAAAGGTCATGGTTGTTTCCCAG
>Ga0210034_1003744_pt1 | contig 10624 bp, 8 predicted proteins | sample CryGeymeta201505_FD_185466 | JGI IMG/M metagenome (GOLD analysis project Ga0210034, IMG submission 185466) | Groundwater microbial communities from Crystal Geyser aquifers in Utah, USA - Crystal Geyser metaG 2015-05 (SPAdes) (version 2) | ecosystem: Environmental > Aquatic > Deep subsurface >... | reverse complement strand
GCAATCAACACAAACATGGGGTAACGCAGAGCCTGTTTGATGCGTTCACGCACATCACGTTCAAACTCCATGTGTTCGTTCAGGCGTAAAAAAACCTCGGTCAATTTGCCAGTCATCTCCCCAACGCGAATCATGGAGATGTAAAACGCCCCAAATACATCCAGATGCCTAGCCAAAGCAGCAGACAATTCACGGCCCTGATCAAGACTGGAGCGAATGTCTTTGAGCATGTCCACCATGGCAGGCTTGGTGCTGGAGGCCTCCAGCCCAGCAAAGGCACGCAGTATCGGTACACCAGCTTTGTTCAGGGTGTACATCTGGCGTGAAAATACCAAAATATCATCAACCACCACCGACTTGCGGTTCAGACGTTCAAACCAGCTATCTCGGGTAGATTTGGCATCTTCCACCACCACAGTGATTTGAACGGGTGACACGCCCAAGGCAATGATCTGGTCAGCTACACCGTTTTCTGTGCTGGCCTCCAACTGACCCTGTACGGACTCCCCTCGGGCATTTCGACCACGCCAAGCGTAGACGGCCATACGGTTCAGCCTTGAACCAAAACTTTTTCAGCATCTTCCACATCGAACCCGATGCGAAGCGCTTCAGCCAACGAAGTTTTACCCTGCCGCACCAGTTCCAGCGCATGTGCCGCCATGGTACGACCCTGCATACGCTCCCGCGCCAGTTTCATGAACGCGGCGGGATCAGAGCGTGAGGCCGCTTGCGTCAGCATCGCGTCCATTTCAAGCATTTCGTAAACGCCCTGACGACCAGCATAGCCTGTGCCGTTGCATGATGAGCAGCCACGTCCGCGCATGGACTTGACCGCCTCTCCGGTATGAATCATGCTGGTGAGCCAAGACTGCTCTTGGGGCGTGGCTTCATGCGGTTGAATGCAATCAGTACAGTTCAATCGCAGCAAGCGCTGCGCAATCACTGCCTGCAAAGAGGTCGCTACCATGAACGGTGGCACACCCATGTCAAGCAGGCGAAACGGTGTGCTGGTGGCATCCCGAGTATGCAGAGTTGATAGCACCAAGTGACCAGTAATGGCTGCTCTCAGGCCAATTTCTGCTGTTTCTTCGTCGCGCATTTCGCCGACCAGAATCACGTCGGGGTCTTGCCGCAAACAGGAACGCAACACCTTGGCAAAAGTCAAATCAATCTTCTCGTTGACCTGCACTTGGGTCAGGCCAGGCAAGCGGTATTCCACCGGGTCTTCAACGGTGATGACTTTGAGCTCTGCGGCGTTGATCTCGGCCAAAGCGGCATAAAGGGTGGTGGTTTTGCCCGAGCCGGTGGGACCGGTGACCAGCACCAAACCCGAGGTTCGACCCAACACTTCGCGAAATCGCTTGAGCAGGTCTGGCGGCATGCCAATGTCGTCCAGGCGTTTCATGCCAGCACCTTGCCTAAGCAAACGCATCACCGCTGATTCACCATAGTTGGTGGGCAAAGTGGACAAGCGTACGTCAATGGTGAGATCGCGCAGGCGCACGCTGAAGCGTCCGTCTTGCGGCAAACGCTTTTCTGAAATGTCCAGCCCAGCCATCAGCTTCAACCGCTGAGCCAAGGCGGCACCAATGCGTTTGTCGGCCTGGGTTTGGGTTTGCAGCACGCCGTCCACCCGCACCCGTATTTGCAAGCCCGACTCTTGGGGCTCAATGTGCACGTCTGAAGCACCCACCTGCACAGCATCTTCGAAGACCGATTGCAACAAGCGGACTACGGGCGCACCTTCTGTACCCACACTGGCAGTGAGCTCGCCAAAGTCCACCGCATCACCTAGGTCTTTTTCAAGCGCGCGCGCCAAACCGCTGATTTCTTCGGTGCGTCGGTACAAACGGTCAAAGGCCAGCGCCAATTGGCTCTCAGGCACTGCTGCTATTGAAATATTGTGCTTAAGAATGCGGGTGAGTTCGTCAAACGCAAACAAATCCAATGGGTCAGCCACCGCCACCAGCAGGGTGTCGCCTTTGTCCTCCAGCACCAGCGCCCTGAAGCGACGCGCCGCAGCTTCTGGCAAAAGCTTGACCACGTCGGCCCTGAACGGAAATGTTTTGAGGTTGACAAACGGGATGCGCAGCTGTCTGGCCAAGCCGTTGGCCAGTAACTCTTCGGTGATCAAGCCGGTTTCAATCAGCAAGCGGCCCATTTTTTTGCCGGTCTGGCGCTGCAGGTCAAGCGTTTGCTGCAGCTGCTCTTGGGATATCAGCTTTTGCTGCACCAACACGTCGCCCAAACGCAATTTTTCTGGCCGCCCTGGCGCAGGGCTGGGTTTTAAGGCTGCGGATGGGTTCATGATCTTTGACTAAAAAATGATCAATGCAAATGCCGTGGTTTGCGGCCCCCACCGTGCCCCATGCCTCCGCCGCCGCGCGGCGGCCTGCCTAACTGCAGGGAGCTGACGAGGTCATCAAAACGCTGGCTGAAAAGCGTGTCAATGGCAGCCACTACCCCACCCAATTCCGCACCATCAAAGTGCCGCTCCATCAGGCTCACCACGTCTTGCACCAGCAAGTCGCGCTGCACCTGCATGATGGAGGCCGGGTCGGGGCCCACAAACAAGATGACAAAGTCGTCACGTGACTCAGCGTCAGGGGAATCACCCTCTTCTTCTTCATCAAACTCGGCATCGTAAAAAGTGACCTCAATGGCCGCGCCCGTTTGCGCTAACTCGTTGAGGTTCATGCACATTTCGTCCAGAGCTTGACGGAAATCATCGTCGCCTTCCACAGTCCAGCACATCTGTAACAGATGCTCGTGGGCATCGAATTTGATACCAGGTTCATCTTCGTAAAAGCTGCCTGCGGCATCAGCAAGAGAGCGCGAACCCGCGTATTTCCACAAGGGTTTAAGTGCGTCTTGCAGATGGACAAAAGTGACATCGCCACGCAATGTCACTTGTCCATGAACATGAATTTCTAGAGGTGCGTTGTAGCGAGCCATGTGGTGTAAGTGTATTGGTGCCGAGACCGGAACCGCGTCCAACCTCTAAGTATTTGATTTGATTAATTAAATTTTTCTGTTTCAAAAAAAGTATCGTCAAAAGTATCGTCAAATCTTTTTCTGTCTTAATTCTGAAACACAGTGACACCGTATGAATGGATGTGATGATAACCCGTCATAACCCGGCCTCGCCACATCACTGCTCCACCAGATCAGTGCAGCGCGTTACCGGATAAGTCGGGGACGCTTGATGCTTTTGATTGTTTTCAAATTGGGGATTTAACCTAGGAGGCTGTCGGACTTTCGTTACATCGGCTGCAATCCGTCCGCAGCCGTCCATTTTTTACCGACTTTTTGACCCATGGCTACGGCTATGAGCCTGCAAATCCGGCAACAAATGTCCTCGCTGGGCTGGGGTCGAATTTGGCTACGCAGCTCTTCAAGAACGCTTCGGTGCCGAAAGTCCGACAACCGCCCAGATTCCTGATTTGGACGCGACCGAGTGGGCTGCTGGTAACGCGGCTGGATAAGCCGTGACACCGCAGCGGGCTACTGACCGCAAGGAAGAGCAGCGACCCCAGGCGCGTTGCCAGTGGCTCAATCGGGTGGGTAGCGCTAGTACCCAAAAGATGAACCTGACTGAGACTGAAATTATCCATGTCCATCTGCACTTATTGAAGCAACCAGCTTGTTTCATAAGTGTCAAACCACGAATGAATTACATCTGTACGGCGTGCGACCAAAGCCAGGTGTCAGCCTCTTTGCATGTAGTGCAGAGCCTGACCTATGCCGCTGGAGGCTCCTGTGATCAAAGCCAGTGGTGTCTTAGACTTTAACTTCATGGGGCTACGCCAGGCAGCAACATGCCACGCACCCAACCCTTGAGCAGCAGGACACGGCCGAGGTTGTCAAATTCCATGCTGTCAGCTGAAAACGATCTTTGCCACGGGTTAACTCCATTGGCAAATGGGACTTGATCCGCTCCGAATTGAAGATACTTGCCAGTGAAAGTCATGCTGGGCTGCTCTGACCGTTGCTGACCGTTGCTGTATCTCGCAGCACCTTGCGCCCCCCAAAGAGTTGTACCTCGGAGCCTTCGCTGTAGCATCCACGCCAGCAGCAGTATCAAGCTCAAGCCAGCCAAGAACAACACCAGCCGCACCATCAAGCCCAGCAACGCATTCACAAATTCAGCCATTAAGATTTTTTTTGATCCTTTCACATGCGCGCCATAGGCGCGCATGCAAGCCCTTACCCAAAGCAATTCCCCTGCGCTGAAAGATAAAGAGGGCGATACCTCTTTTACCGCGATGAATTGGGCTTCTGTAGGGTCGATTTCAGTCGACCATGGCGGGTTAAAACCCGCCCAGCAATGACATCGCGTCACCGCACCGGCCGACGCGACACTGCGTAGGGCGGCAAGCCCTGCAACATGCGCCTGCCGTAGGCCATGGTAAGCAGGCGTTTGTCATAACAAATCACGCGTGCCTGGTCGGTTTCACTGCGAATGGCGCGCCCAGTCCACTGCAGCAACTTGATGCCGGTGGCGGGCACCACCAGCTCCGAGAACGGGTCGCGCCCGCTGCGCTTGAGCCACTCAGCGCGCGCTTCTTCCACCGGGTCGCTGGGCGGGCTAAACGGCAGCTTGGTGATGAACACGGTTTCACACAAGCTGCCGGGCAAATCCAGGCCTTCGCCAAACGACTGCAGGCCAAAAATCACCGACGGCCTGCCCGCCTCGACCCGCGCCTGGTGGATGCCCAGCAACTTGGCGCGCGCCAGTTGCCCCTGCACCAGCACCACGTCGAGCAAATGGGCATCGAGCGCATTCACCGCTGCCTGCATCTGCACGCGTGAGGTAAACAGCACCAGTGCGCCGTGCGGCACGTCTTGCAAATCGGCCAGCAGCGCGGCCACCATCTCGGTGGTGTAAGCCTCTACCTGGCGGGCATCCGCCGCTGTGTCAGCCACAATCAGCTGCCCCTGTTGCCGGTAGTTAAACGGGCTGTCTACCGCCAGCGTGCTCACCTGCGGCAAGTCTGCCAAGCCGGTCTCGGCCAGAAAATAATCAAAACTACCGCAGGTGGTCAGTGATGCCGAGGTGACCACCGCGCCGCGCACCTGCGCCCACACATGCCGACGCAACAAGTCGCCGGGCACAATGGGGCAGACGTGGGCACTCAGGTGCACCAGGCCGGAGCTGGTGTCGGACTTGAGCCACTTGGCCAAGGGCGGCTCGCTGTCAGACAACCACATCGAACTGGTGGCCACCACGCTGTTGATCTTGGGCGCCAGCGGCCCCAGCTTGGCGTATTGCGTGGCCGTTTGTGCCGCCTGCGTGGGGTCTTCTTTGGCGCGCAATTTAAGTTCTGCGCCCAGGGCTTCCAGCGCATCGGACAAGGCTGCAGCGTGGCCGTGGATCAGCTTGAAGGGTTCAAGCATGGCCTCGGGCACCACGCCTTCCTTGAAGCGGTGCACCACGTCGTAGGTGCTGGTCATACCGCGCAAAAACTCCATCGCCAGGCGGCTAGCTTCCAACAAGGCCGTTTTGAGCTGTTGCGCCAGGGTGGAGACATCTTGGGCTAGCACAAAGCCCATTTTTTCTGCCACCTCAATCAAGATTTTGGGCAGCTTGTCTAGCCAGCGCAGGCCACTCAACTCCATGGCGCTGGAAAACTGGTCCAGCGCCACAGCTGGCAAATGGTGGCCTTCGTCAAACACCACCAGGCAATTGTTCAGATCAGGCAGCGCTTTCATGCCCAGCGAGGCCAGCACCAGGTCGTGGTTGGCCACGATCACCTGGGCCTGCGCCAGTTGCATGCGCGCCTGGTAGTAGCTGCAAGCACCAAAGCGCGGGCAATGGCGCGCGGTACAGGTGTGGCGCTCGGCGGCCACCGTGCCCCAGTCGGCAGGGTCGGGTTGTTCGGCCAGGCTGTCGCGGTCGCCGTCCCACTTGCCTGTGGCCAGGCCCGATGCCAGGGTGTCGTAGAGCTGCACGCGCCGCTCCACCGGGTCTTGCCAGATTTGTCCCTTGCTGGGTTTGGGCGCTTTTTGCGGCTGCGCTGCGGGTTCGTCGTCGCCCTCAAACATGTCCACCGCCTCGCCGCCGCCTACCAGGCGTTCCAGCTTGAGCTTGCACACGTAGCGCCCACGGCCTTTGGCCAGCGCAAACACAAACGGCTGGTCCAGCACCGCCGCCAGCGCGGGCAGGTCTTTGGTCATCAGTTGTTCTTGCAGCGCCACGGTGGCGGTAGACACCACCACCCGGGTTTTGCGCGCCAGTGCCATGGCCACAGTGGTCGATAAATAAGCAGCAGATTTGCCGACGCCGGTACCAGCCTGGATTACCGTCACCGCAACCTGTGGTGCATCGTGCTCACCCAGTGTGATGTCATTGAGGCTGTCAGCAATGCGTTGCGCCATTTGTCGCTGGCCAGCCCGCGCACGGAAACCGGGCGATGCAGAAACGACTTGATCAAACGCAGCCAGAGCCAGGGCAGCCAAATCTTGGTCAGCCAAGAAAAAACCCTTTGCAAAATTTCAAGTTTCTACCGCTCACGTATGACACCCATGTAAAAAATCGTTTAAGCAACAAGTATAGGTAGAGACAACCACTTTAATCCTGGCTATTTCAGCCTGCTTCTGTTGTAACGGAGAGACGCAGAAGACCCATGTATGAACAGGTTGCACTTGAAGGCGTCATGTCCAAGGCCAGCGACATGCTGCAGGGGTCAAAACAAGCCTGTTCCATCAATCATGAAAGGACAACGCCTGGCCTAACCGTGCAATGCCATCACGAATTTTGGATACATCGGCGGTTGCAAAACTCAAGCGCAAAGAAGACTTGTCCGCATCATGCGCATAAAACGATACGCCTGGCACAAAAGCCACGCCTTGTTCGATGGCGCGCTTGGCAAAGTCGGCCGCATTGGCCGGTTTGCCATTCGCACCGGTCAAACGCGCCCAGAAGAACATGCCGCCTTGCGGTTGGTTGAATTCAATTGCATCGCCCAGTTCATGGGTTAAACATTCCGCCATGACACGGGCGCGTTCGGCGTAGGTTTGGCGCACCACCGCCAAGCTGTCTTGCAATCGATTCAGGGTCAGGTAATGGGCACAGATGGCTTGCGTCAGGTTACTGGTGTGCGCGTCGCTGAACTGCTTACACATGGTGGCTTTGGCCAACAACTCTGGCGGCGCAATCAGCCACCCCACACGCAGACCCGGACTCAGAATTTTGCTGAAGGAGCCGCAATGCGCCAGCCATGCACGGCTGCCAGGCACGCTGTCGCTCAGTGCCAGCAGGCTCGGCGGGGGTGCGGTATCAAAGTACAGCTCACCATAGGGGTCGTCCTCCACCACCAGGGTTTGGGTTCGGGCGGCAATCTCTAGAATGCGTTTGCGCCGTGCCAGGCACAGGGTAGCGCCGCTGGGGTTACCAAAGGTAGGAATCAGGTACACCAGCTTGGGTTTGTGCTCAAGCATCAAAGCCTCCAGCTTATCCACATCGACACCGTCGGCATCAATCGGCGCGCCAATAATGTGCGCACCATACAAGCGAAAGCACTGAATGGTGGCCAAAAATGTGGGCGCCTCCACAATCACCTTGTCACCTGGCGAAATCATGGTCTTGCCGATCAAATCCAATGCTTGCTGGCTGCCGGTGGTGACGATCAGGCCTTCAGCAGCCACTGTGCTGCCCTTGCCCGCCATGAAGCTGCTGAGGCCTTCACGCAGCGGCTGGTAGCCCTCGGTAGCCCCGTATTGCAGCACCGGGCCAGGGTTGTTGGACAACACCGCCGCGCTGGACTGTGCAATACCCACCGCATCAAACAATGCCGGGTCCGGGAAACCACCGGCAAAGCTGATGATGCCGGGTTTGCCCAGCAGTTTGAAAAGCTCGCGGATGGCGGAGGTTTCAACGTTTTGAAGGCGATCGGCAAAGTGCATATGAAGGCTCTTGGTTGACTTGTGAAAAATAAATACGAACGAATCTGAGGACTGAGGACTAAGTTCTCCGCCACTCAGAGTTGGTTAGGGCTTGTTCATGAATAAGCTGTACATTTGGCCGCCGGATTTGGGATGCAATGCGAGACGCAAAGCGTGCCGTGCAGCCCTGCTGCACAAGCAATTTGCAACGACGCAGTGCGCCCAAAGTTGGCGAGTCAAATGTGCATGTTATTTGTGAACAAACCCTTAGTAATTGGGGTAAATTGTCACCGATCACATACCCACTACAAACAGGAGCTCCCCGTGTCCAATCTTGATTCCTTTTTTGCCACCGTTAAATTACCCACCATGTCAGAGGTGGCGCACCAACTGATCAAAACGCTGAACAAGGACGATGTATCGGTCACTGAAGTGCGCGACATCATTGCCAAAGACCCGGCGCTCACCGCGAAACTTCTGCGTTTGGCCAACAGCGCGCAATTTGGGCTGCCGCGCGGCGTGCATTCTCTGGACGATGCCATTCACATGGTCGGCATGGCCAAGGTACGCACCTTGTCGGTGGGGGCCTGCTTGAATGAATCGTTTCCAAGTGTGCCAGGGCTAGACCAGCAGACCTTTTGGCAAACCAGCATGGCCTGCGCGGGCTATGCCCAATGGCTGGCAGGCGCTTTGAGCATGGACGTTCAGCAAGCGTGGCTCACTGGCATGATGCTGCGCCTGGGCGAACTGCTCATTGCACAAGCCGACCCCAAGGCCTTGACCGAGGTCGAAAAACTGCCCAAGCTGCCGGGTGGCCGTTGGGAGCGTGAAAAGCGGCTGATTGGTTTCTCTGAAGGGCAAATAACCGCAGAGCTAGCACGGCGCTGGAACTTTCCATTGCAAATGGTTCAGGCCTTGGAGCGCAGCTACGATCCATTGGTTGAACAGGCTTTTTCCAGACTGGGCGCGGTAATCCATTTGGCCGGCATCCTGGCCGATGTGCCACATGCCAAAGCGCAGGACATTGATCACCTGCCGGTGGATGTGATTGAGAAGCTGAGCCTGGATGTCGGCTGGCTGAAAGATAAATTGCCATCGTGTGACACATTTGTCAGCATCCACTAACCCGCCGCACCTGATGAAATTGACCGACATCGAAGCTTTTTTTGCCACCCTGGCTGCAGTCAACCCGCAGCCTCAAACCGAGCTGGCATTTGCCAGCGTGTTTGAATTGCTTACGGCGGTGCTGCTGTCTGCCCAAGCCACCGATGTCAGTGTCAACAAGGCCACTCAAACCTTGTTTTTGGTGGCCAACACGCCACAGAAAATGCTGGATTTGGGCCTGACTGGTCTGGAAGCGCACATCAAAACGATTGGCCTGTACCACAGCAAAGCGCGGCATCTGCTGCAAACCTGCCAGATACTGATCGATCACTATTCGGGCGAAGTACCGCGCACCCGGGAGGCCTTGCAGACCCTGCCGGGGGTTGGTCGCAAAACCGCCAATGTGGTGCTCAACGTGGCTTTTGGCGAGCCCACCATGGCGGTCGACACGCATATTTTTCGGGTGGCCAACCGCACCGGACTGGCTTGCGGTCGCACACCGCTTGAGGTAGAACAACACCTGCTGCAACGCGTACCCGCTGAATATCTGGTGCATGCCCACCACTGGTTGATTTTGCTCGGGCGTTACATTTGCCAGGCGCGCAGCCCCAAATGCGCCCAGTGTGCGGTAGCATCCAATTGTGAGTTCGAATCAAAAAACACCTGAGGTAATTTGCGCCGTGAACACGCCTGAACGCATGCCATTTACCCAAATGACCGCCTTCCTGAAGTATGTCGAATGGCCAGTCATGCCCGAGGTAGGACAAGCGCTGATCAGCAGCCTGAATGATGAAAATGCCGACACCTACATGGTGTGTCAAATCATCCGCAAAGACCCGGCTCTGACGGCCACCCTGATGCGCATGGCCAACAGTGCCATGTTTGGCCTGTCCGGCACGGTGGACACCCTGGAGCGCGCAGTCAATGTGGTTGGCATGTCATTGGTGCGCACCCGGGCATTGTCGATTTGCATCGTGCGCAGCTACCACCTGCCCATGGGCATGGAACCGATGGAGTTTTGGCGTTTTTGCATGTTGTGTGCGGGTTACGCCCAGTGGCTGGCTGACCTGTGCGAAGTAGACGACCAAGAAGCCTGGCTATGCGGCATGATGCTGCGCCTGGGCGAAATCAACCTGGGGCAGGTATGCCCTTTTGCCCTGCCCCGCATTGAAGCCAAACCCATTCAGCCGGGTGAGCGCTGGGTGCGCCAGCGCGCGTTGATCGGCTTTGATGAAGCTGCAGTAACGGCAGAGCTAGCACAACACTGGGACTTTCCTGGCGCGCTGGTGCATGGCTTGCGTCAAGCCGGTCAACCGCTGCAGCCCAGCAGCTTCAACAAACTCGCTGCGGTACTGCACCTGGCGGCACGCCTGGCAGATGCGGGTGCAGTCACAGCAAGCTCAGTTGATCAGCTGCCTGTCATGTTGCTGCAACTGTTAAAACTCGACCCGCAGACCCTGTGCACCAATCCACCGGATGCACAAGCGCTGTCTGACATCTCCGCGTTCCTGTAGCAAAGAACATGAGTCACCTGCGGGATATCCCTGAGCCAATCATCTTTTTTTTGATTCAAAATGCGCGGTTGGATCAGGGGCTTTCCAATGCAGAAGGCCTTGAATAGAAAAGCATAAGCAAC
>Ga0210034_1003732_pt1 | contig 10656 bp, 8 predicted proteins | sample CryGeymeta201505_FD_185466 | JGI IMG/M metagenome (GOLD analysis project Ga0210034, IMG submission 185466) | Groundwater microbial communities from Crystal Geyser aquifers in Utah, USA - Crystal Geyser metaG 2015-05 (SPAdes) (version 2) | ecosystem: Environmental > Aquatic > Deep subsurface >... | reverse complement strand
AAACCTCTTCATTCCCAACCGAAAGGAGGCGATGGATCAATTTAGGTTCCTTGTCTCGCGTTCTTCAAATGCGAGGGACAGATAATGTTCGCTCTTTTCCTGTTTCTGATGGCGCTTCTGGCCTGCTCGCCGCGCTCTGCCCCGGATAGCTTTCCGGCGGTCGGCGTGGGTGGCGGTCAGGATGCGGTCACCTTCGACTTGCCGTTTGCCGATGGCTACACGGCTCAGTGCGTCCAGGGTGCGGGCGGAAGCTATTCGCACAGCTACAGCTCCACTCGCTACGACATCGACCTGGATACGCCCAACGACTCGGACGACCCGGTCTTCGCGCCCTACTCGGGCACGGCCTATGTTCATACGGAAAGCCCGGGCTATGGCTTCGGGATTCACATCAACATCGACTTGGGTGACGGCACCTATGTCATCCTCGGTCATTTGAACAACGTGCTGATTGAGGATGGCGAGGAGGTTGTGACCGGTCAGTTGATCGGTGTGGAGGGCACGACTGGCTACTCGACCGGCGATCATGTTCACATTGGTCGTCATCAGGGCAGCGCCCAGGACAATGGTTCCAAGGGCAAGTCGATCGAAGGAATGGTGGTGAGCGCCTACGACCTGACGACCGGGGACAGCGTCAGCATGCTGTCGTCTGACATGACCTGCGACCTTTCGGGAGGCCATGTTTACCAGTCGCAGTTGCAGACGCCCAAGTGGCATCCAAACGGAACGCTTCTCAAGTCCTACGATGGTAGTGAAGTCTACCTGGTTGAGGAAGGGGCGCTTCGTCGCTTCGCAAGCGAATCGGTTTTCTGGAGCTACAATTACAGCTTCGAAAACTTGGCTGTCGTCGGCCAGTCGGAAATCGATTGCTACGAAAGCGGTAGTTCGATTTCGACCTCGAGTCAGGTTTCCGCCGTCTATGACGGTGGTTATTACTGGCTGTTGGTTGGCAAGGCCGGCAGTTCAGGAAGTTATGCCGTGCGACTGAGCAGTGTGGAGCCGGAAAGCGTTCTGGAGAGCTGGGGAGTGATGGTCAGCGACATCGGCGACCTGCCGGACGGAGACACCAGCGCCTATGTCTGTCACGACAGCTACGCGCAGTTCCGCGACGGCTCGCTCATCACCGAGCAGTCAACTTCAGATGTTTATGTGATCTCAGACGGCGTGGCCATGCCGATCGCCGACTGGAGCGCGTACTTGCTGATGGATTTCAGCGAGCGCGACATCATCACGGTCAAGGACGGCACGCTTGCCGGCGTGCAGGAGCGCGTGGGTAACTGTTCGGCTGATTTGCTCTGCATCACAAGCGACGACATCGTAAGCTGTGGTGGTCCGAGCGATGTCGGCGACTGGGGTGGTGGCGGTGAAGAAGATACCGAGGAAGACGATCCGGTCGAAACCGAATCCACTCCGGATGATCTGGACGAAGGTCTGGACTGGATTCATGTGAACGAAAGCTCGCTTGGCTTGGTGGTGAGTGACCTGTTTGACTCCAGTGTGGACGGCGACGATGTGGCCGTGACTGGCTACGGTTTTCCGCTCGACTGGGGCTACAGCACCTCGTATTTGGTCGACTACGACCAGGCAACCGACATCGCCTGGTACGACCTGGATGACGGCAGCTACCGCATGACCATGCGGACGCAGTCACAGTGGGCAGACCTGGACAGTGTGTGCATGGATTCCAGCTCGCGTTCGAGTCTGTGCCACGAAAACGGCAACGACACCTACTCGCTCTGCTTTGCAGTGCACTACGGCGAGCTCTGGACTTTGAGCGCGCAGGAGTGCCGACAGATGGAGTGAGTCGAGACGGTCGGTTGTGTATGCACAGCCGACCGTAATCCTTTTGTGTTATAATGATAGCGCATATGTCTGATATTTATTACGAATTTGCGAGACTGCAAAACTTTATTAAAGCACATCGTAAATTAATAGTTTTAGCGCTTGCGTTTGTCTTTTTGTTTTTTGGTTTTTACCAAGCAAGTGCGGCAATAGACTGGGATCCAACCGACGAAATATCAAGATCAATTCTTTCCTCTACCATTGGAGTACTGGCCGCTATTGTTAATGTTGTAGCTTGGGCTGTTGGACAGTTGATCATCGCAGTTTTAGGAATGCTTATTATCCCAATTCTTGGTTACAATAATTTTGGTAGCAGTGCCATTATCGACATTGGTTGGCCGCTTGTCAGAGATGTTGTCAACATGTTCGTGATTGTAGTTCTTTTGGTGGTTGCCATTAAAACAATTTTAAATAGTAAAAGTGCCAACTGGGAACAACAGCTACCGCGTCTGTTCATTGCTGTAATTTTAGTTAATTTTAGCCGTACTTTAACACTACTCATTGTTGACGCTGGGCAGGTAGTGATGTTCACATTTGTAAATGCACTACGCGATATTGCGGCTGGAAACTTTGTTAGCTTGTTTCAATTAAATGAGATTTTGTCGCTTGCCCAACCTTCGGAAGAAAACGCCTCATATGGTTTTGAGCTTTTTGGATTTTTAGGAACCGCTTACGCCAACCTGGTGCTTTTGATGATTGTGCTTGCAGTGGTAGTGGTTTTGGCAATCGTTTTTGTATATCGAATTATTATGATTTGGGTTTTGGTGATACTTTCACCAATTGCCTTTTTTGCTCAAGGTCTAAAAGATGTTTTACCTCAAGTTGCCGGTCAGGCAAGCAAGTGGTGGGACAAGTTAGTCGGAGTTGTAACCTTGGGACCGATTTTAGTTTTCTTCTTGTGGCTAGGGCTGGCAGCGGCTACATCGGGTGCAGTGGCGACAACAGAAGGATTTAACTTAGATAAAACCGAAGATTCATCATCTTTGTATTCAGAAGTTTTCCAGGTAGAGCAACTGCTTAGCATGTTGATTGGAGTAATCTTGATTATGGTTGGGTTCCAGGCAGCCAGTGGTGCCGCCGGGGCAATGGGAGGAATAGCAGCTACACTCATAAACGAAAAAACAGGTACGCAGATTGCCAAGAATGCAGCTAGATTGCCTGTATCAGCTGGCGCTTGGGCTGGTAAGAGAGGTCTTGTAGCAGCCGATCGCGCTACCGGTGGTGGTTTTGCTCGTATGGGGCAGAAAATTTCGCAAGCTGCAGTCCAAGCTAATATTCCTATTGTATCTCAAATTGGGTCTGCTGTTGGCGGTACTATTGAAGGTAAATCAAATGAGCTGACCAAGAAAGACCAAAAAGAGGCAAAGGAAAGAACTGATAGAATGAGCGTTGGGCAGAAAGCCGCGCTACTACAAATGGCTCAGCGTGGTGATGTTTTGACTCCTAAAGCCAGGCGTGACGCAGCGGCGCTTACAAAAACTTTTGCTACCGACGGAAAGGTTCGTGATGATATTGAAAAAGGTTATACAGACAGAGGCGATGTAGCTGGTTGGGAAAGGTTTAATAAGAAACAGGTCCAAGCTGCTAGAAGCATGAATGCTAAGGGAGAGTTGGGCGAGATGAGCGACGCAGATGACAAAGCAATGAATGCATTCTTAACTAAAAATCTTAATCAAATTGAAGTTAAGGATAAAAACGGAGTTGTTAATAAGGCAAAAACCGAAGACGCACAAAAGAAAGTCATCGATGACAGCGACTTTGATAGAAAAAATCTTAGAAAAGGCGGTTATAATGATCCAGCCATTCGAAAAATGCTGTCTGAAAAGAAAACGAATGAATTTTATAAGGATGAGAATGGCAAATTAGTTCAAAGAAGCGAACTTCAAGCAATCGAAGCGGGTTCTGGAATTCACTCATCTTTACGCGATCATATGGCAGGTCGCGGAGCTGATATCGGCACTTCATCAGTAGATACTCTTGGTAGGGCCTTTGAGGGAGGATCAATGAAGGTGTCAGAGATTACGGTTGATAATTTACAAACAAATGGGGCACCTGATCCCGTAAAGGTTGAAAAGGTTTCTCAGGCCTTGGCGTCATCTGGCCAACCATTGGATGGTTTGGATATTGCAGTGGCAAATATAATAAAGCCTCAATTACAGGCTTTGGAGTCGGCTGCAAGTACTCCTGGTGAAGCTAGAAAATACAAAAAAGCTAGATTTACGGCTGAAAGAATGGATGCCGATGCCAGAGCTGCTCTAGATATTAGTCCGACCGGTAATTTTGGAGGCACGGCAGCAGCTAAGATCAATAAAAAGAAGGCTTTTAATGAGATAATGACAGATCAGCCAATCCAGGCCCATAAAATTAAAAGTATGGTCACACCAACTGACTTTAATGAGGTGGCACAAGAATTGGTTCAAACAGCTAGCGAAGATAACGCTAGACAACTTGGAAATACATTGGCTCAGGCGCAAGATGTTGGAAATCGTGAATTGATTAGACAAGCAAAAGCTGCACTTGAGGCTAATAGAGATGCTCTTCAAGCCGAAATTAGTACTTTAAATACTACTACGGACAAAGATAAGATAAAGAATATTCAGAAGAAACAAAATTCTTACAATGATGCGTTAAGGTATGCACCATAAAATTTTAAATGGCGAATAAAAAGTTATTCTTAATTCCAAGAGTTCGTGATTATCTTTTAGATGGTACAATCCATGATCGGCTGGAGGAAATCGCGGCTAAATACAAAATCCCGGAGGGGCGTTCGGAGGAGTTTTTAGATTTAACTGACGCCGTAATGAACGGCAAAATAGAAATTAGCAAAATGCCTCAATTTATTGCTCAGGCTTTTGCAGTTGATGAAGTAACATCAAAAAAAATAGCCTCTGACTTAGCGGGTTATAGACTGTTACCACTGGAAGATTTTATCCCAGGCGTAAGCGCGCAAATAAAAGCCTGGGGAGGAATTATTTCTGATTACCCTGAATTGCGAATTGAGCGCGAAAAATACACAACTGAAAAATTGCTAGAAGATTATGCCAAAGAAATTGGGCTTCAGCTTCCGGACTACATAATGAAGCGTTTTGTCTTTTTAGCCAAAGGTTATTTAACAAAAGAAAGAGCGCGTGCAGCTACAAAAACCTTAATGATGCGCTCGCTAAATATCGGCGGTCTCGAGCTAACAGATGAGCAAGCTGAGGGAGTTTTTAAAAAATTAGATCAAGTTGATTTAAGTAAGGCGGAGGATGGGCATGTCTCGGATATTGCGAGGAATTCGGCGGAGCTCAACAACGAAGCAATCCTTGCGAATAGACTACCTCGGTCGATTGAAGAGGATGTATTGCCGCCGCCACTTCCGCCGCCACTTCCAATTCCTGCTCCACAAAAAGTGGTAAAGAAGGAAGACGCAACGCCACCACCAACACTTCCAATTGAAAAGCCGGGAAAGTCAAGATTTGGGGCAAAACAGGCTGTTGCATCGCCAAAGAAAAAAGATTTTCTTTCAGTATTGTCTACCAAAACAGCCTTAACAAAAGAGGTACCCGTTATTTCTGGTTCTTTGATTGATGAAAGTGAAGAGCGAGAAGTAAAAGATCAAGCTGTAAAATTAGAAAAGAAATTAAAACAGGTCAATGATTTAAGTAGAGGTTTGGCGAGCCAAACCCCGGTGATAGTGACCGATAAAGTCGTCGAAATTTTTAAGGCTACAAGACAGAGTAAAAAATCTGCAGTTGATTTTGTTGATAAGTATTTGCGCGGAATGTTAGATAAGCATAGAGCACTTGCTTTGCTTGAAGACAAATATGGTTTGCATATCGATCAGGTAAATAAGGTTGTTGATATTTTGGATATTGCCAAACAAGAGCAAGACATTAGCTTAAAATCAAAAATTGTTGAGCGTGATGCTAAAAAGGTTGGCGCTTATGATATTGATAAAAACGAAAAAGAGGTTTTGGAATTGCGCCACGCAGCGCTTACGAAATCAATGCCAACTCAGGCTTCGGAAACAGTAGTTACCGGTGCCAGGGTAAGCGCCGCTCGTTCAAAAGAAGAAGAAATAGAACTTCAAAAATCAAAAATCGATCCGGAAAAAATTGCTGTTGCTCAAAAATCACAAAAGCCAAAGCCAGCAAGAGTGCAGTTAAGTGCCGGAAGTGCGGCGCCACAGGAATTAGGAATTAGGAGTCGGGGATTAGGTAAAGTGTCTGATGTCAGATATACGCCAAAATTAGTTGGACCGGTTGATGAGCTGGGAACTATGACAGCGGCTGATTTTCGTCGGCTGTCTAGCGATCCAAAAGAGGCGGCTCATAAAATTATTGATTCACTTAAATTACTTGAAGAAATAATGTACGAAGATCGTGTACATGGAGTAAGCGCTTGGCGTAGGAGCCCGATTAATCAATTGTATTTACAAATGGCAAACGAAGCTTTAATGAAGGGTGCTCCGGTAACTGAAATTGCTTCTTCGAGACGAAACCGAGGGGATGAAACATTGAGCCCGGCAGAAATCGGCGCGATTGTAGAGCTAAATGCAAAAATAAAATTCTAAATCAGAAAACCTAAATTCTAAACAAATTCTAATATCGAAATTTCAAGTTTAGTGTTTCTAATTTATAGTTTGTTTCTGATTTCGAGTTTCGTGTTTCAGATTTGAATCCTGTGATATAATTTACATATATGCCAGAACAATTTGTAGTGCCACAGTTCTTGGATGTTGAATCAAAGATTATCGGCCCGATTACGGCTCGTCAGTTTATTATTTTATTGGCGACTTTAATGCTGGATTTTCTTGTTTATAGAATTTTTTTAAGTCTACTTGCCGTTTTGGGTTTAGGAATTCCAATTTTAGCCATAGGTTTGATTTTTGCTTTTGCTAAAGTTAATGGTCAGCCGTTTCATTACATAATGCTTAGCATGATTCAAACTTTTCGTAAGCCGTTTATTCGTGTGTGGGATAAGACTGTTGATGACTCACAGCTAAAAGCAAGTATTAAAAACGATGGTGAAGTTGTAGCGGAACCAGTTGAAAAAAAGAAAAAACCAATTGAACGCTCACATCTTTCTGATGTGTCACTCATTGTAAACACAGGCGGGGCATATAGTCCCGACGAAGAATATGGCCAGTAAGCGATCAATGCAATCAAAAAAGCTAGCAAAAGCAAAACCGGGTCCACCAACTCAGCGTTATCTTGATATTGCAGAAATCAAAGAAGACGCCGTTGTGCTAAAAGATGGAACTCTTCGGTCAGTTCTTATGGTCTCAAGTATCAATTTTGCTTTGAAATCACAAGACGAACAACAGGCAACCGTGCAGTCTTACATGCAGTTTTTAAACGGTCTTGATTATCCGATCCAGGTTGTTATTCAATCAAGAAAGATGAATGTGGACGCCTATATGCAGGCGTTAACAAAGCGCGAAGCGGAAATAACAAATGAGCTGTTGAAAACTCAAATTCGTGATTATAGATCATTTGTTAAAGAATTAGTTGAGTTGGGAGAAATAATGCAAAAGCGTTTTTATATTGTAATTCCGTACGATCCGGCAACTGATAAAAAACAGAATTTCTTTACAAAGCTTTCTGCTGCAGTTATGCCGGCTACTATTGTGAAGCTAAACGAAAAGAAATTTCAAGATAGAAAATACGAGCTTGCTCAACGAGTAAGTATTGTCCAAGGAGGTTTAACCAGTATGGGTTTGCAAAGTGCGCTTTTGGACACCCAAAGTTTGATCGAGCTTTATTACACAGTTTATAACCCGGATGTTTATGATACACAAAAGTTGACTGACATCGACAAATTAAGGGTTGAAGAAGGATTTTAGTATGGCAATTGATGTTAAAAAATTAGAGCGTGATGAAGGGAAAAAACCGGAAAAAGAGCCGGTTAAATTAACTTCCGAGCAGGAGAAAATTTTAGCGCAAAAGAAAACGCTCGAAGAAGAGCGAACCTACAGACAGGGAACAGTTACGGTGCGTGATTTGATTGCTCCGGCATCTTTCCAGGTAAATCCTGACTTTTTAAAGATTGGGGACAAGTTTATCAGAACAATGTTCATTGTGACTTATCCTCGTTATGTGAATATTGGTTGGGGAGCGCCGATTATCAACTACAATGGAACGCTCGACATTGGAATGTTCTTTTATCCAATTCCATCGGAAGTAATTTTAAAACAGTTGAAAGATAAAGTTGGAGTATTGGAGGCGCAAATTATTTCTGATAACGAGAAAGGTGCCCCGCGTGATCCAATTCGTGAAACAGCCTTGCGTGATGTTGAGCAATTACGAGATGACCTTACTCAAGGAATTGAGCATTTTTTCCAATTTGCTTTTTACATTACACTTTACGCTGATAATAAAGAGGATTTAGACAGAAGAAGCGGACAGATTGAATCAATCTTTGGCTCAAAATTAATTTATACAAAACGCGGGTTCTACCAGTCAGAACAGGGATTTAATTCCACAATGCCACTTGGAAACGACGAACTCATGATTTCGTTTAACATGAGCACATCGCCGATCGCGTCTTCATTCCCATTTATTTCATCTGATTTGTCAAGTGACAAAGGAATAATGTATGGAATTAATCGTCACAATAACTCTTTGATTTTGTTTGACCGGTTTTCTTTGCAAAACGCTAATGCTGTTGTTTTCGCTACTTCTGGAGCTGGAAAAAGTTATGCAGTTAAACTTGAGATTTTGCGTTCTCTAATGATGGGATCAGATGTCATCGTGATTGATCCTGAGATGGAATACAGAACGCTTTCAGATGCGGTTGGTGGAACTTATGTTAATGTTTCGCTTGCTTCGGAAAGTAAAATTAACCCTTTTGATTTACCACGCGCCGTTGGTGAAGGAACATCAGTTGAAGATATTCTGCGTAGCGCTGTAATTACAATCAAAGGACTACTTAGAATCATGATTGGTCAGCCGCTCGGGCAAAGCGATCAGCGCGGCTTCACTCCAGCCGAGGATTCAACACTTGATAGAGCGATTATTGAGGCTTATGCCAAAAAGGATATTACTCCGGACTTAGAAAACTTTGATGGCGTAGAATATCCAATTTTGCAGGATTTACAGGAAATTTTAGATGGAATGGAGGGCGCTGGCGATTTAGTTGATCGTTTGCGGAAGTATACAGAAGGAACATTTTCTGGACTGCTTAATTCTCCAACTACGGTTGAAATGAAAAACTCGCTTGTAACTTTTTCGGTTCGTGATTTAGAAGATGAGTTGCGACCGATGGCAATTTACACAATTGTGAACTACATTTGGAATGTTGTTCGTTCAGAAAGAAAGAAAAGAATATTGGCAATTGACGAAGCTTGGTGGCTCATGCAACACGATGACTCAGCTAAGTTTATCTTTGCACTTGTAAAACGCGCTCGAAAATATTTCCTTGGCGTTACAACTATCACTCAGGATGTTAATGACTTTTTGCGTAATCCATATGGCCAGGCAATTGTTACTAACTCATCACTGCAGCTTTTAATGAAGCAGTCGCCAGCCGGAGTTGATATTGTTTCTGAAACATTTAATCTTACTCAAAGCGAAAAATATCTGTTACTCGAGGCTGGAGTTGGTGAGGGAATTTTCTTTGCCGGAAATAAACATGCCGCTATTAAAGTTGTGGCGTCGTATACTGAAGATCAGTTAATCACAACCAACCCGGAACAGTTGCTTGAAATTGAGCGCGCCAGAAAGGAATTTGAAGAATCATTTGGTGGAGGAGAGAATAAATAAAATATGGAAAGAAGACATAAAATTGAAATTGGTGCGGCAATCTTTATAATACTGGCCTTAGTATTATTAATCTTATGGCTACTTAGGGCCCCGGCTCAAAATACTGTGATAGACAATGGTAGCGCTGACATTACCGAGGAAACTGATTTGACTGATGTAACAACTAACGATGTTCCGCAACCAGCCGATCCTGACACTGTCAGTCGTGTTTTTGTGGAACGGCTTGGTAGTTTTTCAAATCAAGGAGATTTTGAAAATCTAGAAGTTATTAAAGACATTTCTACACAATCACTCAAAAATAAACTCGATGCTATAATTGCAGATGCACTTCGTGAAAAAGAAGGCGCTTACTATGGAGTTTCAACTTATGTTATTTCGATTAAAGAATTAACTTCAAGCGATACCGAGGCGTCATACAATATAACAACGCAACGACAAGAGGCGATTGGTAGCCCGGGCAACGCTACTGTTAAGTATCAAGACATTGTTGTCTATTTAACTAATATTAGTGAGGAGTGGTTGGTTAATGATTTTACTTGGAAGTAAATATTAGAGATTAGTCTGATAGATCTATAGATTTAATTGAAGCATGAACAAGGCTGAGAATATTCTTAAAACAATCAAAAACGCGGTTTTTCCGCGTTTTATGTTCTATTTCTTAAAGATTAGAAGACATAATCTCACTATGGAGTTTAAGATGAGTGGTATACCTATAAATATAGATATTGATAATGAAAAAATAGCGTAGTTCTCATTCGTCTTGCTCTCATTAAATGAGAAAAAGGTCACAAGCCCCAGTATAAATATGACTACTGAGACTATTAATAAGCCGACAAACAATTCAATAGATTCGTGCCTTATTTGCTCTTGTGATGGAAACATTTCCTACCTCCTTTTTTAAGTACATTCTTTTTGCATAATAACTTGTTTATATAATAAGTCAATGACATAAAACTCCTTGCAAAAACCATATTCTCGTGTAGAATATTGCCTTACATGGAAAAAGAAACAGAAAACAAAAAAACTCCTGAAAAAGTTGCTCCCAAAGCAGATAAGGAGGCTCCAAAAG
>Ga0210034_1003724_pt1 | contig 10668 bp, 10 predicted proteins | sample CryGeymeta201505_FD_185466 | JGI IMG/M metagenome (GOLD analysis project Ga0210034, IMG submission 185466) | Groundwater microbial communities from Crystal Geyser aquifers in Utah, USA - Crystal Geyser metaG 2015-05 (SPAdes) (version 2) | ecosystem: Environmental > Aquatic > Deep subsurface >... | reverse complement strand
AAACAAAATTAATTTGCGCACCATCTAGAGAATATATAGTCTCTACAAGATGCATGTTGAGTTCGTATTCGTCTATGAGCTTCCTGCATGCTGCCGCAGCCTCATCAGAAGATTCTTTATTTGCATTGAGCCTCTGAACGTCATGGTCAGTAGCTTTTCTAAGGACAAGGTAGCCCTTGGACAAGTCATCGTCTTCGACATCGGTAGGAGACATAATGACCCTACCCATCTCATTAGAACCTTCATCGTCAGAAAAAACAACGATGTCAGCCTTGTCAAAAGAGTCATCATCAGCCGAGGGGATGTAAATAGTCTTATAATGAAAAAAGGAGGATATTCCGTGGGCCTTGGTTTTTTTAGCCATGTTTAAAAGCTTAACATCAGATTTTCTAAAGCGAGCTTGGTATTCACATTTCGACCCATAAGATAGCGTGTTTCATCTATTTTGTGAACCAAATTAAGTAAATTCTCTTTTGAAAAAGATATTACTTCGGGGAAATCATCATTATCCGTATCGTTTGTAGAAATTTTTGCATTTAGTAGGCTGCGCGCGATATGGAGAAAAATCTCCATAAATATATCACGATCCCTGGGATCAACTTCTTTATCGGTAAGAGTTTGAACATACAAAAACCGTTTTGTAATATCTTTGTCTCGAAAAAACGACCTTATGTCATTATAAAAACGCAAATAAGCGGAAAGCACATCGGTATCGCGCAAAAGCTCAATGGCTTTGCCGGGCCTACCTAGGGAGAGCATGCAAGCTCTATTCAGCATCTCAGGCGTGGAGTCTATGTTGAGTGCTTCCTGCATTGCAGCGATTTGAGACGCGAGTTTGCGTTCCGAAATAGCTGGAAATTTCATCACTCGTGATCTGGAAACTATAGTGGGAAGCAGACCATGTACATTAGTAGCAGTCATTAAAAACAGTGTATTCTTTGGCGGCTCTTCGAGAGTTTTCAAAAAACAATTAGCAGCCTCTGGCGTCATTCGCCCAATATTATCCAGTAAAACTATTTTGTATTTGCCCTGCGCGCTCATGTGGAGAGTTGAGATAAGATCACGGATTTCCTCGATTTTTATAGATTCTCCATCGTCTCTGATTTCGATTGTATCCAAGTGAACCCCTTTCTCTATTTGGATACATACAGGGCACTTGCGGCAATAATTCTCGCTGCATTGCAAAATCCCGGACAGAGTCTTTGCGACCAAGAATTTACCAACCTTATCAGGGCCTACGAACAAGTAAGAATGGCTAAAATTCCCGCTGGAAAGATCACTTTCCAGTTTTTGGAGCTGTAACTCGTGTCCAATGATGGGCCATTTGTACAACATAAGTAGCAAAAAATACGGAGTGGAAGCGTATTATAGCACAAATACTATATACTCTCCCAAGAATCATCCTGCCTCACCAGTAAGTCTCTTGCTCTCTCAGGCTCAGCCATGATCTCTTTGATACATCTCTCGAGCCTAACTTTATTTTGAGATCCTTTGACCAAGACGATGTCGCCGGTCTTTAGCTTACCGGAGAGAAACTCGCCTGCGTCTTTTGAGTCAACAAAACTCCAAACATGACTTTGTTGAAGTCCGGCTTTCACAGCCTCTTCGGCATACAAGCGCGCGTGGTCACCGACTGTTATGAGCAAATCAGCAACTTTTGCAGCTTCTTTGCCGACTTTGCGATGCTCGCTGTCTGTGAGGTCTCCAATTTCATTCATGTTACCAAGGACTGCAATGCGTCGGCCAACACCTTTTGGATGTATTTCGCCAAGGACATCGAGAGCTACGGCCATTGTAGCTGGAGAAGCATTGTAAGAACTGTCGATTATAATACTATTTGAAACTCCGGGGATGAGGTTCATGCGACCTGGTGGCAAGACGAAATCTTCGAGACCAGCCTTAATAGTTTCCCACTTGAATTGATTTAAAAAGCCAATAGCAATTGCAGGAAGCACAACATAGACATGATGCTTCCCAATCAAATTCGGAAGCTGCACGTGTATAGTTTTTTCATCAAACAGGAGGTCGAATTCCAGTCCTTTTTCGCTGCTTTTTACATTCATAGCTCTGATATCGGCGCCCTCCCCCATGCCAAAAGTAATAACATTTGCACTCAGCTGATTTGATATTAATGACAAATAGTGATCATCGGCATTCAAAATAGCCCAATCGTTTTCGCCCATCCTTTTTACTAATTTCGATTTTTCATTAAGTATTTCTTCCAAATTCTTAAACTGACCCTCGTCCAGGTGAATAGGCTTGATCGTCGTCATAACTCCAACAGTTGGCTGTACGAACTGGAGAAGGACATCCATGTCTTTTGGCTTGTCGACACCCATTTCGAGGACCATCTTCGTGTATGGAGTCTTGTCAAAAAAAGCGGTTTCAAAAGCCCCCCAAAGCGCTATCATCCATTTCAGAGGTGACGAAAAGCCGGACTCTTGATTAAGTATAGAAAGAAGCAACCCGAATTCGGTATTGTAACTTTTCTGATTTTTCAGAACCTGTTGGCGACGTGCAAGGACATGATAAATAGCCTCTTTCGTGCTGGTTTTCCCAACAGAGCCAGTCACACCTATAATCTCAGGCTTCAGCTTGTTGAGACGATGTCTCGCAAGCGTCTTTAAGTACCAGAGAATAGCGGATTTTGCCTTGTTTTTAGCCTTCATTGAGGGATTCATGAATGCATTCTGCCGAAAATCCTAAAAAAAAGAAATTGACCGCAAAAGAAAATGTTATAATACGAGAGCATGCGATATCAAAATTGCTCACTATCTCGCGCGAAGCGCTCCATCCCTACACCCTACACCCTACACCCTACACCCTACACCCTACACCCTACACCCTAAGTCCTAAATCTTACCTTGCCAGCATATAAACTCAAAATTCACGGGAAAGTTCAAGGAGTATTCTATCGAGACTTCGCCAGAAAGCAGGCGGAAGCCTTGGATATTAGCGGATGGGCGAAAAATGATTCCGACGGAACAGTCACTGCTTACATTCAGGGGGAGGAAGACAAGATCGATTATTTTCTCGTACTACTATGGAGCGGACCGGAAGCATCAAAAGTTCAAAACATACAAAAAGAGCCCTCCGTAGAGGACCCTATGATAACTCTATTTGAAATCAGATATGACTAAATGGTAGCGAGGATATCCCTATCTAGGGTCTGCGCTACGCACGTGCAAGCTCAACGATTTTCTTGAAAGTTTCAGGCTTATGGACTGCAATATCAGCTAAGATTTTTCGATCAACGATAATTTTCTTCTCAGATAAAGCATTGATGAATCTACTATACATCCAGCCCTCGGCACGTACAGCCGCGTTAATTCGAGTAATCCATGTCCTGCGAAAAACACGCTTTTTGTTGCGGCGATCTACGTATGCATGCATACCGGCTTTGGCAACGGCATTCTTCGCGGTCCTAAAAAGGTTTTTCCTTTTGCCGCGATAGCCTTTCGCCATCTTAGTAACTTTGTTGTGTCTCCTCCTGGTGACTGTACCGTGTTTAACTCTAACCATCGTAGTTTAAGTGTTATGATTGTAAAAATTTAAGACAGAAGGGCCTTCAGCTTCTTTTCGTTTGTTTTAGAAACGCACTGCTTGTCACCTCCCATTGATTTCTGACGCTTAGACTTTTGTGCAAGTAGGTGCCTTTTACAAGACTTTTCCATACGTATTTTGCCGGAACCTGTCTTTTTAGCGCGTTTTTTTGTTCCACTATGAGTTTTCTGCTTCATAATTATGTGAATTTATAGATTATTAATTCCTTCTCTACAGTCTACAGTTTACAGTCTACTTCAGCGGACTCAAAATCATATTCATCGTATGTCCTTGGCTCTTTGGCTCTTGGTCTACTTTCGCAATGTCCAGTAGTCCATCTCTGAACTGTATCATCTTAGCTAGGCCCAAGTCCTTGTGTACAATTTCCCTACCTTTAAACATTAACTGGATCTTCAGACTATTACCTGCATCCAGGAACTGCTTGGCTCTCTTTAGCTTTACCTCCATATCGCCTACATCGGTCCTCAATGTCAGCCTTATACCTTTCATTTCACGCTTCTTTTGAGCTTTTTTCTGCTTCTGATCAACCTTTTTCTGCTGATATTGGAACTTGCCATAATCCATAATCTTGCAAACTGGAGGGGTCGCTTTTGGCGAGACTTCTACCAGGTCCAAACCTTGCTCTTCGGCCAGGCCGCGAGCCTTGTCAGTCCCCATAATACCTAGCTGCTCGTGATCTTCGCTCACCAAGCGGACAGTTGGGACTTTAATCTCATGATTGACTCTTGTTTTCTTAGCTATTTTGGTAAAATTACGGATCGAAAACTCTCCTGTAACGAAAAGCCCCGCCATCTTATGAGAATTCTTGATGTTAGTCAAGTAAAAGGGTATATTTGGCAAGCTTTAATATTTGGCTATGGAAAGCCGTATTGTAAAAATCGGAGACGTAAGAATCGGAGGAGGCAATAAACCTGTTATACAGTCGATGTGCTCAACAGACACAGAGGATGTGCAGGCGACGATATGTCAAATCAATGAACTTACAAAAGAAGGGTGCGAGATTATTCGCGTTACAGTGCCTACAGTGAAGGCAGCCAAGGCAATTTCGAAGATAAAAAAAGCGATAAAAATACCACTGATTGCGGACATTCATTACAGTCCGGATTTGGCTATATTGGCGCTAGAAAACGGTGCAGACAAGATTCGCATTAATCCGGGGAATATAGGTGGTCGAGACAAATTGACAAGGATAATAATCAGCGCAAAAAAACACAAAGCTGCAATAAGAATCGGGGTGAACGAAGGGTCGTTGGAATCAGACTTGCTTAAGAAATACGGATCCCACTCGCCAAAAGCATTAGTTCTATCTGCGAAAAGATGGATTAAGTTTTTCGAGAATGAATCTTTTAGAAATCTGGTTGTATCGGTGAAGAGCAGCGATGTGCGGACGACAATCGAAGCAAACAGAATGCTGAAAAACTGTGGATACCCATTGCATATAGGGGTGACGGAAGCTGGCACAAAAGAATCTGGCACGATCAAAAGCGCGATTGGCATTGGAACACTACTTGCCGAAGGGGTGGGAGATACGATAAGAATCTCGCTTTCGACAGATCCTATAGAGGAGGTCAGCGTAGCAAAAAAAATCTTAGACGCTCTTGATATAATCAAACTTCCTCTCAGGGTTATAGCATGCCCTACATGTGGCAGAAACAAGTCGGATGTATGGGGCTTGGCGGAAAAACTGGAAAGAGACTTTGAGCCCAAAAAGCCGCTAACGGTAGCCGTATTGGGATGCGGAGTGAACGTCGTTGGCGAATCAAAGGCGGCGGATTATGCTATCGTAGGGGTAAATGGAGATAAGTTTACTCTCTTCAAAAAAGACAAACCCATCATAAGAATGGCATCTTATAATCAGATACTTTCATACCTTAAAAAACAAATTTAATGCAAAAAGCAGTAAAGGTAATAGTAGGTTTTGCGTGGCTTTCGGTCGTCGGATATTATTATTTTTTCAAGAACCATCCGTACTACATGGAGGCAGGTTCGTTTGCCGGAAGAATTGTAGGTAGTGTCGTCGCAGTACTAATAGGAATCGCACTCATAGCAGGCTTGCAGCTCGCATGGAACTATCTAAGAAAAAAGGATCTGAAAGAATTCGGCGTCAGTGCATGGAAGGTCGTAGCAATGACGTTATTGATGGCGATATCAGTGCTAACAGCATATCAACTTAGTGCCGATTTGGCTTTTTACAGCGGAGATACGATTTTCCAAGACAATCAATCGTGGGGGCTATTGCCCGAAGGCGCGGAAGCATCAGGCGATATGACGATCATTTTGCAGAAAGATTCCATCGCCAATAGTTCAAGTTCGTTAATAGAGATATTGCCGGCGGAAATACAAGAATATTTCACAGAGGCTTCGGCGTGGCGGAGTGCCGTTTTTGTCACTCGAAACGTAGTTTGGAACTTGCTGCTTATGCTGATATTCACTTTGGCATCATGCGCAATCGGCCACAGGATTTTAAGATTCACAAAAATAGGTGCGGAATGGACGTCATCTAAGCCAGGCTTAAGCCAGATGCTGCTGAGTATAGTAGCGGGTCTAATTGCATATATGATGTTGGTCTTTGTGCTAGCATTGTTTGGCGCAGCCCATGCTTGGGCGGTTTTTGGTGGCATTACATTGATGGCGATAATAAGCTACGAAGACCTATGGGGGTTTGCAAAATTTATAGCCACAAAGGTGTCATCCAGTATTAAGATCAATCCGAAGTCGCTTCCGTTCTGGACCGTAGTTTCGGCCGGTATCATGGCGGTATACAACATCTTGGATATTATAAGGCCTATGCCGATCGGATGGGACGACTCAAACCATTACTTGTATATATCGGAGAAAATCGCACAGACGGGTAGCTTACTGGAAAGCGCCGGAGGCATGTACAACTGGGAACTTATAAACGCAATTGGATCTTACACGTCCTCGGCAACATTGCCTTTATTCATAAATTTCTGTGGAGGGCTATTGGCAATAGCATCCTTGTACTTGGTATTGCAGATCTTCATGAAAAAAGACACCGCGGTTATGCTGACAAGCTTTTTCTACATAATTCCAAGCGTCGTATTCCAGTCAGCAACAGACCTTAAAAACGATCTCGCCCTGATGTTCTTTGTATTGATGGGGCTTTATGCAGCTATTGAGTGGTGGAAAAGCGGCAAAAATCAGTGGCTATACTTAGCAGCGGCGATAATGGGAATTAGCATAGGAATCAAAATCACAGCAGGGATAGCTCTAATGGTTCTGATTGCAGCTGTAGCTGGAAAATCAATAGGCAAAAAAGGAGCGCTTGGTACGTCACTAATGCTAGTTGGGGTCGCTATATTCATGGTCGGAGCGGGAGACCAGTACGGAGTGTCTATAGAAACCGCAAAGATAGTTGGAATAGTCATGATGCTGTCGGGACTGATTCTTGGCGTGCTCTCATTCAGAGAGTCAAAACCACAGATAGGCCATCTCAAAGTTGTCGCTATATCCGCTGTCATCATTGTGTTAGCAGTATTGCCGTGGGTTATAAAAAACACGCTAATAGACGACATGGCGCTAAACATATCAAATTATCACGCATCGCGAGCAGATATATACATTATGGATCTCGATATGGCTCAAACTTGCGAGACAGAAACCTTGGGTGACGAATTTTCGGACTACGTGGTGGGGCGTGGGAACTCGGAGCAAACTGCAAGTATTGTAAGCCTCCTTAAGATGCCATGGCAGATGACAATGAACACAGGATTTACAGGGCTGTACATTGACATGACGTTCGTATTCCTTGGGCTTTTGCCTTTGCTGCTTTGGTACTTGATAGAACAAGATGACAAAGCATATCGGCGTGTGTTTTGGGCTGCTGTATTATATTTCGTCATATTGACACTCTTCTTCAATGGCGTTGTATGGTACGGATACGTAGGACTCAGCCTGCTATTGATACTGATTGGGAAAATGACTGAAAGCTACGGGAAAGACACTTGGCAAGGAGACAGGGTCTTGAGCTTGGCACCAAAAATCGCTATAGGAATTACGGCATTCTCGGTTGTCATAATACGCATGGCATCGTTCGGAAGCATCGAAGAGTTAGCGTATTTGGGAAGCATCATAGACGATGACCAATATATAAGTTCGATTAGTCCGGGGATTTTGGAAACAGTAGCAGCGATAGAGGCAGATAATGATCCAAACTTAATCATCTACCGTATTGGAGGAGCAACGTCATATTATTTGGCTGGAGAGAATGCGAAATTTATATACGACGAATCGCTGGATACATTTGCTTGTATGCAGTCCAAGTATGCAGGCGAAGAAATCGCCACTATCTTGAGTGAAGAAGGAGTAGACTACGTTGCCTTCGACTACACATATGCACTGGGAGCTGAATACGGAGATCCAACGGCAGCCAGATACGCAGACTTCTTCGAGTTTGGGAAATCCAATTTGGAGACGGTAGTTGAAGACGGAGATTACATACTGTTTAAAGTCGAGGATCAAGAATGAAAACAATAATAATACTGGGTTCAACTGGATCGATAGGGCGCCAGACTTTGGATGTTATTCGCGCATCAAAAAACAAATTCAAAGTAGTAGGACTCAGCGCAAACACGAACAAATCACTGCTCGAAAAACAAGCGAAAGAGTTTGGAGCAAAGTGGATCACCACGGAAAATCCGGCAGAACTTGCGTCAAAAAAGTGCGACATAGTGGTCAACGCAATTAGTGGACTTGCTGGACTTGAGCCAACGCTGGCAGCGCTAAAAGTGGGGAACAAAATAGCTTTGGCGAACAAAGAATCAATAGTCGCATCAGGAGAGAAGATCATGCGTCTAGCCATGTCCGGACAGATAGTCCCTGTCGACTCGGAACATTCATCAATATATCAATGTCTGGTCGGACGCGACATCAACACCGTAGACAAAATAATTCTGACTTGCTCGGGCGGACCGTTCTTAGGCAAAAAGAAATCGGAGTTAAAAAACGCATCAGCATCGCAGGCTCTTGCCCACCCAACATGGAGCATGGGCAAAAAAATCTCAGTCGATTCCGCAACATTAATGAACAAAGGATTCGAAATCATAGAAGCTCACCACTTATTCGGCATACCTTATAAACAAATCGAAGTATTGATACATCCGCAAAGCATTGTGCATAGCATGGTTGTTTTCAAAGACGGATCGATAATAGCGCATGCATCGATGCCTGACATGAAGATTCCTATAGCTTATGCGTTGGGGGCGAATGTGTCTTTTTCAAAGCTGGATCTGGCCGGTAAGAATCTTAATTTTTTACAGCCGGATCACGAGACTTTTGAAGGGATAAAAATTGCATTAAAATACAAAAACCGTGGCAAGAAATTAGTTGAAGCAAACGACGAAGCTGTACACAAATTCCTAGCAGGCGAGATAGAATTTCTGGATATTTACAAAGAGATCAAGAAGTCTCTGGCAAGATAACAAACTAAATTATGAATATAGGCATCATATTGGCAGCCGGCCAAGGATGGAGACTGGGAGCCGGCACAAAAAAAGCTTTTGTAAAAGTGCTGGGCAAGCCATTGATTTATTTTTCAGTTGCAGCATTCTTAGACTCGGAAGACATAGAGACGATAGTCGTAGTAGTGCCAAAGGGATCAATCAAGGAATTTGATGAATTCGCGGAAGAAATTGAAATAAACAAAAAACTTATAAGGATCACAGGGGCGGACTCAAGATTCGGCTCTTTGAAAAAAGCAATAAACGAACTGGACAAACATTTCAGTAAGAGACAGCTATCCAATGCAAAAATAATTATTCACAATGCGGCTAATCCGCTTGTAACTCTCGGCGAAATAAAAAGAGTTACGGAGACGCTTGAGAAATACGATGCAGCTGGAGTTGGAGTGCCATTACAAGATACGATAAGAAGGGTCTCTAGGACAAAAACAGAGACGCTTGAGCGCGAAAACATATGGCGAATGCAAACGCCGCAAGGACTCAAGTACAAAATATTAATGGAAGGGATTAAGGCTGCAAAAGGCAGCCCGACAGACGACATTCAGCTGGCGGAAATCATAGGCATCAAACCAAAACTTATTCCTGGCGTAGCCCAGAATTTCAAAGTGACTACTCAGACTGATTTGGACCTACTGGAGGACGTACTCCTTTCAAGACGCGAATACAGCGCGGGACTTGGCGAAGACAGTCATCCTTTTGGCGAAGAAGGGAAGCTCATTTTGGGTGGGTTAACGATAGCCAAACATCATAAGATGCAGGCGGATTCGGACGGAGATGTCATGATACACTCATTAATTACGGCAATATTGCAGGGGCTTGGGCTGGGATCGCTTGGTCCTTTTGCGGAACCAATGCTGCAAGAAGGAATAACGGATAGCCGAGAGTATTTGGCAAGAATATTAGACATGCTTGATGATGAAAACTGGGAGATCGACGGGATAGAGTTTGTATTCGAATGTCTGGAACCCAAGATAGACCCAATAGCAAGCAAGCTTAAAAAATCCATAGCGAAATTATGTGGAATCGAAGAAGAAAAAGTCAGTATTGCGGCACACACGGGAGACGGACTAACGGCATTTGCTAGAGGCGAAGGTATCAGATGCCAATGCTTGGTAACACTAGCAAGAATATGGTTAGACTAAAGTCGTATGCAAAAGTAAATTTAGCCCTCGACATTCTCGGCAAAGACGAAAAAAGCGGATACCATTTCGTGGACACGGTAATATGCGAAGTGATGGACCTCTATGATGAAATAGAAATAACGCCGTCTGGCAAACTTACAGTCGAAACGGACATCGAGAGCCTGAACAACGAAGATAATCTGGCATACAAAGCTGCTAAGCTCATAGGCGCAAAAGCGCATATCAAAATCAAGAAAAACATACCACTCCGTTCTGGTCTTGGCGGAGGTTCAAGCAACGCAGCCTCTGTATTGAAAGCGCTTGGAGTCGGCAAATCAGAGGAGGAACTACTCAAGCTCGCATCAAAGCTCGGGATGGACGTGCCAATTTTCATACTTGGAGGTGTTTGTCACGCAACTCATTATGGAGAGTCGGTAGAGAGGATAAAAACGGATTTGGAGCTCAGCATGAAAATAACGCTGCAAAGCAGGCCACAAACAACG